>ERZ724517.524-NODE-524-length-23027-cov-4.047754_pt1 | contig 23027 bp, 24 predicted proteins | sample MGYA00376050_ERZ724517 | MGnify/ENA primary metagenome ERZ724517 (study PRJEB28724, sample SAMN07190886) | activated sludge metagenome | isolation source: activated sludge of sewage treatment plant in Hong Hong | place: USA: Christiansburg, Virginia | collected... | reverse complement strand
CGAACGCCGAGGCTTGCGAAACGGGCACCGGGATGCAGGCGACGGTGCAGTCAGCGGCCGTTTCCAAGTGGAAATCGAGCATCTGTTGCACATCCATCTTGTAGACGTGATCACCGCCGAAGACGATGACGTAGTCGGGATCTTCGTCGGTGATCACGTTGAGTGACTGGAAAATGGCGTCGGCAGAGCCCTTGAACCACTCGCGGCCACGACGCTGCTGCGCGGGCACTGGCTCCACGTACTGATCGAGCATCGCCGGGAGTCTCCAGCCGCGGGCGATGTGACTGTTCAGTGAGTCGCTCATGTACTGCGTGAGCACTTTGATCTTGAGAAACCCGGAATTCACCAGGTTCGACAGCACAAAGTCGATCAAGCGATAACGGCCACCGATGGGTACCGAGGGCTTGGCTCGATCGGCGGTGAGGGGCCACAAACGGCGGCCTTCACCACCAGCCAGTACCAGGGCCAACACGTTGGGATTGGGTCCGCGATGCGGTAAGAACGCCGGGCTCATCAGCCGTCTCCATGCAGCAGGGCAGTGGGCGGCTGCCGCTGGTCAGCGACCAAACAGCAGGTAGCCCAAGATCAGGAGCAGTACCGTGACAATTCCCATAATAATCGGGACCAGCGGCGGACCGCTTTGCTTTCGCAACGGTGTGCGAAATCCCGATGCTTCCGCGTGAGTGCTCGGTACGTGGGCTACGACTGGCGGCGCAGTCGCGGGCTTATCCGCAAGTACAGATTCCAGCGGCGAGACGCTCTTGCCGAGACCCGGCCCCGAGGTAGGTGTGGTTGGCGGTTGCGCGGGAATGCTCGACTGACTCTCGTTCATCCATCCCCGTGGATCGATGAACTGGTCGGGGTTGAGCGGGGCCTGACCTTCATTGGACTTGGCCTGCTCCTCGCCTACTTCATCGAGCGAGGTGAAGCGCAGAATTTCGTCCTGGATCAGGTTATCGATGAGCGTGCTTTGCGCCTGCGGCTTGGACTTTTGGCGCTCGGCCAAGACTTTGGCAATGAGCTGCTCAATGTCGCGGCTCGTGACCTTCATGCCGCGCGAAAACAAGTAATGGGCAATCGCTTCGAGCAGCTCTTCCACGCGCTGGTAGCGCTGGTTGCGGTCGCGAGCGAGCGCCTTGCGGACGATCGTCTCTAGCTCTGGTGAACAGTCGGGGTTTTGCGCAACCACCGATGGAATGACTGCTTCGCGGACCAACTTGACCGTCGCGTAGTCGGTCTCACCATCGAACAGACGCTTCCCGATCAGTAGTTCATAGAGCAGGATGCCGACTGCGAAGATATCGGCGCGACGATCGACTTCCTCTCCACGAGCGGCCTCCGGTGACAGGTAGCTGAACTTGCCTTTGACCACGCCGGGGTCGGTGTTCTCGACCTGCGACGCGGCTTTGGCCAGACCGAAGTCCGCCAGCTTCACCTCACCGCGCTTGGAAAAGAGGATATTGGGAGGCGAAATATCGCGGTGGACAATGCCGAGCGGCTTACCCGTTTCCGGATCGTTGAGATCGTGGGCGTACGCCAGCGCCTTGCAGACCTCCATGATGATGTAGAGCGTCTGGCTGACCGGCAGCCGCTGCCCCATCCCCTGGATCGTCTGAAGCAGCACCTTCAAGTTGCAGCCGTCGATGTACTCCATCACCAGGAAGTACGACGTGTCGTCGCCACTTCCCGAGGAGCCGACGTCATAGACCAGCACGACGTTGGTGTGCTGAAGGTGCAGTGCCAGGCGGGCCTCGTCGAGAAACATCTGAACGAAGCGCTTGTTTTTGGTGAGGTTCGGGAGGATGCGCTTGATGGCGACCGCACGCTTGAGACCACCGACCGAAGACTCGGCGATGCCGCGAAAGACCTCCGCCATGCCGCCGGCGTCGAGTCGGTCTGTGACTTTATAGCGCTGGGAATCCATCTGCTGACCTAGGTTGCGACGACGGAGAAGTCGCCGGGGACGTGGTTCGAAAAGCTGTGCTGCGTGCGAACTTGTAGAATCCTATCACTCATCGTCCATGTGGTCGCCCATAGACTCTTCCGTACCACCACCGCGACCAACCGTCTGACTCTTGGTCAGCTCTTCCTTCTCTTTTTCTTCCTTGCAGTCGATACACAGGGTCGTCACCGGACGAGCCATCAAGCGACGGAAGGAAATCGTCTCGCCACAGTCCTCGCATTCGTCGATGGTCTTGTTTTCGAGACGCTCGATCGCGCTATTGATCTTGTGGAGCAGGAACTTCTCTCGGTCTCGCAGACGAAGCTCCGTCGAGAACAGCTCTTCTTCCATTGACTCATCGATGGAGTCACGGCCAATGCTGCGCTCGCGCTCCATGCTGAACTTGAGCCCATCTTTCGCCGCCTGCACGAGACGGTCACGCTCGCCGAGGAGTACTTTCTCAAGCTGCGACCGCTGACTTTCGTTCAGCATCTGTAGGAACCCCTTCTTACCCGTCGGAAAAATATCGCTGGCCTGGCTTCTGTGATCACTTGCGCCCTAACGTGTCCGTCGAAACAATCTGGGCCAGCTAAATGTCATAAGGTAGCGTACTCTATAGGTCTACACCGGGCTTTGTCAACGGGCGATTTCGGCGTGGGTAGGGTTCTTCGAATAGCCGCTATCTTCCCGTAATATTGCCCCCCTGGAGGCTGTAGGCGATGAGCATTGAGCGGTCGGAAGATCAGGCGCGATGTGGCGAGCAGGCAGAGGGTGAGCAGGCCGTGACGAGGGTTTGGCGGCGGCTGGCGGCGGGTCTACATACAGCGGCGATCGGAGAGGCAGCGCCGCTTTGTGTGAGTGGGGCCGATTCAATGGTTCGATTGGTGGTGCAGGACTGCGGGGTCCATCCACAGCCTCTTGGTGCGATGAGTGAAGCACAGCGTCGGATCGGGGAGCTGGTTGGTGAACTACGTGGCGAGCTGCGTGTCGGTGGCGGTTCCGGGTTCGGGTTATTGCCTGGCCTTGATGTCGCCGCAGATCGGGTGCTGAGCGGCCTTCGTCGTCGCTTGATTGGTGATCAGACCGAGTCGCCGCTGCATCGGTTTGTGCATGTGCTCGAAACGCTGGGGCAGTCCTCGGTGCAGACGAATCGGCGCTGGGCGGTCGCGTTTATCCGGGTCGAGCGTGCGGATGCCGACACGCTTCACCTGCTGACGCTGCTCGTTGCTCGGCGATCGGCCGTGCCGTTGCTGCTGGTGTTTTCGACCGAGCCGAAGTCCGGCCCGGCACACGAGTTACTCGTCGCATTGCGCCGAAGTGGTGGTGAGGAAGCGGTGATTCAACTGGCGAAAGAACAGACTTCGCTCGCCGAGCGCGAGCTGCCGATATGGTCCTTGCCGTCACAAGTGCTGCTGGTCCTGCGCGGTTTGGCCATTGCAGGAGCGGGCTGCGAGCTGCCAGTTCTCTCGGAACTGCTGTTGCTGCCGGAAGCGAAGGTGCTGGCCTGTCTGCAAGAAGCGGTCGATGCAGGCATCGCAATCGAGGACGATGGTGAAGGGCACTTCGAGCTACAGCCGGAGCTGGCCAGACAGCTTCTGGCCAAGACTCTGCCCTCAGTAGCGCGGGCCTATCATCGTCGACTCGCGCTGCTGCTGTCGGAGCGCCTGACATCCGCTATCCCTACCGGTGAGACCCCCGTGAAGCCGAGTGCCGCGTCCAATCGGGGTGACTTGGGAGAAGCCGTCGACGTCCCATCCGTACCTGCGTCCGCATCGGTACCCGCACCCGAAGCTACGGATTCTGGGACTGCCGAGATAAGCGAGGTGCCGATCAGTGTGCCTGTGGCCCCGGCGATCGTGATGTCGGAGGTGATCGCCCCAGGCTCTGACCAAACGCCAGCCACCGATCAATCACCCGATCCTACCGCGTCTCCAGGGGCGGTTCCGGCAGAGCTTCCACTGACCAAACAAGAGCTGTCGCCAACGCTGCATTGGCCATACGGTGGCGTCGCCGCGAGCGGACCGTCCGCGCCAGACCGTGCGAAAGTGGACCCGGCACTGCTTGCGGAGTCGCCCCGTCACGCTCCGGCGGAGGTCGCAAATCCGCCTCGGGCCGGTCGTTCAGCACGGGCGGCGCGACATTTGATTGAAGCCGGTGACGTGGACCGTGGCATCGATCGCTACCTGCTCGCCATCGAGCAAGCACTTCGGGTGGGGGCCCTGCGCGAAGCGATGGGCTTGATCGATCGTGCGATGCATCAACTGTCGGAACTGCCAGACACCGCTTCCCGTCGCGGGCTGCGGATTCGGGTGTTGTGTGCGCTGGGTCGCATTCGCTGGCTTGGAAACGGACCGGATGCGCGCTTCACCCTGGCCGGGGCACTCCAGGCGTTCGAGCAGGCGAAAGCCTTGCTGCAGGCTTCGGATCCTGCGGAGCTACGCGCTCAGGTCGCGTCTCAGCTTGCGGCGGTGCTGTGTGAAATTGGTGACTTGCCGTCTCTGGAAGCGGCGCTCACTGTGCTGGCGGAGACGACACGAGCCTTGCTCGCCTCAGGCGATGCGGCCGTGGCGGCGCGTCTGCTAAACGATCAAGCGGCGGTCTATGTGCGAGTGGGTGATCCCGTTCGGGCGGCGCATCTGCTCGAAGAATCACGACGCTTCTTTGCGAGTGGTCGGTTTGCAATCGACGATGAGCGAGCCGCTATCGAATTGGCTGAGACGGAGCATCTGTTGGCACGGCTGCCGCTGCATGTGGCGTCGCGACCAGGGCGAGAGCTGGATGCGGTGCAACTGGGACGATCTCATGCCCAGGAAGCGGCGACGACGTATAAGCGCCTCGGCATGCGTCGCGAGCTGGCGTATGTGCTGGAGACGCTGGGACGGCTGGAGACACGGGCGGCGCGGCACGAAGCGGCGATTGCGCATCTGTCGGCGGCGGCGCAGATCGAGCGCGAGCTACACGATGTCCTCGGGCTGGCGCGAACCACGGCGGCGATGGCGGACGTATTGGCGTCAACGGGACAGCTCGGTGGGGCGATCGCGTTACTGTCCGAATCGCTGGCGCTCAACGCAGAAAAAGGCTCACCGATCGGGCTCGCCTTTGTGCGACAGAGCGTCGAGCGGATTGCGGCGCGAGTCACATCTGCTGCCGAATCGGCGTCAAACAGCCAAGAGCGACGCGCAGTGCAGCAGTTGTTGGAGTCGATCGTTGCTGCAGAACAGCAGCTTGGTCGAGTCCGTCTACCAGCCGATTTCTAGGCTGAATCGTCGGTTTGTCGCCTGACGCCACACAAATTGCTTAGGCCGCTTCCCTATTGGCGGCGATCGCGTAAACTGGAGTTCTACTCCTGGAAGTTTAGGCTGACCCGATGAGTAACGCTCTCGACACAACGGAGCTCACGGAGCTTGCGAACAAGCTAGGGGCAGAGGAGTTTGCGAACCGCTTTCCGCATCTCTTCCTTGTCTTCTACGAGACGGTAGATACGGTTGGTGTCTCGTCGTTCGCAACCCAGGTCATTTCGAAGGATGCGGCACGCGGTCGTCCCACGAGCCAGGTGCGAGTGGTGCCGCTCATCAAGGCACCCAACAATCCGTACTCCGATCGAATCTCACTCGGCCGTGCCCGCAATTGTGATGTGGTGCTGCGAAACCCATCGGTGTCCAAGCTGCACGCGCACATTCGCAAGGAGCCGAACGGAACCTGGGTGGTGATTGACGCGAACTCGCACAACGGCACCACCATCGACGGACTGCGAGTCGCTGCGTCGCAACCGATTCCCATCAAGATCGGAGAGCCGATTACCTTCGGCGGCATGATCGTTCGGATCGCCACCGCTTCGATGGTCTATCAGGCGCTGCTCGGTCGTCCCCCCTGGGGCACTACCCGCTAGCAGCCATTTTCGCCCAACGACAGCTTTTCAGTCGGCAGATCCGGGCGCTTTCGCGCTTGGCGTGGGAGCTTACGTCTCGCCCTTGAGCGCTTCGGCTTGGTGATGGGCGCGGAGCGCATCGATGACATCTTGGATGTCGCCGTCCATGAACTTCTGCAAGTTGTGTCGAGTGAGCCCAATGCGATGATCAGTCACTCGATCCTGCGGGAAGTTGTACGTTCGGATCTTCTCCGACCGATCACCGCTCTTGACCTGGAGCCGACGGGCCTCGCGCTCGGCGGATTCCTGCTTCTCGCGCTCGATATCGAGCAGCTTGGTTCGCAGGATGCGCATCGCAGTGGCCCGGTTCTTATGCTGCGACTTCTCTTGCTGGCAGCGAACGATGATGCCGCTTGGGATATGCATGATCTGGACAGCGGAGTCGGTGGTGTTGACCGACTGACCGCCAGGACCACCCGACCGCATCACTTCGATGCGGAGGTCTTTGTCCTCGATTCGGACATCCACGTCTTCGGCTTCCGGAAGCACTGCCACCGTTGCTGCCGAGGTGTGGATGCGTCCCTGCGCTTCCGTCTCGGGGACGCGCTGCACGCGATGCACGCCGGACTCGTACTTTAGGTCGGAGTAGACCTTCCCGTTCGAGGATGCACTGATCATCGCGATCACTTCTTTGAGACCACCCGCCGCCGCCTCAGAGATGCTGAGGATTTCGAGCCGCCAGTGCTTGCGTTCGGCGTAGCGGCCGTACATGCGGAACAGATCACCCGCAAACAGGGCCGCCTCTTCGCCACCAGTGCCCGCTCGAATTTCGAGGACGATGTTCTTATCGTCGTTTTTGTCTTTCGGCAGCAGCAGCAGCTTCAGGTTGTTCTCGATCTCTTCACGTAGCGCCAGCAGCCGTTGTTCTTCCTCCCGCGCCATTGTGCGCAGGTCGGCATCCGACTCACGCAAGAGCGGTGCGTTCTGCTCGAGATCTTCGAGGACTTTCTTGTGCTGGCGATAGGCGAGCACAAGCTCTTCGATCTCAGCGCGCTCTTTGGCGAGCTTGAGGAAGGAACTTTGTTTGGCCAGAACGTCGGGATCGGCTAGCTGGACTTCGAGGTCCTGGTAGCGATTCTCGACCTCAGCCAGCTTGTCGAACATCGACATGGGCTAGGTGAATGAAGAGGGAGGGCGTGAATTTAGGCCTTCGGCTTTTTGTCAGCCTTTGGAGCCTCGGCCTTCTTTTCGGCCTTGGGGGCTTCCGGCTTCTTGTCAGCCTTTGGAGCCTCGGCCTTCTTTTCGGCCTTTGGAGCCTCAGCCTTCTTTTCGGCCTTTGGAGCCTCAGCCTTCTTCTCGACGACCTTGAGAGAGTCAGCGGTCGCGCCGGGCTTTAGCTGATAGCGCTTGTTGAAGCGGTCGATACGGCCCGCAGCGTCGAGCAGCTTCTGCTTGCCGGTATAGAAGGGGTGGCAAGCCGAGCAAATTTCGACGGAGAACGAACCACGCGTCGATGCGATCTCATGTACCGCGCCGCAAGCGCAGGTGATGGTGGCGAGTTGGTAGTTGGGGTGTAAACCGGCTTTGGCCATGGTGAAGTATTCCTTAGACAATCGGAGAGCTGAGCTTTGCGCCCTGCCAAACAAGATTGATTTACTTATCTTCTCTTTCTGTGCGGCGCAAGATCCTTTGCTACACTCCGCCACGATCGTGACCGCACAACGCCTGCCAGGCCCGCTCGAGATTGCCCGACTGGTCTATGAGCACACAGCCCAGGGCCATCGCGGTTTGTTAGAAGTCGAGACGGCAAAGGGCATGCTCCGGCTCCAGCTTTCCGTCGGATTTGTGCTGGCGCTCGATGTGGGGCCGCACGCGCCGGTGGGCTACGAATCGCAGGTGCGTTATCTGCTGCGAGCACGCGGAACCGCGCACTTTCGGCTGGGCCAGGCGCTTTCGGGTCGTTTTTTGGTGGAACCATTTCGACCAGATGCCAGCATTCGGCAGCACATAGAAGCGCAAACGCTGTCCACTGAACGGCTGCGCGAGCGCATCGGCCAGCAGTCGGTCACGGTCAGCTTTCCGCCGCATGTTTCGGCGCTGCAAGTGGACGAACGAGCGGTGCTGTCTCGGCTCGAACAGGCGCACACGCTCGATGCGCTGCTGGCGAGCGGTGAGCTGCCGATGTCGAGACTCATTCGGCTGCTGCTGTTTTTGGATGCGCTCGGGGTGCTGGTGATTGGGATGTCGAGCGGTCGGCTGGCGGCGGCCTATTCGCTGCTCGATCTGCCGAACCACGCGACCCGAGGTGAGGTCAAGAGCGCCTACCGACGCCTCGCACGCAGCCTTCATCCCGATCAGTTTCCGCAGGCCTCGATCGCGGAACAGCGAGCGCTGGCGGATCGCTTTGCGGCGATTCACTCGGCGTATCGACTTTTGTCCGGCCAGGTCGGAGAGCTCACATCCGGCAAGCGTGGCGAGTCATCGTGAGCCGTGTTCCGCCGGACCTGCCACCAGCGATCCTTGGCGCCTGTTTTGCCGCTGCCGAGCGCGCTTATCCTCGGGAGGCCTGTGGGCTGCTCAGCGGACCCAAGGGTCGCGGAGTCATCGATGAGGTGCGGGTTTGTGACAACGATCAGGACCGGCTTCATGGGCTCGACCCAGTGGAGTTTGCGCGGGATGGTCGCACCGCGTTTCGGCTGCGCTATGTCGATGTGTGCTGGCTTTTGGCGTCGCGTACAACCGACCGGCCGACGCAGATCGTCTTTCACTCGCATGTGGACGTCGGGGCGGATTTTTCGATGGAAGATCGGGACGCCGCGCTGAGTTTCGGTGAACCGGACGTTCTGCTCGATCAGTTGGTGATTGATGCCACGAGGGCTGGTGTGCGTGGAGCGGCGTTGTATCGGTTTGCCGCTGGAGAGTTCGTACGGATTGCCGAGTACGACGCGTCAGGGCAGAAAAGATCAGTGGGATGAGTCGCTGCGCGGCAGCGAGGATACTAACGAGAGTCGGCGGCGAGCGGTATCAGCGGTAATCGTAGGTGAGCGGCTCCTGGGACTGGCTGCACCGGAGCCTGGGAACCCTCGTGATAGGTGGTGAAGCCCTCGAATGCGCGACGCCAGGCGGCAAATGATCCTCCTGCGAGGTGGGCGGCGTAGGCGCGAAGTCCGGCATCGGCCCCACCCTGCGCGAGTAGGTATTCGACCCAGGCCCAGCGTGCCGACGTCGGACGAACCTCGGCACAGCCTCGTAGACCCAGCTTGAGCCGGGACAAGCGCTGCTCGACTTCGGCGATTCCGGCAAAGGGTGCCCCGTCGAGAGGGGTATTGCGTTTGGCAACAAACGGCGCGACGCCATAAGCCAATCGGATCACCTTCGAGAGTTCTTTGGCGAAACCGACCAGTTCGTCGATGTCTTCGTCTGTTTCATCGGGCAGGCCAACCATCATGTAGACCTTGAGCGTCTTCATGCCGTGCTGCTTGGCCAGCTCGGCGGAGCGCATGATGTGGCGAGCCTTGGTGCGCCGTTCGATCTTGTCGCGCATTCTCTCGCTGGCACCGTCGCTGGCAACCGTGAGCGTGCGATAACCGCCCTTGGCGAGTAGACCGACCAGTTCATCGGTGAGGCGATCTGCGCGAAGCGAGCTGATGCCGACCTGAAGTCCACGTTCGTTGACGATGTGATCCAGGATCGCGGGCAGCTTGGGATGATCCGTCACGGCGGCACCGACCAAGCCGACACGTTCGATGCCATCGGGAAGCAGTGCTCTGACGCGCTCTGGAGAGACGAGACGCATTCCGCCATTCGTCGAGCGTCGCATCACGCAATAGGTACAGCCTCGGGAGCAGCCGCGCTCTGGCTCGATGAGAAACATCGATCGGAGTTCGGTGTGCGGCGTCAAGATGGCCGAGGTTGCGGGCAGCTTGGCATCGTCAGCCGCAGCCACTTTGGGCAAGCGCTCGCCATGTTCCTGCGGCACCCATACACCCGGAATCTGGCTGAGCTTGTAAAGGAGTGCCTGACGCTCACTTTCTGACGGAATGACCGTGCCGACGCCGGCTTCGAGGAGCAGGTCGATGACCATCGGAAGGACATTCTCCGACTCGCCCATCACCACCACGTCCGCAAAGGCATGCAGCGGTGTTGGGTTCGAGAACGTGAGCGGTCCCCCGCAGATCACCAGCGGATGACTGGTCGTACGTTCGCTGCGCAGCACCGGAATTCCGGCCAGCTCGAGGCACTGAAACAGACCGATTAACTCCAGCTCGTAGGCGACTGAAAACAAGATGACCGGTGCTTCTTCGACCCGAGCCTGCGACTCATACGTGAGCAGCGGCTGGCGGGCGCGCTTCCAGCCATCGACGTCATCGGGAAGAAACGCTCGCTCGGCGGATACCGCAGGCCGGTTCGGATCGTTGAGCAGCCGATACACGACTTGATAGCCGAGCGATGACATACCGACTCGATACGGGCTCGGATAGATGAGCGGAAGGCGCAGGATGTGGCCGCGCTGCACGGGGATAAGACACCGCTCAGACTCTCGCCGGGCGGCGATCTGGGAGCGAACAGCAGAGACGAAGGAAGACTGCTTCACGTTGGAAAGTATCGCGATGGGTCGTGAGGGGTCGCCGTCGATGGAGTGAACGGCGAACGGGTCGAAGCGGCTACTTGCCCTCGACCATCTTGGCTTCTTTGCACTGCGCCGGGCCAGCGGTGTTCGGCTGCGGACAGTAGAAGACCTTGCTGGAAAAAATGAGGCCACCCATGCCGGTGGTTTTGACGTACCAAGCCTCGCCGGTCTGGCCAGTGTTGCCGCCCATCGCGGAGCCGATGTTGGCGCAGCCGGACAGTGATACAAAGAGACCGACGGTGGCGAACAGACAGAGTTTGCGCATGTTCGGTTGCTCCTTACTTGGCCGTGGTGGCAGGGATCTCTTGGACCTTGTAACAGGTCGGTTCACCCGAGGTGGAGTCGCAGTTCCAGAACGAACCGCCAAAGGGGGACGACTTGATCACGAACGCTTTGCCTTGCACCGATGGGACCGCCGCAATGTGCATGCAGCCCGTGGCCGACAAACAGAAGGCGACGAGTAGAAATAGTGAACGCATCGAAACGACCTCCGAGAGTGGGTGGGCACCGACTTCACCGTCGGAAGCCACGCAGAGACAATGGGAAACCGTAGTGTAGGAGTCGCGCTGGCGTCAAGTCCAGTTCCAAAAGGACTAGCGACGCGGACACGAATTTGTAGGAATTAGAGAATTTCTTGACTTTGAAGCTGGATCGCGGCAAGTTCCGTCGCGGATTGTCGGGTGGGAATGAGAAGCAAACGACTTCAAGCCGACGGTCTGGCGTTCGGCAAGCGCCGTCGAAGATCAAATTGACGCATTCGGGAGCCTGAGCAATTTGGGCAAATTGCCGTCGACCTCTGTAGAGGAGTGCACGACCGGAGCGTCGCAGGAGTAGCAAATGGCCAAGGGCAATGTGAAGTGGTTTAACGACTCCAAGGGATACGGCTTTATCTCGGTGGCGGATCCCAATGGACACGACGTAAAAGACGTATTTGTTCATCACTCGGCAATCATGGCCGAGGGCTATCGCTCGCTAGCGGAAGGCCAGGAGGTCGAGTTCGACATCCTTCAGGGAGAGAAAGGTCTCCAGGCCGCCAACGTCCGTCTCTGCGCGTAGATCCCCCGCTTCAGTCGGCAGGCCAACCTAGCTTGCTTTCGTAGCACACACGTTCAATCGTATCCGCTGTGCTGCGCGAAATCCTTCATTTGGTTCGACATTCTCCGGCGACGCTGCTACTGAGGCGTCGCCTGTCCCAGGCCGAGCTATACGACACGCTGATGCTGCGCTCCGATGAAGCGGGCTTTGCCGATGAGCGTCGTCGGTTGGTTGCGGCAATCTCGGGGAACGTCGTCGAGCTTGGCTGTGGAACGGGCCTGATGTTCCCGTACTATGCGAACACAGTGAAGCTGCTCGCGATCGATTTGGATCAAGAGTTCTTGGCACGGGCACACGAGCGGGCGCGCAGTGCGGTGGCTCGGATCGAGGTCCGTCATGCCAGCGCTGACGCGATTCCCGTAGCGGATCACAGTCAAGATGCGGTGGTGGTGAGCTTGTTGCTGTGTAGCGTCGAGAACATCGAAAAGGTGCTCGGTGAAGCGCGGCGGGTGCTGAAGCCGGGTGGCAAGCTGGCGCTCATCGAGCACGTACGCAGCGATGGCGCGATCGCAGGCCCGCTGATGGATGTACTCGATCCGGTGTGGCTGTATCTGAATCGGCAGGGCTGCCACATGAATCGGCGACCCCTCGATTTGCTCACGCGGTGCGGGTTTGTCGTCGAAGAGGTGGTGCCGTTTCAGGTGTTTTCGGCAGGCTTACCGGCGTTTCCGATGCGTCGGATGTTGGCAACGGTGCGGCCCGCCTAACCGAGTCGTCGCGAAAAGTTGACCTAAGCCCGTCGCTGCCCCCATGCTCGGGCGCTCATGGCGACAAGTCCTCTGCTGCACATCCGCGACCTGTCGATCAGCTTTCGTTCAGGACCAGCCAAAGCTGAGCGGTACCTGCGTGCGGTCGATGGTGTGAACCTGCGGGTGCCGCAGCGAACCTCGGTCGGTATCGTCGGTGAGTCGGGTTCGGGAAAGTCGGTGACAGCGCTGTCGATTCTACGACTATTGCCAGAGCCTCCGGCGCGAATCGACGAGGGCCAGATCTTGTACTACGGGGTGACCGGCTCGATTTCCGATGGCGAACCACATGCGCTCAATCAGCAGGCGATCGATCTGACCTCATTGGGTGGGCAGGAGCTACAAAAGCTGCGAGGCAACCGGATCGCGATGGTCTTTCAAGAGCCGATGACCGCGCTGAATCCCGTGTATCCCGTCGGAGATCAGGTCGGAGAGGCGCTGCGGGCGCATCGTCAGCTTTCGCGAAAACAGAGCATTTCTGGTGCCGCCGAGCTGCTCGACACCGTAGGGATTCCCGATGCGTCGCGACGGGCGCGTGATTATCCGCATCAGCTTTCGGGTGGGCAGAGACAGCGGGTGATGATCGCGATGGCGCTGGCGTGTCAGCCGGATCTGCTGATTGCCGATGAGCCCACGACAGCGCTTGATGTGACGACGCAGGCCCAGATCCTTGATTTGCTGGCGCGGCTTCAGGCCGAGCTAGGAATGGCGCTGCTGCTCATCAGCCATGACCTGGGTGTGGTTTCGGAGGTGTGCTCGGTTGTGGCCGTGATGTATGCGGGGCAGATCGTCGAGCAGGCTGGCAGCCACGCGCTGTTTCGGACCCCGCTTCATCCGTATACCGCCGGGCTGTTGCAGGCGGTGCCTAGACTCAATGGTGGACGAGCACGGCTCCAAGAGATTCCCGGCCGAGTGCCTCGTCTCGACGAAATGCCGAGAGGCTGTCGATTTGCGGAGCGCTGTCCCAAAGTCACCCAACACTGTCGCGATGAAGCCCCATCGCTACGCTCGCTCAATGGTGATGAGTTGGACGTGCCGCTCGCGCATCTGGTGCGCTGTCACTATCCTCTCGACGATGTCCGAAGTGAGCGCTGCGCATGAGCAACCTCCTCGAAATCGAGAACCTGTGTAAGCACTATCCACTCGGGCGACGACTGTTTCATAAGTCCGATGTGGTCCGCGCCGTCGAAGATGTTTCGCTGTCGATTCCAGCCGGTCAAAACCTCGGGCTCGTCGGAGAATCAGGCTGCGGTAAGTCGACACTGGGTCGAACCGTGCTGCGACTCGTCGAGCCAACCTCGGGGCTGGTGCGGATCGATGGCATCGATGTGACGGCGCTCACGGGCCGCGAACTCGTGGCGTTTCGACGACGGGCGCAGATGATTTTCCAAGATCCATACGGCTCGCTCAACCCACGAATGACCGTCGGGCAGATGCTGACCGAGCCACTACGCATCCACGAGCTATGCGCAGATGCTGCGGCCGAGCGTCGTCGGATCGTCGAGCTGGCCAATCAAGTCGGTCTGCCCGAATCCAGCTTGGATCGCTATCCACACGAGTTTTCCGGTGGTCAGCGGCAGCGGATCGTGATTGCTCGGGCCCTGGCAGTCGATCCAAAGCTCGTCGTCGCCGATGAGCCGGTGAGTGCGCTCGATGTCTCGATTCAGGCCCAGATCGTGAACTTGCTGCGCGATGTGCAGGAAAAGAAGGGTCTTACCTACCTCTTTATCTCGCATGACCTGAAGGTGGTGCAGCATTTGTGCGATCAAGTGGCGGTCATGTATCTGGGCCGCCTGGTGGAGAGAGCATCGACGGCGGCGCTGTTTTCACGACCGCTTCATCCGTATACCCAAGCGCTGATTGCGGCCATCCCTCGACCGCCTGATGCGCCGTCGCTTCCCGATTCACATGCGGGCGTCGGTTCGCTCAGTTACCGGCCACGGGCACTGCTACTGGGCGGAGATCCTCCCTCACTGCTGTCACCGCCCACCGGCTGTGCGTTCCATCCACGCTGTCGCCGCTATGAAGAGGCCGGTCGGCCCGCGATTTGTCAAAAGGAACGCCCACCACTGGTGACAATTTCCTTCGGAAATACCGGCACACTGCCCTCTCAAGTGGCTTGTCATCTCCAAAACCTAGGGCAGCCGGGGTAGGCTTTCGCACATGGCGCAAACCGATCGCGATTCGCAGGCTTCCAGTGCGGCCTATGACTCTTTCGACGATTTTCTGCAGACGGCGATCAAGGACTACTCCGATCGAGGCTGGCAGAGGCCAAACTTTGTGGCGCTGCTGATTGCTTCGGGCCAGTCGGCGAGCATGGCCAAAAATGCTCTATCGACGGGAGATGGGCTGAAGACGGTGGCAATTGGCACCGTCGGGGTGATGGCGATCCGCGTCATCCTGATGCGGGTTCTGGCCGGACCGATTGGGTTGATTCTCACGGGCGTGTCGCTGGTTGGGTTGGTGACGTTTTTTGTGCGTCACCAGCGTGAGATCGTCAGCAAGACCGCTCGCTTCCGTGAGCTGATCGAGCGCACTCGGGTTTCCTTCGACGACGCTCAGACTGGCTACCGTCAGAATCGTATGGATGCACGCGAGCGCAACCTCATGATCGACGGTCTGCTCAAGCGCTTCCTGCGCGAGTGTGATGAGATTTAGTCCAACAGTTACTCGACCGGCAAAAAACCGCTATCCCGGAGCAGGCGGCGTCCCTCGGTGGAAAACAGCAGCTCGGCGAAGTCTGCGGCTGGGCCTTCCTCACCTCCGGCTATCACGGCCAGCGACTGCACGATCGGTGGATGCAGAGTCAGCGGAACTTCCACGAAGCGTCCCGATCGTCCCGCAAGACTGCGGGCGATGATGGCCAGGTCGGCATTGCCACTCTCTGCAAACTGCTGCGCTTGGCGTACATTTTCCGCGTAGATGAGTTGTCTCGACAGACCCTCGTAGACGCCAACTTTGCGCAGCGCTGTGACGGCCGCTTGTCCGTAGGGCGCATGCTCGGGGTTGGCCACGGCAATTCGGAGGCGTGGTGTCTGGGCCAGCGCGGCCAAGCTCAGCGGCAGCGGCCCATCGCCGGCCGTCCAGATGGTGAGCTGCCCCCGTGCGTAATCACGAATCGACTGCGGTCGAAGCCGTCCTTTTTGGCGCAATCGCTCGATGTGTTCACTGCTCGCCGAAGCGAAGAGGTCGAAGGGCGCACCGTGCTCGAGCTGTTTGGTCAGCACACCGGAGGCCGCGAAGCTGAGCACGACCTCGCGACCAAACTTGTGGCGAAAGCGCTCTGCAAGCACCGCAAACACCGGCTCAACATCCGCCGCAGCAGCAACGCGCAGCGGTCGCACACTCGGCGTCTGTGTCGATTTCGAGCATGCAAAAGACACAGTCCAACAGATCGAGAACAAGGCAGAGCGTCGATTCATGGCAAGTCACAGAGGCATTGTCTTTTGCAAAGATGGGATGCGATCGTGCGACGCAGCATGGCAAGGCACGATCGACGACGCAAGCCGTTGGCCATCAGAATTTGCGCGAGGGGTCGGCTCGTGGGTAACTCAAATCCTATGCAGGGCGACAGCGAAGCAAACGTGGTTGCGATTTCCTCCGAGCCCAGTGCCAAGACTCGGAGTGTGGCGATCGATTCCGACCCAGCGACGAGCGGTAGTGGTCTCGATGGTCGACAGATATTCTTTCTCTTCGTCGGTAGTGCGGTATTTGCATGCCTGGTTTTTGCGATCGGTGTCTTCGTCGGTCGTCGGATTGAGAGAGGTGCCGCTGCCCAGGCCGCTCAACAATCCGCATCCGATCCGCTGGCGATTCTCGACGAAATCGCCAATGCGGAGGAGTCGCTGACCTTCCATCGGACGCTATCGAACTCGACCTCTGTTCCGGCGGTCCGGCCCGCTCGACCGGTCGCCCCGCCGATTCATGGCAACGAAAGCAGCGCGCATCCGACGCCCTCTGCGGCTGCTGCGCCCGTTCCTCACTAGCCGCCGCTGGGCGAGGCAGAGATCAGGTTTGGGGCCGGAGCGTCATTGCGTCCACTTTCGGTACTGGACTTGCTATTGGCGCGACCGTAGCGACGAGACAGGATTTGTGCGAAGCCATCTTCCGGCCCAACCGAAACGACGTGAAAGCCGAGCTTGGTGATCTCGCGCTGGGCAGCAGCTTCGGCCCGCTCTGATTCCCACGAAAAAATTGTTGCGGCGCGAGATCCTTCTTCATCGAGAAGCAGAGATTTCGGGAGATAAGCCCGCGCTTCGGGCCGGACGCAGAGAAGCCCAAGCCCTCGACGACGACAGAGCGACACTGACTGCTTGAGTCGTGGCTCCTCGAGCGAAAGCCCGAGCAAGTCCGAGATCAGCACGACCTGCGCTCCTGGCATCGCCGTCGCTAACTCCAGTGCTTGAGCGAGTCCCCGGGCGCGTTCCGTGGCGGAGCGCTGTCCGTAGGGCAGCTCGATCCCTCGCTCACGACAGAACATGCGCAGGAGCTGATCGTCACTTGGCGGGCTGGTTCCGCGACTTCTTTCATCGCGAAGCAGACGACGTACCGCTTGGACCACTTGTGTGCGCGAGATCCGTTCGCCGCTCGGTGCCACTGCGACCTGCGCCCACGCTGCGGCATCGTCAGCCGGAGGTGGACCAGGCAAGCGTGTCTCGATCGCCTCTTGTTGCCGCAGATAGCGAGCTACTGCTGCGAAGAGTTCACCATCGGTCATCGCCACGAAAGACGGCCCGACGACGTGCATGACATCGAGCAGCTTTTCGCTGAGTCGCCGTCGCAGAATCGGACCATCACCGGCCTTGAGGTGGTGATAGACCTCACCGTCGAACGCGATGAAGCCGAGACGGTCACTCCCTTCAAGAACCGACCGTGCATAACTGAGGCACAACTCGAGCGCATGATCGAGCTTCCATTGACCGGGCACGCCCTCACGCATCGTCACACCGATGTCGAGTAGCAGGTAGTGCACTCGCATCGTCTCCCGCTCAAGCTCTTTGACGAGAGGCCGACCATTTGGCGAGCGAGCCGTCGCTTTCCACGCGATCAATTTGTAGGGATCGCCTGCCACGTACTCGCGCAGCTCGCGCAGATCACCGCCGAGTCCGCTCTGACGGAGCGAATGAACACCGATCCTTTGCTCAGATACACCGACGGGAGAACGAGCGACATCAAGTACCACCCGAGGCTGTTGACGGGGCAGCACCTTTAACTTGAGTGCGGATGGAAAGTACGCTTCCAGCGTGTACAGGCCGAGCGGGTCACTCAATCGCACCGTCGCACCGTGAATGAACCACTCCCCGGCTTGAGTGACCAGCAGCTCGAGCTGTGCCGCCGCCTCGCTGTGAGCCGGTAGGTCCAGTGGCTCGATTCGAGAGCGAGGTAGCACGCAGCGTGAGCCAAAGATTCGTAGCTCGCTCACCCACAGTTTGAGCGGCGAAAGGTTGCGAAGCGTAAGTTGAACTCCGACGGGACGTAGGGCGACCAGGCCTTCGCTGGTCGCGGCGCGAGGCAGCCACCACAACAGCTCTAGGTGCCGTCGCCACAGCAAGGACACGCGCAGCGCAAAGCCGACGTAGCTTGCACACAACAGCGTCAGAGACGTAAGCCCGAGCGCCGAGATCGACCACTGCCCGACCGCCACACCCAATACGAGCATGAACAGCCCAATGGACAGCAGATAGCCACCGTTGGTGTGCAGCGTTGGGAATCGGCCTTTTGCCATTGCGAGCTAGCGACCCTTTTCCAACGCTGATTTCGAGCGCCGCTGTTCACTTGGTCGTACGGCCACTTGACCGAGCGCTTCTTGAACCACGCTCACCGGACTCACCGCTTCCATTTCCGCTTCGGGGATTAGCATGAGACGGTGTGCAATCACTGGTGGTGCCAGTGCTTTGACATCGTCGGGGAGTACGTAATCGCGACCCAGCATGAGCGCTCGCGCTCGCGCCGAGTGAAGCAGGGCCAGCGCCGCCCGAGGTGATGCTCCAATAGCGACTCGACGGTGACGCCGCGTAAAGTGGATCAAGTCGAGGACGTAATCGAGCACTTCATCGTCGATGTGTACTCGGCCCGCCATGCCCTGAAGCTCGATGATCGCTTGGGGAGACAGAACCGTGCGCACCGTCGGGCGTGGCTGTGAGTAAGTTCGCAGCATTTGCTTTTCTGCATGCGGCTCCGGATAACTCACAAACAGCTTCATTAGGAAGCGATCGAGCTGCGCCTCCGGGAGCTGATAGGTACCCTCGTGTTCGACGGGATTTTGCGTCGCCACGACCATAAACGGCTGCGCCATCGTCCGCGTCTGACCTTCGAGCGTCACCTGTCCCTCGGCCATCGCTTCCAGCAGAGCGGACTGCGTCTTCGGCGGTGCCCGATTGATTTCGTCGCCAAGAATGATCTGAGAAAAGATCGGCCCCTCCCGCAGCTCAAACGAGCCTTTGGCCTGGTCGAGGATGTACGAGCCGGTGATGTCCGACGGCAGCAAGTCCGGCGTAAACTGGATTCGCTTAAAATCACAGCCCAAGACCTGTGAAAATCCCTTCGCCAGCGTCGTTTTCGCGACGCCAGGCACACCTTCCAAGAGGATGTGACTCCGGCTGAGCAGACCGATCAGCAGCCCTTGGGTTAGCCCCGGATTGCCGATGAACACTTTGCCGACCTCTTCGACGACAGCCTGGCAGAGCTCGGCGGCCTGCATCAGGCTCTGTGGGTGGATCGCGTTCCCTTCCATCACCTATCGCCACTCCTTACGCATGGGTCTTTCGGTCCAGCTCGGCAAATAGCGCCGTCGCCAGCTTGTACCACTCAGCCAGCTTTCGCTCGGAGATCTGCGTGCGCAGAAGCTGAGTCGGACTACTCGGCGACTGTCCCTCGCGCAGCGACCGCAGACCTTTCCACAGCTTAAAGCCAAGCTCGCCAGCGAGCGGGCTGACTTTTTCGCTGAGTCGGTCGCGCACCACCTTCGGGTCGATCGGATTTCCATCGCTGAAGCTGTTCGGTGGCAGGTATGGTGCCAGTCGGAGCAGCGTCTCTTCGCGAATCAGCGTGGCTGGATAGATAAATCCCCAGGTCACTTGCCCAGCACCGCCTGCATAGCGCTGCACCGACGCAAATAGTCCCGTGTCCGGAGGTCTTACCGGCTGAGCAAACGCACTGTCTTGAGGTGGTCCCGGCAGCGGCATGTACTTCAAGAACAGCAGCAAGGAAGCGACGCAGAACAGCAGACCGAGCAGGGTCACCACTTCCGGATCATCGGGTTTGCCGCGACCTTTGAGCGTCTGCTGAATGTTCAAGTTGGCACCGCCGAGCGCCCGATTGAGCTTATCCGGCAAGTCGTGTCCCGAGTCACTGGATGGGGCACCGATCAGTGCCGCAGGTGGCGTGCCAAGTTGTGCAAACGGCCCGTAGATCAGCACCAGTCGGTCTTGCTGCAATCGACAGATGTCGACGATGAGATGGGCCGCAAACTCCCGGTTACCGGGTAGCTCGAGCATGTTGTTGATAAACACACTGGGATCGGCGATCGCCACCAGTCGTCCGTGACCAACGGCGGCTTCGATCACGAGCGCTGCACCGGGCGCAAAGGCGTAGGTGGCAGGCAGGCTGCTGACGAAATACGACGAATGGTTTGCGAGAAGCTCGCTCGCGGCCTTGCCCAGCGGGGTCACTCGCACCGGCGTAGCAATCGGCAAGCTGTGATCGGGCCTGTACCAGCGGACTCCCGTCGGCCAAGACTCGCTTTCCCGGCGAATCCCCAGCTTAGCGAGTACGCGTTCGGATTTGCCATAGTCATCCGCAAGAATCAGCCTGCCGCCAGCCGCCAGGAACGAGCCGGTCGCTGTTTCGTCGAGTGCCGTCTCTGGATGAAGCACCAGCAGCACATCTTGTCCATCGAGATTCGACCAATCGAGCGTCCTTCGTACTTGCATCGGACAGCCCAAATCGTCGGCCAACCGCTTCAGATCCGACAGGCCGTTCCATCCCTTATGACCGACATGAAAGTCTCGTCCGAGCGACGTCGAGTCCGCTGCCGCAGCAAAAGGAGCCACGACGCCGAGAACGGCGCTCACCGCCAGCGCGACCAGCCACATCCGTGCAGGCCACCGCTTCATGGATCGCGTTCCGACAGCGACAACCGAGCCAGCTCACTGCCGACCCACAGCGTCGCAATGCCGATGACCGTTAGCATCCCCGCCGCCACATAGTCGCGTCGAGCCAAGTGCGCAATGCATTGCCAGAAGAACACAAGACTACTGACGAGCAGCAGACCACACAGGACTTGAAAATAAGGCAGCTTGCGCATGGTCCGTTTCTTTACCGAGCTCTAGAGACTCAACACGAGGAGCGCTGCCATCCCGAGGAGGGCAACCGCCATGGCGACATACAATTGGGGTCTTGGCCGTCCTCGCCGTGCCGCTTGTCGCAGCTTGGTCAGCTCGCTGCGAAGGGTCGGATCGTGGCCAATGTGCAGCTTCAGCGGTCGCATCACCCCAAAATAGAATAGCGACGCCCACAGCATCGTCGTCGCAGCTAAAATAGTGGCTTGCAGAGAAGTCACTTTTGACATGCTCCCGACGAGACGCAGGAACTGTCGCACGTTTGGTTGATGCAAGCAGATTGCAAACACCATCAGGCTTGGCATGGCCACGCACAGGGCCTGCAGAAGCCAATGTGTTGCGGCTCGCCGACGGAGTTTTTGTGACGGTGGCGGTGCCTCGATGGCTTTGACCTCCCAGCTAGACACTGTCAGGCTGAGTGCTGGCGCAGAAGCCGGCTCTTTTGCCAGGAACTTACAAGTCGCCGCCAAGTACGCCGCAAACACGGACAACTTCAACACCACCGCTGGCAGCGGGTGTAGCCGGTCATGGGCGACAGAGCCCAGTGCATCGACGGACGTGAGCAGCAGCGGAAATCCGACCAGTAGCGCAACCTGTGCCCAGATCCGCCGATGAAAACGCAGTCCCAGGAGCAGTAGCAGGATCGGCAGCGGTGCGATCGCGTAGAGCCACTGCGGGGCCGTACCCTGGGCAAGCCACAACGGGACCACTTGCAAAAGCAGCCACAAATTGATCCCCAGCACCGTCGGTGCAAGCGGCATGCGGCGATGATATCACAGCGCTACCGTGGGAAACGTGCGTAAGGGTTAGCGGTTCCTCGGACTACGCAGCGCGGCCGGCAGCGTTGGAATCATCGTGAGCAGCAGCCCAAGCAGGCCCAGCACAGCGGCCAGCCCGAGCATCGTCAGTCGCACGCCATATCGATGAAGTAACGATGGCACCACGAGTTGCCCCAGCTCCCCGCCCAGCCCAAAGAGCATCGTCAAGATTGCGCTCACTCGTGCCCGGTATTCATCCGAGACACCCAGCATGGACACCCCTGCCGTCAGGCCTGCGAGCGGCGTCAGCGCCACCCCAATCAGCACGCAGGCAATCACCGGTGCCAACTCGCCCCGTGATAGCCCCAAGATTCCCAGCCCGAGCGCCAGCCATAACACGCTTGCCGAAAAGATGCGTTCCGTCGAGATACTGCGCAGTTGCCGTTGCAACAGCACCGCGCCGAGCACGACACCGAGCACCAGCCACGTCTCCAGTTGCATCGACTCTTGAGGCGCGGGGTCGGACCGTCCATTCGGCACCAGTCTCCGATACGGGCTCAGCGAAAACAGCGGATGCACCACAAAATTGGCCAGTGCCGCCAAGAAACCGAGCCAAGGCACGCCCGGCGTCTGAAGAAACGTCAGCCAGCCTGCGACGAACTGTTTCGGCAACGAATGCCAAGACCAGTGATTCTCCGTCTTGGTACTCGACCGCAGTGAGCGACATTGAATCGTCGCCAGTGCCAGAAAGCCCGAGCCGATAAGCAAGCTCATAGTCGGCCCAGCCAGGGCGACCAATACCAGGCAGAACATCGCCGTGACAAAGAAGCCAGCACGCGGCAGCGCCAGGCCATAACCGAGTGCACGCGGCGCTTGCCCGGGGCGCACCAGCGTTGGGACTGTGCTTGTACAAGCCGCATCGAACGCCGCCGTTGCCAACACAGATGTGATCTGACACAGCAGCAGCGAGCTGATCGTCAACTGGCCGATCGTTAGCAGCACCGCGCAAATCAGGTGGAGCGTTGCCCGAGTCGCCAGTGAAGCTGTCAGCACCGCCTTGCGTGGCAGCCGATCGCTCACCACCCCAAGCAGCGGTAGCGCAGTCAAGTAGTAGATCGGACCCGGACCCAGCACCGTCGGCACCGTAAGAGCGGTTGCCTTGCTATCGCGCAGCGTCCACCACAGCAGTGCCCATAACATCGCCGCATCCGCGATCAGTGACACGGCTTGTACAAACTGGAGTGTCCAGAACTCTGCGCCAAGCGGTGCGCCCGGATTGTCGTCGATTTGCGGTCGGACATCGCGCTTCTCTATCGGCGCTTCGACGGTACACTCAGTGGTCGATACGGGAGCATCGAGTCCAGCACGCACCGGGGGAGGTAGCGGTTCCAAGCGTGCACCACCGTGTCCCGTGCCCCGGCGGGAACCACCTCGTCGATCCTTTCCCATGTCTGCGCTTCGCCCAGCTCAGTATATCCAAGGTCAATGTACCGCCGTCGGATTTGGTGAGGGAAGCGCGTCGCTGTCGGTACATTGCCGACGGTGAAAATCAGCGCTAGAGTGCGACCACGGCTTTCAGAAACCCGTCCACACGCCGAATTCTCATGCTCTCGTTCCGGGTTCGGCTCGCGACGATCGAGTTCTCGCCG
>ERZ724517.513-NODE-513-length-23204-cov-5.511815_pt1 | contig 23204 bp, 18 predicted proteins | sample MGYA00376050_ERZ724517 | MGnify/ENA primary metagenome ERZ724517 (study PRJEB28724, sample SAMN07190886) | activated sludge metagenome | isolation source: activated sludge of sewage treatment plant in Hong Hong | place: USA: Christiansburg, Virginia | collected... | reverse complement strand
TCAATCGCGCCCTGCTGGCGCGCCTGACGGAAATACGGTTCCAGCGGAATAAAATCCAGCGACACGAAAGCGAAAATCACTTTCTTCACTTTGCCTGCAGCACACAACATGCCCACATCCGCACCGCCATAAGCGACGACAGTGAGGTCTTTCAGATTCGAGCGGAGGATTTCACGCACCAGCGCCATCGGTTTGCGGCGTGGACCCCAACCGCCAATGCCGATGGTCATGCCATCGCGCAGCTGGCTGACTACATCAGCCGCCGTCATGACTTTATTCATCGTTTGCTACCTTTTGATCGGATGACAGGAAATGGAAGGCAAATGGCCGTTCCGGAAAGCGGCGTGATACTACGTTCCGGAAGGGGCCACTGTCAATGCAAACTGCCGCAATCTTCTTCATAAAACCTTTAATAAACAGACAGTTATGCTAGTATGCTGCGAGAACAATCGCACCGCCCAGCCAAGAGGGATCCTTGATGAGCCATTGTGAAACACGTGAAGATGCCGAACGCGCTACCCGCGATATCCCGCAGTGGGAAAAAAGCCTGCTGGCAGCCGTTGAGCAGCATGGGTTCCTCGACACATGGGACAAGCATGTACTGGAGCTGGGACAACTCTACGCCAGCGGGCGTTTACCCACCTGGCGCGCTGTGCGCTTGCTCTTGCAAATGCTGCAACGTGACGAGCGCATCAACGAGCACCTGAAGCAGGCAAGCCAGGCAGAAAAGAAACGTATCCTGCGGGGATTGCGGCACAGGCTTCTGAATCCTGGCTGGTATAAGCGGGCGTTCAAAAAATTATCCAGTCGCTTGCAGTTACAACTCTCAAAAAATGCCGTTAAAGGTGTGACTGAATCTGATGGCAAACCAGTTGAAGTGCATCGACAACTGCGTTTTCGCAATTGGGGAGGCACTGTCGACCATACGCCCGCCTACACTTTTGTACCGCGCAGCAAACAGGGCGTGATGAATATTGTGCGCTGGGCAAAGTCCAACAACAAACGGGTGCGCGCTGCCGGTTATCGACACACCTGGACTTCCTTTTATGGCGCTAATGGCGACGTAACTGTTTCCATGCTGCCACTGGATGTGGCAGAACAGTTGCCCGCATTGCACCCGGATATTGACCCGGCCAACGATTTGCAGGGAATAAAAATAGTCGGCACCCTGAATGAAAATGGCAAGACAAAAGGGCTCTGTAAAATTGGCGCCAGCACATCAAATGAACAATTCAGACGCTGGTGTCTTGATCATCAGGGCGGCAACTGGCAATGGACCGTTCCACTTAATGTGATCATGGTTGAGATTACGTATGGCGGCAGCAATGCACCGATCTGCCATGGCGCTGGCTGGAAAAATGAAACCCTGTCAGATCTGGTCACTGAAATTGAATTTGTAAATGCCAATGGTGAACTGCAAATTGTCAATGATCCGCAACAATTGAAAGCTGCTGCTGGTTGCTTCGGCTTATTGGGCATTGTTACGTCGATCACACTGAAACTGGATCCTATGAGCTACGCAGTGATGCAGCCGAAAAAGAAACCGGTTGCTCTTTGTGTGCCGCCGCTTTCGCGCGGCGATGTGCCGGCAGAAGTGAACATGGAAGGCATCAGCGATGTGGATCTGCAGCAAGCGCAGCGTGAATTTGAACGCCAGTGCGAGCAAGGCTATTACGCCGAATGGTTCTGGTTTGTATTTGAAGAACAAGGCTGGATCAACTGCTGGAAAAACAACGGCAGCCGTGAACAAGCCATCGACTACCCTTCACCTGCAGAAACCTGGTTCCAGGAAATGCAGAATTACGTTGGTCAGCTGGTGCTGGATTTTGATTTGTTTGAATTATTGCCCGGCGATGTACAGGCAAAAATGCTTGCCAAAGCAGCGATGGCAGTGCTGCCCAGCGAGGAGAAAATTGTCACACCGCTGATTGACGCGCTGCATTTCCGCCGTGGTGTACAGAATATGCGCGTGCTGGATATTGAACTGGAAATCCCGATACCGGCACGCGAAGACGATGAAACCAAACCGGACTGGTCTGTTTGTCAACGCGCATGGTGGGATGCGATCCGACTGGTGTATGAGAGCGCCAAGGGAAGCGATGACACACCGATGCGCCTGACGCTTGAAATGCGGGTGATGGGAGGTTCTTCCATCCTGATGGCTCCGCAATATGGCAATACTCTCGGCACGTGCTCCATTGAAGTGCTGACACACTGCAATACACCCACTGCGGAATGGCAGGCGTTCAAACAAAAAATACTGGACGCATGGACTGCATATCGCGATGTAGAAGGAAACTTACTGAATGCCAGGCCGCACTGGGCAAAAGAGTGGGAAGGCCTGACTGTACACAACAATCCGGTGAAAGAATATTTGCGCGATACTGCGTATGTCGAGGTTATTCCTGCATTCAAATCACAGCTGAAAACTATAGCTGCCGCAGGTGGCGTTGATCTGCAAGACATGAAAAATCGTTTTGGTAACAAATTATTGTCTGACATCATTGACTGGAATTAAGGCAGAAAACCTATGCAGCGCAGAAAAGCCGGAATTATTGCAGTCGCCACTTTTCTGCTTTTCCTCCTGTCACCCTACTTGTATGCAGAACCTGTCCTCAATATCAATAACCGGACTGACCATTATTTACTCTCCAATATTCTGCAATACTTTGTCGACACAGATGCCAACAAGACACTGGATGAAGTGTTGGAAAACAGTGACGCATGGCAAACCAGCAACAGTGACACCATCAACCTCAGTTTCACTACAGCCGCGCTATGGACAAAACTGAACCTGCATAACGACACTGCCTTTACACAAGACATGTTGATGGTAATTGCCCAGCCATTACTGCTTGATATTGAGCTATACGAACAACAAGCCGATGGGGCGTGGCAGAAAAAATCATCTGGCCTTGACAAAGCCAATACCGGAAATAGCCTGCGGCACCGTTATCCCAATTTCTCTATCAGCCTGCAGGCAGGGCAGTCAAAAACCGTTGTATATCGCATTACTGCATCAAATCTTGTTTTCCCGCTATCCATATGGAAAAAAGATGCATTCGCGAAAAATGATCATGTCGACCAATATATCACCGGGTTTTACTACGGCATGCTGGCAGCTGTTGGCATCTATAACTTCCTGATGTTCTTTATCGTCAGGGAAAAATCCCATTTGTATTATGTTTTTTATCTGGCCTGCTTTATCAGCGCGATGGCCTGCATAGAAGGCGTAATCATGGAAAATCACGGCGCATGGGTTACGCGCCATGCATTACTGATTCTCTATGCATTGAATCATTTGATGTTGTTTTTTCTTTGCCTGTACTCATCGCATTTTCTCGATATACCCAAACTGTACCCACGACTTTATCAATGGATCAAGCGAACTGCCGCTATCTGCCTTGTCACCATCCCCATTCCTTTTTTTATTGGCGTACATGGTTTTGATATTTTTCACACCATTCTGGCCAGCATTGTCTGCACACTGGTGCTGGCAGTGGGCACATACCTGCTTTTCAAGGGCAATCTCCTGGCTCGTTATTTCATGATTTCCTGGTCGATGCTGCTGGTCGGTGCGCTTATCTATGTATTAACCATTCTGGGCTTCCTGCCACACAACCACCTGACAGGCAATGCAATCCAGATCGGCTCTGTACTTGAAGCTATCCTGCAGTCATTGGGTCTGGCAGCAAAAATTGCGCAGCTGAAAAAAGAAAGCCTTGCTGCACACGAAGAAGCTTTGCAAATCCAGAAAAAATCCAACGCGCAACTGGAAGACAAGGTACGGGAACGCACGCATGCCCTTGAAGGCCTGACCGCCAAACTGGCCAAATACCTTTCACCGCAGGTTTACAGCTCTATATTCAGCGGGCAAAACGATGTGCGCGTTGAAACTAGACGCAAGAAGCTCACTATCTTTTTATCTGACATCAAGGGTTTCACTGAGATGACCGACAACCTTGAATCGGAAGTGTTGAGCGGCCTGTTGAATAATTATCTTGATGAAATGGCACAAATTGCACTCCGGCACGGTGGCACTATCGACAAGTTTATTGGCGATGCGGTGATGGTGTTTTTTGGCGATCCGGAGACCTGCGGCGAAAAGGAAGATGCCATTGCCTGCGTGCGAATGGCGCTGGATATGCGCGACCGGATGGTCATGCTACGCGAGAAATGGAAAAACGAAGGCATCTATAAACCCTTGCGCATCCGCTGTGGCATTAACACCGGTTATTGCACTGTCGGGAATTTCGGTTGCGAGAGCCGTATGGATTACACCATTGTCGGGGGACAAGTGAATCTGGCCAGCCGACTGGAATCCAGCGCTGATCCTGACCAGATACTGATTTCACATGAAACCTATGCACTGGTAAAAGACGTGATCGCCTGCGCAGAAAAAGGTGAAATCACTGTCAAAGGGATTACGCGACCGATACAGACCTATCAGGTGCTGGACCTGCAGGAAAACATGCAAAACCGTGCTGCAGTCATTTCAGCACGCCATGATGGTTTTGTGGTGGATATCGATATGCACAAAACCAGCCGCAGACAGGTCATGGCTTACTTGCAGGGTTTACTGGATGATCTGGGCAAATAAAGCAGGTTACTGATCCGATGCATGCAAGGCGCAGGGCTGCTCCACTTGCAAGACTTGCAGTAAACGTCCATTGGCCAGAAGCCCCGCAATTACTGCGCTCAGATCAAATATTTCAGCACTGGAGAAATGTTTCTCCAGGCGCCGGAAGAACTCATCATCAATTTTTGTATGGTCCAGCAAAAACCTTTCGGCGTATTCGATGGCCATTTTTTCTTTTTCACTGAACCTGTCACTACTTCGCCAATCCCTGACTGCCTCATAAAATGCCTCATCAATACCGAGCGCCTGCAATTCAGGAAAACGGTATCCAAGACAAATCTGGCATTCATTGATCAAGGCAATGCGCATGCGGACGGCTTCACGTACACGCTTGTCCAGATTCGATTTTTCATAAATAGCTTCAGACAAGCCGGCGAGCGCCTTACCCAGCGCAGGGTGTAAACCGAACACCCTGTAACGCTCGGGCAGATCGCCTTCTGGCAGCGGTATGCGCGCCACGGGAAATTAAAACAACCCGGTCAGCAACAGCACACTGCCAACAAGCGCCAGCGCCAGCACTTCCCACGTCTTGCCGAGGTTAAACAGGCCGTAAAGGTATGACAGCGGCGGCAGGAATACGCTCATGAAGCCCCAGGCATAGTCCGCCTTGAAGGAAATAATGATCATGTACACCCAGCTGACCAGCAGCGTGGCCGCACCAAAGAAAACCAGTACAGAGGAAATGGGTTCCATAAAATACTCTCGAATGTCGGGGAAAGGAAAAATCCGCGCGCATTATAAGCAAGTCGGGAGAGAAAGGTCACGGCGTGCGGGCAATCGCCCAGATATGCACCTCCTCCACACCACCCGACTGCAACAATGCCGTGATTTCGTGGGCGGTGCTGCCAGTGGTCAGCACATCATCCACCAGCGCCACACTGCGATACGGCAAAGGCGCTTGCAGGGCAAACGCACCTGCCAGATTGCGCTGCCGCTGCTCCCTGTTGAGAGCCTGCTGGCTGGACGTGTATCGCTGGCGACGTAAGGCGGACGATACCGGTAACGCCAACCGCCGTGCCAGCACCTTGCCGATTTCACCACCTTGGTCAAAGCCCCGACTGCGCAACCGGCGCCAGTGCAATGGCACAGGCATCACACAGTCAGGCAAGGCCATCTGTCCTTTCTCGTAGTGGCGGGCAATAGCATCAGCAAGCCCTTGCGCCAGCCAATGGCCACAAGCCAGCTTGCCGCTGTGCTTGTAGCGGTTCAGCAATCCCGCCACCGGTTCTTCATACCGAAAAGCGCACAGTGCGTGCTGGAAAACGGGTGGTGCTTGCAAACACTCTCCGCAAAAATATCCGGCAGTGTGCATGGGTATTGCACAGCGAAGGCAGGCACAGGCATTCCACGGTAAATCCTGTTCGCAACCGCTGCACAGTGGTTTCAGGCCACGCACAGCGCCGTGACACAACAGGCAACTGGATGGCACACGTGAATCAAAAAATGAACGCAATGACGGCGTGAATAACATGGAAATCCTTTTCCACTGGATTGAAATACTGCTGCTATGGATTATCTGCCAACTTGAAATGCTGCCCTTCTTTTGCAGGGTCACCCGCATTGTCTGGCGTGCTGAATGCAACACCGCCAGACAGGATGCTTTCAACACTTTCTGTATTGATATCCACACCGGAAAATAATCCGGCTTCCACCTGTATACCGCTGGCATTCCAGAAATGGCTGTTATCGCGCACCAGCTGCACGTGCTGTGGCCAGATGTTGATATACACCTGCACGGCTTTGCCATCTGCAGACAATTCGCTACCCAACACTTCGCCCACTTTCACCTGACGATACAAAACCGGATCGCCCGTTTTCAATGAACCGAGTTGCGGCGTGGTTAACAATACATTCAGGCCAGTATCTCGTGCAGTGACAACCGGCTCCTGTTCGGTGACCGTAAACTCGCGCACCGGGTTGCCCTTGCCTGGACGCAGTTCCAGATAACTGCCCAGCAACGTATCCAGATGTGCTGTGCGTGCCAACCCCAATGCAGGCGTCACTTTCCAGAAACGGCTGCCACTATTCAGTAACGGCAGCGCATCATTTTTAAGTGCTGCTTCAGCATTCACACTTTTCAGGTCTTCACTCAATTGCAAGCGCGTAATTTCACCCAGCGGCAAGCCGCGATAACGAATCTCACTGCCGGTACTCAAGGCTTCCGCATTGGCTAACAGCAGTCGTACTGTTACACCTGCGTTACTGGCTTCATCTTTGCTGCTGAACAACAGAAAGCGATCACCCCTGCGTACAGCGGTCTTGCCTGCCTGCTGGTTTTTGTCTGCAAAACTGTCAAAGGCAATCCCGCCATCCACCATTTGCGCCAGCGAACCAACTCGCATGTTGACGCCGCCACCACCTACTTTGATATCCACCGCACCGCTGCGCCAGAAACGTGTGGAAGCATCAAGTAATTGACTATGCCCTTCTTCAATATTGACAAGGATCTGCACCAGTTTTCCGTTATCGCTATAACTCAATTCCTGCACGCTACCCACTTGCAAATCTTTATGCAAAACAGGCGCACCCACCTGAATTCCACCCGCTTCCGGCGCTTCCAACGTCAGGTAAGTGCCAGGCAAGCCACGGGATGCAACAGTTTTCGCAATACTTTCGCTGGCCTGCAGTGCAAACACGTCACCATCGTGCAATTCTTTTTTTCCTTTGATGGCTGGTGAATCAAAAGCGATTCCGCCTGCTATCAGCGCAGTCAGGGGCGCGCTTTGCATCTGGATACCTTTACGCAGGCTTGCATCAACACGCAATCCACTGACATTCCAGAAGCGGCTACTGTCGTTCACCAGATGGCGATATTCCGGTCTGATCAATATATGGGTGGCGATACCATTTTTTTCCAGCAACCGGTTTTCCACCGTGCCAACAACAAAATCATTAAAGTAGACAGGCGCACCAATCGGGACTGCAGCGGTGGGTGAAGTCAATTTCAGGTGCAGGCCGGGCGCACTGTAGTCCAGAGGATCAGGGCCGTTGGCCGCCACGAAATTGTGGTCATGTACCGGATTGCCCTGGTCGCTCGCTGCAAAAGCCAGGTAACTTCCGGATACCAGCGCATCCAGCCCGGTAATTCCTGCCGCTGACAGTTCCGGTTTTACCAACCAGAAGCGCGTCTTGTCGGTGATGAATGATTCAAAACGTGGATCAATACCGAAACGCCCATAAACAGCATCCTGTGTCTTGTCATACCAGACATCGCGCAACTTGCCGACGGCAATATTCTTGTACAACACCTTGGTGATGCCTTTGGTCAGGCCATCTGCAGAAGGAAACCGGACGTTTACAAATACACTGGTTTCAGCTGCTTCAAAATCTTCATACAGATAAAAAGTGTCGCTGTTTTCGCTCGCTGGTGCCGATGTATCAGGCTCACCCATACTGACACCGCCTACCATCAGGCTCGCCAGCGAATCCGTCTCCAGCTTTATCCCACCGAGACCAGCTTCCAGCCGGACGCCACTGGCATTCCAGAACCGCGTATTCTTGCGTACCAGATGCGCATATTCCGGCAGGATATGCACACCGATGACAACGCCACTGCCATCTTCTGCCATTGCCGCAGATTGCACAGTTCCCACCTTGATCTGGCGATACGAGATCTGCGTTCCCACACCCACAGAACCCAGGCGGTCTGTCTTGAATGTGATATGCAAGCCCGGCACATACATCGGCAATGGGGGAGGCGTATCAAGCGCCACAAAGTGCTCGGCATATTCACCACTCATTTTTTTGCCGGGTAACTGGACGCCGATATAGTTACCAGACAGCAGTGTGTTTAAACCGGTTATCCCTCCCAGTGTTACCTGCGGCTGCACAAGCCAGAACTCGGTTTCCTTGGGGATGCCTTCAAACCGGTTGTATATCCGTTTATCGATCTGCACGGTGACAATCACACCAGAAAGATCGTCCTTGCCTCTCGTGCTTTTTACAACGCCCAGCACCATGCCTTTGTACTGCACCTGCGTCTGGTTCGGCACAATGCCTTCCGCGCTCTCGAACTCGATAGTGATTTCCGGCCCCATGTCCAGCAGGCTGCGCCACACCAGCCATACCCCGACCAGCAAAGCAATAAATGGCAGTACCCAGATGGGGGCGATATGGCGTTTCTGTGACACAGTAGGGCGAGACACGGGAATATCATTCATGGCGAGCCACCATCGCAGCAATTAAGTTTATTTGATGTATTCACGAACAAAAATACAGGCATCCTGCACCCAGTTATTCAGCACGGGTTTCATCTCTTCAACGGTCACCCTGGTCTTTGGATCAGCCACCATGCCGCCCATGCCCGAGCGGACAGATTTGGCCATGACTTTCTTGCTCTGGCTGTCTAACAGGCGTGACTCCAGATACACAACGAACCCGTGCTCAGGCGGAATAGTGGCTGGCGAGGCATCGGTAAAAATCATCGCCACGGGTAAATTTTTTGTGGCCGATGCACTGTCACTGGTGCCTTTTACACCGGTGATAGCCGCATCCCAACGCAAGACACCTGGTCCAGGCTGCTCCACAATTTTCAATTCACGGCCTACTTCCTGTTTTGCCTGCTTCGCCAGATATTGCACCACCTCCAGCATACGACCCTTGGACACTTTTGCCAGCAATGGCGGTCTCGGATAAAACCCTACTGGATCGATAATGATGGAGTGGTATTTCCCTTTCTTCAAATCCGGGCTGATCCAACGCAAACTCGTGCCGCCCGTCGGGGTGCGGGTTTCTTTCATGTCATCGTATCTTGCGAAGTAGCCAGAGTATGGCGGCGGTTTGGTCGCATCCGGTTTTTTTGCTGTCTCTTTTACAGCAGTTGCCTGCACATCTGTGTCGCTGTCTTTGCCAAGCATTTTATCGATAGCGGCACAGCCACCCAAGGCTATCATCATGCTGGCGGCACACAGTAAGGCGATCAATGGCTTCATTAACATTTTCCTGGTGAGTGAAATGGATCGTAGGTGGCATTCTACCGATACGCATTGGAAAAGCTTGATATTTCTGGTTTCAGGCATCCTGGTCAGCCACATCCCAGATGAGCCGCGGATCAAAACTCATCGAGGACAGCATCGTTAAAATAACGGCAGCGCCAAAGGCAACGATGCCCATGCCCGGCTCAACGGACGCTGTTTGCCCGAGGCGCACCAGCCCTACCATCACCGTTACCACAAACACATCCAGCATGGACCAGCGCCCGAGAAACTCGACAATACGAAACATGACCGTGCGCCGACGCGTACTCATCTTCCAGCGAAACTGCACAGACAGCAGCAGGATAATGATGCAGGCAATTTTACCAAGCGGCACCACAAAACTGGCGATAAACACCACCGCTGCAATCGCATAGATACCGTGATGCACCAGCAACGCCACACCACCGATAATCGTTGACGGCTCACCCCGGTTGAACAACAGGATGTTCATCATCGGCAACATGTTGGCCGGAATCAGCAACAGCATAGCCAGCACAAGGAAAAACCAGCTGATAGCCAGACTATAGGGTTTGCGAATATGCACGGCTGCACCACACCGCCTGCAATGCACACCATGCAACGCAGGGCACGGTTGCAACAAGTGGCAGGCCTTGCACAAACCAAAACCCAGACTGGCGGCAGTCACCGTGTTTGATGGCAAAAAACTGTTCACCGTATACTCTCCGGATTCGTTTCACCCAAGCTGAAACGTCTGGCCCATGGATTGGCAGTCATACCGTGCAGGACAACACTCAGCAGAATAGTGCAGATCACCGTTGCAGCAAGCTGCTCCCTGACTATCAGCGTATGCTGCAAAACAATCACAACAAACACAATACTGGCAAGCCCGCGAGGCCCGAACCAGCCAATAAACAGGCGCGTCTCTATCGCCATGCCAGAACCGATAAGGCTGATCCAGACAGGAATCATGCGCAGGAAGGTGAGACTGGCGATTGCATATGCCCATGACTGCCACGTGAAGTAAGGCCATGCTTTTGCAATAACCACCGCACCAAATACCAGCCAGACCATCACGGATAAAAGATCGCCGTAATTTTCATTGCTTTGCAGGTAAGCGTGTTTGTGTTTTCCCAGCAGGTGTCCCGAGACCAGGCCACACACAAATGCCGCGATAAATCCGCTGCCGCCAATCCATTGCGCCAGCGAAAAACTGAGCACAGCCAGGCCCGGCATAATCAACGGTTTCCACAATGGCAAATTCCATGCATGCCGGAGAGCAAAACGTACCAACACAGCAGTTGTAAGTGCAAGGCACACGCCAGCCAACAGCCCTATACCGATTTCTTCAGCGATCAAAGTCAGGGCCAGCGCCAATGTCCCCTGATGCAATTCTTCTGGCACCAGAAGCGCCAGCAGCAGAAACAATACGGGCACACAGATGCCGTCATTGAGGCCACTTTCTACATTCAGGCTCTCACGAATCGATGCAGGAATAACGGGATTGCTGACAACGGCTTTGCCCAGCGCTGCATCGGTGGGCGCCAGGATAGTGGCAAGAATAGCGGCTTCCAGCCAGGGCATATCGTCGAACAACAGCAGGGCGAATACCCAGCCCGATAACAGGCACAACGGTAAGCCTATGAGCAGCAAACGCAGTGGCAACCCGTTGTTGGCACGCAGCACAGCCATATTGGCTTTCGCTGCATCCGTAAACAGCACAATCGCCAATGTCAATTCAGCCAGCAAGCGCAAACCAGGACCATCGACCGACAAATGCAATACATCCAGTACCGCAGGCCCCAATAGCACACCAACGGAAAGAAACATCAATGGACCGTTAACAAGACGTGACTCAAACCGGCCGGCAAAAATGCTGTACAGCAGCAGGAAACCAGCGATCAATGTCAGGTTCTGGTAAATCATTCTGCAACAGGCGGTTTCAATTGGGTTGACCATCCGCCGCCAAGCGTACGGTACAAATCTGCCATGGCAGTGAATTCAGCACCACGCAACTCTGCCAACTGCAATTCTGCATCAAAGAGCCGCTGATCCACTATCAGGATATCCAGATAACTGGATAACCCGCCGTCATACCGCGCGCGCGCCAGATCTGATGCATCCTGCAATGCCACTACCATCTTTTCAATTTCTTCCCGTGCTGCACGAAATTTTTCAATCGCGACGATGGCATCAGCCGTTTCACGAAAACTGTTTTGTACCGCCTTCTGGTATTGCGCCAACGCTTGCTGGAATTGGGCCTGCGCAGCTTCATAGTTGAAACGGATCGCGCCTCCTTTGAACAGCGGTTGCAACAAATTGCCGCCTGCTGACCATATAGCCGCATCACCGCGACCCAGGTCATTGAAATCACGGCTCAAACCGCCTGTCGTGCCAGTGATGCCGATCGAAGGAAAAAACAACGCCTTCGCTGCGCCCACATCGGCATTCGCTGCCACCATGTCCTGTTCTGCTTGCAATATATCCGGACGACGATCCAGCAGCTGTAATGGTAAGCCTACAGGCAACAAAGGCGGCATGGATTGCGCGGTCAATGTCTGCCCACGTTTGACCGGGCCGGGATTACGTCCGAGTAACAAATTGATACGGTTTTCCTGTACGGCAATACGGCGTTCAAATTCCGGGATGCGCGATGCGGTGAATGCCCGGTTGGCCTCAGCCTGATCCACTTCCAGCCGGTTAGAACTGCCACCATCCAGTCGCTCACGATAAAGGTCAACTTGCTTTGTATTGGCTACCAACGTGCGTTTTGCAATGTCCAGTTCCAGATCATATTGGCGCAGTTTGAAATATGCACTGGCAATATCACTAACCAGTGTCACGGTGACACCGCGTCGCCCTTCTTCAGTGGCCAACCAGCGGGCGAGCGCTGCTTCATCATTGCGGCGCAAACGGCCAAACAGATCCAGCTCCCAGGAAATCTGTAAACCCGCATCCCAATTGCGAAATGTATCATCTGATGCGGTATTGGCGGGATCCGATAACTTCGATGCATTGTTAGCGTTGTAGCCGATACCAGCGCCGACTTGTGGAAACATGGCACCACGCGTTACACCAGCCAGCGCGCGATACTGGTCAACACGCGCAGCCGCAATACGCAGATCGTGATTATTGGCAAGCCCGTCATTGATTAGCTGTATCAGGACGGGATCCTTGAATACTTGCCACCATGCAGTATCGGCCAGTGAAACTGTTGATACTGGATCTGGTTTTTCTCCACGAAACAGATCGGGAATATCCAGCGTCGGACGTTGGTAGTCCGGCCCTACTGTGCAACCGGCAACGCTTATTGTGACAGCCATTGCCAGACACTTGAGCGACAATAATTTTCCTGGTTGGCGCATCATTGTCAGTGATCTCCCTTGCTGCTGGAACGCGACACCAGTTTCTCGATAACCACAAACAATACCGGCACCAGACAAATCCCGAGCACAGTGGCCACTGACATACCGGCAAATACCGTCATGCCCATCACCTTGCGTGCTTCAGCACCAGCACCGCTCGCCGTTAGCAATGGCACCACACCCAGGATAAAAGCAAACGCTGTCATCAGTATCGGCCGCAAACGCAACTTCGCACCTTCCAGTGCGGCAGGAATAATGTCCATCCCCTCTTCGCGTTTCATTTTTGCAAACTCGACAATCAGGATCGCATTTTTTGCAGCCAGTCCAATCAGCATGATCAGCCCGATTTGCGCAAACACATTGTTAACGTAACTGGTGCTGAAATGTCGCGCGAGCCACAATCCAAGGAATGCGCCGAATGCCGCAAATGGCGTGCCGAGAATCACCGAAAATGGCAATGCCCAACTTTCGTATTGCGCAGCAAGAATCAGGAACACCATCAACATCGCAAACACAAATACAATACCCGCCGTGCCTTCTGCACGTTTTTCCTGAAACGATGTATCCGCCCATTCATACGCCATATCGGGCGGCAACACATCTGCTGCCACTTCTTCCAATGCCTTGAGTGCATCAGCAGAACTGTAACCCGGTGCGGGCACGCCCCCCAGCTCGGCAGAACGGAACAGATTGAACCGGTTTGTGTATTCCGGGCCGGAAATCGGTTTGCTTTTCACCAGCGTGTCGAGCGGCACCATGTCGCCGGTGGTTTTACTGCGCACAAAAAACAGTGATAGGTCACTGATATTGCGCCTGAATTCCGGCTCAGCTTGCGCGTACACCTTGTACACACGCCCGAAACGGTTGAAGTCATTAATGTAGGAGCTACCCAGCAATGACCCGAGTGTGGTGTTGACATCTTCCAGCGCGACACCCAGCTTCAATGCTTTCTCGCGATCAATGTCGACATAAATCTGTGGCACATTACTACTGAATAGCGTGTAGATGCGTCCGATTTCAGGACGCTTCTGCGCAGCCTGGATAAACAGCCGCGCCTGTTGCGACAAATATTCCGGCGCATTACCTGAACGGTCTTGCAGCATCATCGTAAAACCTGCACCTGTACCAAGGCCGGGAATAGGCGGCGGACCAAATGCCATTGCCATCGCGCCTGGTACTTCTTTTGCCATGGCGCCGTTGATAGCCGCCACCACACCACTGGCGTGGGATGCTGGGGTATCGCGTTCACCCCACGGTTTTAGCGAAACAAAAAAGAACGCCGTGTTTGATGCAGTCGACCCTGTGAGCAGCGAAAACCCCGTTACGGTAGTAAAGGTATCAATATGCGGATTGGCCGCCAGAATTCCTTCTATTTTTTGCGCGACGCGATCTGTACGCTCGAGTGACGATGCATCCGGCAACTGCACATTCAGCAGGATAAACCCCTGGTCTTCTTCCGGCACGAAGCCACCGGGAATCCGGTTAGCCAGCAACACAGTCAATCCAACAACAATGCCTATAAAAATCATACTGCGCATGGATTTTCGAATCAGGATAGAAACAAAGCCAACATAGCCGCCGGTGAAACGATCAAAATAACGATTGAAGCCTTCATAAAACGGCGTGAGAAAATGCCGCTTGCCATCTGCCGGTTTCAACAGCATCGCCGCCAGTGCAGGGCTCAGCGTTAACGCATTAAGCGCGGAAAACAGAACCGAAATGGCGATGGTGATGGCAAACTGCTGGTACAACAGGCCGGTGATGCCGCTGATAAAAGCCACCGGCACAAACACCGCCGTCAACACCAGTGCAATCGCCACCACAGGGCCAGACACTTCTTCCATCGCCTTGACTGTCGCGTCTTTCGGCGACATGCCTTTCTCGATGTGATGCATGACCGCTTCCACCACGACAATCGCATCATCCACCACAATCCCGATGGCCAGTACCAGGCCGAGCAACGAGAGCACGTTGACAGAAAAACCCAGCAGGGGAAATATCATGAATGTGCCAATCAACGACACAGGTACTGTGAGCAAGGGAATCAACGTGGCGCGCCAGTTTTGCAGAAAAACGAATACAACAATCAACACGAGCACAATAGCTTCGACTAACGTATGCAAAATTTCTTCAATGCCAGCGCTGATGGGCAGCGACGTATCCAGCGTGATCTGGTATTCGAGGTCTGCAGGAAAACGCCGCTTGGCGTCTTCCATGACCTTGCGGATATTTTCAACCGTTGCCAATGCGTTTGTGCCCGGCATCTGGTACACCACAATCGTCGCAGCCGGTTTGCCATTGAGTCGACTCATCTGGTTGTATAACTGCACACCCAGATCTACCCGTGCGACATCTTTCAGCAGCACCTGTGAACCGTCGGCATTGGAACGCACTACAATGTTTTCAAAGTCTTCTGCTTTAAGCAAACGCCCTTGTGTGCGTACGGTATACGTAAACTCGGTTCCCGCTGCCGCTGGCGGCCCACCAATTTGCCCAGCCGGCGACAACTGGTTCTGCGCTTTTACTGCATTCACGAGATCCGGTACTGTCAAACCCAGTTTGGCAATACGGTCTGGGTTCACCCAGATACGCATCGCGTAATCACTGCCGCCAAACAGCGTGACATCGCCCACGCCACGGGTGCGCGCCAATGCGTCATTGATATTGATCGCCGCGTAATTGGAAAGGAAATTTTTATCGTACGTGCCATTGGGTGAACTCAACGACACCAGCACCAGTGGAAATGACAGGGATTTCTTGACCGACACACCGTATTCTTTTACCGATTGTGGCAGTGACGGCATCGCTTGCGACAAACGGTTTTGTGTCAACACGTTGCTCATGTCGAGATCTGTACCCACCTCGAATGACACGGCCAGTTTGAGTGTGCCGTCATTGGCATTGGTGGATTTCATGTAGATGGAATTATCAACGCCGTTGATTTTTTGTTCGATTGGCGTGGCAACAGACGCTTCAACGTCGGTCGCCGATGCGCCAACAAATGTAGTGGTGACCAACACTTGTGGCGGCACAATATCGGGGTACTGCGCCATTGGTAATCCACTCAGCGCAACAAGGCCCAGTATCACCATGACAATGGACAGGACGATCGCCACAATCGGGCGATTAACGAAGAAGCGGGCCATCATGTCTGCAATCTCCGCAGTTTATTGTTTGGCAGACGATGTTGCCGATAATGCATCGATAGTGGTGAGCGATGGATTCACCGTCACACCATCACGCACGCGCTGCAAACCCTCCGCCACAATCTGTTCACCGGGCTGAAGACCTTCTGCGATCACCCAGAGATTATCAATGCGCGGCCCGACTTTCACACTGCGCAGCGATACCTTGTTATCCGTCCCCACAACGGCCACCTGAAAAAATCCCTGTATTTCATTGACGGCACGTTGCGGCACTAACAGGGCTGACGGTATTTTTTCAACCAGGAGACGCACGCGGCCGTACTGGCCCGGCCGGATCAACCGGTCGGGGTTGGCAAAGTTAAATTGCAGCGCCAGCGTGCCGGTCTGTGTATCCACCGCGCGCTCCACAGCATCAAACGTGCCTTTATGCGGATAGACAGAACCGTCTGCCAGTTGGAGCTCGATGTCAGATTCCTGATCAGCCGGACGCGGCCCACGCTTCGCCAGTTTGAGGTATTCCGCTTCACTGATACCTACACGAAACACGATGGGGTCTACTTGCGATACGGTAGTCAGCAGCGTGCTTTCACCACGCCCCACCAGGTTGCCAGCCTTCACCTGCGTGATGCCGACAATGCCATCAATAGGCGACGTAATCGTGGTGTAGCCGAGATTGAGGGTGGCGAGCTCCACCTGCGCTTTGGCAGCGTCAAATGCAGCCAATGCATTGTCCAGTTCCTGACGGCTGACCGCCTGCTTGGCGGCCAGCGGGCGCAAACGGTTTACGTCCGTGGTGGCCTTGGTCAACCGCGCCTGCACAGTCGCCAGGTCTGCCTGCAAGGATTTCGGGTCAATCTGGTACAGCGGCGCATCTTTTTTAACGAATGCACCGTCCGTGAAGTTGACGGATTGCAGATACCCTTCCACACGGGCACGGATCTCCACATCCTGCTTGCCTTGCGCCTGCCCCACCAGTTCCAGATACACAGGGACATCACGCTGGACAGGCGTCACCACTACCACGTCGGGAACCACTGCTGCTTTCTCCGGCGCTTTGCCGCAGCTTGCCAGTACAACCAGCGACAGCACAGCCATCAGTGGATATATTTTGTAACGTTGGTTGTTAATCATGGATGATCCAGCAACTTGTGAAAGAAATATTTATGGCATACAAAGAGGCGACCTTCGAAGGTCGCCTCTTCTATATCTACTGCTGATCTTCTATTTGACACGCTTCTGTTCGTTTTCTAACGCCTTGGCCATGATGTCTTCGTAAATGTGCACAGACTTGCTGACAATATCCATGTACTCGGGAAACTTGGCTGCATACTGACGATTCTCGACACTGTCCTTGAATACGCGTTCTAGGAATTCTATATCGAAGTCTGTCAGGCATTCGCCTTTGTCAACACGCTCCTTGATTTCCAGTGCGCGCGGCAACCGCTCTTTCGTAAAGCGCTCGAGCAGCGCCTGCATCGTACCCATATCGTCCTGGCTGTGCATGGCGTACTCCTGACTTATTTATTCATCGCCTTGTTAATTTTCTTCAGCTGCGCCTGATAGTCTGAGTCAGAAATCAATTTCTTCTCATGCGCTTCATTGAGCTGCAACAACTGCTCAGGATAGTTTGGCGCTTGCTGTACAACTGTTGTTGTTTCGTCATCATCGCTGCTACTGCTGCTACTGCTACGGCTGCTGGCGCTGAAAGAGCAGCCTGATATTAAAGCAGTAGACAGCAAGATGGCTGACATGGCGTAACGGGTGTGAGGCAACTTTTTCATACATACTCCTTTGGTAATGGACAGGTTTTTAACGGTTCTCAAAACGGTTGTAATCAAGAATAGCACCGGTTACTGGCTCTTGCTGCACATAATCCCTCTGCAATGCATCGCTGAATGCCCAGAAATCGGGGCTGGTACGCCGGACGCCAAAATCATTGAGCAGCGCGGTGTAACCTGCCTCGCCCTGCATGCCTGCTACCTGATCAACAAATGTGCCTAGCGACGCTGTAGTCGTCCTGAAAAACGCGTTCGGGTAAGCGCCGATGATGCCCGGGACAACCGTGAGATTATCTTCAGCAGGCCGGCGACGCTCGGCATTGTCCAGCAGCTGGGAAATATTGCTGTAGCTCTTGTTGTGCAGGATAGTGAAATACCGCCATTTTCCTGCAGCAGCATCAACCCGCAGAATGCTGACTTCAGGGAATTCAGACAACCCTGCGCCATTCACTTTCTGCAAACGTGCAATGTACTGGCGGATTTTCTTATCATCCACCTGTTGCAGGCTGAAATCCTGCGATACATTCTTGCCAATATGCGCCGCCAGAAGATCATACAATTCTTGCTGCGGATTATTGGTACGGAAACGGATATCGGCTTCTGCCAGGTAATCAAAATGATCCCCGAACAGATATTCCTTCACATCGTCGCGCGCGCCGCGATACCAGAAATCCACAATCGGCTTGCGTGATGCAACCGGTAGCAAGGAGAGGAAGTTTGACTCCCCTTCCATGCGAAGGAAATCCATATACAGACGGGTGTTGAGCTGATGCCCCAGGCTGCCATAGACATCAAAGCCCGCTACCAGCAAGTAATAAATACGTTCAAGAAGCGCATAGCTGACCAGCCATGCTGTTTCCGGCGGAGGGCCTACCAGGCCTTTAACCACTGAAGCGCTGTCAGCATGGCGAAAAATAGTCAGTGCTGCGTTGTCGTTACTGTTACCGCCGTTCCAGACAAAATCCACTGTTGCCTTGTGTGATTCCGCCAGATTTTTTTCCATGTACTGCGCTTTTGCCTTGAGGTAGTTTTTCTGCAGCTTGGAATATTTCAACCAGTCCAGCACGCCGGCATTGCTCTGGTCTTCTCCTGGCAAGCGCAGGTTCTTGCTCTCTTTTACAAGGAATTCATTATTATCTTTTGAGGAAATTTCATCCGGATTCACAAAGAACACCCAGAAATGGTCTTCAATGACACCCAGCGCCACTTGTCCACGACACACAGGCCCCTTGATAAAGGTATCAACAATGAACTGCGCCTCATCAAGCAGGAAGCGATAGCGTGAATCGACGGGCAAGTCAGAAAATGCCACGAAAGGGTTACCAGCCACATCGGGGGCATATGATGGCAATACACTCACGTCGTAATCTGCATTCACAAACCAGGCGGTCCACTTTTGCATACGCGCTGCATTGAGCGCATAAGGCATATGTGTTTTTTCGACTGCCGTTCCTTCATCAAAACGGATCCGGTACCAGAATTCAGATAAACCCGGATCGTCATACGGCCTGCGTGTGGGAATTTCCTCAATAGGTTCGCCGGGTGGCGTAGAAGAACGTACCAGACGAAAAAAATATCGGCTATTTGCCTTGATAGTTATTGCTTCATCAAAATACAGGTGCGACAGGTACAAATGTTCGTAGATGTATCTACTGGCCAATTTTTGCTTTAAAGAAGCACCATTAAAAAAAGTTTCCCATAACGCAACCTGTTTTTTGACAGTTGCGGGCAACGCCGGTGTGGCGGCTACCGGCGATCCTGCTGCCAGCCATTCTTCCATGATGGCGAATTCACTGTCTGATAATCCAGGTAATCCATACGGCATACCCCAGGCTGGATGGTCTTTTTCAAATGCATCCATTTTCTCTATTGCAGGGCAGCTCTGCTCCCTGTCCAGCGAAAAAGTAAATACGCCAGGATCAAGCACAGGCTGTTCTGGCAGAGGATGTTTCCGTTTCAGGTCAAGCAACCTGTACAACACACTGCCTTGCAAATTTGCTTCGCGTGAATTGTCACGCTCATTCAACACCGGGTGAAAATCTTTTTTTCTCCACTCTTCCGGGGTGTGCGCATCAACAAAGAGGCGGCTGGGTTCGGCTGCACGCAAGCGATTGCTATACACCAGTTCCGCATTGGCACCACGGGCAATGCCGTCCCATGAAGTGAGATTTTGCTGGCACGGCGCATCGTAGCAACCATGACACACGGTGCAACGCTGCTCCAGCAGTGGACGCACGTCATGCCAGTACTCCGGCGCACCGTTTTGAGGCGCAGCAGGCACGTTGTACCGCGACGCGTCTGCCGTACCGAACCGCTCATCCAGCTGGTGCATGATGACCGGCGTACAACCAATCAGTATCGCCAGCAGGAATAAAAAAACTGCTTTTTTCTTGTATATAAAAGACAGTAATGGATGCCTGCTCTTCGTGACTATACTCATGGGCAACTCAGGGTAGATTCAATTGCCGACAGAATAATGCATACTGGCATTTCGTAATAGTGGAGCATCCAGATGGGAAATATCCGCCAGATACTGGTATCGGTTGCGGTGCTGTGTGCAGGTTTAGCCGGCTGCGCAGGCAACGACAATGCACTGCCCAACACCAACGTATTCAGGCCAACACCGCTGCAATCCAGCAGCAATGGCATGCTGTATATCTATCGCCCGGAGGCATCCACACCCGGGGTAGCCAAACCCTTGCGCTTCAGTTATCCGGAAGTGCTGGTGGATGACCGGAGCGTCGGGGTCATCGAATACAACCGCTACTTGTCTGTAGAGCTCCCGCCTGGCCAGCACAAGATACGGCTGACCGGATTAACAGAGAAAGCAAAGGACTGGGAGACAAGGGATATTTATCAAGTTGTCACCATTACACCCGGCGACTCCACATTCCGCAGGTTCAAAATCGAATTTGATCTGGACAACATGAATCTGTTTCAACCCAAATCCCAATACCGGATATTCCTGACACCGGTTGATGCCAATGATGCTATTTATGAAATTCGTTACACAAGGCCGATGAAATAACAATACATGAATTAACAATACATGTATTAACAACACCATATAAAGCGCGCACCAATGTTTAAACTCTTCTCCAGTATTTTTGGTTTACCTGACAAAGAACAGGGCACTGCCATCCCTGAATCCCTGCTCAAGGCAGCCATTGAGCGCGCACTGGATGGCACGGATCCACGCATGCGCATCTTGCCCGGTTATGCAAAAACCTTGCGCGAACCAGTTATCCATGCCATCGAACATGTAATTGCAATGGTAGATGCATTGCCTCCGGCTGTACCCGCGTCAAAAGAAGGGCGTGACACCTCTGCCGTACTCGGCGCTGTGTTTACGTCCACCCCACGCATGAAACAGATTCTTGATTCAGACAGCACATTACGTGAATACCTGTCGTCAGCGGCCGACGAGAGTGGCTGCACGACAGGGTTACTGGTGGTGGAGCGCAACGAAAAGCGTGGTTTCGGGTATGCCGTTGTCGATGACCAACTGATGAATGATGTACAACAGGTCACTGTCAGTTTTGATGAGCATAGACTGGTAGATCTCTCCACCAACGAAGAAGAAACCCGTCGCCTGCTCAGGCGCCGCGCCTTCGACTATCTGCTGTCGATAGCGCTGGCGCATGTCACCGAGCAACAGGACGAACGCGAAAAACTGACCCAGCAACGCGCCTTGTTGCGAGTGAAACTCGACATCCTGCAAAAAGGTGGCAGCGGTTTTTCACGCGACATGGGCGTACAGGATCGCGCTGCCTTGCAAACGCGCCTGGAAGAAGTGGAAACACAACTCGCCGCACTGGGCCCTGTGCATGAAGTACTTCAGAACAATCTGGCGATTGTCGCCACAGTGCTTGGCGACGCAGAAAAACATTTCTGGGGCGAAGAAAAAAACTTGCGACTGGACCAGCATTACGCACTGCACAATGATGGGGATACGGCTGTTCCAGCCATTCCGTTTCGCGATGTATGCGACAGCAATGGCCGCCGAATCACATTGCTCTTGTTGTCGATAGCTTTGTCATCGACAACACCTTCCGGTCAGTAGCCTGGCGGCGCGTCAGTCAGGATATACACCACACTGCCACTCTGGTACCCGCGTTTGTACCACGCATTTTCACATCGGTAGTAAGTGACATCACTGACTGCCACAACTGCTTCAATCGTACATGGCAGTTCAGAAAGTTCGGCGGGGTCATCCACTGTATTGACGTAGTCGACATAATCGTCAGCCCTGTTCCTGGCGACTGCAGTCGCCCCCACCACTACAGCAGGAGATACAGGCGCCCTTACACCGTAGTCAGGATCTACTTCGTCCCAGTTGTCCCTGTCTTTATTTTGCGCTGCAAATTGCTGCCGGTACGCGGCCATCTGTTCAGGTGTTACATCAACGGCGCGGGTCTGGCCTGCCCCTCCAGCAGTTTGGGCGCCACCGGCTGACTGTGCACCACCGGCTGACTGTGCGCCACCGGCTGATTGCGCGCCTCCAGCAGATCCTGCTGCACGGGGCTGACCACTATTACCGGCATTCCTGATTGCGCGGGAGCGGGCGGCATCACTGCCACCTTGCCGAGCCACTGCGCCACGATTTTCAATTCCGCCCGATGAAACACTCCCACTGCTGGCCGGGCTGCTACGTGAAAATCCTCCGCCCTGACCTCTGCGGGCATCTGCTGCACCCGAAACAACCAGCAGCGATACACATACTGCTCCAGCCAACCAAAAAGCAGTCCTGTTTCCTGATAACAAAATCATGGGGTTACTCCTTGTTTTGCATCCTCAACAATCTTCTGGGGAACAGGTGCAAGAAACGGGATATGTTCTGCGCCAGCCGGTGGAGTCCAGATAAATATTTCCGGCTTGAATGCCGGTGCCAGATTCCAGTCAGACAGTGTTGCGCGAAATTGTGGCTGACCCGGTGCGTTCTTATAGGTAACGATAATTTTCACCAGCAGCGGCTGCTCACCCTGCGTGATCCATAACTGCAAGTCTGTGTCAGCTGTGCGCATAATAATATGGTCCGCAGGGGCGCCGACCAGCGTATCTTTTTCTACATAAATGAATCCGTTTGCCAAGGATTCAAGTTCTTGCGGCAAACTTGTAAGGAGTATACGTGCGAGCGGGACAGTAATTTGCAGATCTTTTACCAGATACACCACTACGTTATCCACTGTGCCAGGCTTTTCAAGCTGCGCGTACACATTATCACCAGATTTGTAAGCAGTGAGTGTCTTACCATCAAATAATAAACGGTCTTCGTCGCCATCACTGCGTGCAGCTTCAACGCGCAACTTGTCCGGACGTTGCAGGAAGACTTGGTGCCGGTT
>ERZ724517.510-NODE-510-length-23228-cov-4.244207_pt1 | contig 23228 bp, 21 predicted proteins | sample MGYA00376050_ERZ724517 | MGnify/ENA primary metagenome ERZ724517 (study PRJEB28724, sample SAMN07190886) | activated sludge metagenome | isolation source: activated sludge of sewage treatment plant in Hong Hong | place: USA: Christiansburg, Virginia | collected... | reverse complement strand
ACGGAATTGTCACGCATGCGGAACCCGGCAAGACCCTATGGGGAGGCGTACCGCTTGGGCTTCAGCCGCTGTACACGGTGTCGATGCTGACGGCGTCGCTCGGGTTTGTTCTGTGGTTTGTCTACTTCTTCCGGTTGCTCCCGGACGCAGCGCGCCTATTCGGCGGCCGGTGGTCACTACGAGCGCTGTACCTGCCGCTGCTCATGATTCACATCTGCTCGACGCTGTGGATGCCATTGACCTTTCGGTACGTGGCATCCCCCTCACCGCTCGGTTGGGCACTTGTGCGTATCGATCTACTGCTGGTGGGACTGGGTGCGCTGCTGCTGATTGCAGCCGCCGCAACCAGCACGCCGCGAGGCCGAGGCTTTGTGCTCGCGCTCGTCGGAGCGTGCGCCTTTTCATTTCAAACGGCTGTGCTCGATGCCCTGGTGTGGCCTTCGCTGTTTTGAAATCACTCGACCCGAAGCGTCCTATCGCTCCAGCATTGCTTCGGTGGCGCGACCCATGATTCCGACCGCAACTCGTCGAGGCAGCAGTCGTCCCAGCACGAACGCAGCCAGCCGATTCAAACGACCGGGAATCATCGAGCCCTGCCTGGGCAGCTTGGCAAGCGCTTCCTTCACCACATCCTCAGCAGCCATCGCGCTCGGCTGCTTGCCGCCAGCTCGGTCTGCCGCTTTGCGGAAAGCAGGCGTCTCCGTCGCCCCCGCGCAGCACGCAAGGACATCGACGCCACGCGGAGCCAGCTCAAACGCCAGCGCTTCAGCGAGCGCCAAGTTGAACGCTTTGGTCGCGCCGTAGGTCGCAACATAGGGAGCCCCAAACAGCGCCGTCAGCGATGACATCAGGACGACTCCGCCCCGCCCACGCTGCACCATCTGGGGTACAACCACATGCGCAAACAAAAGTGGAGCGCGTACGTTCACCTCCACCGTTCGCAGCTTCTCCTCCACCGAGGTGTCGATGAACCTTGCCACCGTCGAAAACGCCGCGTTATAGACCAGCAGTCCGACCTCGTGCTCAAGCGCCAGCTTCTGCGCACGTTCCTGCACGTCAGCCGCCGCCAAATCCAGCGAGATGGTCTTCACTTCCACCCGGTAGCGCGTCCGTAGTTCCTCGGCCAGCGCTGCCAGTGGCTCGGCCCGACGGGCAATCAGGAGAATCGACAGCCCGCGCTCGGCAAGTTGACGAGCAAACGCGGCCCCGATTCCTTCCGAAGCCCCCGCCACCATCGCCCACGGCCCGTAGCGCCGCACAAACTCCGTTTGAGGCAACGCGGTCATGAGTGACCTCCGCCTAACATTCCTCTGCGCTCCGGAATCAAAGCTTCAGTATCGTAGCGGCCCATGATCACTGCCTTGGTTGCGATCGTTGTCATCTATTTGTTCGTTTTCGTAGCATACGTTGCGGTACCCGGTCGCTGGGTTTCCGGCTACGTCCTCGATCCCAAGACCGCTCTGCCGCTTCGCTATCATCTGAACGGGCTGCGCGTGTTCTTCCTTTCGATCGTGGTGTGGACACTGGCGTGTCACTACGGACTCCTACCGTGGGACTTTCTGTATACGGAGCGCTATGCCCTGCTGGGGTTTGCTTGTGTGATCGGACTCTGTTTCACGCTGGCGATCGTGCTGCCCGCCCCTCCGGTAAACGGTATCGGCAGTGATCTCTATCTGGGGCGACTAGAAAACCCGCAGTGGCTGAACGGACGCATTGACGCCAAGATGTTCCTGTATTTGATCGGTGCGACCCTGCTGGAACTCAACCTGCTTTCGTTCGCTGCGCATCACATCCTGCTGTATCCACACGACTACTCACCCGGAGTGTTGCTGTACGTCGGGCTGTTTTCGTTCTTCCTGGTCGAATACTTGTTCTTTGAACAGGTCCACTTATACACCTACGATTTCGTCGCAGAGCGTGTTGGATTCAAGCTCGGTTGGGGATGTCTGGTGTTCTATCCGTTCTATTACGGCGTCGGCTTGTGGACCCAAGCCGAGCGTCCAAATCCGCACGTCAGTTCGCTCTGGCTCGGCGGCTGTGCGGCGCTGTTCTTCAGCGGCTGGGTGCTGGCACGCGGTGCGAACTTGCAGAAGTTCTGGTTTAAGAAAGACCCAACCCACAAGGCCTTCGGAGTCCTCATTCCTGAGTCTCTGGAACACAACGGAAAGCGAGTCCTGGTGAGCGGATTTTGGGGTCTGTCGCGCCACATCAACTATCTAGGAGAGATCACCATGGCGACGGCGCTGACTCTCTCCCTCGGCTGGCCGCAGAGTCTCGGACCCTGGCTCTATCCGGCGTACTATCTTGCGCTACTGTTCCCTCGCCAGTATTTCGATGACCAGCGCTGCGCAAAAAAGTACGGACCGCTGTGGGATTCCTACTGCCGAAAAGTCCGCTGGCGCATCATTCCGTTTGTGTACTAACGCTCGGGACGCAGCTCGGTCAGGGCATTCACCACAACGCTGGCACAAAACAGTCCGAAGCTGCCGGTCACGTAGCTGGCGGTTCCGTAAATCAGCCGTCTCTCTTCGCACGAATGATGTTCGTTCTTGCCACCAGGACAGACACACGAAAAGCCGAGCCCATCATCGTAATGTAGCTCCACTGGCTCGCGTGGCCGTTCCACCGAATACACCGCGCTCACACCAAACGCGCCTTCGGCTGGAAACCCGTACTTGGTACGCAGAATTTTTCGAACTTCCTGCGCCAGTGGATCGATGCGGGTTTCGGACAGATCATCAATGCGCAGCGCCGTCGGATCGCAGCGACCGGCAGCCCCCATCGAGCTCACCAAAGGTAGCCGCTTCTGTTTGCAGGTTGCAATCAAGTGACACTTGGCGGTGATGTTGTCGATCGCATCGATCACAAAGTCAGGCGTCGGGGTCTGCGTCAAGATCAGCGCGCTGGTCGCTGCATCATAGAAGCGACTCACCACTTCGATCTCGGCCTGCGGATTGACAAGCCGCAACCGTTCGGCAAGCACCTGCGCTTTTAGCTTTCCGACCGTTCCTCGCATCGCTTGAAGCTGACGGTTGGTGTTGGTGACGCAGACGCGATCAAAATCAACCAGCGTCAATCTTCCGATTCCACTGCGGAGCAGAGACTCCGCTGCAAACGAACCGACTCCGCCCAGCCCGATCACGACCACATGAGAAGCAAACAGCCGCTCCATCTGGTGATCGCCGACTAGCCGACCCATTCGGTCAAAGCGGCGATGCAGTCGATAACGAGTCTCGCCATCTTCCGCATCGGGTGAAGGTGTCGAAAGAGTGCCTGGTAGCTGTGGTTCCATGAACGTTTGTCGATTCGATGTCAGGGTTGATTCGGAATGCGCAGCGGCTCTGCCGATGGCTTAGGAAGTCGAAACAATCGGCGCGCATTGTCTTCTGTACGCTGTGCAATCGCAAGCATCGTCTGTCCGCGCACAACCGCTACCGTCTCGATCACTGCGGAAAGGAACGCAGGCTCACAGAGCGATGGGCGGAATGGCACAGGAGTCTGATCGGGGGCATCCGTCTCGACCAGTAAGCGCTCTTCCGGAATCACTTGGGCCGCCGCCATCAGACGTGGAGCATGGGAACCCGTGATTCCACCGGCAAACGAAATATGTAACCCGAGTGCAACATACTCCTTGGCAAGCTCCGCAGAGCCACTGAAGGAGTGGACGACTCCGCCTGCGCAGGGAATTCCATCCGTCTTCAGAACACGCAGCGCAGCAGGATGCGTACGCAAGATATGAAGGACGATGGGCAGATCCAGCTCACGCGCCACCGCGAGCTGATCCCGAAAGACCTGTTCTTGTTTCATCAGCGTGGCGCGGGTCTGTTCACTGTAGGCATCGAGTCCTAGCTCGCCAATCGCATGGGGTGCCAGCAGCACGTTTCCGTCGACTACCAGCCGTCCTTGGGCCGCTTCGCGAAGCGCGACCAACTGATCGTGAAGCTGGGAAACAGAGAGCGAAGGAACCATCTGGGGATGGACTCCGTACGCCACTGCGATGTCGAAGTTGGGACTCCCAAACTTGCGGCGGAGCTCATCCTGAACAGACCAGGTATCGCGCTCGACCCCGGCGAGCAGCAGCCCATGCAAGCCCGCGTGCTGGGCTCGGTCTACCACCTGCGAGGTGATTCCGCGCAGTCGTTCATCGTGTAGGTGGCAGTGAGAATCGAACATGCAAAGACACCACAGCTAGTACGGAGTTCTGTTACGAAGCCAGGCAGGCTACTTTGTAGACCGAGATCGTATGATCGTAACGAGCGCTCTTCGGTACATACCAGCTCTTGCCAACGGGAAATTCATCGGACGCAGCGACAAACCAGAGCTTGAGAATTCCCATCCGCACGGCCTTTTCGATCAGCGGAAAACTGTCCACCGAAACCTGTGTGAGCACCACGACCTCGGAGGCGCACAGCTCAGCCGGATCACGCAGCTTGCCCAGTCGAGTCACTGCAAGCGGAGTCTCCAGATAGCCAAAGATCGGGGCCGCTCCCAAGATGTTTTCAAATGGAAAGTCAGCCACTGCTCGACGGGCACCAGAGTCCGCAATTCTCTGCGCAACGATCATCTGCTGATGCAAAAGGAGTCGATAGGACAGAGTCCCTTCGATCTCAGATGGCGAGTTGGCATGCCAGGAATCACCACGAAATCCTGATACCAAACAGAGCGCCAGCAGCGCCGCGAGCCCGAGCTGTTTCGTCGATGGCAGCAGAGCCACGCCGAGCGCAGCCAAAGCACACAGCGCAGGCAGCGCGGGCAGCATGTAGCGAACGAGCTGACCGGGAAAACAGAGTGGTAGCGTCAGCCACAACACCACCGTAGCGAACACCGCAATTCGCTGGTCTACCATTCGCTCCGCAGCAAACGACTCGTTCGGAATCTGACGACGGAATAGATGCATGACAAAAGCCCCCGCTGCGATCGTCAGAGGGAGCCGTCGGCCCTCGATCAGGTTGTGAAGCATCGAGGTCCAAATCCCACCCACGCTAAGCACGCTCGTGTGATCGCTCGCCACCATCGCACCGGTAATGTGGCGATGCACCAGCAGCCACATGAACAGCACTACACCTGGAATCGCCGTCGGCCACACTCGCCAAAGGGTCGAGATCGCCAGGGGCGGACGTCGTTCGAGCTTCCACAGCCGAACAAAAACCAGCACCGCCGAGGCCAGGCACACCCAATAGGTGCTCTCCTTGATAAGAACCGCCATCCCACCCAGCAGCGCATAGCCCAGCCAGTTTCGACGCAGCACGCAGACGAACGCGAGCGCGCCAACACCCGTCGCTGGCAAATCCATTTGCACCATCCCGGCTTGAGCAAAAAACGCTGGCGTAAGCCCACACAAAAGCGCCGCCAAAATGCCCGTCCGTCGTGAACCACCAAGCTGGCAGGTCAGCGCGTAGGTGGCAGGAAGACTGAGTGCCGCAACCACCAACACGGTGCCGTGCTGCAATTCTCGCGACTCACTGACATAGCGGTGGAGCAGCGCCAGCACGGATGTCATCAGAGGTGAGCGCACATACGGAGGATGACTCGCCAAAAAATGCGCTAGGCGGTGAACCATCTCGAAGACCTGGGCGAAATAGCACGCAAGCTCGTCCCAATAGTAGGTGTCGCCCAGCATCCGCCACTTTACGCACAGCAGTACCACCGACGAAAGCAGCCAGCCGATCAAGAGCTGCGGCACCGTCACATCGGACGTGCTCGACGGGGCCCGTCCGCCACCGGGCCCACCTGTCTTCGTGGAAGCGCTCTGCATGGGCGGGACTATATCGCAAGCCGATTCTTCCAGGTGGCTGTCAGCGTCGCGGCCATCAAGCAGATTTCTCCGTCTGCCAGGCACGACCATTTGCGGATATAATCTGGACCATGGCGGAATATCTCCCGGCTTCCGAGCCTGCCCCTCAGGTGACCGATTCTCCGGGCCCGACTGGGCCTTCTGTGCTGAAAGTAGCGACTGGACCCGCTGGTCCTCCCGTCGATGCTCCGGCTGAAAAGGCCCGGGCCCGCATCCTCGACATCGCTCGCACCGATAGCAACAACGCCGCCGATGCTGCCCAACGCGAACGCGACAACGCCGTCCGCACCGAGGTGGTTTCAAAGGCTGTTCCCGAGCGATATCTCCAGCTCGTGGAAGAGATGCGCGACGCCGTGCAACTGTTCAATCAGTCGCTACGCCCGCCCGAAGGCCAATCGCTCCCGTATATCTCCTGGCTGGAGAGTCCGAACGTCGCGCTCAAAGACCCCAACACCGGCGACGGCATGCGGGTTCGAATTGCCCGTCGAGGAGCGACCTTCGATCTGCTCCTCCGATTTGCCTCACGGGCGGCACGTGCCGATGTGCCTCTCATCGAGGGCCACGGCGACTTCGGCATCCAGCAGACGCGCACCAAAACGATGATGCGGATTGAAGGCTGGGTCGAGCAGGGTAAGCCGGTGTTCTGGTACAGCCTCGACTTCAAGCGCCTGTCGATTCCGCTCAGCGAGGTGGCCGAGCGCATCGTCGCTGCCATCGCCGCGAACGACTACTCGCTGTTGTCACGCGATCTGAACAGCGAGCAAGCAGAAGCGGACGACCACTACACCCGCGAAGGGTAAGTTAGCCGCGACGCACACGCCACGCTTCGTGGGCTTGCTCGGCCAACTGCGACAGATCGGCAAAACCCCAGCGTCCTTGATCGATCACTCGCTCGCACAGCCGCTGCGGCAGACCCGTCACCGACACATGCGCACCGCTCATGGCCCCGGCCATCGCCGCCGTGGTGTCCACGTCGCCCCCGACCACCACCGCCGTCTCGATGGTTTGGACAAAGTCGGTCGGGCTGCGCAAAAAGCTGTACAGGCTCCACAGCACGCTCGAGACCACGTAGCCCGAAATCCCCGACCACTCGCCCTCATAGCCTGGACACAGCCCCGCCCGAGCCATGAACGTCGCTGCCGCATCGGGAGAGAGCGTCACCCACGATGACACCTGATAGACATCGAACGCCACCGTTTGATCAATCGAACGCACCCACTCGGACAGCTCGGCCAAGAACGACTCGGTCACGATCGGTTTGCCTCGGAGCGCCAGCGCCACCGCACCAGCGATTGCCACCGCACCAGCGGCACATCGCACATCCTGATGAGTAATCCGGGACTGCTCCCGTGCCGCCGCAATCAATGCGTCAGGGTCATCGGCGTACCATAGACCGATCGGAGCGACTCGCATCGCGCTGCCATTGCCAGCCGATGGGGCCGGAATGCCCGCTTCATCGGGAGCAACCCCCTCCGACAGTCGCCGCGCCACCTCTGCGGTGGCCTTTCCAGCACCCACCACTTCGCCACTGCGAAACAGGCGGGCAATCCTCGCCGCATAGTCGGCCACGTCGAGCTGTCCATGTGCCAAGAGCCCGAGCAACAGCTCCCGCGCGAGCTGGCTATCGTCCGTGTATTGACCGTAGCGAGACTGCCCCAAAAAAGTATCGTCGAGCAGCCCTTGTCGCAGCACTTTTTCGGCGTGACGCTTGCAGTCTTTTGGTGGCAAACCCTCGACCGGAGCACCCACCGCGTCCCCGATACATTGCCCGAGGAGACAGCCCACCCACTGCTCCTTCGACGGCATTGGCTGAAGCAGAACCTTTGCAGAAGAACGATTCGATTGGGCAGCAAGCATCGTCTACACATTCTACGGGCTGATCATTTATATCCGCAAATTTTGTGAAGTACGCTGCTCAATGAACGACCAGAAATGATCGATGCGCGCTCAAACCCGGCTCCTGTCACGGGCTCACCGGCCGGGAGCCGCGTGACCAGCAAGCCAGCAGGACGGCGCACGGTCACAGCAGCGTGAACCAGCGGCTACACCACTCACGGACCAGCTCGCAGATTTCCACTGAATCCGTCGCTGTCTGGTGCGTCTTGGCACCGTGGCCCAGCCATTGCTTTGCCTCTGGACCAAAGAGTAGGAACCAAGAATGCGACACACCTCGTTCACCCATGCGCTCTGCGCACTCGCTCTGCCGCTGTCCCTGTCCCTCGCTGCTTGTGGCGATGAGAGGCGTCCTGCCAATGACACCGAAAAAGACCTGGTCGTTGCGGTGCTCGAAACGGGACTCCACCTACATGATACCAACTCCAACGAACGCATCACCCTCCCCCCCGGAACAGAGACGCTCATTGGCTTGGTAGTGGATGCTGTCTGTAGTGCCAAAGTATCCACGGTTACCGTCGGAGATCACGTCAAAGAAACCCTGGTTTTTGACTGTAAGGACGGCGATTTCAAAGGCAACTTCAGCCGCGAGCTCGATCACTATTCCTTTGATCTGTTTGCACGCACTTCGCTTGATGTCACCTACACGGGCGATGTCACCGCTCGCAAAGACTTTGTCGATGGTTTCGTGGAACTGAAGGCCATCAAAGACCTCTGGATCACGGATATCGGCGTCTCTGATCGGATCGATTTTCTCGGCATCCAACGAGACGCCAGCGGCTGCATGATCGGTGGCGCAATGAAGATGGAATTGCACGCCAATATTCCCGGCAAGAAAGTCGATGTTTCGACGGATGCGCTGTTCGGCCCGACCTGCGGAGAGGTCTGGGTCAGGAAGTAATCTGAAGCAGAATCCTTCCTGACAGAATGCGCGTTTACAGAGTGCTCGGTGGCGCGCTGCGGGGCCTGCTGTGCTGCTGATACGCGTACGCCGCTTGCACCAGCTTGGCTTCCTGATATGGACGGGCCAAAAAGATCAGTCCGACCGGAACTCCGGACTTGGGAGCAATTCCCATCGGCATCGACAGAGAGGGAAGTCCAGTCGGTGAAGACAGCATCTGAAAACCGAACCAACCGAGCGGTGGATTCCCAATCGGAAACGCTGGCTGATTGGCCGCAGGATAAACCATCAGATCAATTCCCTCTTTGTCCATGAAGGCCACGATCGCAGCTTGGGCGGTGATCTTGGCAGCAAGATAGTTCTTGCACGCGGTGCTGGTCGCAAGGGTGTCGGTCTGTTTCTGGGAGTCCGTGATGAAGCCCTTCACATAGTCCAGAAAGTTTCCGGTCGTGATCACGTCGGCCAAGTTCTTCACCGCAAGGTCCGGTCGCGTCGTCGCCAGATAGCTATTAAAGCCTTGCTTAAAGTCAACCGGCATGCACTGAAAGGACGCATCGGTGACCGCTTGCAGCGTGCCAAACAGCGTGGTAAGTGCCGCCACTTGCTTGGTCTTTGCTCCCGCTTGGCCGATGTCCGAAAGCGACCGATAGAACAGGTCAGAAACCTCTGCGCTTGGGACAAGCGGAGGCATCGGTAGCGGCTGCAAGACCGCCGGATCAAAGCCAATCGTCAAGCTCGTGAGTCCATTGTCTTTTAGTACGGAGGTATACGATTGCGGTCCCTTCCCAACCAGGGATTTGTCGACGAGCAGTTCGAGCGTTGCGGCCGCATCCTCTACCGTGCGGGTCATCGGTCCCGGTGCATCTTGCAAGGTCATCAGCGGAAGGATTCCCAGGGTAGGAACCAGTCCTTGCGTGGGACGAATGGCCACCAGTCCGGTCGCACTGGCCGGCTGAACCAGAGAACCATAGGTATCACTGCCCAGACCGACGATTCCCAAACTGGCGGTAATGGCCGCTGCGGTTCCGCCGCTCGATCCATATACGGTCAAGGAGCGGTTGTAGGGATTCACAGTCTGTCCACCGTAGGAACTCTTGGTGCCTGTACCATCCAGCGCAAAGTCGGGCATGTTGGTCTTTCCCAAGATGATCGCGCCGGCGGTGAGGAGTCTCTGTACGACCTCTGCATGAGTGGGAGTGACGCTACCCGCAAGAGCTTGCACGCCACCCGTGGTCGGCATTCCTGCGACGTTGATGTTGTCCTTGACCACGATCGGCACACAGTGGAACGAGCCACGCTGCCCTTGCGGAACTTTGTCGAGTCGATCCGCATCGGTCATCAAGCGATCGTTCCAAGTCACCACCGCGTGAAGTGAGGGATCGAGCGAATCATGCAGTAGTTGATAGCGGCTGACCATGTCGCGGCACGAAATGAAGCCCGTCTTCACAGCGCTACGCACATTCTGAATCGTCGCCTCTTCTGGCTTCCATGGAAACTCGGGAGCACCGATGGCACCGCAGCCAGAAACAGAGACGCAGACAGATAGCAGACAGAGCGTGGACAGCGTGCTGCGCCGAGTGTTTTCAACCAGACAGACAGAACCGGGATTAGAAACGGAACGACGGAAGGAAAGACTAAGCTGGGCCATCACAGACTCCTAAGGTAAGCGGTCTTAGGGCGCTCACGCTGAGTGCGCCCTGTGCCCACTCAAACACCGCAGGAATTGGAATCTGTTACTGCGATTTTCCGTCGAAAAGGTACGAATTATTTTGCAGGAGTCGCAACCGGAGTGCCCAGATGTACCGGAACCGAGGTAGGAGTCAAAAGCAGCCAGCTTGAAAGCAGGCGCAAGGCCGGTTCCCCTGGTGAGCGTACCCAATCTGCCATGTAGCGCTTGAGACCGCGTGGCTGCTTTTGCACGGCCAACGTCGCTGGCGGACCCGCTGGCTTGGCGCTCGTCAATCCACCACGCTGCGCCACTTTCGCGATCGGCTGGCCGATGGGGCTTGCGGGCAAAAGATGCAGCGTGGCGAGCCGTCCATCATCGTCCCCAATCGCGGGCCGAGCACGAGCCGGAATTGATTCTTCTAGCCGATCCAAGTCCAGGCTCTGCAGCGCGGTGAGGAGCTGCATTTGTTCCGCTGCGGACAGAAGCCGGGACGAAGCCTTCGGTCGCGGCTGGCGAGCCAGGCTCCCTTCTTCGGGAGTGATCGACAGCGTGCCATGTTCGATCGAAAGTAGACCACCCGGCTGTTTGTTGGCGGTGACCGCGAGCTGAACCTTCACGCTTGCCAATTCCTCGATGGTGCGAGGCACGGCCACCACCGGCCGCACACTGCTCGCTTGCACAATCTTGAGGATCAGATCGTCGAGCACCCCGGCCACTCCTTGACCATCGGCGGCAGTCGGCCACTCACTCCTAGGCAACGCGACTCGCAGCGGTGAACGAGCCGGCAGCGGCAGCGTCAATTCACGGTCGGCAGCCATCTCTGCTTCATCGCTGCTCCTGAGCGAAACTAGATTGGCCGAGCGTAGCCCCGACAAGATCTGTTCCTTCTGCCCCGAAGTCAGCGTCAGCGGTCGACCCACGGGTTGACAAGCCGGACTACAGCGCTCGACCTTGGCTACCCCGGAATCGATACGGAGCTGCGTGACCTCACCGTCAAGCAGCCCTTGTCGCCAAGACAACGCCAGCGAATCGCCAGCACCGGGACGAAGCACGCTCTGCAACGACTCGCTCTGCGCCGCTGCACCACCCGCAAAGAGCCCAACACTGACGACAACCGAGGCAAACCACGCGACCTGTTTGATCGACTTCATCGCGTCTGTATAACAAAGGCGGCGCGTGCCTGTCACACAAACCCGGCGAGCCCCACGCACCCACAGTTGATGGTTCGATCCATCGCTCGGACACCGACAAGTGATGGATCCAGACCTCAATCCGAGGGGGTATCGCCCGCCCACCGGCTCGGTTCAGGCAAGCCGCACACCCGGACGACACTGGCATGTGATCTGCAATGGTCCCAGGCATGACCTCCACACTGTCTCGCAAACTACTTCCCGCGTCGTTCCTCTTCCTGATCGCCCAAGCGGGCTGCGGTGCAGAGCTAGAAAGCACCGAGCCGGTCAATCCAAGCTTCTTCGAAGAGACCTCGATGCCGTCGTGCGGTACGGTGCTCGCATCGTGGAACGGCACCAGCGCCTACTCAAACGGCAGCAACACCGGCACCGGCTATTCCTGCGCTGGCGTGGGCACCTATGGTTATCAGTACCAGTGCGTCGAGCTGGTGATGCGTCACTTCACCCAGAAGTGGGGCCTGCGCTGGTGGGGCAATGCCAAAGACCTGCTCGTCAACGCGCCGCGTGACAAGGTCGATGTCTACTCAAACGGAGACAGTGCGCACCCACCTAGCCCTGGCGACATGCTGGTCTGGACCAATGGCACCTATGGCCACGTTGCGCTCATCACTGCGGTCGGTGGTGGCAGCGTCACCATCATCGAGCAAAACGTCACCGGCAGTGGCTCGGCGACCCTATCGTATAACGGTGCATCGATCGGGAGCCGCTGGACGAGCTGGGTTCCCGCAGGCTGGGCCCACGCCAAAGCAAACGGCGGAGGCAGCGGGGGCATCAGTTGGGACTGCAACAAGAGCGCCTACAACGGCAATCAGTACTGGACCTGCTCCGGCGGCAATCTATATAAGTGCGTCGGTGGGGTGCCCCAGCAGCAGAAATGCGCCGCAGGCTGCAACGTTAGGCCGGTTGGCACCGACGATACCTGTAAGTAAAACGAGCGACCGTCGTCAGTCCGAAAACGGCGGTGCGACCTCTTGATGACGTGGCTGGCGCGGCTTCGGGGAATCGCTCGGCTTGCCTCGCCACATCACCCACACCGGATACGCAGTCAGCCACAGACACGACACAAACAGCCCAAACCCACTCAGCGGATAGCTCAGCGCAAGCCGCGTCGATCCAAAGCGAATCAGCCAAGGCGCAAGGATGTGCAGCAGCGCCGATAGCCACGCCAGGCTGATCCACACCGTCTGACTCAACGCCGAGGTCTCGGTGAGCAGAAACAAGTGGGTCAGGATCAGCACGAACACCGGGATCGTAAACAGGTGAAAGTGCGTGACCTCGAGCAGCTTGCGATAGGGCATGCTCAGCGTCATCGACGGTGCAGAGTCCTCTTCGGGAATCGCGATCTCGGGACCGGCAGGCTGGGCCGTGGGACTGGCGGGGGAGACGGTCGGCGCGGCGAGCGAGACGGGATTCTTACCGTAATACTGCTCGACCCGATCGACATGTCCGCTCCGCAGCGACGGCCCGACCAGGTCTTCATAGAGCAGCACCGACGACAAAATCGCCAATAGCGACAGCCCGCAGAAGAACGAATAAACGATCTTGGCCGGTCGAGACAGGTTCCACAGACGAAACCGAGACGAAGCGAACTGACGCATGGCTCTCCGCAGGGCTTACGAAGCGGGAATGGCCTTGGCGGCGACTCCGGCTGGTTGCCTGGCCGCAGGCTTTAACACGAGTTCGTCGAGCAGAACAAGCGCACGCCGTACCCCGATCACCATCGCTCGAGATGAGATCGTCGCCCCCGACACCGCGATGATTTCTTCGCCTTCGCGGATCGGACTCTTCGCGCTCTTGCCAACAAACTGCTGCCGGAAGCGCGGATCACGAATCTCGTCGCCATAGCGCTCGCGGTACACCATCAACTCCTGCCGCTCCACCAACCCCGCCGCAGAGAGCTTGACCGCAAAGGTGATCGGCAAATGCTGCCCTTTTTCTTCGTCGATGATCGCGTAGCCATCGGTCTTATCAGCCGTTTTGGCGATATAGATCGTGTAGCTCGGCTTGCGCGGCGTGTATCCAAGCACCGCCGACAGTCGCTCGCGCTGTTCGGTGGTCAAGTCAAAGCGCTGAAACGTCACGGCCTGGCTGCGCGGGAAAAACTCGCTAAGGATCGTCCGTGGCGTGTAGTACGCCGTCTGAGCCGAAGCCAAGTTCGCCGAAAGCAGCGACAGCAGCACGAGGGCCGAACCGATCGCCTGGGTCAGCCGGCGCGATCGCAGGAAATTGAAAACGACTTTCATTAACAACATCTCTACTACCGCCTGCCAAAGATCGTCAACCGGACATCTAGGCGGATGCAAGGATGGGGATGACAGGGTGGTATGCGGTGTGCTAGCCCTCCGCTCGCCGGGCAACTTCGCCTGGATGAATCTGCGAGGAGAAAATGACCAGACGACCGCTCTTGACTGCACGCCGCCTGTTTGTCGCCGCTTCTCTTACCGTGAGCATGCTCTCCGCTGCCTGCGGACCCGAGCTTTCTGCTCTCGACGAAGCAATGGACGAGGATTCCCTCCCCGCCCACCTCTCACCGCAGAGTGTCCCGACCGGCTATTACAACGCCACCACCGGCAAGAGCGGCAACGATCTGCTGGTCGCACTGTCAGACGTCATCAGCACCGGCACCCGCAGCCTGTCGTACAACGGGGCTCGCGACAAGATGTTTGCGGACGTCGAGGATCCCGACAACAACAACGAGGTCGACTGCATCTATACCGGCCGCATCGCCAAGGGTATCAGCAGCACCTCGACGGCAAACTCGGCCAAGCTGAACACCGAGCACACCTGGCCGCAGAGCCTCGGCGCACGCGGCGTCGCCCAGAGTGACATCCACCATCTGTGGGCCTCGGATGTCGACACCAACGGTCGCCGCGGCAACTTCCCATTCGGCGTCGTCAAAACCGCCACCTGGACCGCCGGCGCACCCGATGGCACCCCACCGAGCAAGGTCGGCAAGGACGACATGGGCCGCACCGTCTTCGAGCCCCATGATCGAACGAAGGGCGACATCGCCCGCGCCATCTTCTACTTCTACACGCGCTACTACCGCACTCGGCCCGCCGACTTCACCCTCAACAACTTCAACGTCGAAGAAGCGACGCTCCGTCAGTGGCACGAAGCCGACCCGCCCGATGCCGACGAGCGCAGCAAGAATGACTTGGTGTACGCGATCCAGGGCAACCGCAATCCGTACATCGATCATCCAGAATTCATCAAACAAATCCCTGACTTTCCTGATCGCTAGTAATCCGGCTTGCGATAAAATGATGGCGTGACACCACTTGAACCACGCCTCGTTCCCCTGGTTGAGCAGCTCCGCACCACCCTCATCGAGATGGAGCGGCTTCACACCCAAGCTCGCACCATTTTGGCCCAAATCGACGGCAGCGAACCCGGTCGCGATGAGATCCTCGCCGAACGCGCACGCCGTGCCGTAATGGAGCTACGCGCCAAAGTCTCTGCATCCAAGCGTGCCGGCAAAGGCTAACCAACACACGCAGCCCGAGCGACCGAAGAAATCGCGGCAGCCCGGGAACCAGCTGCGGCACCCGATCGTCTAGCAACTCGTTGCAGACAAGTAGCAGGAAAAGTGAGCCGTTTTCGGCCACCGCTGATACATTATCAGCATGCTGCATCTCTCTGCTCTGAGAGAGTGGGACAGCCCGGTGCGACCTGCGATTGCCCGACAATCGCATCTACGGTTCAAAACGTCAGTGAACGCCGACTTCGGTCGGGGGTGGTAAACGGACGATGCGACAAGCGGCTTGGCTGACAGCGGTTGTGCTCGGTGTATCGGCGATGGTGCAAACGGCCCGTGCCGACGAATACTCCGACGCAAACCAGCTTGCTACAGAGCGCGAAAGCGCAGGCAAACTGGATGAGGCCGCAGAGGCGCTGGAGACCATCGCGCCGCAGTACCCTCAAGATGTTGAACTGGCACTGCGAATCGCCTGGCTCAGATTCCGAGCCACCAGCTACCGCAAGGCCCTGCGACACTATCGCGATGCGCAACGACTCTCTCCTGAGAGTGTGGATGCGCAGCTTGGCATTGGCTGGTCTCTGCAACGATTGGGATTCTGTGACGATGCGCGTCCCTACTTTAGCGCGCTCGTGACCCAGAATCCGAACCTAGGTGTTGCCAAGGATGGTCTGGCCGCCTGTCCCGTTCCGCCCACGCTACGGCTCACCACTGGCGCACTCTTTACCGGAATGGCGTACTCCTCCCATTACATGCGCACGGCGGGGGTGGGCGTCTCTCCGCGACTCGAGCTTGCGATTCATGGCCACTGGTTGATCGGTGCCACCTATCGATACAGTGACTTCTTCCTAAAGCCTTCTCCGCTGCTCGCAAACGGTACCAAAGCCTGGAGCAGTACCAGCTTCAGTCAGCACGAAGGCTACGTTCATCTGGGATACTCGAGCAGCAAACTAGGAATCCTGGGACGCTATGCCTTCCTCGCCGATTCTCGCGGCCTGACGTCCGCTTCGCATCACGTGGGTGCCGGTCTGCGTGTCAGCGTGCTGGGAGACGCACAGCTTCAGGTCGCAACCAGTATCTATTCCGACATGACCATCGTGCGAGCGGCTCCTTCCTGGCGTTTACCGGTTGGCAAGGGATTCTCTGTACTGCTCGGTGGGGTTGGTCAGTGGGCCTCGGGAAGCTTGCTAGGTAACGGACTCCTCGAGCTGTCGTTTGTACGCGGACGATGGAACGTTTACGCCGGTGGTTCGTACGGCGAACAGCTCCGCCCGGCCCAGCTTGAGATCATGGTCATCACCAACATGAGCGAACGGATCGCCGCATCCGCTTGGGGCGGCATCGCGGTTCGACTCCCTTACGATTTCGGCCTCCTTATCGACTACAGATACGACCGACTGCGAAAACTTCCTGACGTAAAGCTCAGTACAGAGAGCAACGCCAACTACATCACCATCGGGCTTAGCAAAGCATTTTAGGAGTCCTCATGAGCAGCGCAACGCACCTCAAAGACCTGGCACTCAGCGACACGGGTTTCGTGTTTGATCCGTATACCGGAGCCACGTTTACGACCAACGCCACTGGACTTGCGATTCTGCATGCACTTCGCGAGGGACTCAGCCGAAGCGCAATCATTGAACGGATTCGTGAGCGATTTGATGTGCACGGCGACGTCGACAGTGACCTCACCGAGTTCTACCAGCTACTTCGTCAGCACGGAGTGGTCCCTCCCAACTTTAACGGCGTAGAGAAGTAGGCACGCAGATGAGTGAGCGACCATTAACCGTTGCTGTCACCGGGCTCAACGCAACCGACAATCCGGGGCCAGGGGTGGCTGTCATTCGGGCGCTGCGCGACGCTGATCCTGCGATTCGGGTCATCGGACTTGCCTATGATGCGCTCGACCCTGGGATTTACGCGACCGACCTTGTCCGCGACATCTTCATGCTGCCCTACCCGTCCCAGGGACTGACCGCATTTTGGTCACGCCTTGAGTACGTTCATCACAAGGTGGGAATCGACGTCATCATCCCTACTCTCGATGCAGAGCTGCCTGCCTTTTTGGACCTAGAGCCCAAGCTGCGTGAACTGGGAATCCGCATGCTCCTGCCGACGCGTGAGCAGTTTACGCTGCGTGAAAAAGGACGGCTTGCTCAGCTTGGGACCAAGTCAGGAATCTCTGTTCCAGCCACCGCAGTTGTGAACTCGATCGATGAGCTGTCGCGAGTCCATCATCGCGTCCCCTATCCGATGTACGTAAAGGGGCTCTATTACGGAGCGACTCTGGCGCTCAACCTAGACGATGCGTCGCATGCGTTTTACAAAATCGTAGCGCAGTGGGGCATTCCGGTTGTGGTGCAGACCCAAATCCTGGGTGAGGAATTCAACGTCGTTGCGCTGGGTGATGGCGAGGGTGGACTGGTCGGCGCAGTCGGTATGAAGAAGCTGATGCTGACCGATAAGGGGAAGGGTTGGGCCGGAATCACGGTTCGCGATCCCGCACTCCTTGCGGTTGCGCAGCAGTTCATGAGCGCGACCCACTGGCGCGGTCCCTGTGAGATCGAGCTCATGCGCGACAAGTACGGTCAATATCACCTGATCGAGATCAATCCACGATTCCCAGCTTGGGTGTACCTAAGCGCAGGTGCCGGAATGAACTTGCCCTATGCTGCCGTCGAGCTTGCCCTAGGCCGCAAGCCCAGCATTGCCAGCGAATACACCGTCGGCACGCTGTTTGTTCGGATCTCGATCGATCAGATTGCACGCATCGAAGACTTCCAAAACATGGTGACCACCGGAGAGGTATCCCGATGAGCAAGCTTCCTTATGAGCGCCCGACCTTGGTGCGCCACCAGATGGGACAGATGAACAAGTTTGGCCGCTTGCAAGGAATGCGGCCGCTCACCCACATCGATGGGGTGGCAGTCTCTGATTTGGTGGCCAAGTACGGCTCACCTCTGTTTGTGTTTTCGCAAAAGACCCTGATCAATCGCTATCGTGAGCTACAGCAAGCATTCAGTCGTCGCTATGCCAAAGTCCGAATCGCTTGGTCGTACAAGACCAACTACCTAGAGGCGATCTGTCGGACGTTCCATCGTGAAGGCTCGTGGGCCGAAGTCGTCTCTCCGTTTGAGTATGAGAAGGCCATCCGCACCGGAGTGGTTCCCGATCACATTCACTGGAACGGCCCCTACAAGCCCGATGCCGCCATTGAACGTGCGCTGACCGGTGGCGCCATGATCCACATCGACAACTTTGATGAGCTGGCGCGCATCGAGCGGATTGCCGAACGCATGGGAATCCGTCCCAAGGTTGCGCTACGACTGAATCTAGCCATCGATGGCCTTCCCGCATGGAGCCGCTTCGGAGTCAACTTGGAGTCCGGACAAGCGCGTGAGGCTGTCAATCGTCTCGTCGCTGGAGATCGTCTGGAACTGACCGGCCTGCACTCCCACATTGGTACGTTCATTCTGGCTCCGGAAGCGTACGGACAAGCGGCAGCCAAACTGGCACGATTCGCCAACGAGATCCGCAGTGCGCACGGCATCAAGCTGTCGTTCATCGATCTCGGCGGTGGTTTTGCTTCTCCCAATACTTTGAATGCCCAGTACTTGCCGGGCGAACAAACCAGTCCTTCCTTTGAACGATACGCCGACGCAATCGCCGATGGCCTCAGCGTGCTCGAGTATCCCACCAAAGAGTTACCGACTCTGGTTCTGGAAACGGGCCGCGCTCTAGTGGATGACTCGGGATTCCTGATCTCTTCGGTCGAAGCCACCAAGCGGCTTCCTGATGGCCGAAGGGGTCTGGTTCTGGACGCAGGCGTCAACATTCTGTTTACCGCGTTTTGGTACAAGCACGATGTCGTGCCCGCGCAAGAGTTCGGGGGTCTGCTGGAACCGACCGTGCTCTACGGCCCACTGTGCATGAACATCGATGTGCTGCGCGACACCGTACAGTTTCCTGCGGTGTCTCCGGGTCAAAAACTCGTATTCCGCAACGTCGGTGCCTATAACGTCACGCAGTGGATGCAGTTTATCGCGATGCGTCCAGCGGTCGTGATGATCGGAGCCGATGGCCAGGTTGGCCTGATCCGCCGCGCTGAACAGCTCGACGATCTCGAAGCACTGGAAGAAGTTCCTTCCTGGCTCAAGTAACCATCAAAGGGAGTACATCGGTTGGCGCTCGTTGGCCCCATACGTTCACTGCTGCTGTGCTATGCGCAGGTGCTGTTTTCCGGCTCGATCTGGGTTGGACTGCTGCTGCTGCTGGCCACGCTGGTGATGCCGTTTTCGGCGGCGATAGGCGCGCTGTGTGCTTCGTCAGCCCTGCTCTGTTCCTATCTACTTCAGCTTGAGCCAGAGGAAAGGCACAGTGGCGGCTATGGCTATAATGCCCTGCTGTGTGGACTGGGCATCGGACACTCGTGCAGCGGGCTTGGAGCGGTCGCGCTGGCGATTCTGTGTGGTGCATTCTGTGCACTGCTGACCGCTGCCCTGCGGGCAACTTTGGGCAGACTGCACCTCCCCCTGTTGTCGATTCCCTTTATCATCGTGTATCACATGGTTCTTGCCATCGCGGGGCCCGCTGGCATTGCCGCACCACCAGCGACCGAAGCGGTCATCGCCCAAGGACCGGCTCTGTTACGCGGCCTCGGCGCGCTGTTCTTCCTGCCACGCTTCGAGGTCGGTGCCCTGGTTCTGCTCGCGCTCCTGTTGCACTCCCGCATCTCGGCCGTCCTGGCAGTGGCTGGCTTCGGTGTGGCGTACGCACTCGGTGTAGGTTTTCTTGGTTTGACTCCGGAAACGCTGGTGCTGGTTGTGAGCTACAACGCGGCATTTGCTGCGGTGGCGCTGGGTGGTGTCTGGTTCGTGCCATCGGCATCCTCGTGGCTACTGGCAATGGCAGGGTCAGCGCTGGCGACGCTGATGTGCGCAGGCCTTCTGCCGATTCATCAGCGCTTGGGAGTCCCCCTGATGGTGGTTCCGTTCAACGCAACCATCTTGCTGGTCTTGCTGGCCCTACGCCAACGGGTGCGAGATAGCCATCCCAAGGCCGTCGATCTGATGCTGGCGACACCGGAAGACAACCTCGATTATCTGCGTGCACGTCTGCTTCGCTTTGGCTGGTCACAGCCAGTGCGAATGCAGCTCCCGCTGCGTGGAACGTGGGTTTGCACACAAGGAGTCGATGGCGCGCACACCCACAAAGAGCGCTGGCGTCATGCGTGGGACTTCGAAGTTCTTGGTCCCGATGGCACAACCTTTCGTGGCGATGGCACCCGTCCCGATCAATATTACTGTTTTCGTCTGCCTGTTTTAGCAGCCGCCGCCGGAACCGTGGTGAGCATTGAAAACGAGGTGCCAGACAACCTGGTCGGTTCGATGAACCTCAAGCAAAACTGGGGCAACCTGGTGCTGCTACATCACGGCCCCGGTCTGTATTCCTTGGTGGCCCATCTGGCACGCGGATCGGTGAAAGTACGCTTGGGACAAGTCGTACAAGCCGGTGAAGTGCTGGGACTGTGTGGCAGTTCTGGACGATCTCCACAGCCACACCTGCACATTCACCTGCAAGCGACTCCTGATTTGGGAGCGGCGACCATTCCTTGTACATTCAGCGATGCGGTGGTGATGGATGGCGACCAGCAGTTGGTGCACACCGCGCTGATTCCGACCGAAAAACAGGTTGTCCGCAACCTCGAACCGGATGAGGAACGGGGCTCCTTTTTGGCTTCGTTTGCCCCCGGTCACGGCGGTGAGTGGCGTTTCCAGATCGGTGATCGCGAGGAGCGTGTGGTCTGCGAGGTGGATGTCTACGGCCAACCGCTGCTGCGATCGCTCTCCTATGGAACCGTGCTGCGCTATGTACTGACTGATGATCTGCTGACGACCTATGATGTAAGTGGTCCGCGACGGTCGGTGCTCTATCTGCTGCGAACCGCACTGCCACGGATTCCGCTGGAAAGTTGTGAGCCGCTGCGCTGGCGCGATCTGCTGCCGGGCAGACTGGTTCGTCCGTTGTGGCTACAGCTCTTCCATGACTTTGTGGCCCCGATTGTGGCACGGGATGGAGTGACGGTTGAGCTGTCGGCTCGACGGGATGGGCAGCTCCTCCAGATCGATTCCCAGTCGTTGTCTGCGGCCAAGGAAAAAGAAAGTGAGCCCCGGCTCCGTACGCGGGTACTACTCGCTCGGGGTCTGGGAGTGGTACGTATCGAAGTGACAATGCGCGGTCGAACCATACGAGCAGAGCGCGTGACCGCCCCTACTACGCAAGAGAATACTCAAAAGGATAAGTCATGAAAAAGTCGTTGTTCCTGGCAGTGGGCGCGCTGTCCCTGTGGATGGGTGTGGCGCGTGCGGATGGCAATGCAGAGCTGATTCAGCGATCGTATGACAGTGAAGCGACCGGACGACTTGCTGATTCCCTTTCGGTGCTGGATCAGCTTTCAGCCCCACGTCGAGATGCATACGTTGTCACCCTTCGCAAGGCTTGGCTTCTGTACCGACTCGGTCGCTATGCAGAGTCCACCGAAGTGTATGTTCGGGCGATTGCGCTCGCCCCCGCAGCGGTTGAGCCCCGACTCGGAATCCTCCTTCCGTACCTAGCGCTTCGTCGCTGGAGTGATGTCGAAAACCAGGCCCGGGCGATTCTGAAGCTGGAACCCGGTAACTACCTGGCCACCCTGCGACTCGCCTTCGCTTGTTACAATCTGCAGCGCTACGCAGAGTCGACCGCACTCTATCGCAAGCTGATTGATCTCTATCCTGGCGATGTCGAGGTTCGCGGCGGCCTCGGGTGGGCTCTGCTCAAGCTCGGGAAGTATCCCGAAGCATCCGCAGAGTTTCGCAACATCCTCGAAATCGCCCCCCGCAACGAGCTCGCCAAAGAAGGCCTGAAAGCAACCGGCGGTTAGTCCGTTACGACTTCGGTCCGCCCATCAGATCAAACGTGAGATCGCCGGACTCCTTCAGTCCGGCAAGCGTACCACTTGTGATACGGAGGGCTTTGGCGATTGCACGTTGGAGCGTGCTGCGGGTGATGATGCTGTTTAGATCAATGCCCAGGCTGACCATGGTCTGGGCAACCTCCGCACGAATACCGGTTAGGATGGTCTCTGTCCCAAGCAATCGTAGCGCCTTCGCGGTGCTCAGTAGAACCCCGGCGATGTGGGTATCGACGTGACGCAGTCCAGTGATGTCGAGGATGACCACCTTCGCTTGACTCGTCTGCGCTCCTTCCAGCGCGGTCGACACCACATGCTCGGCACGCGCACTGTCCATCCGGCCCACGAGCGGCATCACCACAATGGAGCTTGTGATCGGGATCATCGGTGTCGACATCTCCAGAAGCAGCGCATCCTGATGGCGAACCTGCTCTTCAAGCTGGCGATACGGACGCATGTCCCGAACAATGGTTGCCATGGCTCGCAGTCGTCCTTCCTTGTCACGAATCGGCACAATGACCTGCGAGACAGGAATGGTCACACCGTCACGCGAAAGAAGCCCTCCTTCGCCCTCCCAGATCCCGACTTCAATGGCTCTAGGACTCGCTTCTTTGCGAATTTTCTCGCGATAGTGAGGGGTCGATAGCTCGTCGATCGACATACCCTGCCACGACGTACCATGCAGGTTGAGGAGCTTCCGTCCTGCCGGATTGAGGTACCTGTGCCGGACCATCGTTGCAGCCCACGCTGGAAGTAGCCTTGAGGTATACCCAACAGACTTGTCTGTCCTTGCGAAGGAAGCGAAGCTCCTCAGAGCAAGATAGGCCGTCGCTCATCACGCGCTGAATCTGCTGCGAAAAGAGTTCGCGATCACTCGGTTCGAGCAGCTCTTGTAACGGCCGTCCGATAAGCTCTGCACGACTGTGACCGAGCAGTCTGTCCCAAGCAGAATTGGCCTCTGTGAGCACTCCGCTATGAGACAGACTCGCCAGCAGCGCATCGCTACACTCAACAAGCTGCTCGTGAAGTTCGGACATCGAACTCACCTCAGGTGGAAGAACACCAGGAGGGTCAAAAACAGCGCGGCCACTGCGATGACGGAGACTCCCGCCACTCGCCACAGCGAGCCTTTCGCACGGTCTAAGGCGAGCTTGTCCGGCTCAACGATCACGGACGCATTCAGCACTTGGGCCGCGTGACGCAGCCGATGCTGACCGAGCTGCTCGATCCGACGGTCGACCTCGCGCAGGGCTGCTTGTTCCCCACGACAAGGCGGACACAGCGCCAGATGATCGTCCACCTGAGCGATGACCGCTGGCTCAGGCTCGGGCAATTGCCTTCTTGTTTCCGCGCA
>ERZ724517.508-NODE-508-length-23253-cov-10.108242_pt1 | contig 23253 bp, 21 predicted proteins | sample MGYA00376050_ERZ724517 | MGnify/ENA primary metagenome ERZ724517 (study PRJEB28724, sample SAMN07190886) | activated sludge metagenome | isolation source: activated sludge of sewage treatment plant in Hong Hong | place: USA: Christiansburg, Virginia | collected... | reverse complement strand
CCGCGTCTTCGGTAGAAAAACTCTCGCAATCCCCGGTCGTTGTGCCGAGGCTTGTCGAAAAATTTCCCGGCAAGCCAGCCTCTATGCCAGCCAGCCATTCCAATTGATTTGGCTGGAGGTATGTCTGTGAAAAAATCATCTAAGCCCGCTATCAGGGTTGCGCAATGTGCGCCCGAAACGGGCATCAATAGCAAGCTCCTACCGCTCGCTGCCCTGCTGGTTACTGGGTTGTTCAGTGGCGCTAATGCGAGTGCTGCAGAAGAACAGACCTTGCCGGCAGTGACGGTCAAGGCCAATGCCGAGCAACAGGATGGCGTGCGTGCCACCAAAACTCGCGTTGGCAAGGTGGTGCAGGATCCGCATGATGTGCCGCAGGCCATCACCACCATTACCCGGGCGCTGATTGAACAGCAGGAAGCCAATTCACTGCGCGAAGCCTTGCGCAATGTCTCCGGCCTTTCGTTCAACGCCGCCGAAGGGGGGCGCTCCGGTGACAACATGATGCTGCGCGGCTTCTACACCTTTGGTGACATGTACCTCGATGGTATTCGTGATACCGCCCAGTACAACCGCGAACTGTTCAATCTGGAACAGGTCGATGTGCTGCGCGGCGCGGCGGCCATGCTCTTCGGTCGTGGCCAGGCGGGTGGCGTGATCAATCAGGTGAGCAAGACACCGATGCTCTATGGCATCAACAAGGCCGGCGTCGGTGTCGGCAGCGACGGCTATTTTGAAGCCAAGGCCGATTTCAATCAGCGCATCGGTGAAACCTCGGCGATCCGCCTCAACATGATGAGCCGCGATGAGGACAGCGTGCGGTCAAACCCGGTCACCGGGACAACGCCAGAGGTTCATCGTCAAGGCTTTGCGCCCAGCGTTGCTTTCGGCTTGGGTACGGCGCATGAAATTACGCTTAGCCATCTCTGGGTGCAGACCAATGACCGGATGGATTATGGCGTGCCGTTCAATACCTCCGCTCACAAACCGGAGAGCAAGTACGGTGAGAGCAAGGCGTATTGGGGCGTCAACGGGAATTTCGACGAGAGCGAAACCAATATTTCAACCCTGAATTACCTGTTTACCATCGCCCCCGATACCCAATGGCGAACGGCTGTTCGGGCGGCCAATTACAAGCGTTCCTACTGGTCTGTCGCGCCGCAAGGCGGTGCACCCGCGGCAAACAGTCTTGCCAGTCAGGCCAAAACCCGCGAATTTGATACCGATAATTTTGTCGTACAAAGTGATTTCAATACGGCATTCAAGGTTTTCGGCATGAAGAATGAGCTGGTGACCGGGGTTGAATATCTCAAGGAAGGCTCAAAGCGTTGGGCACTGACCAATCTGGGTACGGCGACCAATGCGCTATATAAATCCGGACATTATTCCGGTACGCCCAATACCTATGATGGCGATACCTACAGCGCCTATGTGCAGGATGCTCTGGAATTTGTACCAGACTGGAAGCTGACCGTTGGCGTGCGCCGTGACGAAATGCGCTCGGACTACAAGACGGTGGCTGGCACGACAGTAACCAGCTTCAGCGGCAATTTCGGCGAAAACAGTTACCGTACCGGTCTCTCGTGGCAACCATCGGCAGCCCAGCATTACTACCTCGGCTGGAGCGACTCCTTCAGCCCGACGGCTGACCTCTATCAACTCTCGGGCAGCCAGTTCCCGGCCGAGCGCTCCAAGGTCACCGAGCTGGGGGCGAAATGGCTGTTACTGGATGGCGATCTGGCCCTCCGTACCGCGCTTTACCATGCGGTCAAGGATTGGGAGCGCAATACGGATCTGGAATCCACGTCAGCGATTTTGACCAAGAAGCGTGAATCGGATGGTCTTGAACTGGAACTGGCGGGTCGCATTACCGATAAGTGGGAGGTTTTCAGCGGAGTTTCCTTCATTGACGGTGAAATCCTTGAAGTCGCGCCAGCCAACGGCAACAAGAACTTCATCGGCAAGGAGCCGCGCAATACGCCGAAACAAACCTTCAATATCTGGACCACCTATCAATTGCCGATGGGCTTCAAGGTGGGTGGTGGCGCCGAGTTCAAGAGCAAGCGTTACGGTGGCGCACCAACCGGTACCGCAGCGTTCAATCCGAATTGGGTTCCGTCCTACACGCGCTGGGATGCGATGGTGGCCTACGAACAGCCGAAATACTCGGTCAAGCTCAACGTGCAGAATATTTTCGACAAGCTCTATTACGACGCGCTCTACGACAACGGCGGCTTCACGGTGCCGGGCCAGGCCCGTCGCGTCATCTTGAGTACGGAATACAAGTTCTGATTTATCAGGTCGGCAGTGAATTTTTAGTGCCATTTTCGCTGTCGACCGCAACAGTTCAGGGAAACTGGAATGGATCGTCGTCGCTTTCTACTGGCGCTGGGTGCGCTAGGCGTATTACCGCACAGCGGCTTTGCCCGCTCGTTGTCTGAACCGTCACGGGCGCTGATCGGCGCCGCCTGGCGTGGCCCCAATGCGGGTGATACCTATCAGGCCGGCGTGCTGCTCGCCAACTGGGATAGCCGCCGCTTGGAGATCAAATATGAACTGCCCTTGCCGACCCGGCCCCACGGCCTGTTCGCGGAAGAGGGCGGCGGTCTGCTGGTCGTCGGCGTGCGCCCCGGTGGCTGGATGTTGCGTTGTGACGGCGATGGCAAGCTGATGCAGCAGCTCAGGGTTGATGAGGAAAAGTCGGAGACGCGGCTCAATGGTCACGCCATCGTCAGTCGCAATGGTGAGCTGATCTACACCACGGAAACCGACATGAAGACCGGGCGCGGCAAGATCGGTGTGCGTGACCGCCAAAGCCTGCGCAAGCTTGACGAGTGGGAGAGTGCCGGTCTTGAGCCGCATCAGTTGCTGCTCGATGCCGATGGCCATTTGATGGTTGCCAACGGCGGCATTCCACGTAATGCGGCGGACAAAAAATACGACCTGCAGCGCATGGACTCATCGCTGGTCAGGCTCGATGCTCAAAATGGTCACCTGTTGCGCAAATGGCAGCTCGACGATCGCCGTCTCAGCCTGCGCCATCTGGCCTGGAGCAACGACCAGGCCTATTTGGGCATCGCCATGCAGGCCGAGCATGACGACGCGACGAAGCGCGCGGCAGCCCCCATTTTGGCGCTGCTCGATGGCGATGAACTGCGCCTGCCAACCCTCGCCAGCGATGGCATTGGCTACGCCGGCGATATCAGCGCCGCCACCAACGGCGGCTTTGCCCTCTCCAGCAATCAGGCCGGCCTCGCCCAACTCTGGTATCCGGGAGCGCCGGATAAGCTGACACCGATCGTCGAACTGCAGGAAGCCTATGCGCTGGCCAGTTGGCCGGGGCCGAATCCGGGCGGTGGCGTGCTGATCTCAACCGCCCCCGGTCTGGTCCGCTGGCACCCGAGCGCCAAGCCACTATTTTTGGCCTGGCCCAAGCCGATGGCGCTGGATAATCACTGGGTGATGGTGGACGCCGTCTAAGCAAGCGCCTTGCACAGAGTACAAAGATAAACGGGAGCCAGTTGGCTCCCGTTGTTGTTTGATTCAGGGGCAGGCTTCAGGCAGCTTGGCGCATGACCTTGCCGGGTTTGCGATTTCCCCCGTTGGCTTCGCGCAGGCATTCGTGCGCGCAGGAGGCGCAGCGACCGCAGTCGCGGGTGACGCCGAGGTCACGGCGCAGGTCCTGTAGCGTGCGGGCGCCGCCTTGGGCAGCTTCGCGAATCTGGCGCTCGGTGACAGCTTGGCAAACGCAAACGTACATGGTTGGACTCCGTTACTCAGAGATCTAAATGCGAACGTTTCTTATTCTACGCAAATGAGAATGACTGTCAACGCCTATTCGCTATCGTTTTCCAACCAGCGCAGCATGGTGGTGTAAAGGAGGTCAGGGTCGACTGGTTTGGCGATGAAATCATTCATACCGGCGGCGATGCAGGTGCGCCGGTTTTCGGCAAAGGCGTTGGCGGTCATCGCCACTATTGGGGTGTTGTTGAGATGTGGGTCGCTACGGATCAGGCGGGTGGCGGTGACGCCATCCATCTCCGGCATTTGCATGTCCATCAGGATCAGGTCGTAGTGGTTTTGGGTCGCCAGTTCGACGGCGAGCAGCCCGTTCTCTGCTATGTCGAGCACAAAACCCAACTGATGAGCGATCAGTTCGCGCGCTACTTCCTGGTTGATGTAGTCATCTTCAGCGAGAAGAATTCGGCTACCGGGGAAGCGCGCGATGAGTTCTGTTTCGGCATCGGGCGTGCCTTGGGGCGCTGGCCCGGTTGGCACGATTGTGCTTTGGCTGGCACTTTCAAAGGGGATGCTGAAGGAAAACTCGCTGCCGGCGCCGAGAGTGCTCTTGGCGGTGATCTTGCCGCCCATCAAGGTGACCAGTTGCTGGCTGATAGCCAGGCCAAGGCCGGTGCCACCGTATTTACGGGTGATCGAACCATCTGCCTGCTCGAAAGGCGAGAACAGGCGATCAGCGGCTTCCGGCGTCAGGCCGATGCCGGTATCGCTGACGACAAAGCGGATCAGGTTACGCTGGCCATCCTCGCTGAGCAGTTCGGCAGTGAGTGTCACTTTGCCCTGTTCGGTGAACTTGATGGCGTTGCTCATCAGATTGAGCAGCACTTGCTGCAGGCGCACGGGGTCGCCTATAAGCGTGCGCGCAGCGAGAATTTCCGGGATATTTGAGGTCAATCGCAAGCGTTTGCTCTTGGCGTCGTCGATTGACAGACTGAAGAGATTGCTGATCAAGGCGCCCAGTACGAAGCTGGTTTTTTCCAGGGTCAGTTTTTCTGCCTCGATTTTCGATAGATCGAGAATGTCGTTGAGCAGGCTGAGCAGATGGCTGGCCGAGGTGCTGATCTTGTCCAGTTTGTCGCGCTGGCCGGGGTCGCTATTGTGCCGGTTGAGAATGTAGGTAAGCCCGATGATGGCGTTCATCGGCGTGCGCAACTCATGACTCATGTTGGCCAGGAAGGTGCTCTTGGCACGGTTGGCCGCCTCGGCCAGTTCTTTGGCAATGCCCAGTGCGGCAGTACGCTCGGCGACGATTTCTTCGAGGTGGTCGCGATGCCGGCGCAGTTCAAGTTCATCGCGCTTGCGCCCGGTAATGTCGCGTGACAGCATGATGAAGCGCGGGTGTTTGCCTGTGCCTTCCTTGCGTGCAGTCGACAACTCGAACCACGCTTCGCCCTCCGGCAGGTCGAGGTGAATTTCCTGGCCATAGCTATAGCCGCTGGCTGCTGCGGCATGCAATGCCTCAATGACGATAGCGGCGGTGGGTGGGGGCAGCACTTCTTCGACCGTATGGCCGAGCAACAATTCACGCTCACGGGCCAGCCGCTCGGGGTTGGCGGCCCAGATATTGATGTAGCGACCATTCTCGTCCAGTTCAAAGAGCAGGTCAGGAATCGTGCGCAGGGTCGCGGCGAGATCGGCGTGCGCCTGTTGCAGCCTGCTTTCGGCGAGGCGGCCCTGGGTGACATCCTCCCCCGAACACAGTACGCCGCTGATCGTGCCGTGCTCATCCCTGAGCAGGGCGTTATTCCAGGCAATCAGGAGAGTTTCCTTGCGGGCGTTACGGATCGGGTTTTCGTGGCGCGCCACGTGCGAAACCTCGCCGGCCATCAGGAGGTCGAAAATTTTGTGTACGGCGTCGGCTTCTTCGAGCGGTAGAAAGTTGCTGAACCAGTCCATGCCGATCAACTTCTCTTCCGGATAGCCAAGGATTTCAGCGCCCTTGCGGTTGATCATGGCAATCCGCCCGTCTTTATCGAGGGCCATCAGCATGACACCGGCGATATTCAGGTAGCTGTGCAGCAAATCGCGTTCATGGGCAAGATCCTGCGTGCGCTCGCTGACCTCGGCCTCAAGGTGTTGATGCGATAGCTGGACGCTTTCAGCCATGTGGTTGAAGTTGCGGGCCAGCGTTTGTAGTTCTGTGGTTCCGCTCCCGGTCGGGAGTGCTGCACGGGCGTTGAAGTCGCCACGCCCTAGTCGCGCCGAAATTTCGGCCATGGCATGCAGTGGCCGCGCCAGCCGCAATGCCATCAGCGTGATCAGCAGGAGGGCGAGCGTAGTCAGCAGCAAACCGACGCCAATCAGCTTGCTGATATCGCCTTTCAATTGAGCGAGGGCTTCGTCGGCCGCCTGATAGCGCAGCAAGGTCCAGCCAGTGGCGCCAACCAATGGAATATGACGGTAGACAACCAGTGACTCACGACCCTGCGCATCGCGCTCGAGCATCGAGCCTTCAAAACCGTTGGCGATCTGCTCCCTTAGGCTGAACGGGGAGGTTGATGTGCGCTGTAGCGCTGTCTGGGCCAGCAATTTGCCAGCGGTGTCGAAAAGCAATGTGGTACCGGAGCTGCCCAGGCCCGGGTTTGATTGCTGGAAACCGTTGCTCAACAGTGACTCCGGTTCGAGGAGGGTAAACAGGATGCCGACCATTTTTCCATTCGGATAGCCGTCGGGGTCTGGCGCATAGATCTGGCGGAGAATGGCCAGCGTTGTCCCCTGTTTGCCTTCAAATTGCTCAACCAGTTCGCTGATACCGGGCTTGCTGGCGCGATCCAGTAAATCACGATGGCCAAATGGTGCGCCGAGCTCGGATTCATCGTTGGAGGCGATGATTCGTCGACTGCCCGGATGAATCAGTTGCATGGACTGGTAGCGGTCCGGGTAGGCGCGCTGGGTGCGCAGAAAAATCCGTTCGAAATTGCTTTGAATTGAATCACGTGGCAGCGCCTTGCCATCAAACAGTTGCTGAGCGATCACCTTGTTTTCGGCGATCACCATCAAATCACCGCGCCGCTCCTGCAGATTGATGCTCAGCGTTTCACGCTGCTGGTCAGCAGCCAGCTCGAGTACGCGCATGGCCTCGGCGAGCTTTTGCTCGGTGGCGCCTTGCAGACCGATGGCGGGCAGGCCGTGGAGCCAGAGGGTAAGCAGCGTACCCATGACGAGCAGGAAAAAAGTGCCAAAGTAAATGGCAATACGTGTGGCGAAAGACTTGCTCATTTGGTGTCGCAAAGCGCCTTATTGGGCGTAGTCAAAGGTGTTGATCTCGTAGCGGCGCTGTTCGCCCATGACCTTGCTCAGCCCGTCGTAGGCCAGGGCGTCGGTGATGTTTTCCCATTTGCCTGATTTGCTGAGCTTGCCCTTGTCCTGAAGGAACCTGAATTCGCTTTGCAGTACCGAACCGCCAGCGGGCGCCAGGATGGCTGGTGCCGACGGGATATTGAGCAATTCACGGCGGGTGATGGCAACCACCTGAGAGGTCGGGATAGCGTTGGCTTTGGGCGAGAATGCCTGAGCATCGGCAATCGCCCAGTTGGCCGCCGTTTCAGCATTTTTCTGGCTACGGCGCATGAACTCGATAGCGCGCACAAAACCGGCGATCAATATTCTGGCCGCTTCAGGCGAACGTTTTTCGAAACTGCGGCTGATGACAAAGTAGTCGGCGCTGAGGCCGCGAAAAACCGTATGGTTTTTGGGGCTGAGTGCGAGAGCCGCCGTCGGCGCCGGTTCCCAGGCGGCGAAGGCGTCGATCTGGCCGGCTTCAAGCGCGGCGGGCATTTCATCAATGCGTAGTGCGACCAGTTTGACATCGCTTTCCGTCAGTCCGGCTGAACTCAGCCCCTGCAGCAGGGTGTGATGCGCACTGGAGGTTTCAACGTAACCGATGCGTTTGCCGGCGAGCTGGCGAACCTGGGTGTCACCTTTGGCAACGATGGAGGTGGAGGTCTGCTTGACCAGGCCAACAATCCAGACATCGCCCTGGGCGGCCGTCAGTATGGTTGGCACATCGCCGAGCAAGCCGGCCTCCAGGCGCTGGTCGGCGAGCAGTGGCAGCATGTCGGCGCCACGCTGGAAGGGGTGGGTCTTCAGCGGGGCGGACAGGCGGGTGAGGGCGTTGGCCATCAGGCGGTCACGCCGCATCACGGCGCTGAGCACTCCGGAGGGATAGCCGTGCGGCTGGATGCCAAGATCAAGATCGGCAGAGGCGGGGGCAAGACCGTATTGTTCGTAATACTCAGCCGCTTGCGCCGGAAAAATGCCTAGTGAGGAGAGTAGGGCCGCCACCGCGACAATGCCTGTAACCCGTCTGCTGACAAGGAATTTCATGCCGACTCTCTCCCTAAACATACGCTTACGATTTTTTACCAAATTGTAATTCGAGAATAGCGTAAAGCGCCTGTGGTGTGGGGCGGGTTTATGCAAATTGTTGCGGTCGACTGCGCTTTTGCCCGCAATTTTTTGGGCGCGTAAAAAAACCGCAGAACTGGCTGCGGTTTTTTGGGGGTGGCAGGTGTTTTAGTCGGCACCCGGTTCCATGTGTGCTTGCAGGTAATTGGGCAAGGTCACATTCTTGATCAGGCTTTGCTGCGTTTCCAGCCAGTCGATGGCTGCTTCGCAGTGCTCAAGCAAGTCCTCAAACAGATCACGGCTGACGTAGTCCTGCAGCTCCTCGCAGAGGGCGATACTCTCGATCAGCAACGGGCGCTGGATGTCACGTTCGTACTTGAGATCGCCTTGCAGACATTCGACCACTTCCTCGCCGATCAGCAGTTTGCCGAGGTTCTGCAGATTGGGCAGGGCTTCGAGAAAGAGGACGCGGGTAATGATCTCGTCGGCTTCCTTCATGACGCGGATCGACTGCTTGTACTGGTAATCGTTGAGTTTTTCCAGACCCCAGTTGCGGAACATGCGGGCATGCAGGAAATACTGGTTGATTGCCGTCAGCTCGTTCTTGAGCACCTTGTTGAGTGCTTCGATGACTTTTTTGTCGCCTTTCATCGCCGCTCCTTAAACCGGGGTGCCAGAGCCCATCTGGCTCTGTTGATAGTTGGCGAGGCCGACCAGGTCGATCAGGCCGATCTGCTTTTCGAGGTAGTAAGCGTGGTCCATCTCGGTGTCTTCAAGCTGGATGCCGAGCATGTCGCGGGTGACGTAGTCCTGGGCCTTTTCACAGGCGGCCATGGCTTTCTTCAATTCGCCAACCACCTTGTATTCCACCTCAAGGTCAGATTTCAGCATTTCTGGCACCGTCTTGCCGACTTTCAGCGCCTCGCGCTTGGCCAGGTTCGGCGTACCTTCGAGGAAGAGGATGCGCTGAATCAGGGCGCGCGCGTGCTGGCGCTCATGGTCGGACTCGTGAATGGCTTTTTCCGCCAGTTGCGTCAGGCCCATGTCGGCGTACATCTCGCCGTGGATCAGGTATTGATCGACGGCGGTCAGTTCGCCAGCCAACAGGCTGTTGAGGATATCGATAATTTTTTTGTCGCCCTTCATGGTGTTCTCCGGGGGGTGGGGAAAGGGGGCTGGCTGGCAAAAATCGGCTGGCTTGCCTGAACAGACATTCTAGGCGCAGGCCGCATGATTTTCCACCCGCGCCTGGATGATTCGTTCCCCTGGCCGGGCTAGGTCTGAAATCTACGCCTGGTGCCGCGCACCGAGAGAAAAGTCAGGGTGATGACAATGGGGATCAGTGCCCCTTCGGCCAGGGCGGTATTGAACCCGGCGCCAACCTCATGCAGCGCGCCCAGGAAGTGGGATATCAGCGAAACTGCATAGTAGGAAATGGCGACGACCGATAAGCCCTCAACCGCGTGTTGCAGTTTCAGTTGTGTACCAGCGGTGCGGTTCATGCCATGCAGTAGCTCTGTGACTTGGCGCTCCTGAACCAGATTCACCCGGGTGCGCAAAAGATCAATGGCGCGCGAAACACGCAGGGCGAGGCTGGCTTGGCGCCGTTGGGCGGAACGGCAGGTATCCATGGCGGGTGAGAGGCGACGTTCCATGAACTCACCGATGGTTGGTACTCCCTCTATGCGTTCCTCGCGCAGTTCGGTGATGCGCGCCAGCACCAGGCGGTCATAGGCTTGCGAGGCGCTGAAACTGTTACCCATGCCACTCAATGTTTCGATCTGACCGGCCAGCTCGGTGAGCATCAAGAGTAGTTGCGGGTCTTCGCTACTCAACCGGTCGGCGGACATGCGCCGCATCACTTCCGCCAGATCGCTTTCCAGTTGATCAAGTGAACTCAGCATGCTGCGTGCCAATGGCAGTGCCAGAAGGGCCATCAGCCGGTAGGTTTCGATTTCGGCAAGGCGCTGTACCAGTCGGCCAACCTGATTCTCACGAAAATCGAGATCAAGCACCATGAAGCGGGAAAAGCCATCCGGCCGGATCAACCAGTCACACCAGACCTCCCCGCCACCGAGAACCTTGCTGCCAACCAGTGCCGGCCCGCCAAACCAGTGCGTGCGCTGTTCTCGAGCGGCAAGGGCATGCTCGCCCTTGAGCACTTCAATCTGAACGGCGACCAGTCGCCGTTCGCGCAAGGCTGAGGTCCAGAGTTCACCGGGCGCCACACCCGGTTCATCCGAGAAGGGGTCGGCGGCAGGTTGGCTACAGACGAAGGTAAAGGTTGAAAACTCAAGGTGGCGTTCCCACTTCAACTGAAAGCTCTGGTCGCGAAAATTCAGATGGCGATCAGTGTCGGCGGGGGGCGCGATGCCGAGGGTAATGCACAGTTCGTGAATCAGCGGATAGTGGATGTCTTCGCGTTCTAGCCCGCCATCGAAGACCGCGATATGGGTCACCCGTGCCGGCGCCTCAATGCGCAAAAAAGGGCGTGCATGCACCTCATTGGCCAATTCGCAGCGTAAGGGATAATCGCTGGCACCACGGAAGCAGGCCAGCGCAGTGGCATAGCGGGTCAAGACATCAGTCACCATCAGCCCCGCTCGCTTAGCAACTCTGGCAGTGATTTCAATACATAACCCCGGTTGCTCAGGCCGCTGCGCAAATACGCGGCCGTTCTTACGGCATCGGCGCCATCGCCGTGTACGCAGACGCTGCCGATTTTTGTCGGTAGTCGCCGGCCGTTGATCGAAATCAGCGCCTGTTCCTGCAACATGGCCTCGACATGTTCAAGAGCGCGTTCGGCACCGTGAATCATCGCCTCAGGGCGGTTGCGGGGCACCAGCCGTCCGTCGTCGAGGTAGGCGCGGTCGGCGAATATTTCCTCAATCACTGGCAGACCGGCATCGTAGCCTGCCTGACAGAGGCAGGAGAGGGCGGGAGCGAGCAGAATCAGTTCGCCATCAAGCGCCTTGATCGCTCGTACTACAGCCATGGCCAGCACCGGTTCTTCGCAAGCTGCGTTGTTCAGGGCGCCATGCGGCTTGACGTGGGTCATGCGTATACCCTCGGCGCTGGCCATGCCGGCCAGGGCTGCCATTTGGTAGATGATCATGGCTTCCAGTTCGGGCAGGGCGATGTTCATCCGCCGCCGCCCAAAGCCTTGCAGGTCGGGATAGGAGGGATGGGCGCCGACGCTGACGCCAGCCGCCTTGGCCAGGCGCAGGGTGTTTTGCATGACGAGCGGGTCGCCGGCATGGAAGCCGCAGGCAATATTGGCCGAGTTAACCAGCTGCAGCATCTCGGCGTCGGCACCCATGTCCCAGGCGCCAAAGCTCTCGCCGAGATCGGCATTGATATTCACGAAAGTCGACATCCCGTTTCCTTTTTTTAAATGTGGCAATCAGCATTGCAAGGCTGTGCCATAAAAAATTCATCGCCGCGTACGGCACCGCTGACCAAGTTGCCGCTGTACAGGGCTTCCTCGTTGATCACGCCGGGCGGGCGGAATGAAACCAGATTGCCCACCCACAAAGCCAGTCGCTCCCATTGTTCACAACGCGCCTGTGCCGCCTCCGGCAACCCTACGCTCTTGAAATGCAGCGTCGTGCCCGGCTTGGCATGTCCGAGGCGCGGCAGATCGGCACTAATCACGGTGGCAATTTTCGGATAACCACCCGAGGTCTGGCAATCTGCCATCAAGACAATCGGATAGCCGTTGGCTGGAACCTGAATCGAGCCGGGAACGACCCCGTCAGAAATGATTTCCGCGCCGCGTTCATTGTGTTTGAGACGTACGCCATCGAGTCGCATGCCCATGCGGTCCATGTCACGGGTGACGGTATAGGGTTGCGCTAAAAAGCTCTGCACCGCCTCGTCGCTGAAATGCGCCTGTTGCGGCCCGAGAATGACCCGAATCGGCCCCGCGTCGTGCTCGAAGGCGTGCAGACTGCGCCGCTCAAGCCACGGGTCGCCCTGCACATGGCCGCACGGCAAGCGATCGCCAAGCGCCAGTGCACGGCCGCCCACACCGCCCAGCGCGGCGCGTTGGTAAGTCGAACGACTGCCTAGTGCGGTCGACACCAAAAAACCGCCGGAAATTCCGACATAACCGACGCCGCCACGCATCGCGCCGACCTGTGCGATGTCACCGGGAAACAGGGTGGCGGTGCTCCACGGGTGTACCAGCAGAATATTCCCGTTGCTGCGCAAAACCTTGGCGCTCAGTTCGCCAGCCAGAGAAATTCGCACGCTGTCGGCGACTGCCTTGAGCGAGGGGCCGCTCATCACCACCTCCAGTGCTGCCGCCTGCGCATCATTGCCCAGCAAGGCGTTGGCTGCGGCGAGAAGAAGCGGGTCAAGGGCGCCGGAAAGCGGAACGCCGATGCTGCGATAGCCGGGGCGACCACGATCCTGAATGGTGACGGAGAGCCCGCTGTCGATTACTTCAATAAGTGCACTCATGCGCGGCCTCCACTGGCCAGCAGTGTGGATACATTGAAGCTGCCCTCGGCGCATTCGGCCTCAATGGTTTCGTAGTGACTGCGTTCGATCGGACGCCAGATGACTTCATCACCGGGGGCGAGCAAGGCCGGGCGCCGGGTGTTGCCCGGATCGAACAGGCGCACCGGTGTCCGCCCGAGCAGGCGCCAGCCGCCCGGGCTGGCCCAGGGGTAGGCAGCGCACATGCTGCCGGTTACGGCAATCGAGCGCGCCGGGACGAGGGTGCGCGGGGTTGCCAGTCGCGGCATGTCGAGCGCCGCCGGCAAGCCGCCGAGGTAGGGAAAGCCGGGTAGAAAGCCGAGCATGTAGACGGTGAATACCGTGCTGGTCATCAATTCGATCACGTCTTCCGGGCGCAGGTTTTTGGCGGCAGCCAGTTCGGCGAGATCCGGCGCAAACTCCTCATCGAAGCAAACTGGAATGTGCCATCGGCAGCCGACGGCTGAGGCCCTGGCACCTTTTCTGGCCAGAATGGATAGCTCATTGGCCAGGCGTTCGCCATCGGCTAGCGCCGGGTCAAAGTGAACGGTAACCGAACAGAAGGCCGGAACCCACTCGACGACGCCGTCAAGCAAGCCATTGTTGGCCATGGCGTCCAAAGCACTGGCGAAACCAAGCACCAGGGCATGGGTTTGCGGATCAATGCTGCGCCCGAACTCGACGGTCAGGGCGCAATCCCCCAGCGGGACGATACGCGGTTCAAATGTGGAAGCCGAAAGCGGGGTCATGGCGTTCTCAACAAGGGTTCGAGTTTCCCGGTGCCGCTGCTTCAATAGCGGGCACCGGGCCGGGCATGGTGCGCAGTATCAAGGGTATAGGCCACGCAGTTTGCGGGCGAGCAGAATTCGTTCGCAGCCCAGCACGAAGGCCGCTGTGCGCAAGGCGATACCCTTGGCGTGCGAGGCATCCCAGACCGCGGCAAAGGCATCGCGCATGATGCGGTCGAGGCGCACATTGATTTCGTCTTCGGTCCAGAAAAAGGCGCTGATGTCCTGCACCCACTCGAAGTAACTCACCGTAACGCCGCCGGCATTGGCCAGCACGTCGGGGATCACCAGTACTCCGTTGTCCTGAAGAATGAGATCGGCGGTTGGCGTGGTCGGGCCGTTGGCCCCCTCGACCAGAATGCGGGCCTTGATCAGTGGTGCATTGGCTTCGGTAATCTGGTTCTCGAGCGCGGCGGCAACGAGAATTTCGACCTCGGTACGCCAGAATTGCTGGTTATCAATCGGCTCGGCGCCGGGCGCACCCAACAAAGTTTTGTGCGCGTCGCGGTATTTCTTGACGCTGCGTACATCGAGGCCCTGGCTGTTGTAGATCGAACCGGTTTCATCCTGAATGGCGACGACACGGGCACCGGCATCGGCGAACAGACGGGCTGCCGCTTCACCGACATTGCCAAAGCCTTGTATCGAAACCCGCGCCCCGGCAAGTGACAGCCCGCTGCGCTGGCAGGCTTCAACGGTACAGACAAACACCCCGCGCCCGGTGGCATCGTGGCGACCGAGGCTGCCGCCCAGGGCAATTGGTTTGCCGGTGACGACGCCGGTGATTGTCTTGCCTTGATTGACCGAATAGGTATCCATGAACCAGGCCATGACCTGTTCATTGGTGTTGATGTCCGGTGCCGGAATATCCTTGTCCGGGCCGATCAGGATATTGATCTCGCTGGCATAGCGGCGGGTCAGACGCTCAAGTTCGGCAATCGATAGTTGTTTCGGGTCGACCCGGACGCCGCCTTTGGCGCCGCCGTAGGGCACGTTCACCACGGCGTTCTTGACGGTCATCCAGGCCGAGAGGGCCATCACTTCGGTCAGGGTGACCTGGGGGTGAAAGCGGATGCCGCCTTTGCCCGGTCCGCGCGACAGGTTGTGTTGTACGCGATAGCCTTCGTAGTGTTCGATGACGCCGTTGTCGAGGCGGATCGGCACATCGACGATCAGCGAGCGCTTGGGGCGGGTCAGTGTTTCTACCCAGGGCAGCAGGTCATGGCTGAGATAAGGTTCGACGCGGTCGATCTGGACCAGATAGGTGTCCCACGGGCCGAGGTGATCCGGGGCCAGGTAGGAGGGAATCTTGGAGACGTTATTCATTTTTTGCTTCCGGTATAGTCAAAAGAGGGGGGCGTTTAGTTCTGGGCAGCCAGATCGCGGCCTTGGGTTTCCGGCAAGGGCAGGCAAGCGACGATTACCAGCAGGTAGCCACCGGCGGCCATGTATCCGATGACTTCGCCGAGCGGCATGGTGGTGCTGAGATAGCCGACCAGTGCTGGAGAAAATGCACCGGCAGCCCGTCCAAAGTTGTAGCAGAAGCCTTGACCGGAACCGCGCAGCTCATTGGGAAACAGCTCGGCAAGATAGGCACCCATGCCGGAGAAGATGCCGGAGAGGAAGAAGCCAAGCGGGAAGCCGAGGAAGAGCATCGTCTGGTCGGTGATCGGGATATGGGTATAGATATAGATCAGGGTGCCGGCACAGGTGGCGAAGAGCATGAAACAGCGACGGCGACCGAGGCGATCCGAAAGGTAGGCGCTGACCAGATAACCGATGAAGGAGCCGAGGATCAGAACGAGCAGGTAGCCGCTGGTACCGAGGACAGAAAGCTTGCGCTCGACCTTGAGGAAGGTCGGCAACCAGGTGGTGACCGCGTAGTAAGAACCCATCATGCCGGTCGACAGCAGGCTGGCGAAAATGGTTGTCTTCAGCATCCGGGGCGAAAAAATTTCCCAGAATTTGCCGCCACCTTCGGCCTTTTTCTTGGCCTGGGTAATATGGAAAATCTCAGGGTCCTTGATGTTGCGACGAATATAGAAGATCAGGAATGCCGGCAGAATGCCCAGCCAGAAGAGGACGCGCCAGGCTTGTTCAGCCGGCAGCCAGGCATAGACCGCCCAGAAGGCTATCGCTGCCGCGCCCCAACCGACCGCCCAGCTACTCTGAACCAGACCGACCGCCTTGCCGCGATGCTTGGCCTGGATCATTTCGGCAATCAGCACTGCCCCAACCGACCATTCGCCGCCAAAGCCGAAGCCCTGCATGGCGCGTGTGAAGAACAGCTCTTCAAAGGAATTGGTAAAACCGGAGAGGAAGGTAAAGAAGGTGAACCACATCACCGTCCATTGCAGGACACGAACGCGACCGTATTTGTCGGCCAGGATGCCCGCTGCCCAGCCGCCGATGGCCGAGGTGACCAGCGCACCGGTGGCGATATAGCCGGCCTCTACCTTGCTCATCGCCCAGACCACCATCAGGGTGGGAATCAGAAAGGTGTAAATCATGTAATCGAAAGCGTCGACGCCGTAGCCGGCAAATGCGGCAACCAGGGTCTTCCTTTCTTCTTTGCTCGTTTCTTGTATCCACATGGTATGTCTCCAATACGTCTCAGGATGATGGTCTGTCCGGGCAGCTTTTTGCCGTCTCAGTCAGTGTTTTGATGCAAGGCTCAAGCCGCCGGTCAGGCAAACGCGAGGTCGTTGTTCAGCAAGTCGGTAATCAGCATGTAGCCCGGCGCATGGGTGATGCAGAAAGCGGGTGCGGCCTCCATCAGCACCGCTTGCGGGGTGACGCCGCAGGCCCAGAAAACCGGCAGTTCGCCAGGGAGGATTTCGACAGCATCACCAAAATCAGGCTTGCCGAGGTCGCTGATGCCGATCATTTCCGGCAGGCCAATGTGTACCGGTGCGCCATGGACGGCGGGTACTCTGGCGGTCACCTGCACTGCCCGGATCGCATTGGCCGGCGACATCGGGCGCATCGATACCACCAGTGGCCCATGAAACGGCCCGGCCGGTGTGGTCTGGATGTTGGTTCGATACATCGCCACGTTCTTGCCTTCCCTGACATGGCGCAAATCGATGCCGGCTTCGATCAGCGCATGCTCAAAGGAGAACGAGCAACCGAGGACGAAAGTCACCAGGTCGGAACGCCAGAGCTTGGTGATGTCCGTTACCTCACTGAACAGTTTGCCGTTTTCCCAAACACGGTAGCGCGGCACGTCGCTGCGGATGTCGACATCGTGGCCGAGTGTTGGCAACAGCGGATCACCGGGTTCGGATACCGCCAGCAGCGGGCAGGGCTTGGGGTTACGTTGGCAGAAACGCAGGAAGTCAGCCGCCAGGTCTTGCGGAAGGATGACGATATTTCCCTGGGCGTAGCCCGGCGCCAAGCCGCTGGTATGTGACAGCCACTCGCCGTTGCGGATGGCCTGGCGGGCATCTTGGGCGCTGGCAAAGGCGGCCTTGCCAGCTGCTTGAGCGGCTACTTTATCGGTGGGGAGCTTGGCGCTGGTCATTTCCTGATTCCCGGTTAGTGAATTGGTTACGAATTATTAAATTCACGACTTGCTTTAACAAACGCTATATTTCGTTGTGGGCCCATCGATTTTTTCGATGCGCAGATTTGACTCTTGAGAAATACCCATTGTGGCTGGTTCAATTCGACAGCCGTATGCCGCCCGCCGGGCGTTGGAGAAGCGTATGAACCTGCGTTTTGTCGAAGCGTTTGTCTGGGTCGCCCGACTGAAAAGCATTACCCGGGGGGCGGAAAAACTGTGCCTGACCCAATCGGCCGTATCGAACCGCATTGCAGCGCTGGAGGAGGAGCTGGGGGTGCTCCTCCTGGACCGGCGTAATCAGGGCTTTCGGCTGACCAATGCCGGCACCCGTTTTCTCGACTATGCCGATCGTTTTCTGGTTCTGCAGCGCGAATTGAAAAACGAGTTTGGGGCGCCTGAACAGCATCCCTTTTCGCTGCGCGTCGGCGGGATAGAAACCATCCTGCACACCTGGCTGATCCCGATGGTCGATGCGCTGAAAAAAGTGACGCCGCAGATTGAATTCGAACTGACCGTCGAGATGACCCACCTGCTCAACGAGCAAATCCGCCGTGGCGGGCTGGATCTCATTTTTTCGGCGATGCCGGCGATTGGCGATGGCATCGTCAATGAAGCGCTGGAACCGTTCGAGATGGTCTTTGTCGGGCCGGAAAGCATGGCCAGCTTGCCGATCCTTGGTATTGACGAATTGCTGACCTACGACATCATGACTTTTCAGCGTGGTTCACAACCGCATGTCGCGCTGATGGACAAACTGCGGGCTGTCGGGGCGGGCGGCAAACGGGTGCATACCATGTCGTCGATTTCTGCCCTGGCGCGCCTGGTTGAGAGCGGCTTCGGTATTGCCACCTTGCCGCTGGCCGCCGTGCGGCAACTGATGCTGAAAAACAAAATCACCGTCCTGCGCAGCGAGCTCACGCTGACGCCATTGCCAATGTACGCAAGCTATTGGACGGCGCCGGCTGCACCGGTGCTGAAACAGGCAATGGACGAAGCCCTGGCCTTTGCCCGCAATTTCAATAGAGGCGAATGAGCCGGCGATTTATGCCCAGCCTCGCGGAGAGTTTGAATTTTTGCCGGTCTTCTGGCGTCGACCGCAACAGTTTAAAAGAGCAGCTTTGAATGGGTTTCAGGCCTTGCCAGCGCTCACATTGATATCGTTTGGGGCGAGTGCTGCGGCAGTCGGTAGACTGTTGTTTCGGCATTGGGCGCCAGTGATCCCAGGGCCATGCCCAAAATCGAAATTAACAGACTGGCAAAAAAAGCGGTCCAGAATCCGGAAATCTTGAAGCCACTGACCACTTTGGCGACCAGCAGCAACATCAGTGCATTGATCACCAGCAGGAAAAAGCCGAGCGACAACAGCGTTAAAGGCAGCGTCAGGATGACCAGCAGCGGGCGCAGGACGGCATTGGCAAAACCGAGGAGCAGCGCCGCAACTATCAGTGCTGAAGTGCTGGAAAAACGGATGCCGTTGAACAGCAAACTGGCTACCCACAGCGAGAATGCGGTGATACCCCACTGGATGAAAAATCCCGCCAGATTGTCGAGCATGTCATTACCTTTGCTGAAAAGGGTGCTGCCTGATCGGCAGCCCGTTCGTAGTTTACGCGAAGACAGGCGACAACTGCGGCGCCGCTGCGCTGCCGATGGAACTGTTCCTGCCGACGCCTATCGAACAGCTAGTCCGTCGTCACACCAAGGAGTTCGCCATGCACACCCAACTGCACACCATGAGCAATCTGTTTTCCCAACTCGGATTGCCCGCCGACGAGGCCGCCGTTGAAAACTTTATCGCCACCCATCGTCCGCTGGAAAACAGCACCGCGCTTTACCGGGCACCGTTCTGGAGCGCCTCGCAAAGAGCATTTCTCAAGGAAGAAATCATCGAAGACGCCGACTGGGCCGCCGTCATCGACGAACTTAACGGGCGCCTGAGATAGCAGCTAGTGCAGCGCAGGCTTTAGAATTTTTTGACTGTTTTTTGGCGTCGACCGCAACCAATCAAAATTGCAATGCGCCGTTGAATCTTTGGGCGGCTTTAAAGGTATATAAAAAATATATCTTACATTTCGCGCGGGCGTTAAAATAAAAATGTATTCACTTTGCACCTTATGTTTCTCTCCGGGTGCCACTCACTGTATGGATCACAAAAAGCGTAATTCTTATGTCTAAGCAGACCGGCCCTCGAAAAGTATTTGAAATCAAGCCCGTGGTTGATATTGAAGCGAAAGTTTATCCGCGCTCGATCAGCGGTGCTTTTGCGCGTTGGCGCTGGATTTTTGTCTGGCTGACCCAGATCGTTTTCTACGGCCTTTGCTGGCTGCCCTGGCATGGCCGGCAAGCTGTCCTGATGGATATTGATGCACGCAAGTTCTACTTTTTTGATCTGGTCCTCTGGCCGCAGGATACGATTTATCTAGTTTTACTGATGATCCTTGGCGCGCTGGCGCTGTTCCTGTTTACCGCGGTGGCCGGGCGGCTGTGGTGCGGATACACCTGTCCGCAAACGGTGTACACCGAGATCTTCCTGTGGTTCGAAAAAGTCATTGAAGGCGAGCGGCCGCAGCGCATCAAACTCGATGCCGCGCCGTGGTCGCTGCACAAGTTGGGGTTGAAGACGGCCAAACACGCCACCTGGATCGTCTTTTCGCTATGGACGGGGTTCACCTTCGTCGGCTATTTCATGCCGATTCATGAGTTGGCCAACGACATACTGGCTTTATCACCGGGCGCCTGGTCGTCGTTCTGGGTCGTGTTCTATGCCTTTGCAACCTATGGAAATGCTGGTTTCCTGCGCGAACAGATGTGCCGGCAAATCTGCCCCTACGCCCGTTTCCAGTTTGTCATGTTCGACCCGGACACCTTGATCATCGCCTACGACACCGCCCGCGGCGAGTCCCGTGGGGCACGGGCCAAAACGGTTGATCCGCGTGCGCAGGGTTTGGGCGATTGCATCGACTGCGGTATTTGCGTTCAGGTCTGCCCGACCGGCATCGACATCCGCAATGGTCTGCAGAATGAATGTATCGGCTGTGCCGCCTGCATTGATGCCTGTGATCAGGTGATGGACAAGATGAACTATCCGCGTGGCCTGATTCGCTACTCCACTGAGAACGCAGTCATCAAGCGCTACTCGGCGATCGATATTGTGCGCCGTGCCGTGCGGCCGAGAGTCTTGATCTATACGGCGATCCTGACGCTGCTGACGGTGGCGACCGCCTGGTCGCTGGCCACGCGTATTCCGCTAAAAGTGAATGTGCTGAAGGATCGCAACACCTTGTCGCGCGAGGCCGACAACGGAATGATTGAGAACACCTACCGGTTGCAGATCATGAACACTGGCGACCTGACCCGAACCTTCCGTATCGGCATTGCTGGCGCCGAGGGGCTGCGCCTCGCCAGTGATGAAGAAATTACCGTCGTCGGCGGCGAGATCGGCACTCAGACAGCAGTCGTTGGCGGGGAGCCGGGCGCCGTCAAATCGGGTGCGACAGCGATCAAGTTTCACATTGCGGATGTTAACGACGCCAAGGTTGCAGTGACCGAAGAATCAAAATTCTGGATGCCGTGAACTGCTCCTCAGTTACGCGAAGGCGAGCGACAGCTGAGGGGAAGGTTCTTCCTCAATCACCGCTGCTATCGTTAACGCGTGCCGGGCGGTGGTTTGCAGAATTTCAGCGAACTCGTCGTCGGGAAACTCGGCGTGCTCGTCAAGCCAGAAACTGCATTCCTCACGACCCAGAATGAGCGGCATGCGCTCGTGAATCTGGCTGACCGTTTCATCGGCGGCGGTAGTCAGAATGGCGCAAGTGGTTCCGGCCAGTGGATGATGGTCAAAAATGCCGGCCAGCATCAGTGTTTCGCCACTCGGCTGGCTGATCCGCATTTTCTGTTTTCTGCCGGCGACTGACTGCCATTCAAAGAAAGCCGTGGCCGGGATCAGGCAGCGGCTGCGCTTGAGGATTTTGCTGTAAAACGGCTTGCTGGCCAGACCCTCACTGCGCAGGTTGATCAGCGGGCTGCGCGGCGGCTGGTCGAGAAAGCTGCCAACCAGCCCCCAGCGCGCCTTGCTGCCAAGATAGCCGGTACCACTGCTGGTGATCATCAGCAGCGGGTCAGTGGGGCGCATTTCCAGGCTGTGCGGCAGCTCGCCCGGGGTGAGATGAAGCAGCGGGAAATGCCGGTTCAATTCCCGGGCCTTGGCCTTGAGTTCGTAGCATCCGCACATCGCGGCATCTCCAGTGATACGATATACAGTAGTTTATACAGTATTTAATGGATTTGCAGGGATGCTTTTTGACCTGAGAGTCGCTAACCCGCAATCTGGCGCTGGACGGGGGCAGGGCTGAATTGCCCACGAAGGCAACGGTGGGCCAGCGCCGCGAGTCGGCTCCCAGGATTAGCGCAAGGCCCGCCTGACCAATTCCGCCAGAGGCGTCGTCGGGCGGCCGATCAACTGGCTCAATTGCCGGCTGTCGTCGAACAGCCCACCCTGCGCAGCACCAACGTCTGACTCGGCGAGAAGCGTCGCCAGGCCATCCGGCAAACCGGCGCCGAGTAGAGCCGCCTTGAACTCACTCTCCGGCAGATTCTGATAGGCCACGGCCTTGCCGGATTGTTGAGCAATTTCGCCGGCTAGCTCGTCCAGCGTGTAGGCTTCGTCGCCGGCCAGTTCGTAAATGCGCCCAGCCTGATTAACCTGCGTCAGTACGGCAGCGGCGGCTTCGGCATAGTCGGCGCGCGCTGCCGAAGCGATTTTTCCGGCTCCGGCACTACCGAGCAGGACGCCATACTTCAGCGCAGCGGGGATGCCGGCAAGGTAGTTCTCGGTGTACCAACTATTACGCAGGATGACCGCCGGCAGGCCGGAAGCGCGGATCAGGCTTTCCGTCTCCTTGTGCTCGGCCGCCAGCGGTAGCGGCGAAGTGTCAGCATGCAGAATACTGGTATAGGCCAGCAGGCCGATACCTGCCGCCTTGGCCGCATCGATCACGGCGCGGTGTTGCGGCACGCGACGACCAACCTCGCTGGCTGAGATCAGCAACAACTTGTCGGCCCCCTTGAAAGCGGAGGCCAGGCTGGCCGGCTGGTCATAATCGGCTTGTCGAACCTCAACGCCACGCGCCGCCAGATCAGCGACTTTCTCCGGGTTGCGCACGGCAGCAACAATCTCGCTGGCTGGCAGTATCTTCAGCAAGACTTCAATGACAAGGCGGCCAAGTTGGCCGGAGGCTCCGGTAACGATGATCATGATGGAAATTCCTTTATTTTGGTGGGGGGAGTCGGCAGAATAGCGACAACGCTTACTTTTTGTAAGTACGCACTTTAAGGTAAGTTCAAAATGCATAACGACAACGCCAGCACCCCGCCCACCCTCGCCGAACTGATGCAGCGCGGCGACCTGTTCGCCGAACAATGCCCATCACGCGAAGTGTTGAAGCACGTCACCAGCCGCTGGGGCGTCCTGCTACTGGTTGGCCTCTTGAGCGGCACGCACCGCTTCAGTGAACTGCGGCGTAAGGTAAACGGCATCAGTGAAAAAATGCTGGCCCAGACCCTGCAATGGCTGGAAGGCGATGGCTTCGTGGAGCGCATTTCCTACCCCGTAGTGCCGCCCCATGTCGAATACCGGCTGACGCCACTGGGCGAGGAAATCGGCCGGAAGGTGGAAGCGCTGGCCGACTGGATTGAGGTCAAGTTGCCGGAGATTTTGGCGGCGCAGAAGGGGAAAGGGTCGTAGGCTTGTTGACTGATGCTTGTTGACCGGTAGCGGAGTAAAACCTTAGCTTGTTTCACCTACAGGCAAACCGTAACTCACGGCAGCACTCGCCGCAAAGCGCGAATCCGCTCCCAAAGCACCGCCTTGGGCAGGCTTATCGCCATCACCTGCATGCACCGCTCCAGCCAGTTCGGGCGATTTTGCAAACGCTCGATGGCGCGTTCGAGATCGCGGGCAATCGCCTCGCCGTAGGCGCCCTGGGCCTTGCGCAGCGCCTTGCGCAGCAAGGGCAACGACGGGCTCATCATCGCCAGATCGATCACCTCGCGGCTGAACACGCCGTCGTCGCTCCACCGATCTGCATTCGCCAGCAACTTGCTGGTCGCCATATCGAGCGGCGTCAGCGTCGAAACGCCGCACACCAGATATTTCCCGCTGGCCGCCTCAAGCTCGATGCGGCCTTCAAGGACGATTTCAAACTTGATCGGCAGCTCATCGACCAGCAGCGTCGTGCGTATGCCGTACTGATCGGCGCGCACCTCTCGCGCCAGCCG
>ERZ724517.507-NODE-507-length-23264-cov-11.603861_pt1 | contig 23264 bp, 20 predicted proteins | sample MGYA00376050_ERZ724517 | MGnify/ENA primary metagenome ERZ724517 (study PRJEB28724, sample SAMN07190886) | activated sludge metagenome | isolation source: activated sludge of sewage treatment plant in Hong Hong | place: USA: Christiansburg, Virginia | collected... | reverse complement strand
TGTGGGCGCACAAACGGTCATTGACCGCCACGTAGCGCGGCTTTTCAAATTCACCGTCGAAACCAAGCAGGGCGATGACGGCCAGCGCCTGATCGAGTGGATCACGCCCCGGCGCGGCGTAGCCATCGGGCAATTCCACCCGCTTGAGCAATGGCTGCGGCGAGAGATCGAGGACGACATCGAAATCCGCTTCACACGTCTGACCTGACGCTTGCCAGGTCACATGGAAAGCGCCGAGATGGCCGCTGAGCGTTGGTGCACCGCCCACTTCCAGCGAAAAATTCATCTCCTCCGGCGCGTCGACCGCGCCCCGCAGGAAGTAGCCTTGGGGTGCAACATTTGCATCACTGAGCGCCAGCACGGTTACTTCACGCTGGCCGGTGAGCCGTTCGGCCCAGCCGAGCGCCACTTCGGCATCGCCGATCACCAATAGCCGACCAGCAGCCTGCATGCTTAGCGACGGCACTGGTTCGGGCACAGCAAGCCCCTGCAGGGCAAGCAGGGCGGCCGCCAACGGGGGACTATCCGGGGCGTAGAACGAGGGGAAAGCGGCTTGATTCAAGGGCAGACCTTTCGATAAGTAGGTTTTAACAGCAGGCTTCGTGCCAGCCCGAAAACGCCGCAATCCCCTGCTAACTCATTGATTCATCTTTCGGCAGCGGCTCTGACAGCGCCAACGCCGGGACATTTTGTCCATCGCCGGCCAAAATGTCGCACTCGATGGCCGCTTCGGCTTCTGGCACAAGCGTCTCCGCTTCCGTCTCAACGAAACTGCGCATCTGATTCAGACTGGCCAGCATTTCCGCGGGAATCGCTTCGCTGATCGAGTAATCGTCGATGTAGATATCCAGCCCGTCCATCACATTGAAATGCGGGTCGGCGAACAAGGTTTTCATCGCCTTGCGGCGGATTTCCTCACTGATTTCCTGACGCATGAACTGGCCGAAATCGCTATCCGGGCTCAGATTGGCGAGCAAGGCTTCGCCATCGGGAAGTTCTGCGGTCGACACCGTTTCGGCGGCTTTTTTTAGCCGTGACCAACGCGCCAGAAACCGGCCGCCTCCACTCATTTGGTAGGCTCCACAGGCATGGCATCGACCTTCTTGTCGGCAAACGGGTCGTTGCGCTTGTTCTTTTTGCGCATAACCGGCTTGTAATGCGTATTGACGAAATCCCCCAGCCAGTCGGCGATTTGCGGCGGCATAGCGACACCGTCACATTGCTCGCCGGAATCCAGCCAGCGTGCCGCTTCGCCATAGCTCAGCGTAAGCTCTTTTGGCTGCGCAAAATCCTCTTCCATACGCCACATGACAAAAACCCGCGGCTCGGGCGAAGTCAGATTGAGGTGATAGTTGTCGACCTCGTCGCGAAACAGCTCCAGATCAAAGCGCCCGACCAAAAAGCGCTCACGCTGCTCGTCCGCAAAAATCGACTTGGCCGGTGCATCGACCTCCGTATCAAAAGCCGGCACAACGCCAATCGCCTCCCACTTCTCGCTAATCCAGCGATTTTCCAGGCGGGCTTTCTCGACGATCACGGCAACGGGGAACTGTTTCATGGGACTTTCCGAAAAACTGTTTTTCCAGAATAGCCCAACTCACCCAAGCTTGTTAGCTGATTGCAGGACTTTCGTAACACGCCTGGTGGCGTTGCATGGAGTTTCTCCAGTCTGCACAGATTTTCTTTTGCGTCGCGTTTCACATCATTGGTACGGTATATTTCGATCTTGATAACTAGCTAAAGTCATAGTCGCCTTGAGCCGCGATTAACCCAACAAAGAAGAAGGTAGCAATATGTTCCCCCTATTTTCCAGGCAGCGGATCGTTGACCTTGAGCGTCGCATCAACGAACAAGAGCGTCGTAGCGAGACTCTCGCAACGCAACTGGCCGAGCGCGAATCGGCGCTGGCAGCAAGCAGTGCGGAAAACGCGCAATTGAAGTCGCGTCTTGCTGACCTACCCGCCTTTTTTGAGAATTTCCACTCTTTCAGCCAGTCGCTCGGTGAGTCACAGCAAACCCTGGCTGGGCTTGCCGGGCGCCTCAAGGACGAAAAGGCCGAAGCCATTCAGGCGGCCACTATCGCTGACCAAAGTCGCGAGGTCATCCTCGGCATCAGCGCCAATCTGGCCGGTCTGTCTGAAAACTCTCGTGGTAGCGCAGCGCAGGTTGAGAGTCTCAAGTTAAGTACGGAAAAAATCAGCGGCATCGTTAACCTGATCAAGGAAATTGCCGACCAGACCAACCTTTTGGCGCTCAATGCTGCTATCGAGGCGGCGCGGGCCGGCGAGCAGGGCCGAGGCTTCGCCGTCGTCGCCGACGAAGTACGCAAACTGGCTGAGCGCACCACAAAGGCGACAGCCGAGATTGCCTCGCTGGTGACTGGCATCCAGCATGAAGTCATCCAGGCACAAGGGAGCATGTCCGCCCTGGCGGATCAGTCACAAACCTTCGGCAACCAAGGCAACCGTGCCTCCACCGGCATTGAGGAAATCACCTCTTTATCGAAGAAAATGGAATTCGTTATCGCCTCGGCGGCGCTCAACAGCTTTACTGAACTCGCCAAAATTGATCACCTGATTTTCAAGTTTGAAATCTACAAGGTGTTTATGGGCATTTCCGACAAGAAGCCGGAAGATTTCGCCAGCCATACCGGTTGCCGCCTCGGCAAGTGGTACTACGAGGGTGAAGGGAAAATCTGTTTCTCCAAACTCGACGGCTACCGCGACATTGAGTCGCCACACGTCGAGGTGCATGCACACGGCCGCGAAGCCATTGTCCGACTTGCCACCGGCAACTTCAGCGCGGGTGTAGAGGCATTGGCCAAGATGGAGGCCGCCAGCCAGCGCGTGCTTGCCGGACTCGGACGCATGGTCGAGCATGGTCGCAACTCGCCGGACATTCTGTGCCGCGAACATACCGACTGAGCAAGGATTTGCACAACAATTTAATTGAAAATCCTTGGCTGACAGAGCGAGTTCGCTCGCTGTAATGCAATGTCCAGATTGATCCCCATCGACTAAAAATACGGCAAACGCTCTGCAGTCGAGAAATTCACGACGTGTAGAATTCCCTCGATGAATCGACCTCTACTCAGCCAGGCCAGCCGGCCACTCACTTTCGACATCGACGCCATCAACGAACTCGGCGAGGTCGTGCCTACCGCCATCGCTGGCGAGCATCCGCTGACGCTTTACGTCGACAAGCGTGAAATCGTTACCCTGATGACGCTGGGTGCCGCGCCTGAGGCGCTGACGCTCGGCTATCTGCGCAACCAGCGGCTGATTTCCAGTCTCGATGAAATCATTGCCGTGCAAGTCGATTGGGAGGTTAGCGCCGTCGCGGTTACCACCCGCCACGGCAACGGGATCGCGGCGGCACGCACCGCGAAGCGCACGGTGACGACCGGTTGCGGCCAAGGCACGGTGTTTGGTGATCTGATGGACGAGATCGACGATATTCACCTGCCGGCGTCCGCCACGCTTTCAGAAACCACGCTCTACGGCCTGCTCGACGCGGTACGCCATCACGAATCGATCTACAAGCAGGCTGGCGCGGTACATGGTTGTGCGCTGGCGGTTGGCCCGGAAATCCTCATGTTTGTCGAGGATGTCGGGCGCCACAACGCGGTCGATGCCATTGCCGGCAAGATGTGGCTGGATGGTCTCGAGGGTGGCGACAAGATTTTTTACACCACCGGGCGGCTCACCTCGGAGATGGTGATCAAGACGGCGCAGATGGGTATCCCATTCCTCGTTTCGCGCTCCGGCCTGACCCAGATGGGCTGGGAAATCGCCCGCAAACTGGGAATGACGATGATCGGCCGCGCCCAGGGCAAGCACTATCTGCTATTCACTGGAGAGGATAGGTTTCGGCGATGAACAAAAGTAGAGTTACCGGCGTCATTCTGGCCGGCGGTCTCGGCCGACGTATGGGTGGTATCGACAAGGGCCTGCAGGAATTACGCGGGCAGCCAATGGTCGCTTGGGTGGTTGAGCGCCTGGCGCCGCAGGTCGATGAATTGCTGATCAACGCCAACCAGAACAGCGAGCGCTACGCGGCATTTGGCCACCGCGTTGTACCCGACCAGATCCCCGATTTCGCCGGCCCGCTCGCCGGTTTGCACGCCGCACTTTCCGCTGCTGCACACCCGCTGGTCGCCACTGCTCCGTGCGATTCGCCCTTCCTGCCGGCCGATCTAATTTCCCGGCTGTTTTCGGCGTTGACCGCAACAGACGCCGATCTCGCCGTCGCCCGCACCTTCGACCAGCCACATCCGGTCTTCTGCCTGTGCAAGCGCGAGGTGTGGCCACATCTGACTGAATTTCTCGAAAGCGGCGGACGCAAGATTGACCGCTGGTATGCCACGCTGAAGGTGGTCGAAGTGGCCTTCGATGATGAAGCCGAGGCTTTCGAGAATATCAACACCAAGGAAGAACTCGGGCGTTTCGATAAATCATGAAATATCGCCTGCCACTGCACGTCCAGATCTCGACAATATTCCTTGCCCTGATTCTGCTCGTTGGCGGAATTATCGGCAGCCTCGGTTACAAGATCAGTCGCGACATTCTCGAATCGACCGCCAGCGAGCTGAACACCCGGATCAGCCGCGAAACGCTGGTGGAATTCAGCAGTCTCATCGGCCCCAGCGAAATGGCTGTCCGGCTCCTCAGTTTCGACGGCGTGTCACTGGCCGCCTCGCTCCAGGAACGCATGACCAACATCGGTTTCATGCGTGAGGCCTTGAGCAATTCCGAGGTGCTCAGTTCGATCTATATCGGCTATGGCAACGGCGACTTTTTCATGGTCCGACGCCTGGCGAACGAGATTGACCGTGCCGCCTTCAATGCCCCGGAGAAGACTGCCTATATCGTCCAAAGCATAGAGCACACGGACGAAAGCCAGCGCGGCGTCTATATCTACCTGGACGCTGCGCTGGCCCCACTGCGCAGCGACGAACACCCTGATTACCCCGCTGCCTACGACCCACGCACGCGCGACTGGTACAAGGCAGCGCTCAACAGTAACGGACAGATCAAGACCGCGCCTTACCTGTTTTTCACCAACCAGAAGGTCGGCACGACCATTGCCAACCGATCAAATAAGGCCAATGCCGTCGTCGGTGCCGATATTCGCCTGGAAACCCTGAACCAATCACTGGCCAAGCAAAAAGCGACGCCCGGCGCCAAGTTGGCACTGGTCAATGCAAAAGGCGAAGTCCTCGCCTACGAGGATTTCGACAAAGTTGTGCATCTGCCGACCACCACTGATGCCAAGCCGATTCTGGCCAACCTTTCTGAACTCCACGTCCCCGTGCTCGCCCAGTTAGCACCCAATTTGCAACGCTCTGATGGCAAGACCGAACAAACCTTGACGCTGGAAGCAGGTGGTGAAACCTGGCACGCCGCGATCACGCCGATCAAGCTGGAAGGGGCCAATCCGCTATTCCTGATCAGCGCCATTCCCGATGACGAATTGATGGCGGCGGCCCACACGCTGTTACATCAGCTGCTGATCACCATGGCCGTCGTCATTACGCTCGCCGTACCGATCACCTGGACACTGGCGCGCAGCGTTTCCGGCCCCCTGCGCCAATTGGCAAAAGAGGCTGAAGCAATCCGCCACTTCGAGTTCTCGCAGCCGATCAAGATCGATTCCATGGTGCTGGAAATCAACGATCTGACGCTGACCATGGACAGCATGAAGCGGACAATTCGCCGCTTTCTCGACATCAACATGGCAATGTCCTCCGAAAAGGATTTCGACCGCCTGCTGCCGCGTCTGCTCAGCGAAACAATCACTTCAGCCGATGCCGACGCCGGCATCCTCTACCTCGCCGACAACGAGATGCTGCTGCCAGCTGCTGCCATCAAGGCCGACGGAACGACATTAGCCGTCAATTCCGGGCCCATCACCGCCAGCGCTGGCGGACCGCTGCTTAGTAGCGCCCTGCTCACCGGCTCACCCCACACCGCACTTTTGTCCGAAAGCGATATCAAGGCACTGGGGCTAGTCGCTACAGTGCAAGCCAGTCCGACCCAAAACGCCATCGCCGTGCCGCTGCTCAACCGCCAGCAGCATCTGGTCGGCGCCATGATCCTGCTGCGTCATGAAGCAACCGACGAAGCACGTCTGAGTTTTATCGGCGCACTCTCCGGCTCGGCTGCCGTATCGCTCGAAAACAAGGAGTTGATCAAGGCTCAGAAAATGCTGTTCGAAGCCTTCATCCAGCTGATCGCCGGCGCAATCGACGCCAAGAGCCCTTACACCGGCGGCCACTGCGCCCGCGTTCCGGAACTCACCAAAATGCTGGCACGCGCCGCCTGTGCTGAAAATAGCGGCCCCTACAAGGACTTTCAGCTGGGCGATGAAGAGTGGGAAGCGGTACACGTCGCCGCTTGGTTGCATGACTGCGGCAAGGTCACAACACCGGAATACGTGGTCGACAAAGCAACCAAGCTCGAAACACTTTACGATCGCATCCATGAAGTACGGATGCGTTTCGAGGTACTCAAGCGCGATGCCGAAATCACCAGCCTGAAGGCTGTCGCCGCTGGCGAACCTGAAACAACGGCCATGAAAAATCTCGCTGCGACACTGGCGCAGATCGATGACGATTACGCTTTCATCGCTACCTGCAATGAAGGTGGCGAGTTCATGGCGCCGGAAAAACTGGAACGCCTCAAAAGCATTGCGACACGCACGTGGTTACGCACCCTTGACGACCGCATCGGCATTTCGCACGAGGAAAAAGAGCGCAAAGCACGTACGCCGCCCCCTGCCTTGCCGATTGCCGAGCCGTTGCTCGCCGACCGCCCCGATCATGTTTTTGATCGCCGCCCGCAGGACCGCATGGCACCCGACAACAAGTGGGGCTTCCGCATGCCGGTGCCTGAATTGCTCTACAACAAGGGCGAGCTCTACAACCTCGGTGTGGCGCGTGGCACGCTGGCTGAAGAAGAGCGCTACAAGATCAACGAGCACATCGTGCAGACCCTGATCATGCTCAGCCAGCTACCCTTCCCCAAACACCTGCGTAACGTCCCGGAAATCGCCGGTGGTCACCATGAAAAAATGGACGGCAGCGGTTACCCGCGGCGCCTGACGCGCGATGAGATGAGTCCGCTGGCCCGCATGATGGCGATTGCCGATATTTTCGAAGCGCTGACCGCCGTCGACCGACCTTACAAACAGGGCAAAAAATTGTCTGAGGCAATCAAAATCATGTCCCTCATGAAAAAGGATCAGCACATCGACCCCGATCTGTTCGATCTTTTCCTGCGTGCCGGCGTCTATCACCAATACGCTGAACGTTTCATGAAACCGGAACTGATCGACGAAGTCGATATCACCGCCTATCTAACGCCAACCTCCTGAAGCTGCGCATACTGTTCGATAATGAACGCGGCGATGGCGCCCGCATCGCTGAGATCCAGCTGCGGCAAGGGAGTATCCAGCGTAACATCGCTGGCCACCGCGATGATGTACGGATCGTTGGGGAATAGCTGCGGCTTACCGATGCTCGCGCGGTAAATTTCGATTTTTGCTATGGGCGCGCGCTTGAAGCCTTCGACCAGTACCAGATCACAAGGCGATAGTTGGGCCAATGCCTCATCCAGCGTCAACTCCTGACGCCCACGCAGTTCGTGCATCACCGCCCAGCGCTTGGCCGAACTCACCAGCACCTCGCGGCAACCGGCATGACGATGGCGGTAAGAGTCCTTGCCGGGATAGTCGATCTCGAATTCGTGATGCGCATGCTTGATCAGGGACACAACCAGGCCATGCGCCTCAATCTGGCCAACAACCTGCTCGACCAGTGTTGTTTTGCCGCTGCCTGACCATCCGGCGAAGCCAATGACTTTCATAGCGTTTCGTTTTGCCGTGTGCTGATAAACGGCAGCAATTATCCACACTTCCGCAAAAATACCGTTCGTCGGCGCGTGAAATATTTAATGGTGCACCGCACCATTAGTAGCTATACTTCAGTTGCAGGACAAAAAAAGATCATAAAAGGAATACAGCAATGAGTGTCAAAGTGCATTACCACATCAGCCAGGATCGCGCCGGTCTGCCCCAGGACTACTCGGGTGCCCGCCACTTCGTACCAGCAGAAGGTCGATCCATTGAAGAGATGGCAAAAAGCCAGTTGGCGGCTGATTATCAGGTGCCGCTAAGCGCCATCGAGATCCGCAAGATCGAGGCCTGACCATCACGCTGGCGGGCACTATCAATCCGCTTGATAAGCCGCCCAACAGCATCGTCATTGCCTTCCAGAACGGTATTTTTTACCAACTGGCCAGGTAGCTTATGGCTTTTTATACGCCAGGTATTTCCCATCCTGCAATCAAAACGCACACAGGGGTTGTCTTGCTGGCCTTCCCGAGCGCAGCTATCGCGTTGTTCTGGGTACTGCTCGTCGCTTCCTTACTAATCTCGCACGCGCCGGGACTTTTCCGGCACATCCGAATCCGCCATTAGATTCGTGCCAGCAGGGCCGCGAAACCGGGGTAGTTGTCGGTGCTCAGCGCGTACTTGCTGGCGCTGGCCCCGCGCGATTCGCCGCTGAGCAGCGCGGCGACGAAATCGTCGCGATTGTCGACCCAACTGCCACCGAGGAAGGTTACGCCGCGCGCGAACAGCGCATCGGGCAGGCAGCCGGCGCTCGGGCCGATCATCGCGAACCAGCGGGCGCCTTGGCAGCAGGCCAGCATGCGGTCCAGCGTATCGTTGAGCAGTAGCGTGCTGGTCGAGACAACCTTACTGCAGCCGGCCAGCTCCTCGGCGTCTAGCGTGACACGATAGCCGTCCCGCTCGCCGGCCAGTTCCGGTCGCAACTCGACCACGGTCAACTGCGCCCCAGCCCCCAAAATACGGCCGAGCAGCGGCATGAACAGGCCGATCATGCCGATCCGCTCGCCGGCCGCCGGTTGCAACTGGCCGATCGAGTCGGCGCTGCTGTCTGGACGGAAGCCAGCGCGGTCGTAGAAGCAGCGGGTCAGCGCATTGGCGGCAGCAAAGCCTATGGTTTTTTCGATGCCATCGGCGTCCGCGTAGCGGCGGGCGACCGTCAGTGCATCGGCGCCGGCCAGACCGAAGCCTTTGCTGCCGCCGCGCAGGCGTTCCAGGGTGTCGTCGAGCAGCACGTAGGAAAGGCCGAGTGAGCCGTCCTCCAGTTCCAGCGCACAGAATTCACCCTTGCCATCGCTGCCAGGCCGGGCCGGCGGCAGATGCAGGGCGCGGATGCGGGGCAGCGGGGCGCGCTCGGCAAAGCGCTCGAGCTGGGCTAGGTAATCGCTGGCAAAACTCATGCTGAAAAACTCCTGTGACTCGGAAAACACCGGCTGAAAGGCCGGGAACGATATTGGCACTCGCTGCCCTTCATGGCAGCGCTCACGGCTTGTCCTGGTCCGCCACGTATTCGCCCCGGTGCAGGCCGGCGCGGACGGCCACCGATGCGGTGACAGCAGAAACAGTGCCTTGCTTGTTCTCCTGCGAACGCAGGGCGCCGGGGAAATACATCGCGGTCAGGCTCTTCGAGTGCACCGGCGAATCGACGCTGGAGTTGCCGTAGCGGCGCCAGTCGCGGACCCAGTAGATGTCGTCGGAAATCTCCAGCAGGCCGATGGTTTCGCGGTCGCCGATCAGGATGCCCTGGACGCGCAGGCCGCATTCGGCCTTGACCTTGTCGAGGCGGTCGGCGAGCTCTGGAGTGGCGCCGAATTCGCCGTCGGAGGCGACCAGCAGGTCGGCCAGTTGCCAGCGTTCATCTTCGAGCTTGGCGATGGCCTTGTCGAGCGGGCCACAGATGTCGGTGCCGCCACGGAAGGCCTGGCCGAGAAAGCGCATCAGGCGTTCGATACCGCCTGCGTCGACGCTGAGTTCCATCTCGACGACCTCGTCCGGACCGCCAAAGGCAAAGACGTGGCAGGGGCGTTTCTGGGCATGGGCGGTGCGCACGGCTTCGAGTACCGTTGCCTTGGCTACCGCCTCGGCACCGCCCTGCATCGAACCCGAGGTATCGACGCAGACGATGATCGGGCCCATTTCCAGGCGCTTGTCCGGCTTTGGCTCAGGAGTGGGGCGCCAGACCAGGGATTCGTGCAGGTGGATTTCCTGCATCCGGTCGTCGTCCTCGTAGCTGAGCAGCGTCCGTTCGGCCCGCCGGGCATGCCAGACCAGGCGCAGCTTGGGGTGGCCGAGAAGCATGGCTTCGGCCGGCAACATCCGGGCAATGCGGTCGGAGCGCTTGATGCCCCGCGTTTCGCCGGGCAGGTCGGGGACATGCACGGTGCGCCCCGCCGGCTGCTGGGCGATGGCTTGCTCCATGACCGGCACGGTCTGTTGGCTGCTTTCGTCGAAGACTTCGTTCTGCTGCGCCCGGCCCAGGCCACGGATCAGGCTGGCCAGTTCCGGCAGGCCCTCGAGCAAGCGGCGGATGCGCACCACGTCCTGCCAGCCTTCGCTGCGCAGCAGGCCGCGGATCATGTCCCAGTTGGTATTCTTGCCGTCGTCCGGGAGCAGGCCGAAAACGTCGACCAGCTCGTCCATCTGGCCGCAACGCTCGGCCCAGTCGGCGGCGAAGGCCTCGAGCGCCAGGCGCGTCGCCTCGGCCTCGCTGGCGCCACGGTCGCGGTAGTCGACGATGAAGTCGAGGTGAAAGAGGATGCTCATCAGCACCGTGTCGACCAGATCGGTCTGGGTCATGCAATAGCCGGCCAGGCCCAGTTGCTCCATCGTCGCAGCCAAGGCAGAGGCCAGGGCCGGCGGTGGCCAGGCCCACTCGCCGGCTGGCGGTAGCCGCCCGGCAACCAAGCCGTCGCGCAGCATCAACAGCGCCTGCAACCGGGGTTCGAGTGCGCCCTGGGCGTTGGTCATGCCGCCCAGCCAGAGACTGCGCGACAGGCTGTCGAGGGCGGCCAGGCGTTGCTCCCTGGCTTCGAACAGCAGTGGGCGGACCGATTCGGCTTTCACGCCTCGGTCAATGATTCGTGGTCCACCGGCGCCGGCACCTCGCCATCGTCCTCGGGCAGCTTCGGCAGGTTCAGGAAGCCAGCGCGGGCCGCGGCTGTGCGCCGACGCAGGTTGGCGACAGCCTCGACGGTGGCAGCCAGATTGGCCGAGACCCGGCCGGTAAGTCCGGAATCCAGCCACAGACTGGCGGCACAGTAGTCGCTCAGGCTCCGGAACTGGCCGGCTAGCTCGTCGGCGTAGGCGTCGATGCGCGCCAGCAGTTCGTCGATCTGCCCGGTGCGTGCGGCAATGTGCAGCTTGCCGTAGCGGCGCTGGCGACTATGGGTGATGCGCAGGGCGCTGGCCCCACCCTTGGCGTCGCCGATATCCTGAGCCAGTTCGCCGGCCGAGAAACGCAGGCGGCCGGATTCGTCGTAGTCCAGGTCGTTGGCCTTCAGCTCGGCGTTGAGTTGCGCTTCGAAGGCCTCGACGACGCGCGTCAGGCGCGGTGGCGAAAAGGCCGCCCGAACCCCGAGCCTGGCCTGTAGCCAGTCGCCGACGGCGGCCTGGCGCGGCGCGTCGGGGGCGGTACACCAGGGCAGCAGCAACAGGTCCCAGAGCACCACGCTTGGTCGTCCCTCGCAGGCCGCCGCCATGCGCAGCAGGCGAACGATCTTGACCCAGCGCCGGTCGGAGACATAGGTTTGCTCGCTGGCGAACTGGCCGCGCAACTGGCCGAGAATGGCGCTGACCTCGCCAGGCAGGGTGACCTTGGTGGCGGCTTCACTGAGGACCAGCAGTTCGGCTGCGTCGAGAGCTGTTTCGGGCGACGGTGGCACCCAGGCCGCGCCGCTATCGGTGTCGAGCAGGCGCGCGAAACCGGAAGCAGAGACTGCCTCCACCGGCACACGAACCAGGAAGCGGTCGAAGAAGGCTTCCGTGACTTCGTCCTCGGGCACTTCGTTGGTGGCGCCGATGGCAGTGATCAGCGGGCAGCGCTGGCGGCCGGCGCCGTTGTCGAATTCGCGCTCGTTGAGCAGGGTCAGCAGGGCGTTGAGAATCGCGCTGTTGGCCTTGAAGACCTCGTCGATGAAGGCGACCGAGGCATCGGGCAGGAAGCCGGCGGTGTGGCGTTCGTAGCGGTCTTCTTCGAGGGCCTTGATGGACAGTGGGCCGAACAGTTCTTCCGGTACCGAGAAGCGGGTCAGCAGGCGCTCGAAATAATGGGCATTGCGAAATACCGCGTGCAGGCGGCGGGCCAGTTCGCTCTTGGCAGTGCCCGGCGGGCCGATCAGCAGGCTATGTTCGCCGGCCAAGGCGGCCAGCAGGCAGAGGCGGACGATACGCCGACGCTCGACCAGCCCGGCTTCGAGTGCGTCTAGCAAACCCGGCAGGCGGGCTCTAATTTGTTTCAACGGGAGAGTAGATTGATCCATCGCGGCATCCTAGCACCCAGCCAAATATCAGGCTTTGATCGAACCTAAAAGCCCGCGCCCGCCTTAGCCGCCACCCCGCTGAGTAGCTCGGTCGACCCGCTCTATAAGCGTCTCGACGGCATCGGCATCACCCTCCTGAACTGAGATGGTGACCAGCAGGCTCGGTAGCTTGAGGCTCCCTATCCACCAGTCATTACCGACCAGATAGTCAAAACGTACACGAGCCTTGCCATGATTCACCGCCAGCCAGTCCTCTCCCATTTCCACGGCCCCCGGAAAAGCCGCCGACAGACTGCCGACGAATTCTTCCGGGGTGGAGGTCATGCTCCGCTGACGCTGACTGCTCCAAGGGTACTTCAAGTCGAGCCTATCAGCCGCCGGCGATCGGCGGCCAAACGGCGAGAACTTCGCCATCCTGCATGGGTCGAACGTTTCGCTCTTCCGGCTGAATAAAAACACCATCCACCAAAACCAGATGGGTTAGCTTCGGGGGAAGACCGAAGGGAGCGAGCGCCCCCGCCAGCGTACACCCCTCGGATAGCTCCACTTCCACCCGATTACCAAGCGCGTTACCCGGCAGGTAATCGGTAAGGGTCGCGTAGAGCTTGATAGTGATGCGCATCTCGGAATCTCCTGCTTAGGCGAGATGGGCGCTGGCGCTTTGCTGGCAGCCCAGATAGGCCTCCGGGAAACGGGTCGGGAATTCCTTGAGGAAATCCTTCCAGCGCCCCAGCGGCGTGCGGGTCTGGATCAGGCCGCGCAACACACCAACGTGCTGGGTCATGCCCACCGAAGTAGCACCTATCAGTACATCATCCTTGAACTGCAGGCTGACATAGCGCGAACGCTCTTCGTCCACGTGTTCGACGCCATCGCCACCCTCGGCACCCCACCACTGCCCGAAGGAGGTCGAGATCAGGCCCAAGGTAGCCAGCACGTTGACCGGCAGCACCCCCGGCAACAATGCATCACCCCCAGCCATGTTGACCGCTGCAATCCGTGCTTGATCTGCAGCATTGGGCTGGATGGCCGAGACCAACGGTTCGCCGGTGAAAAAATCGCAACCTTCGGCAACGTCGCCAGCGGCATAGACGCCTTCCACCGAGGTCCGCATACCGTTATCGACGCGGATACCGCGGCCCATGGCAACGGGTGTTCCAGCCAGGAAGTCGAGATTGGGGGCAACGCCGGCCGCGACAATGACAACGTCGCAGGGCAGCACTTCGCCGGTCGACAGGGTGACCGCCAGGGGGGCATCGGCGCCGCCGTCATCGATGCTCTTGACGCCTGCCGAGGTGCGGACGCGGATGCCCTTTTGCTCAACCCACTTCTTGATCATGCCGCCAGCCTTTTCGGTCATCATGCGCGGCACCATGCGGTCGCCCATTTCGACGATGGTCAGGTCGACGCCGCGAGCGGCCAGGGCTTCCATGATGATGCAGCCGATGAAGCCGGCGCCCAGTTGCAGTACACGACTGCCGGGTTTGGTCAGGGCGGCGATGGCGCGGGCGTCGGTCATCGTCCAGCAGTTCTGAACTTCCGGCCGGTCGAGGCCAGGAATTGGGGGGTTGACCGGACGCGAGCCGGTGGCGATCAGCAGCTTGTCGTAGGCCTCGCTGCTGCCGTCGGCATAGCGAACCAGACGAGCCGTGGTATCGAGGCCGACGGCGCGGCCATTACGTTCGGTAATGCGTAACTGGGCGAAGTGATCGGCGGTCTTGCGCAGATACATGCCGGGTTCGCCGATATTACCTTCGAGGAAGTAGGGAATGGCCATGCGCGAATAGGGGGGCAGGCCTTCGCTGCCGACCATGACGATTTCACCGGCCTGGTCGGCGCGGCGCAGTGTTTCGGCGGCGACGACGCCGGCCGGACCGTTGCCAAGAATGAGATATTTCATCGAATAGTCCTCGCTGAACTCCAAGACGAAGACGCCCGCCAAGAGGCGGGCGCCGATCCCGCCTGAGCCGTTGACACTTCCCGTACTGAAAAGTGCCACCAGATCAAGCGGTGGTGACCGATCAAAGGCCGAGTCGGGCCATGGTTTCGGCGGTGGGCACGCCTTCCGGCGTCCAGCCGCGTACTTCGTAGTACTCAGGCAACATCGTGGCCAAACCGCTGACCATGCCCTTGGCCGGACCGGTCTTGGCCGCTTCGGTGGTCAGACGTGGCGGCAGATTGTCGTCCTTGGCGGTGAAACCGGCGGCCAGGTTGTACTGGCGCTCCATGTTCCAGATACGTTCACCAACCAGGGTCAGCTTGTCCATCGACCAGTCGCCTTCGCAGGCGGCCTGTAGCTGTGGCTGGACGTCGGCAACCGACCAGGCGAAGGAGGTGAACAGACAGACACCGGCCGAGTCGAAAATCGTCGTCGCGTCCTGGAAGGCTTTGACCAGACCGGGTTTGCCTTCAGTGGCCAAGGGATCGGTCTTGACCGGGATGCCGAGTACTTCGGAAGCCACGGTGTAGCCGCGCACATGGCAGGCGCCGCGGTTGGAGGTGGCGTAATTGAGGCCGATACCCTGAATACCACGACTGTCGTAAGCGGGAAACTCCAGCCCCTTGACACTCATTGACAATTCGGGATGACCGTACTTGGCGCACAGGCGCTTGCTGCCCAGACCAATTTCCTTGCCGAAGCCTTCGCCACGGGCGGTAATTTCAGCCATGTAAGCAAGGGCTGCAGCCGACCCGAACGGAGCCTCGATCCCGATCTGCTCCTTGGTCAGGACACCCATTTCGTAGAGTTCCATGACCGCCGAGATGGTGGCGCCGAAAGTGATCGGATCGAAACCGTCTTCGTTGCAGATCATGTTGGCGTACTGCAGTGCTTCGAGATCGCCGACGCCGTTGGAGGCACCGAGGGACCAGGCGCTTTCGTACTCGAGACCGCCGGAAGCACCCCAGTATTCAGGCTTGTTAACAACAGTGAAGTGCCCTTTGTCGAGCTGCGAAATACGTCCGCAGGCAATGGTGCAACCGAAGCAGGCCGCATTGGTGACCAGGTGCGCCTTGCCATCAGTCGGACGCTTTTCGTGCATCGCTTCTGCCGAAATTTTGCCGGCCTCTTCGAACTGTACATCACGGTGATTGCGAGTGGGCAGGGCACCGATTTCGTTGATCACGTTCATCAACACCTGGGTGCCGTAGGTCGGCAGGCCCTGGCCGGTAACGGCGTTGTCCTTGAGCACCTTCTTGGCGGCCTGGGTGGCGGCGAGGAAAGCCGGAAAATCCTTGACCCCGGAAACCCCCTTGGTGCCACGCAGGGCGACCGCCTTGAGATTCTTCGAACCCATCACGGCGCCAACGCCGGAGCGGCCGGCGGCACGGTGCAGGTCATTGACGATGCATGAGAAGAGGACCTGATTCTCGCCCGAGCGACCGATGGAAGAAACGCGGACCAGCGGATCCTGCAAGTCAGACTTAATGGTCTCCTCGGTTTGCCAGGTGGTTTTGCCCCACAGGTGGGCAGCGTCGCGCAGTTCGGCCTTGTCATTCTCGACGTAGAGATAGACCGGCTTCGGCGACTTGCCTTCGAAAATGATCATGTCCCAGCCGGCGAATTTCAGTTCGGCGCCGAAGAAACCGCCGGAATTCGAGCAGGCGATGGCGTTGGTTAGCGGCCCTTTGGTGATCACCGTGTAGCGGCCACCGGTGGAGGCCATGGTTCCGGTCAGCGGGCCCGTGGCCATGATCATCTTGTTTTCAGGCGACAGCGGATCGACCTTGGGGTCAGTTTCCTCGCACAGGTATTTGGTGCCGAGACCGCGGGAGCCGAGGTATTCGTCAGCCCACTTCATATTGAGGGGTTCGGGGGTGCAGGTACCGGCGCTTAGGTTAACCCGCAGAACTTTTCTATTCCAGCTCATATTTGTCTCCTTAGGCTGCAGCGGCGGCAGTATTGGCTTTGGCGGCCCAGGCGCGCATGCGGTCCAGTCCAGTCCACTCGGCATCGATGTAGGTAATGGCACCGGTCGGACAAGCCTTGGCGCACTCAGGGTCACCACCGCAGAGGTCACATTTCTGAACCTTGCCGACATCGGCCATGTAGTTGACCGTACCGAAGGGACAAGCAATGGTGCATACCTTGCAGCCGACACAAGTAGCTTCCAAAACGACCTTGGCGCCGGTTGCGGCATCGAGGACGATGGCGTCTACAGGACAGGATTGCATACACCAGGCATCGCTACACTGGGTGCACGTATAAGGCACTTTACGGCCTTCGTGCTCAAAGTCAAAAACCTTGATGCGGGATTTGGACGGGTTGATTGTGCCGGTATGTTCATAGGAACAAGCCATCTCGCACTGTAGGCACCCGGTGCACTTGCCCGGATCGATGTGAAGCGATTTCTGCATGGTATCTCCTCCATGGATTGTGGTGTATCGCGCCAGATCTACAAGTTTTGCACTTTGTAAATATGTTCGTTTGCACATAATCCACCACTCAAGTCTGCGTGTCATTCTGCAGCGCAACAATTTGTTACCAAAGGCTCACGAAAGCACGACAGACTTCTTTTGGTGAGAGGCATAAAGTGCACTCATGCATTGAACCCCTCCTCTCGAAATCCCCCTTTCGAGAACTTTAACCCCGCCACTCGGCGGGGTTTTTTTTGCCTCGACTCAGCCTCAAGCCGTTATAATTGCGCACTTTATTTTTAGCGCATTGAGGTAATCAGCATGGCCGAAAAGAATCCTTCCAAGGGCATCATGTGGGCAACGATCATCGTTGCCATCGTACTGATCGCCATCATTTACCCGCTAACTAACAGAAATTACAAATCTGCCGCCGATAGCAGCAGTGCCGGCAGCGATCAGGCTGACCTGCGCATTCAGCCGGTCGCCAAGTTCGAACTGGCCAAGGCCGCAGCACCAGCAGCCGGCGGCGCACCTAAAGATGGCCCAACAATTTTCAACACGGTCTGTGGCGCCTGCCACAACACCGGCGTTGCCAATGCACCCAAGGTGGACGACAAGGCGGCCTGGGCACCACGTATTGCCCAAGGCAAGGATGCACTTTACAAGAGTGCTATCGGCGGCAAGAACGCCATGCCACCAAAAGGCGGCGCAGCCGATTTGTCAGATGCCGAAATCAAGGCAACCGTCGATTACATCCTGACCAAGGTCAAGTAAGCCGGCCTGATCAAGCATTAAAAAGGAGGCTGCGGCCTCCTTTTTTGTTGACCCAAAAGGGCGCCTGTTGGGCGCCCCGGGTCAGGCTGGCTTTTGGAGGGCAGGCACTGACCGCCTTGCCTTACCCTTACTTCTTGGCTGCTTCAGCAGCTTTTGGCGCTTCGACCTTGGCGGCATCAGGCGCAGCCTTGGCAGGAGCCGGCTTGGCAGCCTTCTTCGTCTTCTTGGCTTTCTTTTCGGCCGGCTTGGCGGCCTCTTTCTTCACTTCCGGCACTGCGGCGGGAGCTGCAGTCGCTGCTTTGGCTTCCGGAGCCTTCATTTCAGCCTTGGCCGCATCCATTGCCTTGGCTGGCGCTTCTGCCTTGGCGGTAGCGGCCATCGGTGCGGCAGCAGCCTTGACATCTGCCATCGCCGGCTTGACGTCTGCCGCGTGGGCGATGCCAAAGGAAGCGGCGATAGCGAGGGCGATAATTTGCTTGATCATGGTAAATCTCCTTGAGGTCATTTATTCGGTTTTTGATCCGGCGTTGCGAAATCGCGCTGCCTTGTGGCGAATAACGCGGGCGCTTGGTGCCCGGATGTCATCAAGAAAGTAACTCGTTGTAACGCGCCGTGACCAAGCGGTTAGCGCTTGTTTCCGGCGAGCATGGCCTTCATCGCATCGAGGCGTGCATTGCCGGTTGCCTTGTCGGGCAAGGGATCGCTCTTGCCGCCCGAGAAGCGGACATCCTCCTTGCCCATCTCATCAATAAAGCGAGATGGTTCGCAGGGGATGAATTCACGCGCCTGCTTGCGCCGCTCGCAGTAGGAAATATGCAACGAGCGCTGGGCGCGGGTGATACCGACATACATCAGCCGACGCTCTTCCTCGATCTTGCCTGGGTCGCTGGATTCGCGGTGCGGCAGAATCCCCTCTTCAACACCAACCAGAAAGACGTGCTTGTATTCCAGACCCTTGGCGGCGTGCAGCGTGGACAACTGGACAGCGTCGTAATCTTCGTCATTCTGCTTGTCCAGCATGTTGATCAGGGCAATGCTCTGGGTCAGGTCGACCAGCGTTTTGCCATCCTCCTCGCCTTTCTTGTTCAGCCAGTTGGCGAAATCGCAGACATTGCTCCAGCGGGTTTGCGCGGTACGTTCTTCTTCGTGATCGTAGAGATAGGTTTCGTAATCGATGGCCTTGAGCAGATCCGGCAAGACCTGATGCGCCGGTTCGTTGCTCGCCCGACCCTGGGTGCGATTGATAAACTGGCAGAATTCGAGCAGCGGTTCTAGCTGCCGTGCCTGCACGCGATGGGCGAAACCTTCCTCAAATGCCGCCTGAAATAGCGAGACGTGGCGCTCCCCGGCATAGGTGCCGAGCACCTGCAAGGTTGCAGCGCCGATCCCGCGCTTGGGCGTCGTCGCCGCGCGGATGAAGGCTGGATCATCGTCTTCGTTGGTCAGCAGGCGCAGATAGGCGGTGATGTCCTTGATTTCCGCCTTGTCGAAGAAGGATTTGCCACCTGATAGGAGGTAGGGAATCCGGTGATCGCGCAAATACTCCTCGAAAGTCCGCGCCTGATGGTTGGAGCGGTAGAGGATGGCGTAATCCTTGAATTTGCCGCGATGTTCGAAGCGATGCGCCTGCAGCTTCATGATCACGCCCTCGGCCTCGGCATCATTGTCGCGGCAGGCGGTCACGTAGATCGGGTCACCATAGCCCAACTCTGACCACAGCTTCTTGTCGAACAGCTTTTCGTTATTGGCGATAACGTTGTTGGCTGCTTTGAGGATTGTTACGGTCGACCGGTAGTTTTGCTCCAATTTTATGACTTTGAGCCCCGGAAACTCGGCCGGCAGCTTCTTCAGGTTTTCGATGTCGGCGCCGCGCCAGCCGTAAATTGCCTGATCGTCATCACCCACCGCCGTAAATTGACCACGCACACCAGTCAGCAGCTTCAACACCTGATACTGGCAGGCATTGGTGTCCTGATACTCATCGACCAGCAGATAACGCAGGCGGTTCTGCCATTTCTCCTTGATCTCGGGAAACTCGGTGAACAGTTTGACCGGCAGTCCGATCAGATCGTCAAAATCCATTGCCTGATAGGCTTTTAGCGTCGCCTCGTAGGACAGATAAGCGTGCGCGGCAAGCACCTCATGATCATTGCTGACCAATTGGCGGGCCGCTTCGGGAGAAACCAGTGCGTTCTTCCAGTTGGAGATGATCGATTGCAGATGACGCAAGGTCGCCTTATCCACCGTTTTCGCCACGTCACTGATGATCCCGGCGCAGTCTGCCGAGTCAAAAATCGAGAAGCGCGGCTTGTAGCCCAGCGCCTTCGCCTCTTCGCGCATGATGCGGACACCCAGCGAATGAAAGGTCGAAATCTGCAACTGATCGGCAATCGCGCGCGACATCAGCTTGCCGATGCGCTCCTGCATTTCCTTCGCCGCCTTGTTGGTGAAGGTGATGGCAGCGACATTGCGCGGCTGAAAAGCGCAATCCTGAACCAGATAGGCAATTTTCTGCGTAATGACCCGCGTTTTTCCCGAGCCGGCCCCGGCCAGGACCAGTAAAGGGCCGTCAAGGTAGTGAATTGCTTCGCGCTGCTGGGGATTGAGGCCGGACATGGATCAGAAAAAAAGCAACGCCCCGGAGCACGGGGCGCATGAGTGAGCGGATTTTGATTTTAACCCATCGCCGCCGCTGCTCCGATGCATGGCTCGTTGATCAAAATCATATCCAAGCGTAATGTAAAGCTTTGTAATACTGTGTCGTAACGCACACACCAGCTTCGAGGAAATTTCACCGATCTCTTCGCGCTGGTTTTTCTTGTGGGCAAATAGCGCCGAAATGAAACTGAAGACCCGAATCTGGCTTTCGCTGGGCGCTTTGATGGCGGTCGTGCTGACTGTCGACCTGAGCATCAGTTACCAGAAACTCTCCAAAGAACTACGGGCGGAGAGCGAATCTGATGCGCGAACGGTCTACGGCTTCATGATGGCGGTGCGCCGTATTTACCAGCAGCAATTCATCGACAGCGAAATCCCACTTAACAGTAAAACGATAGGTTTTCTCCCCGCTCATTCTTTTTCAAGAATTTCACGTGATTTCGCCAACTGGAACGACAGCGGGATCGTTTTTAACAATGTTTCCGATCGACCGCGCAACCCCGGCAATCAGGCTGACCATTTTGAACTGGCAGCGATCGACTGGTTTCGCGCCAATCCGAAAAGTCCTGAACACAGCGAGTTTATTGTCGACGCGAGCGGCAGCAAATACCTGCTCTATACCGCGCCAATCTGGACCGAGTCGTTTTGCCTCAAGTGTCACGGACAGCAAGCTAATGCGCCACCCAGCATTCGCGAAAACTACGACAGCGCTTACAACTATCAGATAGGTGAATTGCGTGGCGTCGCCAGCATTCGCATACCAAAAGCCAAATTTGACCAGCGCCTGAATGAGATATGGGGTGGGCAATTAATCAAGAGTCTGATCAGCTATGGACTGATTTTTCTCGCCCTCAGTCTCTTGCTCGACCGCCTGATCAGCCACCGCTTGGCTCGACTGCGCGACGGCGCCGAGCGCATTGCCAGTGGCGACTACAGTGCCCGTATCAGTGCGGATGGTGGCGACGAACTGACCAATCTGGCGCAAACCTTCAACCACATGGCGGAAGAGGTTCAGCAACGTGATCAGAAGCTGAGTACGCTCACCCAGGCGATGGAACAAAGCCCGGAAAGCATCGTCATCACCGATACCGCTGGCTGCATCGAGTATGTCAATGAACAATTTGTGCGCAACACCGGTTACAGCCACGATGAGGTCATCGGTTTGCGCCCCAGTCTCCTGAAATCCGGACGCACCCCTGAGGCCACCTATCAATCGCTGTGGGCCACCCTGCTGCGCGGCGAAACCTGGCACGGCGAACTATGCAACCGGCGCAAGGATGGCAGCGAATTCGTCGAACACGCCATCATCTCGCCGGTGCAGCGTAACGGCCAGACCACGCACTATCTGGCGATCAAGCAGGATGTCACGGCCCACAAGAAAGCTGAAGCCGCCATCGAACAACTGGCTTACTTCGACACGCTGACCGGCCTGCCCAACCGCGCGTTGCTGCTTGACCGCCTGCGTCTGGTGCTGGCCATGGCACAACGTCAGCATGACAGCTTCAGCACCTTGATCTGTTTCAACATCGACCGCTTCAAGGCGATTAACGATGCCTGCGGTGCCGAGTGCGGCGACCACTTGCTGCAAGCGCTGGCCCGGCGCCTCGGCGGCCTGCTGCGTGATGGCGACACCCTGGCCCGCCTGGCCGGTGACGACTTCGCCATTCTGCTGCAGGACATCGCTGGCGAGCGCGAGATTGCCAGCCGGCGCGCACTGCTTGTGGCGCGCAAACTGCATGGTGAATTGCGTAGCCCCTTCAGCATTGACCACCAGCCGCAAATCACACTCACCGCCAGCGTCGGCATTGCCCTCTGTCCGGAGAGCGCCGACGACAGCGCCAGCGAGGCCTTGCGCCGCGCCGATACCGCCCTGCATCGGGCGAAGTCGAACGGCGGCAACCAGAGCGCCTTTTTTGAAACGACCATGGGCGAACTTGCCGAGAGTCGCTTCCTCCTCGAAAACGAACTGCGCCGCGCCATTCCCGGCGGCGAACTACGCCTTTACCTGCAACCCCAATTCAGAGCCGATGGCAGCATTGCCGGGTGCGAAGCGCTGGTCCGCTGGCAGCATCCGACACGCGGCCTGCTGGCCCCCGGCATGTTCATTGAATTGGCGGAAGAATCCGATCTGATCGTCGAACTCGGCGCCTGGGTCATGGGCGAAGCCTGCCGCCTGATGGGCAGCCAGCGCTGTGGCGACACCCCGTTGCGGCTGTCGGTCAACATCAGCCCGCGCCACTTCCGGCGCGGCGATTTCATTCCCTGGCTGATTGACCTGCTTTCAGTCCACGCGGTCAGCCCGGAGCACCTGACACTGGAAGTCACCGAAGGCTTGATGATCGACAATATCGAAGACATTGTCGCCAAAATGACTCAGTTGAGTAGCCACGGCATTCTCTTCTCGCTCGACGATTTCGGCACCGGCTATTCCTCACTGGCCCATATCAAGCGCCTGCCGATCGACGAACTGAAGATAGACAAGAGCTTCGTGCAGGATGCGCCGAACAATCCCAGCGATGCGGCGCTGGTCGAAACCATCCTGGCCGTTGCCAAGCACATGGGCTTGCAGGTCGTTGCCGAGGGGGTCGAAACCACAGAGCAGGCGGCGTTTCTTCAAGCGCGCGGCGAAGTGATTGTGCAAGGCTATTTGTTTGGCCGCCCGGAACCCGCAGCGACATGGCTTGCGCGCTGGAACAGTCAGCCCCCAGCAGACGCGAGCTGACGGCGAACCATCCTGACGATTGCCGTTCTTATGGCGTCAGGCATCCCGCCATCAATGCGTAAAATATCCGGCCCGCTCGCCCCCGAGAAAGAAGATCGCCATGAATGCATCCCTGTACGAGATTCCCCTAAAAAGCCTGGATGGCCGCCCACTCAACCTGAACGAGTTCACCGGGCAAGTCTTGTTGCTGGTGAATGTGGCCTCGAAATGTGGCCTGACACCGCAATACGCCGGCCTTGAAAAGCTCTTTGAAACCTACAAAACGCGTGGCCTGCAGGTGCTGGGTTTTCCTTGCAACGACTTTGCCGCCCAAGAACCGGGCAGCGCCGAGGAGATTCAGAGTTTCTGCAGCACCAGCTACGACGTGC
>ERZ724517.506-NODE-506-length-23289-cov-6.568822_pt1 | contig 23289 bp, 21 predicted proteins | sample MGYA00376050_ERZ724517 | MGnify/ENA primary metagenome ERZ724517 (study PRJEB28724, sample SAMN07190886) | activated sludge metagenome | isolation source: activated sludge of sewage treatment plant in Hong Hong | place: USA: Christiansburg, Virginia | collected... | reverse complement strand
CTAGGGATGCGCTGATCTTTTGGGGAGGGCGGGGCGTCGCCTGGCGCGGCGGGTGGGGGCGTCGGGATGATGGGTCATGGTCAGCGAGCAGCCGAGTTTCACTGATGTCGAGTACGGGAACCGTCGGCGGGTGTCGCGGCGGGAGCAGTTCTTGGAGACGATGAACGCCACGATCCCGTGGGCGAGGCTGGTTGCGTTGATCGAGCCGCACTACTACAAGGATCGGCCAGGTAAGCGGGGTCGTAAGGCGAAACCGGTCGAGACGATGCTGCGGATGTATCTGCTGCAGGTGTGGTTCTCCCTCTCGGATGAGGGGGTGGAGGACGCGGTGTATGACTCGTACGCGATGCGCCGGTTCCTGGGGTTGGACTTCGCGGTGGAGCAGGTCCCGGACGCCACGACGCTGCTGCATTTCCGGCACCTGCTGGAGGAACACCACGTGGGGGAGAAGCTCCTCGCGGCACAGAACGAGGTCTTCGACGCGAACGGCTGGATCATGCGCGGCGGCAGCATCGTGGACGCCACGATCATCGCTGCACCGTCGTCGACGAAGAACGCCACCGGTACCCGGGACCCGGCGATGCACCAAACGAGGAAGGGTAACCAGTGGTACTTCGGGATGAAGGCCCACATCGGGGTGGACGCCGGGACCGGGTATGTCCACACCGTGACGGCGACCGCAGCGAACGTGCACGACCTCGATGAGGCAGTGAACTTGGTCCGTGCCGGTGACGAGGTCGTCTATGCCGACGCTGGTTACCAGGGTGCCGCAAACCGGCCCGAGATCGCCGGCGATGAGCACCTGTCGAAGGTGGCGTGGCAGATCGCAGCCCGTAAGGGCGTGTTGAAGACCATGGCTGCACCGGACCGGGTAGCGCAGTCACGTCAGGCGTCGGTGCGGGCGAAGGTTGAGCATCCGTTCCTGATCGTCAAACGAGACTTCGGGTTCACCAAAACCCGCTACCGCGGCTTGGGCAAGAACCTGAACCACTTACACGTGCTGTTCGCCTCCGCGAACTACCTGATGCGCGCCCGGGCCGTCACCCTGATGGGGTGACGGCCACGGCGTCAGCCTGCCCGGAAACGCCCCGCCAGCCCCGAAAACGAGGCGAGAAGCCAGGTCACCACGCCTCCAGCACCCCAATCGACACCCCCCAGGGCTGTCCGCGGAACCCATGCCGCGCCTCAGACCCGGAATCGCTCTTAGATCAGCGGATCCCTAGACCCTTGCTGATGTCTGCCGCCGCGGCCCACGCTGGCGACGCCTGAAGGCCGAGCATCGTGAGCGCCGAGATGACGACCCCCGCTGCGAATCGGCGGACCCGGGCCGCTCGGCTCAAGGGCGCCCTGTGCGCGCCAGAACCCCGCGCCTCGATCGCAAAGATCGAACCGTTCATTGTTGTCCCTATCTCTCCGTCGGGTCCCACATCCCGTATGACGGTAGGCTTGGGCCCCCCCCCAAACCAGACTTCCCCGCTAGCGTCGGGCCCGCCTAGACCCGGTGTGTCCCCCCCGGGGACGGGCGCGCAGCTGACGCTATGGAACCGCTTCGTGCCGCAGACTAGCCGGTCCCCGGCAAATTGTCTCCACGCGACTTAACCTAGATCAAGATTTGCACGATCAACTTGATCGGGATCATCTCTCAACCCACAATGAATGTTCACAGGGGTAAGTTGCCTAGCCAGCGGCGCTGTCTGCGCTGCCAGGGTGGACGCGGAGGGGTCACCGTGCTCGGGGTCAACGTAATGCCGATGTCAGTGCCAGCGGCAGGCACGTCCCTTCGCGGGGTCCTCGAGACTCTTGCAGGCGGGAGTCTGCCCGCCTGGGACACGCTCGCACCACACCTCAACGTCGTCAGGATGCGCAAGGGGACCGTCCTGTTTGACGTCGGCGCCAACGTGCCCTATTTCTATGTCGTTCGTCGCGGAACCGTCGTCATCTCTGCTCCGGACAGCCAGGGTCGAGAGTGGATCGTCAACTTCTGCGAGCCGGGTGACATCGTCGCGTCGATGAGTTCAATCGCCCCGTCCGGCCTGCGTCGGCTCGGCTCCCTCAACAACGTGCCCAGGGTGCCGGCATTGCGGGCGATGGCGGCCAGCCCCACCAAGGCGACCGCGCTGCGCCATGCCGAGCTCGACCGCCTGGACGGCCGTCATCTCGAGTGGCTATGCAGCCGGTACGTCGAGTGGTCGAACGCCCTCCTCGCTGCCCTCTTCTCCTACACGCTCGCCAAGGAGAAGCGGGAGCGGGAGTTGCTGACGATGACCCCCGAGGAGCGCTACCGCCAGTTCGTACACGACTACCCCCACCTTCTGGATGACCTCACCCAGAAGGACGTGGCGCGGCACCTGGGTATCACTCCCGTCGGCCTCAGCCGTATCGCCAGCCGGGTCAGGGCCAGCGCCCAGCCTGAGACGGACGACGCGGGCCTGTCGCGATAGGGACAGGTGAGGCGCGCTCGACCGGACCGGGACATGCGAACGGGGCCGGAACGGCATACCTGCTGCCGCTCCTGCCCCGTTCGGGTCGTGCCTTTTCGCGCCGTCAGGCGGTGTCGACGAAGGACGTGCTCAGGTAGGTGTGGACGGCGTCCTCCGGAACTCGGAAGGACCGCCCCACCCGGACGGCCGGAAGCTCGCCGCCGTGCACGAGCCGGTAAACCGTCATCTTCGACACGCGCATGATCGAGGCGACCTCGGCCACGGTCAGAAACCGGACCTCAGAGAGCTGACGCTCGGTATGCATCGGACTCCTCGATTGCACACGCGCAGCGCCGGCTTCCCCACCGGCGAACGGTCTGCGCGTGCGTCGCAACTCTAGGGGCTGGTGTGACTGGAGGGAAGTCGCGAGATCAGCTTGTGACGAAAAGTCCAGCCGACACGCCGATCAGTCGAACCAGACGTCCAGACCATGCAGCGGGAAGACGGCCTGTCGGGTCGCCATGACGGCTCGGTCGACCTCGTTGCCGGGGTCGTAGCCCAGATCCCAGGAGCGCCACCAGATCGGCTCCCCATCGGGAAGGTCACCCATCCGCGCGGGCCCCGGACGACCGAACAACGACTCGACGTAGTCCCGCCAGGCCTGCGGCACGGCGGTTCCCGGAAGGATCGGGCGATGCGCGGCGATCGCCGTCAGGTGCGTCCAGGCGCGCGGGACGACGTCGATGACTTCGTAACCGCCGCCACCCAACGCCACCCACTTCCCACCACACACCTCGTGACTGAGTCTGTGCAGGGCGACCATCGCTTCCCGCTGCGCATCCAGCGAGAGGGCGAAGTGGGCCAACGGGTCCTGGAAGTGCGTGTCCGCCCCGTGCTGGGTGACGAGCACCTGCGGGCGGAACGCCCGAACCACCGGCATCGCCACCGAGTGCAACGCGCGCAGCCATCCGGAGTCGGACAGCCCTGGCGGCAGCGACACGTTGACCGCATGGCCCAGGGCCGCCTCGCCGCCGATGTCGGTCGCCCACCCGGTGCCAGGGAAGAGCGCCCGCCCCGTCTCGTGGATCGACACGGTGAGCACCCGGGGGTCGTTCCAGAAGATCGACTCGACGCCGTCGCCGTGGTGGACGTCGACGTCGACGTAAGCCACCCGGTCGGCCCCATGGTCCAGCAGCCACTGGATGCCGACCGCGATGTCGTTGTAGACACAGAAGCCTGAGGCGTTGGCCGCCATCGCGTGATGCAGGCCGCCGCAGAAGTTGACGCCGTGGGCGGTCTCACCGGTCCAGACGGCCTCGCACACGGCCCGAGTGCCCTCGACGATGCGCGCGCTCACCTCGTGCATCCCTGCGAACGTCGGCACGTCGTCGGTGCCGATGCCCAGGTGCTCGTTGGTGTGCTCGGGGTCGTTCGAGGCGGCCTTCACCGCATCGATGAAGTAGGGCTCGTGCACCGTCTGCAGCCAGGCGTCGTCGACGACGTCAGGAGCCAGCACCTCGACGTCGCCGTCGGTGAAGATGCCGAACTCCTCACAGAGCCGAGCGGTCAGGGCCAGGCGGACCGGCTGCATGGGGTGCGAGGGCCCGAAGTTGTACTTCGTGAAATCCGGGTCCCAGACGACCCGGGCCTGGCTAGGCATAAGGACGACGCTACCCCTTCTCCGTTGCGGTCACGACGACGGCCGACACAGACCTCTCACGGGCACCGATGCCGCGCAGCGGAACGCGATCCGGTATGCCGTTCTTCCAGGTGGTCGCGCGCGCACGCAGACCCGAGCGATCGGTCAACCGCGGTCCAACCCCAGCGGCAAGGTCATGGCGATCTCCTCCTCGTCAGCGTGGCCAACGCCACGCATCGGACGGCGGTCGTCGGTGGGCCGGAAGCCCAAGCCCGACGCGAAGGCGACCGCTCGGCCGTTCGACGTGCTCACCCAATAGACGACGTGTGACCGTCCGTCGTCGCTTGCCTGACGGCTGGCGGCGTTGACCAGGGCTGTCGCCACCCCCGTGCCACGCAACGCGGGCGTGACCCACAGCCCGTAGAGCTCGCCCGAATTCTCCGATTCGCCCTCCGCGCCTTGGTAGCGGCCGAGGCTGGCCATGCCCACGACGGCGCCGCCGGACTCGGCGAGGAAGCGAGGGGACCGCTGCACCCGCTCCAGCCAGGACGCCTCGTCCGAGGCCTCCTCCTCCGCCAGAGTCGCCGAGAAGGCCTCGGGCGACTCACCGAGGGCGGCCAGACGCACCCGTCGGAATTCCGGCCAGTCGGCGTCCTTCAGCCGGCGCACGGTGATCGGATCGATGCTCTCGCTCATGGGGCTCACCCTTTCACGGCGGGACGGCTGCGCAGGGGGTTGTCCGCGGGCGCTCTCATCGCAGGCGGCGCACCATGGTCAGCTCGCAGCCGCTCGCCCGGCGATCCTCGCTCAGCACGGCATCAGCGACCACCTGGAAGCCGTGCCGTTCATAGAGGGCGCGGGCCGCGGTGTTGCCGGCGTGGACGTCGAGGGCCAGTCGCGCACAGCCGCGCTCACCCGCCTCGGCGATCGCCTGGTCGATGAGGGCCGAGCCCACACCGCGCCCACGCGCCGCGGCGCGGACGAACATCCCGATGACGAACGGCACTCGCTCGTCATCAGCACCCTCCCCCGCATCACCCTGCACCCAAGCCTCGTCGGCGACACCATCGGAGAGCGGGTCCCACAGACCGACCATGCCCAACGGCATACCCGCTTCGTGGACCTGCCAATAGGTCACCGCCGCCAGCCGCGCGCGCCAGGTCGCCTCGTCGTATGCCGCGTTGTCGGCGTAGGTCGCGCCGAAGGCTTCGGGGTCGGTCGCCAGAGCTTCCAGGCGCAGATCCCGATGGACCTCCCAGTCATCGGGGGTCAGCCGGACCACCGAGAGCGCCGCCGGGACACCCACCGGGAGACCCGCCGACACCGCGTCCGTCATGTCAGTCCGGCAGCGAGCTCCGCCGAGCGCGCCGCGGCCGCCTCCATGGCCGTCATGAAGGCCGCACGCACCTTGTGGTCCTCGAGCTGGCGGATCGCCGCCATCGTCGTGCCGCCGGGGCTGGACACCCGCTCGCGCAGGACGGTCGGGTGCTCGCCCGTTTCACGCAGCATCGTCGCCGCCCCGTAAAGGGTCTGCACGACGAGCTCGGTCGAGGTGGCGCGCGGCAGACCCAGCAGCACCCCCGCCTCGATCATCGACTCGACGACATAGAAGATGTATGCCGGTCCGCTGCCGGAGATCGCCGTGACGGCATCCTGGTGCTTCTCCGCGATCTGCAGGACCTTGCCACAGGAGGCGAGCAGTGCCTCCGCCTCGGCGAGGTGGTCCGCGGTGCAGTTGCGTCCCGGGGAGATCGCCGCCATCCCCTGGTCGACAAGGGCAGGCGTGTTGGGCATGACCCGAACCACCGAGGAGCCCTCGGGCAGCCGACTCTCGAGGTATGCCGTGGGGATGCCGGCTGCCAGGGACACGACCAGGTTGCCCGGCGCGATGTGCTCACGGATCTCCCCGAGCAGGCCGTCCATGTCCTGCGGCTTGACGACGAGCACGAGGACCTCGGCCACCTCGGCCGCCTGCGCGTTGTCCAGGACCCGCACGCCGTAGCGCTCCCGCAAGGTTGCGGCATGGTCGCCCCGCTTCTCGGTGATGACGATGTCATCGGCCGGACGCCCCGAGCGCAGCAGCCCGGACAGCAGGGTCTCCCCCATCACGCCCGCTCCGAAGATCGCCGTCGTCGCCATGATGTGTCACTTCCGTCGAGGTCTCGCCGAGTTCCCGCGCAACGATTCTGCCGCCGCACGTCGGCGCCGCGAGCCTACCGACCGGGAGAGTCTGCCTGCCGAGCTTTATCGGCGCGCGGCATACCCTCAGCCCTTGGTGGCCACCCCGCGAAGGAAGAACGCGACGTTGGCGGGGCGCTCGGCCATCCGGCGCATGAGGTAGCCGTACCACTCCTCGCCGAAGGGGATGTAGACGCGCATCTGGTCGCCGCGGTCGGCGATGCGCTGCTGCTCGTCGGGGCGGATGCCGTAGAGCATCTGGTACTCGAAGGTCTTGGGCTCCCGCCCGGCCCGGCCAGCCAGTGCCGCGGCGATCTCGACGAGCCGAGGATCGTGGCTGGCCACCATGGGGTATCCGTCGCCGGCCATGAGGATCTTCAGGCAGCGCACGTAGGCCCGGTCGACCTCGGCCCCGTCCTGGTAGGCGACCGTTTCCGGCTCCTGGTAGGCCCCCTTGCACAACCGGATCCGCGAGCCCGCGTTCGCCAACTCGCGGCAGTCGGCCTCGGTGCGGTGCAGGTAGGCCTGCAGCACGGCCCCCACGGAGGGGAAGTCCTCACGCAGTTGCGCGACGATGCGCAGCGTCGAGTCGGTCGTCGTGTGGTCTTCCATGTCGACGGTCAGCGTCGTCCCGGCATTGACCGCCGCTTGGGCGATCTCCCTCGCGTGGCCCAGCGCGACCGCGGGGCCGTCGGGCAGGTGCAAGCCCAAGGCGGTCAACTTCACCGACACCTCGGCCTTGCCACCGTGGCTCAGACCCCGCGCGGACAACTCGCGCAGGAGGGTGAGATAGGTGTCGCGGGTATGCCGCGCCTGGTCCAGTTGGGTGGTGTCCTCGCCGAGGTAGTCGATGGTGCTCGACCGGCCGACCGCGGCGAGCTCGCCGGCCACCCGGACCGCGTCGGCCACCGCCGATCCGGCGACGAAGCGTCGCACGACCGCTCGGCTGACCGGCGCCCGCTCGACGACGTCGCGCACCCGGTGCATCTTGGCCAACTGCAGGAGAGAAGTGCGCAGGAGGTCACTGGCTTCCACGGCGACAACTCTACGACCGCCGCGGGGGTGGTGGGGTGTCGAAGCGCTCGCGGAACCCACGCTGGCAACGCGCGGTGGCGACGCGCGGCCGTGACGGCGCTGGGTCGGTCTCGTACAGTTGCTTCATGCCTGCGAGCCTGTCCTTCGCCGCCTACGGGGAGGGGATCGGCAACGCCTCGGCCGTCGTGCGAGCCAACGCCGTGAGCGCCGGCCTCACTGCGCCCGTCCCGTCCTGCCCCGGGTGGACCGTCCTCGACCTGGTCCTGCACCTCGGCACGGCCCACCGGTGGGCGAGCGCCATCATCGAGGGCGTGCCGCAGGACCGCTGGCCGACCGAGAAGTCGGGCCGCGCGGAGGGTTTGGCCAGCGGCGACGTCCTGGAGTGGTTCGACGACGGCATGGCCCACCTCCTGCACGTCCTGGCCAGCGCACCCGCAGACCTCAAGGCGTTCTTCTTCCTCAAGGACGCCGGACGGCCACGCGAGGCCTGGGCCAGGCGGCAGGCGCACGAGACGACGATCCACGGCGTGGATGCCATGGCTGCCCGCCTGGGCCGGGTTCCCACCGCCAGCCAGACCTGGGTGACGGCAGCGTTGGCCGCCGACGGGGTCGACGAGTTGCTCACCGGGTTCGTCCCGCGCAAGTCCGGCAAGCTCCGCACCGCTCCCGGCGAGCCGCCGTTGACGGTGTTGGTCCGAGCCACCGACATCGACCGGGCCTGGACGTTGCGGGTGTCTGCCGACCCGGTCATCACCACGACCGGAACCCGCGCGCAGGAGGAGGCGCACGGCATACCGGATGTCGTGTGGGAAGGCACTGCGGCGGCGCTCTACCTCGGGTTGTGGAACCGCGGTGACGAGATCACCGAGATCGGCGAGACGGGCGAGCGGTCCTTCCTTGACCGGTGGCGCACCGACCAACGGGTCCAGTGGACGTGACCGGCTGATCTGCTGACGGCCCCACGGTCCACCGCCGCACAGCCAGTCGCTTACTCCCCCAAGTGAGCCCGCGCGAAGTCGAGCGACTCGCGCAAGTCTTCGGCGCGTTGGCTGTCGGTGTGCTTGCGGGTCCCCACCTCGACGACGACGTCGCCCGCGAAGCCCGAGCCGGGGAGCAACTGCAGGAACTCCGCGCACGGCTGCCCGCCCCGACCCGGAACGAGGTGCTCGTCGCGCACCGACCCCGAGCCGTCGGCCAGGTGGACGTGGGTCAGGCGCTCCCCCAGGTCGGCGGCCATCGCCAGGGCGTCCGAGCCGGCGGTCGCCGTGTGCGAGAGGTCGAGCGTGACGTTGTCGTAACTCATCGGCACGGGGTCCCAATGCGGGAGGTAGGCCTGCAGGTCGCGGCCCCGGGCCCGCCAGGGGAACATGTTCTCCACCGCCAGGCGCACCCCCGACTCGGCCTCGCGTGCAGCGACCCCGTCGACGAACTCCGCGGCATACTCCTTCTGCCACCGGAACGGCGGGTGCAGCACGACCGTTGGCGCGTCCAGGTCGGCGGCCAACTCGATCGACCGGTCGATCTTGGTCCAGGGCTCCGGCCCCCAGACGCGTTGCGTGATGAGCAGCGTGGGCGCGTGGACCGACAGCACGGGTATGCCGTAATGCCGGGACAGGGCGCGCAGGGCACCGGCCTCCTGGGAGACGACGTCGGTCCAGACCATGACCTCGATGCCGTCATAGCCCAGCCGGGAGGCCAACTCGAAGGCCGTCGCGCACGTGCCGGGGTAGACCGAAGCCGTCGACAGGCTCACCCGGATGTGCATGCCCTCATTGTGAACGGTCCCGCTGGCCCGCGTGCGCCGGGTCAGCTCAGCGGCCCGTCAGCTTCCAGGTGATCCAGGCGCCGCAGGATGATGCCTTCCCGGAGCGCCCAGGGAGCAATGTCCAGTCGGTCCAGGCGCAGCAGGTCCATGGCGCCCTCGACGACGAGCGCGCCGGCGAGCATCTGATGGGCACGAGTGCCCGAGACGCCGGGCAATTCTGCGCGTTCGGCGACCGACATCCGACCGAGCCGCTTGACGATGTCGCCGAGGTGTTCGCGCCGCAGCCGCCGGGTGACGTAGATGCCCTCACCGCTCGGCGCCGCGCCTGCGATCCGGGCCAGCGAGCGGATCGTCTTGGACGTGCCGACGGCGCGGGTGGGTGGCCCGAAGCGCAGCAACTCACGGACCGCGCCGCCGATCTCGGCGCGCACGTAGGCCCGGGCTGCCTTGATGTCCTTGGGTTTGGGCAGGTCGTCGGCCAGGAGGTCCCGGGTGAGCCGCCCCGCGCCCAGCGGCAGGCTGATCGCGGCGTCGGGCTCCTCGTCCAGACCCGAGGCGAGCTCGAGCGATCCGCCACCGATGTCGACGACGAGCAGCCGGCCGCTGGACCACCCGAACCACCGGCGCACCGCGAGATAGGTGAGGCGGGCCTCGTCCCGGCCGCTGAGCACTTGCAGATCGACACCCGACTCCCGCGAGACGGTCTCGATCAGCTCCTGACCGCCTTGGGCGTCGCGGATCGCCGAGGTGGCAAAGGCCATGAGGTCGATGACGCCCTGCTCCTCGGCGATCTCCTGGCACTCGGTAAGGAACTGGGTCAGTGCCCTGCCAAACTCGGCCCCGATCGTCCCGTCCGGCAGGAGGTTCTCGCTGAGTTTGAGCTCGACCTTGTGCGAGTAGGCCGGGAGCGGATGACCTCCGTAGTAGGCGTCGACCACGAGGAAGTGGACGGTATTGGAACCGACGTCGATCACTCCGAGGCGCATACCCGAACGGTACCGAGCGCCACGGACCGCGACGACCGCGGTTAGAGTGTGCGCCGTGCCTGAAGCTCCACTGGACCTGGCCCGAACGTGGGTCGAGTTCACCGATCCTGACAACCCGCGCCAACGCTTCCGGTGCGACCTCACGTGGCTCACCTCCCGCTGGACGTGCGTCTTCGGGACACCGGCGTGCCGAGGCCTCTACGCCAACCGACCCGACGACGGCTGCTGCACCCTCGGGGCCCACTTCACGGAGAAGGCCGACTACCAGCGGGTGCGCGACGCTGCGAGCGCCCTCACCGAGGACGAGTGGCAGTTCCGACACCTCGCGTATGCCGGTGGGTCACTGTCGCAGCGCAACTGGACCGAGCGGGAGGACGACGCCCGCAAGACCAAGGTCGTCGACGGCGCTTGCATCTTCCTCAACCGGCCCGGCTTCGCGGCTGGTCCCGGCTGTGCCCTGCACCAGCGCGCCGTCAAGGACGGGACCAAACCTCACGAGGTCAAGCCCGAGGTCTGCTGGCAGCTGCCCATTCGCCGGTCCTACCGCACGGTGGAGCTGCAGGACGGCACGAGCTATCTCGAGATTTCGATCACCGAGTTCGATCGTCGTGGGTGGGGCCCGGGGGGGCACGACCTCGACTGGTTCTGCTCCGGCAGCTCGGACGCCCACGTCGGCCTCGAACCGGTATTCCGGTCCAACCGCGACGAGCTCGTCGAGCTCATGGGCGAGGCCGCCTACGACCAACTTGTGGTGAGGTGCACGGCATACCTGCGCAGCGTCAACTCGGCGCGGCGGGGGTCGGGGCGCGAGCTGTTGCCCTTGCTGGTGCACCCGGCCACGTTGATGGCCAAGTCCCGGCGGCGGTTGCGGCGCAAACCGTTGACGGTCAAGGGCAACACGATGGACGCTGACGGCGCCATTCGCAGCCCCAACATCTGGAACTCCCCCGAGATCTACGAGCTCGAGAATCGCGCCCTCGACCGGGCCGGCCTCATCGACGCGACGATGCTGGCCCTCGCCGGCCGCTCCGACTGGACTGGGGCGACGGTGCTCGACATCGGCTGCGGGGCCGGCTTTCACCTGCCGCGGCTCGCCGAGTCGGCCGAGGCAGTCATCGGGGTCGAGCCGCACGCGCCGCTCGTCGCGCTGGCACAGGACCGCACCGCTGGCCTGGACAACGTCAGCGTGCGACTGGCCTCGGCCCAGGCCACCGGGTTGCCGAGCGAGTCCGTCGACGTCGCGACTGCTCGGTGGGCCTACTTCTTCGGGCCGGGGTGCGAGCCAGGCCTGGTCGAGCTGACCCGGATCATGCGCCCCGGCGGCCTCGCGTTCTTCGTGGACGTGGACGCGACGCGATCGACGTTCGGCGCCTGGTTCCGCGGCTCGCTGCCCGACTACGACCCGGCTGCCGTCGAGCGGTTCTGGCGACGGCAGGGCTGGGTGCAGGAACGGCTCGAGGTCGCGTGGGAAGTGAGCACGCGCTCAGACTTCGAGGCGGTCGTGCGGTTGGAGTTCGCCCCCACGTATGCCGGTCGGATTCTGGCCGAGGATCCCGACCGGACCGGGGTGGACTACGCCGTCAACCTGTGGTGGCGCCGCTTCTGACAGACCCGCTGTCGGACCCTGGCCCTAGGGTCACGATCATGGCGACCAACAACTCAGTGCGAGCCCGCGAGCGAGGCACGGCATACCGATGCTCGGAGTGCGGCTGGAGCACGGTCAAGTGGGTGGGCCGCTGCGGCGAATGTCAGGCCTGGGGGACGGTGGGCGAGGCGGGCGATGGTCGGCCACGCACGACTGCCCCTGCCCGCGCGGTGCCGCCACCCGCGCGGATCGGTGAGGTGGACCGCACCGCCGCTGTAGCCAGGCCGACCGGGGTCAGCGAGTTCGATCGGGTGCTCGGGGGCGGTTTGGTCCCGGGAGCGGTCGTGCTCGTGGCCGGCGAGCCGGGGATCGGCAAGTCGACCCTGTTGCTCGATGTCGCCGCCCGCGCGGCCCGATCCGGACGAGACGTCCTCTACGTCAGCGGTGAGGAGTCTGCCGCCCAGGTCAGGCTGCGCGCCGAGCGGATCGAGGCCATGGCCTCGTCCCTCTTCCTCGCCGCCGAGACCGACCTCGCCACGATCCTCGGCCAGATCGAGGCGGTCACACCCGACCTCGTCATCGTCGACTCGGTGCAGACGATCGCCAGCGCCCAGGTGGAGGGGGCCGCCGGCAACGTCGCCCAGGTCCGCGAGGTCGCCGCGAGCCTCATCCATGTCGCCAAGACCCGAGGCATCGCCGTGCTGCTCGTCGGGCACGTCACCAAGGACGGGTCGATCGCCGGCCCGCGCCTGCTGGAGCACCTCGTCGACGTCGTCGTCCAGTTCGAGGGCGAGCGGCACTCCCGGTTGCGCCTGGTCCGAGCCGCCAAGAACCGCTACGGCCCGACCGACGAGGTGGGCTGCTTCGACCTGTCCGACGTCGGCATCGTCGGGCTCCCTGACCCGAGCGGGCTGTTCCTCTCCAGCCGCGAAGTAGCCGTCTCGGGGACCTGCGTCACCGTCACCCTCGAGGGCCGCCGCCCCCTCGTCGCCGAGATCCAAGGCCTGGTCACCGCCTCCACCCTGCCCACCCCTCGCCGAGCGACCCACGGCCTGGACGCCTCCCGGATCGCGATGATCCTCGCGGTCCTGCAACAGCGCGCAGGAGCCCAGATCGGCGGCAAGGACGCCTACGTCGCGACCGTTGGCGGGGTCAAGGTCACCGAGCCCGCGGCCGACCTCGCGATCGCCCTCGCCGTCGCTTCAGCGCTGCGGGACGAGCCGTTTCCCTCCGACGGGATCGCCTTCGGCGAGATCGGCCTCGCAGGGGAGATCCGGTCAGTCGCGGGTATGCCGCGTCGCCTGGCCGAGGCCGCGAGGCTCGGCTTCCGCCGCGCCTGGGTTCCCCGAGGAGTGGCCGGCAGCGGGCCGATGCCGGACGGCATACGGATCATCGAAGTGAGCCAGGTGTGGGAGGCGGTGGGCCGGGCACTGTCCTCCTCATCGCGCTGAGACGCGGCGGCCTCCGACCGTGTCGTCCGTGTCGTCCGTGTCCTCCGTCGACCCCGCCCCCCGACCCAGCCACAGCTAGACTCCGAGCCGTGGAACGAACCGACGACGACCTGCTCATCGCGACGCTGGCTGCCGTCGCGCCGGGCACGGAGCTTCGCGACGGGCTTGAGCGCATCCTGCGCAGCGGCACCGGCGCGCTCATCGTCATCGGCAGCGACAAGTCGGTGGAGGCGATCTGCTCGGGCGGGTTCCGGATCGACGCCGAGTTCTCGGCGACCCGGCTGCGGGAACTCACCAAGATGGACGGCGCCGTCGTCATCGACAAGGACGTCGCCAAGATCATCCGCGCCAACACCCAACTCGTCCCCGACTCCCGGATCGAGACCTCCGAGTCCGGCACCCGGCACCGCACGGCCGAGCGGGTGGCCAAGCAGACCGGCCTGCCCGTCATCTCGGTGAGCAAGTCGATGCAGACGATCGCCCTCTACATCGGCGGGCGACGGCACGTCGTCGAGAACTCCGCGAGCATCCTCTCCCGCGCCAACCAGGCCCTGCAGACCCTCGAACGCTACAAGGGCCGACTCGACGAGGTCACCGGCACCCTGTCGGCCCTGGAGATCGAGGATCTCGTCACCGTCCGCGATGTCGCCGCTGTCCTGCAGCGCCTGGAAATGGTTCGCCGGATCAGCGAGGAGATCCATGGGTATGCCGTGGAGCTCGGCACCGACGGCCGCCTGCTCAGCCTGCAATTGGAGGAGCTCGTCGGCGGCCTGGGCAACGACCGCGAGTTGGTGATCCGCGACTACCTCCCCGTGGGCAAGGGCGCCAAGACCGTCGACGCTGCGATGGCCGACCTCGTCGGCCTGTCGGCCACGGAACTGCTCGACTTGGCCGCCGGTGCTCGCGCGGTCGGCTTCGCCGGCCCGGCCGACGGCCTGGACACCTCTGTCTCGCCGCGCGGTTATCGCCTGCTCACCCGGGTGCCGCGTCTGCCGGGAGCGATCATCGACCGGCTCGTCGAGCACTTCGACTCGCTCCAACGCTTGCTCGCGGCCAATATCGAGGACCTCATGGCGGTCGAAGGGGTCGGTGAGAGCAGGGCCCGTGCGGTCCGCGAGGGCCTGTCCCGGATGGCCGAGTCGAGCATCCTCGAGCGCTACGTCTGACCGCGTGCCGCACCCCTCCCCCGTCCGGCTTGCCCGGGTGCACGCCGACGTCCTTCGTTGGTATGCCGTCCACGCCAGACCGCTGCCCTGGCGGGCTCCCGGGACGAGCCCTTGGGGGGTCTACGTCAGCGAGATCATGGCGCAGCAGACCCCGGTGGCCCGCGTCGAGCCGGTCTGGCGGGAGTGGCTGACCCGCTGGCCCACACCCGCCGACCTCGCGGCAGCGACACCCGGTGATGCGGTGCGGGCCTGGGGGCGGCTGGGCTACCCGCGCCGCGCACTGCGACTGCACGAAGCCGCCAGGGTGATGGTGGATCGGCACGACGGTCAGGTGCCGACCGAGCTGACCGACCTGCTCGCCCTGCCCGGCGTGGGCGCCTACACCGCCGCCGCCGTGGCCTGCTTCGCACACGGCATACCGGAGGCTGTCGTCGACACCAACGTGCGGCGCGTGCTCGCCCGCGCTATCACCGGCACCGCCCTCGCCGCGCCGACCCTGACGGCGGCCGAGACCGCGCTGGCCGTCGCGGCCCTCCCGGCCGACCGCGATGATGCCCTCACCTGGAACGTCGCCGTCATGGAGTTGGGGGCCCTCGTCTGCACGGCACGGGCCCCTCGCTGCGAGGTCTGCCCCATCCGATCCGAGTGTGCCTGGGAGCGCGCCGGGGCACCACCCGACACAGGCCCGGCCCGGCGTGGTCAGGCCTGGGTCGGCACCGACAGGCAGGCCCGCGGCGCCCTCCTGCAGGCGCTGCGAGACGCGCCCGGCACCGTTCGCTCGATGACGCTGGAAGCGGTCTGGCCCGACCCGATCCAACGGGCTCGCTGCCTGGACGGACTCGTCGCGGACGGCCTGGTCGAGCCGTTAGCCGGCCAGCGGTTCCGCTTACCAGGCTGACTTCTCGCACCGGATCGGCAGGCCACTATCGGGTAGGTGCTCCGGACAACTAGCGTGAGCCCCGCGGTTCCTCACGCTCTCCCCCTCTGCCCACTCTCCCAGCTCGGAGGACACACACGCATGGGTCGCCATCAGACCGACGCTCCGCCCGTCCGGCCTCGATGGGTCATTCCACTGGTCGCGTTCGCCGTGGCCGTCGGGGGCGGTGGCGGCGCGTGGTGGGCGATCTCGCGGTTCACTGGCGACAACGCATCCGCAGCGGCGGTGCCCGGGACCACCGCGACCCCCAGCGTGTTCGTGACCCGCGCATGCGCCGGCAGCACCACCGTCCAGGTCGCCGTCGCCGGGCCGCTCCTGTCCGCAGTCCAGAAAGCCGCCGACCTCGCTTCGAGCGCCGGGGCTTGCGCGACGTATGCCGTGACCGCCCAGTCCGCGCCCACCACGGCCGCGGACATCGCGAGTGGCAAGGGACCGCAGGTCTGGATCCCCGACTCCTCGGCCTGGGTCACTGACATCACGACCAAGGCCCCCAACGCGGTGACCGCAGGCCCGTCGGTCGCCCTCTCCCCGCTTGTCGTGGCGATCCCCAAGTCCCTGGCCGGCTCGGTCACCGCCGCGCCGACGTGGGCGCAGCTGGTCGCCTTCACGCTGCCGGTGCAGTTCGCCGACCCGACCGTCAGCGCCAGTTCGCGGCTGGCTCTGAGCTCCGCGTATGCCGCCCTCGGCACGAGTTCCGAGGCCCGGATCGCCCTCGGGGCCGCCATGATCCGGTTGAGCCGGACCAAGGTCGCGGCCGAGGACGCCCTCTTCGCTGCCGCCGCCGCGGGCACCCAACCCGCGACCGCCTTCCCTGCCGAAGAGGCGGTCGTCGCGGCATACAACTCGACCCACGCCAGCGCCCCCCTCGCTGCGGCGATCCCCTCCGACGGCACGCGGGGCTTCGATCACCCGTTCGTCACCGTCGGAGCGCCCGCTGCCGACGTGAAGGCGGCGGCCGACGCGTTGCTTGCTGCCCTGCAGAGTCCGGCCGGCAAGGAGGCTGTCGCCGCGGCCGGCTACCGCAGCGGCCCCACAGATAGCACGGCCAAGGTGGCCGACCTCATCGGAGGTGCGCCCACCTATCTGCCCGCGCCCGCCCCGGAAGCAGCGGTCGCCCTGCAGAAGTCCTGGTCCGCCGTGAGCACCGAGATGCGCATGTTGGCAGTCGTCGACACGTCGGGCTCGATGAAGGACCCGGCAGGGTCGAGCACGCGGATGGCGCTGGCCCACCAGGCCGGGCTGGTCGCCCTGTCGGCCTTCCCGCCCGGGTCGGTCATCGGCCTGTGGCGGTTCGGCTACCACCTGGGTGGCCCCACCCAGGACTGGCAGGAAATGGTGCCCCAGCGAGGCCTCAACGACGTTGTCGGGAGCAAGGACCAGCGCGCCCGTCTCGCCGAGGGCTTCGCCACCCTCGCTGCGCGACCAGGCGGGAGCACCGGGCTCTACGACACGATTCTGGCGGCCTACGAGCAGGCCAAGGCTGGCTACGACCCCACCCGGATCAACTCGATCGTGCTGTTGACCGACGGCAAGAACGAGGACCCCCGATCGATCACCCTGGACGACCTGCTGGCCAAGCTGGCTGCCGCCAAGGACCCCGCCAGACCCATCGTCGTCATCACCGTCGCCATTGGTCCGGACGCCGATGCGGCCACCTTGGCGCGCGTCACCGAGGTCACGGGCGGTCGGTCCTACACCGCAACGGCGCCCGAGCAGATCACCGGTGTCTTCGTCGACGCCCTCCTCAACCGGTCCTGATCGCCGCGACGCAGATCCGGCGGGTCGGGCCGGTCCCTGTGGCCGGTCCGGGCGGTCGCCGCGGCCGGTCCGGTTGCTGCGCGGCATACCCCGGCGTAGGGTCGCGAGTTTGTGCGCGCCTACCTCCGGACCTACTGGCTGTTGGCCAGAGCCGGGTTCCGTCGGCAGGCGACCTATCGGATGGCGCTGGCCGCGGGGATCTTCACCAACTCGGTCTTCGGGGTCGTCCGAGCCTCGATCCTCGTCGGCGCGGTGACGGGCGCGGGCGCCGCCGTGGCCGGTTACGACGCCCTAGCCGTCTCGTCCTACGCCTGGTGGGGTCAGGTGCTTCTCGGCTCAGTGTCCATGTGGGGGTGGAGCGAGGTCGCCGACCGGGTCCGGACGGGTGACATCGCCGCCGACTTCCTGCGGCCCGTGCCCCCCTACCTCACCTACCTCGCCGTCGACCTCGGCCGAGCCGCCCTGGCGTTGCTCGCCCGTGGGGCGCCGATGCTCCTGATCGGCGCCCTCTACTCCGGGATCACCTTCGCCACCGGCGCCGTCGAGTGGATGCTGGGGCTGACCGCCGTTGCGCTGGCCGTCGCCGTCGGCTTCCTCGGCAACTATCTCGTCAACTGTGCCGCCTTCTGGCTGGTGGAGATTCGCGGCCTGCTGATGGCCTACTCGGTCGTGGCGACGCTCCTGGCCGGCCTCTACGTGCCGGTCCACTGGTTCCCCGAGTGGCTTCGCACCGTCGCGGCCGCCACTCCCTTCCCGTCGCTCATCCAGACCCCGATCGACATCCTCAGTGGGTATGCCGCGGGGCCCGCGGCCGTCCGCGCCGTCGCCGTGCAGGTCGGTTGGGTGCTCGCGCTGGGCGTCGCCGGTGCGCTCGCCACTGCGGCCGGACGACGCCGGTTGGAGGTCCAGGGTGGCTAGCGGGTTCACGGCATACCGAGCGGTCCTGCGTTCGCGGGTCCGCGCTCAGCAGGGCTACCGCGTGTCGTTCGCGACCGACCTCTTCGCCACCGTGCTCACCGGTTTGGCCGAGCTCCTCGAGGTCTACGTCATCTTCCACAACACTCCGCGCCTCGGTGGCCTGGACTTCGATGCGGCCCTGCTCGTCTTCGCGCTGGCCAACCTCACCTTCGCTGCCGCCGACCTCCTGGTGGGGCATTGCGACCGACTGCCCACCTACGTGCGGGAAGGCCGGATCGACGTCTTCTACCTGCGGCCCCTGTCGATCCTCGGTCAGTTGATGACGAGCGAGGTGTCGCTGCGTCGGCTCGGGCGGATCTCCGTGGCCGTCGTCGTGCTCGGCATCGCACTGGTCCGGGGCGAGGTCGCGCCGACCCCCACGACGGTCGGGATGCTCGCCCTGTCGATCGTCTGCGGAACGGCGTTGATGGCCGGCCTCTTCGTCGCCGTGGCCGGGTTGCAGTTCTGGCTCGTCGACGGACGCGAGTTCGCCAACGCGTTCACCTACGGCGGCGCGTATGCCGCGCAGCAGTGTTCGCTGGTCTTCCCCGATCCGGTGCGGATCTTCTTCACGTTCGTCGTGCCCGCAGCGTTCACGGCATACCTGCCGACCCTGGTGATCCTCGGGGAGCCGGGCGGCGACTTCGCCGATCCGGCGCTGGCGTGGTGGCTGCCCGCCGCGACCGCGTGGGTCTGGGGGGTCGCGCTGCTGACCTGGCGGCACGGCGTGCGGCACTATCAAGGCGCAGGAGGATGAGCATGAGCGTCGAACCCGTTCGGCCAGTGTCGGCATCAGGGCCGGTGTCGGCACCGATCGTGGCCGTCGAGGGCCTCACGAGGGTGTTCCGCCGTCGCGGCGCTCCCGCGCTCACCGCCGTCGACGCGATGACCTTCCGGATCGCCCCTGGCGAGGCGGTCGGCTATATCGGAGCCAATGGGGCTGGCAAGTCCACGACCATCAAGATGCTCACCGGGATCCTCGCGCCCACCTCAGGCACGGCGCGCACCGTCGGCCTGGACCCGATGCGGGATCGACGCGAGCTGGCCCGGCGGGTCGGGGTCGTGTTCGGGCAGCGCTCTCAGTTGTGGTGGGACCTCCCTCTGCGGGAGTCATTCGACCTGCTCGCCGCGATCCACCGGCTCGACCGGTTGCGCGCCACCCGGCGGACGGGCCAACTCGTCGAGTTGCTCGACCTCGGGCCGACGCTGGCGCAACCGGTGCGGTCGCTGTCGCTGGGCCAACGGATGCGCGCCGAGGTTGCCGCTGCGCTGCTGCACGAGCCGGAGTTGGTCATCCTCGACGAGCCGACCATCGGCCTGGACGTGCTGTCCAAGGCCCGACTGCGGGAGTTCCTCATCCAGACCCGCCGCGAGCACGGCACGACCCTGCTCCTGACGACCCACGACATGGGAGACATCGAGCGCCTCTGCGACCGGGTGCTCGTCGTCGACCATGGGCGGCTGGCCTTCGATGGGACGTTGGCTGGCCTGGCCGGCACCGTCGGGGCCAGGAGGGTGCTCGTCGTCGACCTGGACCGGCCCAGTGAGCCGCTGCGCGGCATACCCCACACGCAGTGGCTCGGCGCCGAAGGTGAGGGCGTGCGACAGCGGTTGGCCTTCGACCCGGCCGACACGACCGCGGCGGCCGTCCTTGCCGCGGTCTCCGAGCGCGTGACGCTGCGCGACCTGAGCATCGAGGAGCCGGACATCGAGGACGTCGTCCGGCGGATCTACTCCGCGTCCAGTTGACCGTCAGGGCGCCTGGAGGTGCCGGTCAGAGCGTCAGCAGCATCCGGGTGTTGCCGAGGGTGTTGGGCTTGACCCGCTCGAGATCGAGGAACTCCGCCACCCCCTCGTCGTAGGACCGGACTACCTCGGCATACACATCGGGCGGGACGGCCTGCCCCTCGATCACCTGGAAGCCGTGGTCGGCGAAGAACGTCGTCTCGAAGGTGAGGCAGAAGACCCGCTGCACGCCCAAGGTCCGCGCGTCCTCAATGAGCGCCTCCAGCAGCAGGTGGCCGGCTCCGCGGCCCAGGTATGCCGCCGCTACCGCGAGCGTGCGGACCTCGGCGACGTCCTCCCACATGACGTGCAGGGCGCCGCAGCCGATCACCGTGTCGCCGTCCTGCACGACGCGGAACTGCTGGATTCCCTCGTAGTAGGCGACCGCGTCCTTGGCCACGAGTCGTCGCTTCGCCACGAGGGGGGCAACGATCTCGCGAATGGCCCGCACGTCGCTCGTGCGAGCCGGTCGGGTACTCAGGCAGGTCACGACAGACGATCGTAAGGGGTCCGGCTCAGGACAGGCGGACGCCTCCGCCGGACTGGGCCGCGATGAAGTAGCTCGGGGTGACCGGCGGAAGGCCGCCGCCGATCTCCCAGGCCTCGCCGTCCTCGATGGCCTCGGCACGCAACCAGCGGTCGCTGTCGAAGTCGATGGTCAACGACCCGTCCTTGCCCGCCTCGGCGCGCGTGACGACAGCCCGGAACAACTGCAGCACCGCGGCGACCGTTTCCAGTCGCTCGGGGTCGACGACCTGGGTGGTCCCGTCCACGTGCAACGTGAACGGGCTCTCCAGGCGGATGGTGTCGGTGCCGTCGACGACAAGCGTCACGGCGTAGTCGATACAGAGCTGGTCGACCTCGCGCCCGACGAGGGGCAGGACATAATGCGCCCCCTCCTCGCGGAGGAGGGGTTCAAGCCCCACGTCGGCCATGACCTGAGGGTACGACACCCACCGACCTCCTGAGTGCTTCTCCGGCTTCAGGTTCCAGAAGCGCTGGCCTGCGCATCTTGCGGCCCACCGACCTCGTCGATCGGAGGAACGTCCGGAATGTCAGGAATCGTATCCTTTCGCAGCGACCCGGTAAACGTGAAGGTGGAGTCCTTCTCGTCGCCAGTGGCATCGACCAGGACAAACTCACCGCTACGGAGCTCTCCGTAGAGAATCCTTTCGGAGAGCATGTCCTCAATCTCACGCTGGATCGTGCGCCGCAGAGGCCGCGCACCGAGCACCGGGTCGTAGCCCTTCTTGGCCAGCAAGGCCTTGGCGGCCATGGTCAACTCGAGGCCCATGTCCTTGTCGCGCAAGCGCTTGTCGAGCTTGGCGATCTCGAGGTCAACGATGGCGACGATCTCGTCCTGGGTGAGCTGCGGGAAGACGATGACGTCGTCGACACGGTTGAGGAACTCGGGCCGGAAGTGGTTCTTCAGCTCGTCGGTGACCTTGTTCTTCATCCGCTCGTATTCCGAGCGGGTGTCCGGTCCAGCCGAGAAGCCGAGCGACCCCTTGGTGATGTCCCGGGTGCCGAGGTTGGTCGTCATGATGATGACGGTGTTCTTGAAGTCGACCATCCGGCCCTGGCTGTCGGTGAGACGGCCGTCCTCAAGCACCTGCAGGAGGCTGTTGAAGATGTCCGGGTGAGCCTTCTCGACCTCGTCGAAGAGTACGACGGAGAACGGCCGACGGCGCACCTTCTCGGTGAGCTGACCGCCCTCTTCGTAGCCGACGTAGCCGGGAGGGGAGCCGAACAGCCGCGACACAGTGTGCTTCTCGGAGTACTCCGACATATCCAGCTGGATGAGCGCGTCCTCGTCGCCGAAGAGGAACTCGGCCAGCGTCTTGGCCAACTCGGTCTTACCGACACCGGTCGGACCGGCGAAGATGAACGACCCACCGGGGCGACGCGGGTCCTTGAGCCCGGCGCGGGTGCGTCGGATCGCCTGGGACAGCGCCTTGATCGCGTCGTCCATGCCGACGATCCGCTTGTGCAGCTCGACCTCCATGTTGAGCAGCCGCGAGGACTCCTCCTCGGTCAGCTTGAAAACCGGGATGCCCGTCGAGGCGGCCAGCACCTCGGCGATGAGCTCCTCGTCGACCTCGGCGACAACGTCCATGTCACCGGACTTCCACTGGGCCTCGCGCTCGTTGCGCGCCAGGCTCAGCTGCTTCTCGTCGTCGCGCAGCCGCGCGGCCTTCTCGAAGTCCTGCCCATCGATGGCCGCTTCCTTCTGACGACGCACCTCGGCGATCTTCTCGTCGAATTCGCGCAGGTCCGGCGGCGCGGTCATCCGGCGGATGCGCAGGCGCGCCCCTGCCTCGTCGATGAGGTCGATAGCCTTGTCGGGCAGGAACCGGTCGTTGACATACCGGTCGGCCATCGTCGCGGCCGCGACCAACGCTCCGTCGGTGATCGAGACGCGGTGGTGGGCCTCGTAACGGTCCCGCAGGCCCTTGAGGATCTCGATGGTGTGCGCGAGGGTCGGCTCGGCCACCTGGATCGGCTGGAAGCGCCGCTCCAGCGCGGAGTCCTTCTCGATGTGCTTGCGGTATTCGTCGAGGGTCGTGGCCCCGATGGTCTGCAGCTCGCCGCGGGCCAGCATCGGCTTGAGGATCGAGGCTGCGTCGATGGCGCCTTCGGCGGCACCCGCGCCGACGAGCGTGTGGATCTCGTCGATGAAGATGATGATGTCCCCGCGGGTGCGGATCTCCTTGAGGACCTTCTTGAGCCGCTCCTCGAAGTCACCGCGGTAGCGTGACCCGGCCACCAGGGCTCCGAGGTCCAGCGTATAAAGGTGCTTGTCCTTGAGGGTCTCGGGCACGGTGCCGCGGACGATGTCCTGGGCCAGCCCCTCGACGACGGCGGTCTTGCCGACGCCGGGCTCCCCGATGAGGACCGGGTTGTTCTTCGTGCGTCGGGAAAGGACCTGCATGACCCGCTCGATCTCTTTCTCACGCCCGATCACCGGGTCGAGCTTGCCCTCGCGGGCCGCCTGGGTGAGGTTGCGACCGAACTGGTCGAGCACGAGCGACCCCGCCGGAGTTCCCTCGGCCTGGCCAGAGGCCGGGCCGACGCCCGCGGCGGCCTTCTCGCCCTGCCCGGACTGGTAGCCGGCGAGCAACTGGATGACCTGCTGGCGGACCTTGTTGAGGTCGGCGCCGAGCTTGACCAACACCTGGGCAGCCACGCCCTCGCCCTCACGGATGAGGCCGAGCAGGATGTGCTCGGTGCCGATGTAGGTGTGACCCAGCTGCAGCCCCTCGCGCAGGGAATACTCCAGGACCTTCTTGGCGCGCGGGGTGAACGGAATGTGCCCCGTCGGCGCCTGCTGGCCCTTGCCGATGATCTCGGTGACCTGCTCCCGCACGGCGTTGAGCGAGATCCCGAGGTTCTCCAACGCCTTGGCGGCCAGCCCCTCACCCTCGTGGATGAGACCGAGGAGGATGTGCTCGGTGCCGATGTAGTTGTGGTTGAGCATGCGCGCCTCTTCCTGCGCGAGCACGACCACTCGCCGGGCGCGGTCCGTGAACCGTTCGAACATCGTTGAACACTCCTGCCGTCGTTCCGAGTTGCCTCGATGGTAACCGTGTCACACTTCGCGGCCTTCGTGGTGAACGGCACGTTACG
>ERZ724517.503-NODE-503-length-23408-cov-5.876889_pt1 | contig 23408 bp, 18 predicted proteins | sample MGYA00376050_ERZ724517 | MGnify/ENA primary metagenome ERZ724517 (study PRJEB28724, sample SAMN07190886) | activated sludge metagenome | isolation source: activated sludge of sewage treatment plant in Hong Hong | place: USA: Christiansburg, Virginia | collected... | reverse complement strand
ACCATCCACCAACCAATAACGGCTTGCATGGCTCCCATAAAAAACAATAAAATTAAAGATGGAAGCATTTGCTTATTAATTTTTTTACGGATAATTAAAATAATCAAACCAATAGCAAATACATACATCATGGTGCGACCAACCATACGGTGAAAATATTCCCAAAAAAAGATATGCTTAAATTCAGATAATTGCATACTATAGTTAACCTTAATAAACTCTGGACTTTGCTGATATTTAGCAAAACGTTCCAACCATGCTTCTTCAGATAATGGGGGCATCGAGCCCATAAAACTCCAATCGGTAATAGATAGGCCCGAATGCGTTAAACGTGTTATACATCCAATAACAACCATTAAATAAACCAAGGCGCAGCCAGTAAGAAGCCAATAAATAACTGCTTTATTTGAATTTTGAGAAATCATAGAGAATAAATTTGCCTACAAACTTACTAAGCATTTGCTTAATATTATCATAAAAACACTTGAAAAAAGCAATTGTTTTAAAATAAAAATCTTACTTTTAAAGCACTAAAATTAAACACAATATGAAAGGTATTATATTAGCTGGAGGCTCAGGAACTCGTTTACATCCATTAACATTGGCAATGAGTAAACAAATGATGCCGATTTATGACAAACCCATGATTTACTACCCGTTATCTGTATTGATGATGGCTGGAATTAATGAAATTCTAATTATCTCTACCCCAACCGATTTACCAAATTTTGAACGCTTATTAGGAACTGGAGAGCAATTAGGCTGTAAGTTTACTTATGCTGTTCAAGAAGTTCCTAATGGTTTAGCGCAAGCTTTTGTCATTGGCGAAAAATTTATTGGTAACGATAAAGTAGCCTTAGTATTAGGCGATAATATTTTTTATGGGGTTGGTTTAGGCCGAATGCTCCAAAAAATTAACAATCCTGATGGTGGTGTTGTATTTGCATATCATGTAAGCGACCCTGAACGATATGGTGTAGTAGATTTTGACAAAGATTTTAATGTCTTATCAATTGAAGAAAAACCTACCGAACCAAAATCAAATTATGCAGTACCAGGTTTATATTTTTACGACAACTCAGTAGTTGAAATTGCAAAAACATTAAAACCATCTCCTCGTGGAGAATATGAAATTACTGACGTTAACAAAGAATACTTAAAACGTAAACAGTTAAAAGTTTCCATTCTGGACAGAGGAACAGCTTGGTTAGATACTGGAACGTTTGCTTCATTAATGCAAGCTGGTCAGTTTGTGCAAGTAATTGAAGAACGTCAAGGTTTAAAAATCGGTTGTATTGAGGAAATTGCTTTTAAAATGGGGTTCATTACTAAAGAACAATTAATAAAAATAGCAACTCCATTAACCAAAAGTGGTTATGGAACTTACTTACTAAAAATGGCAGAAGCCAAATAATTTATTCCTGTGCAAGCATACTCGTCCTTATTTAGTATTTTAAATCAAGCCATTGATCAACAGCAAGTTTCTTTAGGTAAAGCTAAGCCTCAGGAAATGTATGAACCAATGAGCTATATTCTTGGCCTTGGTGGCAAACGCGTTCGTCCTTTATTAACTTTAGTTGGTTGTGATTTGTTTGACGCCGATCCAAAAGAAGCCATTCATGCAGCCTTATCAGTAGAATTATTTCATAATTTTTCGTTAATACATGATGATATTTTAGATAATGCACCATTGCGTAGAGGAAATACAACCGTTCACGAAAAATGGAATCACAACATTGCTTTATTAAGTGGTGATGGCATGATGGTAAAAGCCTTTGAAGTGCTTGCCAAATCAAACAAAGTTCATGTTCCACAATTACTTAATTTGTTTTCAAAAACAGGATTAGAAGTATGCGAAGGTCAACAATATGACATGAACTTTGAAACACAAGACAATGTAAGTGTTGAAAATTACATACACATGATTACTTATAAAACAGCTGTATTATTAGGCTGTAGCTTACAAATGGGTGCCATTTGCGCAGGTGCATCAGAGCAAAGTCAGCAACATTTATACGAATTTGGGAAACATGTTGGCATTGCTTTTCAAATTTTAGATGATGTATTAGATGTTTATGCCGATGACGAAAAATTCGGAAAACAAGTGGGGGGCGATATCATCTCTAACAAAAAAACCTTTATGCTCTTAGATGCATTTGAGTTAGCTAATGAAACTCAAACTAAAGAATTAAATAACTTATTATTCTCTAAGGAAATTTCAAATTCAGAAAAAGTAAAACAAGTAACTGCTCTTTACAATACTCTAGGAGTAAAAGAATTGGCTATCAAAGAAGCTAATAAGCACACAGATATAGCTTTAAAACATTTGGAAGAATTAGAAGCGAATACCGCTAAAAAAAATAGCCTAAAAGAATTTGCCTTGCATTTATTAAATAGAGAAGTATAACCATGGAACTGCACGAACTTTTATCTTCATACATTCACAAGCTTAAAATACAAGTTCGTTTTAAGGATATTGATAAACAAGGGCATGTCAATAATGCTAATCACATTACTTATTTTGAAACAGCTCGTGTAGAATATTTTAAAGATGTTTTCAGAAATAGTATTGATTGGATTAAAACAGGAATGATTTTAGCGAATACAGAAATCAATTACAAACGTCCCATTTTATTAGAAGATGAGGTTTATTGCTACACAAAAATCACTCGTTTTGGCACAAAAAGCTTTGAAATTGAAAACGTTTTGACCATTGAAGACGAGCATAATAAATACTTATGCGCTTATGGTAAAAGTACCTTAGTTTGTATTAATTACGATACCAAAGAAACCATTGAGGTACCTCAGAAATGGGTAGATTCTGTTAAATCTTACGAAAAAATCTAATCTTATTATTACTTTAAATTAACTGTAATTACTATTAAATTGCAATATTTTTGCTATTTTTACCTTATTACTTTTTTATTATGAAGACATTAGTAGAAGGATTTACTAAACAATTACAAGAAGCGTTAGACATTGCAAATGCAGCTGTTTTAACAAAAAAAAATAACATCCAAAATATTGTAGTTACTGGTTTAGGTGGCTCTGGTATTGGCGGTACACTCTTATCAGAATTAGTTCAGACTGAATGCCCTGTTCCAATTACTATCAATAAAGACTATTTTTTACCTGAATTTGTAAATGCAAATTCGTTGGTAATTATTTCATCCTATAGCGGCAATACAGAAGAAACATTATCTGCTATGAAGCAGGCCATTGATAAAAACGCACAAATTGTTTGCGTGACTAGTGGTGGCGAAGTTCGTGCTATTGCTGAGAAATATAAATTTGATACGATTATTATTCCTGGAGGACATCCTCCACGTTCCTGCATAGGATACTCATTAGTGCAATTATTTAAAATAGTTCAGTTTAATGGATTTGTAAAAACGGATTTATTACATCAAGTAAAAGCAACTATTACATTATTGGATGATGAAAAAGAAGCAATCAAAGTTGAATCAGCAATTATTGCAAAAAAATTATTGAACAAAATACCTGTAATATATTCACTAGGATCTTGTGAAGGTGCTGCTGTAAGATTCAGGCAACAAATAAACGAAAACAGTAAAATGTTATGCTGGCATCATACTTTACCTGAAATGAATCATAATGAATTAGTAGGTTGGGTAGAGAAAAATGATGCATTAGCAGTTGTTACTTTCCGTACATCTTTTGATTACGAAAGAACTATTAAACGCTACGATATTTGTAAAACTTTATTTGCAAAGTATAGTCATTCTGTGACAGATATTACTGCAAAAGGAACATCTAAAGTTGAACAATTCTTTTATTTAATAAATATCGGAGATTGGATTAGCTGCTACATCGCTGATTTAAAAAACATTGATGCCGTTGAAGTAAACGTGATTACTAATTTGAAAAACGAATTAGCTAAGAGCTAAAAATAAATCACATTGAATAAACAAGTACTTTTTAGAGACCTTGGCCTTATGGATTATAAAGCCTGTTGGGACTTTCAAGAAAGTTTATTTAATGAAACCATTTCTCAAAAAATTTCCAATAGAAATTTACAACCTCAAGAACAAATTGAAACAAAAAATCATTTGTTATTTGTAGAACATCCGCACGTTTATACGTTAGGTAAAAGTGGTGATGCCTCTCATTTATTAATTAATGATAATCAGCTTGAAGAAAAGCAGGCAACTTATTACAAAATAAATCGAGGTGGAGATATTACTTACCATGGTCCAGGACAATTAGTTGGTTATCCAATTTTAGACCTAGATCATTTTTTCACAGACATTCATAAATATTTACGTTTACTAGAGGAAACCATTATTTTAACTTTAGATGAATACGGCATTAAAGCCGGAAGAAGCAAAGGAGAAACTGGTGTATGGTTAGATGAAGACAACCTATTTAAAGCTCGCAAAATTTGTGCTATGGGAGTGCGTTGCAGTCGTTGGGTAACCATGCATGGCTGGGGCTTTAATGTAAATGCAAATTTAGATTACTTTAAAAATATTATTCCTTGTGGCATACAGGATAAAGCTGTGACGAGTTTAAATAAAGAATTAGGTCAAGAGGTTAATATGCCAGAAATAAAAGCAAAACTAAAAAAACATTTCAGTTCCTTATTTGAATGCCAAATTATTGAATGAAAATTCTAAAAAAAATAATTAAATATTTATCTATTTCAGTTCTGGTTATTTTTTTAGTCATTAATGCAATTATCATTTTTTCAGGAAGATGGTATTTATATAAAGCTATTGGAACAACCTATCTTCATGGCAAAAGCGGCCCAAGCTCAACTGAATATCAAATTTTTGAAAACCGAAAAATTGCAGCCTCAAACCCACAACCATGGCCAATTTCCAAAGACTATAACACAGGGAAACTTTCTAACGATTTAGAAAACAAATTTAAAGAAGTAGAAGTTCATGCGTTTGTTGTTATTAAAAACGACACATTAATTCATGAACAATATTGGGATCATTATAGCGACACATCGCACACCAATTCATTTAGTATGGCAAAATCTTATACAGGTGCATTGTTAGGATTTGCTATTCAAGATGGATTTATAAAAAGTGTAAATGAACCTGTTAGTAAATACATTCCTGAATTTAAAAATGACTGGCGCTCAAAAATAACCTTACAACATTTAGTAACCATGTCGTCTGGAATAGATTTTGACGAGAGCTATGCCAATCCATTCTCGTATCCAGCCGAAGGCTATTACGGAACGGATTTATTGAAAGCATCTACTCAATATAATAAAATGGCCAGTGAACCAGGTACAGTTTACAAATATTTAAGTGGCAACACTGCCCTACTTGGTTATTGCATTGCCAAAGCAACTAAAAAACCTTTATCCACTTATTTAAGCGAAAAATTATGGACACCACTAAACTGTGAGCAAAGTGCTTATTGGAGTTTAGACACTAAAGATGGTTTAGAAAAAGCCTTTTGTTGTATTAATAGCAATGCAAAAGATTTTTCCCGGATGGGTAAACTATACATGCACTTGGGAAATTGGAATGGCAAACAACTATTAGATAGTAATTATGTGCGCAATTCTATTTCCCCTTTTAATTGTAATGAAGAGGATTGTAAACCAAATCATACTTACGGATATGCATGGTGGTTAACCGAATATAAAGGTATGACCGTTTTTTATATGCAAGGCATGTTAGGTCAATATGTAATTTGTGTTCCTGAAAAAAAACTAATCATTACACGATTAGGCAGAAAACGGAGAGAAAATAAAGGAACCAATCATTACCCAATAGATGTTGCTTATTGTATTGAAGCAGCTTTAACTTTGAACAAATAAAAAAACTACTCTTTTGGTTCCTCTGCTAACTGAGGCATTTTTAATTTATCAGTTTTTTGAATTCCTTCTAATATTTCAATATTAATTCCATCCGATAATCCAGTTTTTACAAAACGTTTTTCAAATATCTGATGTCCTTTTTCAACTTCAACAAAAGGTTTTTCTTTATCAAATTGTAAAACACTTTCAGGAATTGCCATTACCTTATCTTTTTTAGATAAAATGATATCAGCGTTAGCGCTATAACCAGCGCGTAAAAACGATGAATTAGTTTTATCAATGGATGCTCTAATTAAAAATTGAATAGCTCCATTTTCGGTAATCCCTTTTGGTGCAATATATTCTAATTTAGCATTAAAACTTTCTTTATCAATAGCACCAATGGTTAAAACGATATCCATGTTTTCGTGTACTTTTCCTACTTCGCTTTCATCCAATTTCCCTTCAAAAATCATTTCACCCATATTAGCAACAGATGCAATCGTTGTTCCTTCATTAAAGGTATTACTCTCGATGACTTGTCCTCCTTCCTTAACAGGAACATCTAATACCATGCCTGTAATCGTTGCCTTCACAAATGTATTGCTTGTAGAACCTGCAGTTTTAGAAGCGCCTTCTTTAATAATTTGCAATTGATTAATCGCTGCCTCTAATTCTACTTTATTAGAATTCACTCTTAACTCCACTGCTTGCATATCTGCTTTTGAAATTACACTTTGATCAAATAACACTTTATTTCTATCATAATCCAATTTTGAATTATCGTAGTTTACTTGAGCTGCACTAATTCGGTTTTCAGCATTTGCTAAATTCAACATATTAGGAACGATTTTTATTTTCGCTATCACATCGCCTTGCTTTACTTGTTGCCCTGCTACAATATATAATTTCTCGATGATACCACTTACTTGTGATTTCATGTTAACTTCTTTACGAGGTGTAACAGAACCGGTAGCTACTGTCTTTTTTACAATAGACGTATCAAAGGCTGTGGCTGTTTTAAATACCTCAGGTGGTTTTTGAGATTTATTATATAAGAAATAAAATGTCCAAAAAATTAAGCCTATAAAGGCAACTAGTAACGTGATTTTAATTATTTTTTTTATCATAGTTTTATTTTTTGTCTAACCGCAAAGACGCAAAGTTTTTTCGCAGAGTTCGCGAAGTTATATATTAGTTTGTTTTTTTAATTATCTAATCGTCTCATTTTCTAATTGACTAATTACTCCGTTCTTAATGCTTCTACTGGTTTAATAGCTACTGCTTTACTTGCTGGAATTAATCCCGCAAACGCCCCGCTTAAAATTAATACACTTAATGCTTTTATCGCTACTGATAAATCAACTGTTGGGTTTGTAAACATTTCTCCTGAATTACCAATCGCTGAATCTAACGCTTCCAATAATCCAATGCCAATTACCAAACCAAAATAACCTGAAATAGAGGTTAGAAAAATAGCTTCTAAAACTATTTGTCCAACAATTTGAGCAGGCACAGCGCCCAAAGCGCGCTTTACACCTATTTCTTTAGTGCGCTCTTTTACTACAATCAACATAATGTTACTAATGCCAATAACACCAGCTAATAAAGTTCCAATGCCAACAATCCAAACTAATACTTCTATACCAATAAATAATCCATTTAATTTTTTATACTCAACAGCTAAATTCACGTGGCCAATTGCCTTCAAATCATTTGGCGCAATTTTATGACGCTCTTTTAATATAGACATGACATGTTTTTCTGCCTCTTCTGCCGAAACATTATCTTTTGCTTTAATTGCAAACCAACCAACCACATTGCCATAATTAAATGCATTTTGAAACGTACTATACGGAATGTTAATTCGTTGTGCCTGCTCTCTGCCATCGTTACCACCTTGTGTAACAACTGTTACACCAACCACCATAAAATAAACGCCATTTACTCTAATGTAAGTACCGATTACTTTTTCATCTTTTTTATATAGCATTTCCACAACGCGTGGACCAATCACACAAATTTTTCTTTTTTCGTTAATGTCCATTTCATTTACAAAACGACCATCCTTCATCTTTATATTTGAAATTTTCGCAATATTAGGATAGCATGCTTGAATTTCACAGGCAGCGGTTTTTAACCCCCTAATTACATTGTTTGTTCCTTCGTGCCCGCCTAATTGATTTATTGGAGAAACAACTTCCAATTCGGGCAATAGTTTCAATCTCTCAGTATCAACAGTAGTATAATTAAAGCTTCTATTAGGTTGCATACCTTTATAAGCCTTTGAAGTTCGCTGTGCCCATATATAAAAACTATTAGTGGCGGTTCCTGCAAATTCTTTCAATACGCCGTTTCGCAAACCATTTCCTGCGCCTAACATAATCACTAACATAAATATTCCCCAGAAAACACCGAGCATAGTAAGAAAGGTTCGTAATTTATTTTTACGAATCGTTGCGAAAATTTCTTGCCAATTATCTCGTTCAAATATCAAATTAATTTTCTCTTAAAGCGGTTATGGGTTCTACTCTTGCTGCTTTTAATGCAGGAAATAATCCAGCCAAAGCGCCTGCTACGACAATTAATACAACTGCAGTTATAGCAATACTTAAATCTACATCTGGGTTTTTAAAAAAATCTCCCTCCAATTTAAAATGTTTTATTAATTCAACAACTCCAATACCTAACATTAATCCAATGTAGCCAGCAACAAATGTTATAAATACCGATTCCTGAATAATTAAAGATACAATAGACCAAGGCGATGCACCTAATGCCTTACGAACACCAATTTCTTTTGTACGTTCTTTAACTACAATCATCATAATATTACTCACACCAACTACTCCAGCTATTAATGTTAGTACACCAATAAAAAACACAAACCATTTAATACCATCTAACATTCCCATCACTCGTTGAAACTCATCATTATTATTAAATACACCAACCGCATTTAAATCAAGTGGATTAAAATGAAATTTTTTCGCCAAATTATTTCTAATCTGATCAGCCACTTGTTGGTTTTGCTGAGGACTTAAAGTACCTGTAGTAACCCACATAAAACCAACATTATCTTTACCGTTATAAATACGCTGAGCAGTTAATAACGGAATATAAATACGATCGTTATCCCCTTTTCCGGCATCATTAAAAACACCTACCACTTTAAACATGGTGCCCGACACATCAATTAATTTATTAATCGGATCCTCATCTTTAAATAAAACTTGTTGCACTGGAAAACCAATCGCACATACTTTACGGTGCTCATTAAAATCCATTTCATTGATAAAACGTCCTTTAATTATTTTTGCATTTTCTAAAAAACGATGATCAGGGGCACATGACCTAACCGTAAACGCCGCATGTTCATTTTTATACGATAATGTTTTTGAGCCTCTCCCATCGTAGACAGCGGAGGCATATTCAATACCCTCTGTTTTATTTTTTACCTGATAAAAATCTTCATTGGTTAATTGAATATTTCTTCCGGGTTTGTACCCTTCATAAGCCATGCTGGTTTGGCCGCCATCAATCCAAATACTATTTTGAGCATCATTTCCAAATTGTGATTGAGCACCATTTCTTAACCCTTGACCAGCAGCTAATAAAACAATTAAAATAAAAATTCCCCACGCTACGCTAAACGCCGTTAAAAATGTACGGAGTTTGTTTTTTTTAATGGTTCCTAATATTTCTTGCCACTTATCTAAGTCAAACATTTTTATGTAAGATTTCAGAAGTATGATTTAAGATTTATGAATTTTGCACTTCTTAAATCACCCCTCTTAAATTATCAATCCGTCTTTTAATCTAATCGTTCTATCTGTTAAGGCTGCAATATCATTTTCGTGGGTTACTATGACGATTGTTTTTCCTTGTTTATTAATTTCTTTAAAAATATCCATCACTTCAATCGACGTTTGAGAATCTAAAGCACCCGTTGGTTCATCTGCAAAAATAACTTTAGGATTTCCTATCAAAGCACGTGCAATGGCAACGCGCTGTTTTTGCCCTCCGCTCATTTCACTTGGTAAATGATGTGCCCAATCTTTTAATCCAACCCTGTCTAAATATTCTAATGCTTTAATGTTACGTTCTTTGCGAGATACTTTTTGGTAATACAATGGCAAAGCCACATTTTCCATCGCGTTTTTAAAAGACAATAAATTAAAAGATTGAAATACAAAACCTAAAAACTGATTTCGTAAATGTGCTGCTTTAGTTTGCGACAAATCTTTAATCAAGGTATTATTTAAAGTATAAGTGCCCGAATCGTAATTATCTAAAATTCCTAAAATATTTAAAAGAGTTGATTTACCTGAACCAGAAGAACCCATAATGGAAACAAATTCTCCTTCTTTGACATGCATGTCAATTCCCTTTAATACTTCAAAAGAGGTATTATTCAATTTATAAGATTTACGAATTTGCTGTAGTTTTATCACGAACTAAAAATAGGAATATAAAGCAAGAACAAACCTACCGCTTATGACGAAAATTAGTCGTTTATATAGAATTTTAGGAAAATTTAAGAAGCAAGCTTTTTCTTAGTCAAATTACTAATCACACTCATTAAGATGTATAGAATAATAATTAAAGGAATTCCAATAAATTGAAGTGCAACTAACATCACTAAACTCAAGCCTAAAAACACAAAACGAATTTCGTTATCCTTCCACTTAAAATGTTTGAATTTGAGCGCGAAAAGTGGTAGTTCAGAGACTAGAAGAAAACTAAAAATTAATGTAATAAATAGCAACATACAGTGAATAAAAAACAATCTATCTACTAATTCGCCTGGCGTAGTAACATCAATAAAATTTTCATTAGATTGATTTGACAAATTATAGAATTGCTTTTTTATAAATGGCAAAATGATTAGTGTCAAACTTCCGATAAGTATCGCATTTGCTGGTGTTGGAACACCTATAAATGAATCAGATTGTCGAATATCATTATTAAATTTCGCCAAACGAATGGCAGAAAATATTGGAATTGTAAAAGCTAAATACTCTATTCCTCTTATAAACTGAAAAGAATATACCGCATTTTCGTAACTAAACTCGTTAATTTGCAAAAGTTTAAACATTACAATCCCTGGCACCACACCAAAAGTAACCATGTCTGCTAGACTATCTAAATCCTTACCAATGGGAGAACTAACCTTTAGCATTCTCGCTGCAAAACCGTCAAAAAAGTCGAAGATAGCCGCTAAGCCAACTAAGTATGCAGAATAAACTAAATTACCTTCAAAGGCTTGTACAATAGCTAAACAACCACATAATAAATTGCAGCATGTAATGGCATTGGGTATATGTTTTTTGATACTCATATAATAGCGTAAATATATGAAAATGTGGCATTCTACAGTATTCAAAAAAATTGTATTTTTAAACAACTATACCTTTAAATGAATTATAAGCGTTTACACATTTTTAATGGCATTATCTTTTTAGTTTTACTTATTGTTAATATAGTAATTTATAAAAATAGAGATAATGGTTACGCTTATACAGAATATCTAAACTACAAGCAATTATATCAACCATCTGAATTACAAAGCATAACCAAAACACGTTTTAATGGAAGTGATAGCTTAGCTCTGTATTTTTCTCAAGAACAAAACGGTGCTGTATGGAAAATTCAATTGCCAGATTCAACAAGCTATACTTGCAAAGGCAATCCTGTGATTAAATTACTAGAAGGAATTAAAGACTATCAATTGAAAAAAATAAGTGGAAAAGATTCTACTATTCACATTCGTCTAAATTATGTATCGGAGGCATCATACAAAAAAAAGGGAAGAACAAGGGCTTCAGATGTTGAATTAATGCAAGTGTCCTTTCCTATTCAAGATAAAAAATCATATTCAATTAATCATTGGGCTCAATCATCAGAATACACAACCGACAAAGAAATTTTAATAGCCAAACAAATTTTGTTAGATAGCATGAAGGTCATTCCATCAGAAAATTCTGTTTCAAAAATCCAAAAAATAGGTAGTTATATTTACAAAAAAATCCATCAGCAATTAGGTACACCTAATGATAGTATGGACATATATAGTCCGTTAAAGCAATTTACATTGGCACAACAAGGTAAATCAGAAATTTGGTGCGGCAGTTATACCAATATTTTTTCTTTTTTTGCAAATACCGCAGGCATTACAACTCGTTCTGTTTGGGTAGAAGGAGAAGCCAATGGCATTTCAAGTGCTGGCCATAACTTTAATGAATGTTATATTACAGAATTAAATCAATGGATTTTTGTAGACTTAATGTCGAATACCTTATCACTGCAAACTAAAAGTGGACATTATTTAAACTCCATTGATTTTTACAACTTATATCAATTACATTCAAACGACATCCTAGTTTCAAGTTTTAAAAACGACAGTATTGAAAAATCAGAATATGATTATTCAAATTCATTTTACAACAACTACTTTAATTCCAATATCAATTTTGTATATTACTATGCCTCTCAATTTGACAAAAAACTTTACAACTCTTCCGAAAAAATAAAACGATATATCTCCAAACGATCAACATTTGCAGTCTATTCAAATGCAGACTCAATTTCAAATGCGAAATTTTATAAAAAACAAATGATTTTACTCGCCTTAGTTGCTTTCTCGATATACTGGCTAATAACATTCATTATTTTAAAGTCAAACGGCAAAAGATGAGCGCTAAAAAATTAATTTCTCATCCTTATTTTTTTTGGATAATACTAGCTATTATTCACACTTGTGTGCTAATGGCCTTATATTTTAAATTTGGATTTAACACTGTAAACGAAGGGGACAAATATTTATCGCGAGCTACTTATTTAGCACATGGCGATTTTATAAACTCTACACAATATCAAACTTTTTATATTTCGTATGTATCTTACTTAGCATTTTTTGTTTTTATAAAAGCACCTACTCTGCTTATTTTCATGAGCACCTATTTATTAAGTTTATTTGCTTATTATAAGTTTCATAAACTGATTTCAAGTTATATTAATTACGAAACTTCCTATTTATGGTTAGTAATGATGTGTGTGAGTCCTTTAATTCAGTACTGGCAGTTCAATTTATTTTCCGAGACATTTTTTGTTGCCATGAGTTTACTCTTCGCTTATGTTTCTCTATTTGATTATATAAAATACAGAGCGTTAAAAATATCTCTTCTGGCTCTAGTTGTTATCCTCGCAAGACCTTCAGGCATTTTTACAGTCATTTGTGTTTTGTTACTTAAGTTGTATCTCGAAAAAAGATTCACTAAAAAACAAATTTTATGGTTAGGCTCCTCCGCTCTCTTGCTATTGTTTATTGGCATCTTGTTTTTCTTTCAATTGCCTTACCACGATTTTTCAAAATACATTTCAAATGGTTCTATTTATTATGGTTTCCCAAGCTGGTCATCACCTGAATTAGCTCCAGGAAATTACACACTGTTTAATTGCTATCAATTTATCATAGAGCAAAAAGATGTAAAAACACTTTTCTCATTATTCATTCAAAAATTAAATTCTTTCTTTTTAACAACGCGTCCTTACTATTCTAATTTTCATAATACCATTAACGTAAGTCACCATTTTTTATATCCATTTGCATTACTCGCCATATATTTTTCTTATAAAAAACAAAAAGCGATTTATTATTTCTTAATCACTTTTTCAGTAATAATTCTTTTAAATGCCTTAATGGTAGGCTTAATTTTTAATGAATGGAGCGAACGTCACACATTACATGTGTTTCCATATATCATACTTCTTGCCGCTTATTCTATGACAAATATTTGGAAGACATTTGTTAAAAAACAAGCTTTCTAAATTTAAAACAGCGTTTTTGGCGCATAAAACCTCATTTTCAGAAAATTTTAGGCAATAATTCGCTGATAAATTCGTTAAGTCAACATATTGTCGTTTTTAAAAAATTTACGTAATTTTAAGCTGATTATGAAGAACTTAGTAGTTTTATTGTTTGTTTCTATCTCCACCATAAGCTTTGCACAAATTGCAAAGTATAGTAACGAATTTTTAAGTGTGGGTGTTGGGGCTAGAGCACTTTCGATGGCGAATGCCAATGTAGCTTCTGTAAATGATGTAACGGCAGGATATTGGAATCCAGCAGGATTACAATTACAACAAAGTAATGTACAAATTGGATTAATGCATGCTGAATATTTCGCTGGTATTGCCAAATACGATTTTATTGGAGGCTCTAAACGTGTGGATAGTAATAGCGTTGTGGGCGTAACCTTTATTCGATTTGGAGTAGATAATATCCCAAACACAACCGAATTAATTGATGCCAATGGAAATGTAGATTATTCTCGTTTAAAATCATTTAATGCAGTGGATGCGGCAGTTTTATTATCGTATGCCCGTAATATGGTTAAAATAAAAGGCTTAAAAATTGGGGCAAATGCAAAAATTATCCGTCGTAAGTTAGGGGAATTTGGTGGCGCTTGGGGTTTTGGTTTAGATGTAGGTGCGATGTATGATTATAAAAAGTGGCGTTTTGCAGCCATGGCTCGCGATGTAACTGGTACATTTAATGCTTGGTCATATAACTTAACAGATGAAGTTAAACAAACTTATGCCATTACAGGAAATGATATTCCTAGTAATTCGATTGAAGTAACCGTTCCTAAATTAATACTGGGTGTTACTCGTACTTGGTTTGTTTGGCAAGATAGAATATCTATTGGAGGTGAGTTAAATTTCATTAACACCTTTGATGGTAAACGTAACACCGTAGTTAAAACAAATGCTTGGAGCATGGAACCAGCTTTAGGATTAGAGGTTGGATATAAAGGTTTTATCTATTTAAGAGGGGGACTTGGTAATATTCAAAAAGCAAAAAATGTAACCGGCGCTGATATTACTACGGTACAGCCCAATATTGGCGTGGGTATTAAGTACAAAATTTTTGCTTTAGATTATGCTATGACAAATATTGGAAATGTGTCAACCTCTCTATACTCGCATATTTTTACTGTAAAAATTGATATTAATAAAAAACTTCTAGCTAAATGATAAAACGTCTATCCATTTTACTGACTCTTGTTCTTATAACAGCTAATTTAGCTGCTCAACAGTATGGAAATGAATGGATCAACTTTTCTCAGAAACATTACAAAATTAGCATACCAAACACTGGACTGTACCGCATAGATTACAATACCTTAATTAATTCTGGAATACCAGTATCATCCATAAATCCTAAAAATTTTCAAGTATTTATTAAGGGGCAAGAGCAGTACATTAACATCAATGATGAAAGTGATAATGTTTTTAACACAACTGACTATATTGAATTTTATGCTAAAAAAAATGATGCAAGTTTTGACTCGACAGCATACACAACTATTACACGCGTCCCAAATCCTTACATTGCGTTATTCAATGATACAAATTATGCATACTTAACATGGAATTCATCCATTAGTAACAAACGGGTTCAGCGCGAAACTGACATTAATTTTACAGGTTACACGGCCGCTAATTATTTTTATACTGAAAAAATTGAAGCTTACAAAGCTAATTATTCATTAGGAACAACTTTTTTAAGCGTTATTTCTGATCCCAGATATATGCTTGGTGAAGGCTACGGCAAAATAATACATAGAGGAGAATTTAAACAAACTAATTTCAGCAACTTAAATGTTTATTCTTCTTCATCATTGCCTGTCTATATAAAGACGAGCTATTCTGGTGCCTCCGAATCAAATGTTAGCGGTGTCACATACGATCATCAAATCAAACTTGAATTTCTTGATAACTCTAATAACACTGTAACTTTAAACGATACAACCTTCTTTGGAATAAATCAATTGTTTATTGAAAAACAAATAACTTCCAATCAACTACAAAACACTTCTCAAATAACCGTTAATAGTATTGACAATCCTTTTTTTGCAACTATTCCTGTCGCGGTTCATTCTACTAACGTTCACTATATTTCTTTAAAATATCCTCAAATTCCAGATTTATCAAATTCATCAGAACATCTTTTTTATGTTAATAATGCAACCTTTGGATCAAAAGCATTTTTAGATATTCAAAATGTAAACATTGGTGCTTCTCAAGTTATATTGTATGATTTAACCAATCACAAATACATCACAACTGTTGCATCTGGAAATAATGTTAAAGCCTTGATCCCAAATTCAAGCTCTCAAAAAGAATGTTTTTTAACAACAACTGCAAATATAAATACTGTTACTACGCTTGCCCCCGTTAATCAAACCGGATTCTTTGTTAACTATATTACAAGTAATCCCGACTCAGCATTTTTAATTGTCACTCACAAAAGTTTGCAATCGCAAGCTAATTTATATAAGCAGTATAGAGAAACATCATTAGGAGGAAGTAATCATGTAATTATGGCTGACGTTGATGAATTGTATGATCAATTTGCTTATGGAAACACAAAAAATCCTTTGGCTATAAAAAACTTTTGTAAATATTTAAGCGATGCTTTAGTAGTACCTCCTAAATATTTATTATTGATTGGAAAGTCTATTCAAAATACAGAAGTAAGAGCAAATGCAAATTATTGGAACGCCTGTAAGGTGCCCACTTTTGGTAATCCATCCTCAGACAATGCTCTAACCGCTGGTATTCATGGCGCTAATTCCATCACGCCATTTATCCCTGTTGGAAGAATTTCTGCAAAAAATGGATTAGACGTTACCAATTATCTAGATAAAGTAAAAGAACACGAAGGCACATCTATAAATGGATTAGCCTCACCTTTACCGCCATTAGATTGGCATAAACGCATATTACATTTTAGTGGAGGAGAAGATATCCAACAACAACAAGCATTTCAGTCTTATTTAGATGTATTTGGAAATATTATTGAAGATACTCTTTATGGTGCTAGAATATTTCCTTTTCAAAAAACAACTTCGGCACCAATTCAAATTACAGTAAGTGATTCAATTGAACAATTAATAGATTATGGCTGTTCATTAATTACATTTTTTGGACACGGTTCAACTACTGGTTTCGATCAAGCAATTGATAATCCTAACGCCTACAATAATCAAGGAAAGTATCCTTTGTTTTTAGCAAACTCTTGTTATTCTGGCAACATACATTTACCAGATGCTAATAGTACAAGCGAGGTATTTACGCTTATACAAAATAAAGGAAGTATCGGTTTTTTAGCGTCTTCTTCAGCTGGTGTTGTAAACACCTTATTTAATTTTTCGAAGGATTTTTATACAACCATTGCGTCCGAAACCTATTACAAAGGGATTGGTGATGCAATTAAAAGTGCCTCAAAGAAAACATCAACTATTGGCGACCAGCTTCAACATATTACAAGCTTAGAAATGACTTTAGAAGGAGATCCTTCTATTCGATTGAATGCCTTTCCAAAACCAGATTATGAAATTACGAATTCAAGCGTGTATTTTAATACAACCACTCACCCAGATTCAATAGGTATTAATATCGTTATTAAAAACAATGCAAAGGCCATTTTAGATACTTTTATTGTGAGTATTGAACATTATCTCCCTAACGGAGATTCAACAACCTATTTTAAACAAATTAAAGCGCCAATGAACAAAGACACCTTAAGTTTTTTTGTTGAAAAGGATTATACAAAACACGTGGGGTTAAATCATTTTTATGTGCGCATTGATTCTTATTATGAGATTAATGAAATGGCAGAAACAAATAATACAACCAACGGCTATGTTGATTTATTTATCCCAGGCGGAGATGTAACGCCAGTGTTTCCTTATCAATATGCTATTGTACCAAACACTCCTCAAATTACGTTAAAAGCAACAACGGCTGATCCATTTGCTGCTTCAGCCGCATACCGAATTCAGTTAGACACCAACGATACATTTGTTAACCCGATAAATACAACAGTGATAAACAGTGTGGGGGGCCTTATACAATGGACAGTAAATTTACCATTTACAGATAGCACCGTTTATTTTTGGAGAATCACCAAAGACTCTATTTTACCAACCGATTACACCAACTGGAAAGAAAGTTCTTTTCAAGTTTACAATACAAAAACAGGTTGGGGTCAATCGCATTTTCATCAATTTAAAAATGACCAATACAGATTTGTAAAATTCAACAGGCCGGCTCGCAAATTTGAATTTAGTAATACTTATAGTTCTATAGCTTGTCGTAATGGCTTTCATCATGTTATTCCTTGGACATCGATTAACTATTCTATCAATGGCTTTGTGAGACACTTGCATCCTTGTGCTGTTTTTAGCGGTTGGTCAATTGCCATCATTGACGCTATTTCCGCTGAACCACGAGAAAATCTACCTCCTGTAGGTATTACACCCGAAGGCAATTGCCATTGCTATAATCGCCCGCTATATGCCTATGATTTTGGGGTATCTGGATTTTGTGGCAATACTCCAAATTGGCAACAAGATTTATACAACTTATTAGATTCAGCACCAAATGGGTCTAAAATATTAGCCTACTCTAATCAAAACCATTTAAGTTCCGGGTTTTCAGCGGGATTAAAATCACAATTTGAAAGTTTTGGTAGTAGTTTTATATCAAATAGTAATCTTGTTGGAGATACAATTCCTATCATTATTTATGGAACAAAGGGCATGTCTTCTGGGCAAGCTCATGAAGTAGTTGGTTCTAGTCCTAATAGTATTATTTATTTGGAAGACTCTATTAAAACAAACTGGAACAATGGATATATTTTATCTGAAATTATTGGTCCTTCAACAAAATGGAACAGCTTGCATTGGAGACAACAGTCGTTGGAATCTCCTAATAAGGATAGTCTTTTCTTAAAAATAATTAGAATAAAAGCTAATGGTACTAAAGACACTTTACAAACTGTATTTCCTAAAGATAGTACTGATATTTATGATTTAGCAAACTATGTGGATGCTTCTATTTATCCTAAAATGCAATTAATTGCTTTCATGCGGGATAACGTATATACAACTCCAGCTCAACTTAAAAAATGGCAAGTATATTTTGATCCGATTCCTGAATGTGCTATTAATCCGCAGCAAGGCTTTACGAATAGTGCAACATTGCAAGCCTTACAAGAAGGAGATAATCTAATTGTACATTTACCAATACAAAACATTGGCACTGTTCCTTTTACAGATAGTTTACTAGTAACTTACTGGATTGAAGATGCTCAACGTGTTATTCATCCATTGCCATATAAGTTAAAAGCTAATCCATTTGTTCCAAATCAGGTAATTATTGATACCATAAAGTTTAATACATTTAATGCGAATGGCATAGGTCAGTTTGCTGGCTTTAACTATTTATGGGTGGATGTGAATCCTGAAAACCATGCTAAGTATCAGTTAGAACAATATCATTTTAATAATGTAGCTCGTATTGGATTTAATGTTAGCAAAGACAATATCAATCCTTTATTGGATGTAACCTTTGATGGGACTCACATCTTAAATGGTGACATTATTTCATCTAAACCTCACGTATTAGTTACACTAAAAGATGAAAACAAATACTTAGCTTTAAATGATACTAGTAATTTTAAAGTGTTCATTAAATCTCCAAATCAAGCAAGCGAAAAAAGAATTTTCTTTTCAAACGCATTACAATTTACGCCAGCACAATTACCAAATAATTCCTGTAAAATTGAATGGCGACCAGAATTTGCAGAAGATGGTAAATATAAAATGATTGTACAGGCAGTTGATAGAAGTAGTAACGTATCGGGCGCTACAGATTATAACATTCAGTTTGAAATTATTAATAAACAAACCATTACCGAAGTTCTAAATTACCCTAACCCATTTAGTACATCCACAAGATTTGTGTTTACATTAACTGGCAACGAAATCCCTGATATATTCACTATACAAATTATGACCATAACAGGTAAAGTTGTGCGAGAAATTACTAAAACTGAATTAGGTAATTTACATATTGGTCGTAACATTACTGAGTATGCTTGGGATGGAAAAGATGAGTATGGCGATAAATTAGCAAATGGTGTTTATTTATATAAAGTAATTACACGCAGCAATGGTCAATCTATTGAGAAGAGACAAACCGATGCGGATTCTTTCTTTAAAAAAGGAATTGGCAAGATGGTAATTATGAGATAATATGAAGTCTTTAACGCTACTAATATCAGTATTAATTTGTGCACGTGTCTATTCTCAAAATATAAAACTAAAATATCATAATCGCACGGGTTTCGATATTGATTCAGTAAAAATAGGTGACAATTTTATTACTCTGCAAAAAGATAGTAACATAACTTTCTTTATTAAAGAACCCATACATCTTATTGAAGGTAATTTACAATTTCCTTTCAGTTTTGGAACTGGAAATATAAAAGAATTAGGAAAAAGACTTTATATAACGCCTGAATGCATTCCAAAAAGCAAAATCATTACCAATGGTACATTTGAGTTTGAATACACTTTAAGAATTAACCAAAATGGATATTTCCTATTCCATTTACCCCCTAAAGAATCAAACTAAGGAATCACCAAAGTATCTAATATTTTATCTTTAGATAAGGCTACTTTTAAAATTTCTGAAGCTTGTTTTAAAATATCGGCTTCTACTGTTTTTTTAAACCCTAAAATAACACTCGCCTTTTCTTTGGCTTGAAGTTCTGTAATATCTTCCAAAATAAAAATTGCGTGACTTAATTTTTCGGTTTTTAAGCCATCGTCTTTTAGTTTCCCTAATTCCTTAATTAACCAACTTAAAGCAAAAAAAGAATCCGAATCAAACTCAATAACAGCTGTATTTTTGGGCTTTGAAGGCAACTTATTGTAAGGAGAATTTAAAACGTCTTTTGTAAAATAATTCAAATGATACTTCGGCTTTTTAGTCGATTTTTTTAATTGGATTAAGCCCTGTAAGGCTTGAGCATAAATACTTAGCCAACGCAACTTTCGGCGTAATTCATGCACCTGTTCCTCCAATTTAGTAAATTGGTAATCACATTCAACGCAAAAACTAAGAATAGCATCAATTTCGTCAATTAGCGAAAAAGTAAGTTCTTCAATATATTCTTTATTATAATCAACATTAAATTCTCCCAGTTTTTCATCAAAACTAATTAGTTTTTTATTTAACCACTCCTTCTCAGATAAACGTTGATTACATTTATTAATAAAGTTATTTGCGTTGACGTTAAAGTATTTCAATACTTCAGTTGTGACTTTTTTATTTGTTTTTAATTCCGTTTCTAACACTAAATATTGATCAATCTCCCCAAATAAATCCTCTAGTTTTTTAAACCGTTTATTCCATTTATCAAATATCTTCTCATCAAATGCCTTTTTATGAAGTCTAGTTAAACCTTCCAACATAAATAATGGTGTTCTGGCATCATTGGCATATAACCAAAGTGCTGGATTTTTTTGCTTCGATGCCTCCGTTAGCAAAGTTTGTAATTGCTTACTATAAAACAAAAACGGATTGAATTCTTTCCCTACCATAATTTTAAATTTTTATACCGATAACACATATATCATCTACCTGCTCCAAATCGCCTCTCCAATATTCAATTGACTCATTTAATTTTGTTTTAATATCTTTCAAAGGCAGATGTGCATTGGTAAATAATAATTCCTCTAATTGTTTATACTTAAATTTTTTACCTTTTTGTCCACCAAATTGATCGGCATAACCATCTGTTAAGGTAATAACTAAATCTCCCTTTTCAATATCCATCACAAACTCTTCAAATAGTTTATCTGCCGTATGTCCCGCACCCACTGGCATTTTATTTGATTTAGAAACTATCAATTCTTTACCACGAATGATGTAAAAATTATTATTAGCATTTGAGTAAGTTAGTTTCATTTCATTAAAATCAAAACTACATAAACAACAATCCATGCCGTCTTTCGATTCAATTGTACTGCCTTCAGGATTTAATGCTTTAATAATATCACCTCTTAATTGATTTAAAATATCAGCGGGATTCGAAATTTTCTTCTCGTTAACTATTTCATTTAAAAAATTAATTCCCATCATACTCATCATAGCACCTGGCACACCATGTCCTGTGCAATCTGCTGTCATTAGCATAAACTTATTTTCATGATTTAACGCCCAATAAAAATCACCACTAACAATATCCTTTGGTTTAAATAAAATAAAAAAGTCTGTAGTATACTTTTTAAAATAATTATCACTAGTTAAAATACTTTGTTGTATTCGTTTAGCATAGTTAATACTGTCGGTAATTTCTTTATTTTTCACCTCAACTAACTCTTTTTGGTGATTAACTTCCTTGTTAAATGCTTCTAAATTTTTATTAGTTTTTTGTTTTAAAACATTGTTTCTATATAATATAACCAAAACGAAACCAAGAACGATAATACCTAATAAAGCCGCGGATAAGTAAATTTTCTTTTTTTGATTCTCTGCTTCATTTAGTTTTTGTTTTTCGCCCAATAGCTCAATCTCTTTTTGTTTTTTTTCATTCTCGTATTTAGCCTCTGCATTTTTTTCTTGCTGAATACTTTCATAATTCAAAGCACTATCTCTGTACATTTTATATTCTTTAAAATATCTTAAGCTGTTTTTAAAGTCCCCTAGCTCTTCATAATACAAGCTATAATATTCGGCTATTGTTTCTAAAGCTGGAATATCGCCCGTTTTTTTTACACAGATAGTAGCTTTATCCAATGCCTCAATAGCCAATTTTAAATTTTTATTTAAATAATGTGCATTACTTAACTGAATATAACAATGTGCTAACGTATAATCATCATTAATAGCTATAGATGCATTTACGGCGTCAGTAGCCGCCTTAAAACATTTATCTTTATCTTTTAATTCATAATAGATTTCTGATAAAGAAATATAGTTATTACTTAGCCTGTCCTTATTGTTGTTTTTCAAGTTATAATCTAAGCACAGATTAGCATAATACATTGCGCTATCTAATTTCTTGTAACCAGTATAAATACCTACTATATTTCCATAAGCAGCAACTGGCAGAATATCAGGTTGACATATTTTAGCTACAGCAACACTTTGTAAGTAATAATAAAGAGATTTTTTACTGTCTTTTCGTTTTGAGTAAATATTGCCTAAGGAATTATACAACGATACTTGCCCACGCAATTGATTGTGTTTTTTAGCATACTTCAACCCTTCCAAGCAAAAATCTAAAGCCATTGGAATTTCTGCCATATCGGTATAAATGGCTGCTTGTGTATTAAAAATACGAGCATAAGACCTTTCGTAGTTCAATTTCTTAGCTAAGTTATAAGACTGGTTAGAATAATCAATGCCTTTTTGCAAACTCGAGTAACTGATTTCCCATGCAATTGCATCTAATAGCATCACTTTGTTCGTATCGTCTTTAGCTGTTTTTAAAATTACAAGGCAAGAATCGATATTCATCAATTGAGCATAAGAGTAATGCCCAAAAATAATGGTGCAAAAAGTTAAAAAATATCTTATAATCCTAAATTTCACTGACTTAAAGCTAGCTATTTTTTATTAAAAACAGTTTAAATTAATAATTATCTTTGCAACCTATGGAAAAAAGAGTAAGATTACGTTTTGCGCCAAGTCCAACTGGCGGTTTACACATGGGTGGTGTTCGTACCGCTTTATTTAGTTATTTATTTGCCAAAAAACATGG
>ERZ724517.500-NODE-500-length-23471-cov-3.984839_pt1 | contig 23471 bp, 21 predicted proteins | sample MGYA00376050_ERZ724517 | MGnify/ENA primary metagenome ERZ724517 (study PRJEB28724, sample SAMN07190886) | activated sludge metagenome | isolation source: activated sludge of sewage treatment plant in Hong Hong | place: USA: Christiansburg, Virginia | collected... | reverse complement strand
GATTTTCATGGGCGTCCTCACCGCTTCCATGCTGCCAGAGGCCTTGTCCTTTGTGGGCTGGATTGTGGGCATTGGCAGTCTGTATGTTGGCGGAAAACGCATAGGCGAGGAATACAAAGATCGCGTTGAATTCAAGCGGGTGTACCGCACAAAGTAGACGCACAGTCTGGGCGTCAGCAGAGGGGCCGTGCTGCCGCTGTTTGAATAGCGCGCGTATGCAGTGGTCCGCGCAAAGGCATGGAGTCTATTTGCTGAAAACTTTCTTGAACCGCTGTAGCCGCTTCTCCCGCATGGCGTCAGGCGCGTTGGTGCTCGCCGCCCTCGCTTCTTGCGGCGGTGGCGACCCCGTGGCCAACACATCAACCACTGCGTCAGCCGCTGCCCCCCAACTCCGCGACAAAGCCCAAGCCGCTGCCAGCAACTTCACTGGCAATGGCTGGTACTGGGACGCCGCTGCAGGTGGCACGGGCATGATGTTCGAGGCACAAGGCGATGCGGGGTTTTTGGGGGTGTTTTTGTACGAAGCAGATGGCCGCCCGGTTTGGTATGTGGCCAGCGGTGCTTTTGCTCTCGATGGCGCGGGCTACCGCTTCACGGGTGAGCTTCGCCGCTATCAGGACGGCCAAACCCTTACCGGCCCATGGCGCCAGCCCACCAGCACGGCCGTGGGTGCAATCACCGTCAATTTCACGGGCACCGGCACAGACACCCGAGCCAGCATGATGTTGCCAGGGGGCCGCGCCTGGAACGTCGAGCGCTTCAACTTTGGCGGGATCAACACCCCACCGGCACCCAACCAGCCCGAAGCCGGGTGGTACTGGAAGGCCACTGAAGGCGGGCGCGGCTACGCCATCGAGGTTCAAGGTGAAAGGGTCTTCATGGCCATGTTTCACTACAGCGCAGACGGCCAACCGGTGTGGCACGTCACAGAAGGCAAGTTTGATGCAGGCGTCATGCCCAGTGCCAACATGAACCTCTACCGCAACGGTCAAGTGCTGGCAGGACCTTACAAGGAACCCACGTTCACCCGTGACGGTGGCATTAGCCTAGGGTTCTCGCGGGCCTGCGGTGGCTGGATCAAGCCGCACGATTCAGCGGACTGGACCCAGGTGGACCGCTTCACCTTTGGCGTGGCGCAAGCCTGCAGAACCAGCCAGACCCCAAGCCCTTTTGGGGGGAACCTGGTGGTGGACATTGCCGAGCCCAGCTATCCGCCATTGAGCGAAGAGCGCAAGGCCTTCAACACCCTCAACACGAACCGGGGGCGGTGTGGGTTTGGGTTGTTGTCTCAAAATCCGTTGCTCGATCAGGCCGCGGAGAATCATCGGGCATATATGGTTCGGCACGGTACGTTCGGTCATGAAGAAACGCCTGGCAGTTTGGGCTATACCGGAACAATGCCGCCGGATCGTACCGACGCTGTGGGTTATGGTCGCTTGTCCAGTGAGTCAGTAACTGGTGCGTTTCCATCAACGGCTGTGCGAGGGGAAACAGAAATTTCGAAACTGTTAGCAGCTCCGTATCATGAGCGAGACTTAATCGAATCGTGGAGTGAGGTCGGGTTTGGGTACAGCACCGAGGCTTCTGCTTTGGGTGTGGGCATGTTTGTCGCAGCGTTAGGCGAGTCTGGAGCAAAACCCAAACAGAATGCCACTGGCGTGAGAAGCTTTCCATGTGCAGGGGTTTCAAACGTAGCCTGGTCATCAACAAACGAAAGTCCCACGCCATTTCCCGGCGAAGCTGCTGCCACATGGGGGCAACCAGTAATTGTGCGAGGCGATAAGGAAATCCGAATCACGAGTGAGTCCATTACCGGTCCTGCAGGTCCTGTCAGCATCAAAGTGGTTTATGGTGAAGGTCGCGAGGTGGATCCCAACACCCGATGCAACGGCAACACCACTTGCATAATTCCCGTGGCGTTGAGCGCAGCCAGCACCTATCAGGTCAAAATTGCCGGCACGAACGGCGGCACACCGTTTACCCGGACTTTCAGTTTCTCAACCCGGTGAACAACAAAGGGCCGCGATGCGGCCCTTTTGTTTGAGCGCCTTAGCGTCTTAGGGCTGGCCTTCCATGAACCGCACATCTTGCGACAAACCCCAAGAGGGTGGTGAGCACACGTACTGCGCGTAACCGGCGCAACCTGCAGGTGCCATGGTCGAATTGCATGCCCAGCTGTAGGAAATGCCGCTGCTGAAATTCTCGACCTGGCCAGGCACGGCACCCCCTGGCAACGAGCCCACCTGGAACGTTCCCGCGACTGGCGAGTAAATGGGCTGGCCAAGCGTCTCCCCGTGGGTGGAATAACCGGTAATGATCCAGTTGATGGCAGGAATTAGGGCGGGTGATGCTGCGCAGGCTACGGGGGCTGGTGGCGGTGGGGCAGTTGTACTAGGAATGCACTGTTGAGAGGATACATCCCATACCAACGGCGCCGGACAGCTCGGCGCGGGAGCGGGTGGCGGTGGCGCCGGTGGTGGCGGGCTGCCCGCTATCGGCGTCACGCAAGCACCTCCACTCCAAACTTGCGGCAGGGTGCAGATTGGCGCGGGCGCGGGGGCCGAGGCCGTGTCTTCGTAGGCCACGGCAACAGCATCGTATGTTTGGCCGCTGGCGTTGGTGAACTGGACCGTGCATTGCACGGTGCCGCCGTACATGGGGCCGTCGACCTTGTTGGCGGTGGGTGGCAGGCCCGATGCGCTCATTGCGCTGGTGCAGGAGTGCACTCTGGCTTCGGTGGCGTTGACGCCCGCCCAATACAGCACCATGACCGTGCCGGACGTGTACGGTGAACTGCCCCACCAAGCCGAGCCGGAGATAGGACCAGCGGGTGCCGGTGCAGGCGTGGGCGCATAAGACGGTGCCGCTGCGGTCGTGGTTTTCTCGAAGGTTCCGACACCGCGGCTTCGATAGTTGACGCTGCCATTGGCTTGCACGACAAACACATTGCCCAAGACCACATCACGCAGTTGTTCGCCTGGCACGACCGATTGCACGATGCGTTCACGCCGACATTCGTACACCTCGATGGCCGGGCGCTGGCCGGTGCCCGACCAGGTGTTGGTTGCATAGGCCACGGCTTGAGCTTCAGTGGTCGCGCAATAGGTGGGGTCGGCCGGTAGCTCGGAGGCCAAAGGCAAGTTGTACAGGCGGGTACTGCCAGGGGTGTCGCGGGCCGTGGTGCCGTAGTGACCGGCGCCTTGCGTGGGTGTTTCTGTTTGTGATTGCGCGAATGTGCCCATGCAGACCATTGCACAGGCCAGGCCCACAGCGGAAGGTTTGAGGCGCACCAGTTCGAAGAGGTCTTGCAAGCGTGACAGAGCGGGGTTGTATTCCATGGGTTCCCTTTTTGCGTTTGACTTAGAAGGTGGGGTATTGGCAAGCCCGCCACACGATGGCTTCGCCGCCGCCTGCGCCGGTGATGGAGATGGCCCAGGGCCCCGCACCGGTGTAGGCCAGGCGCGTGGTGCCTCCACCCACAGGGGTTTGGAAGCGGGTGATTTCGGTCAAGAGCACGGGCGTGGCCGTGGGTGCACAGGTGGGCGTTGCAACGACGCTGCCATCAATCACTGCCACTGAATCGATGATGGACACCAAGCCAATGGCTTGATTCAAGTTCACATAGGTGTTGTTGCGGCATACCAGGGGTGTGGTGGTGGCCCCGGCCTGCTCTGCAAAGCCGCTGATGCAGGTATCGCCCACTGCGGCCTGCACCATGCCGCTGATGCGCCACACGCCTGCTACGCATTCCATCCAGCGCCCGCCCGCGTTGCGGGCGAATGCATTGGCCGGGCAAGGCGCCCCAACCACCTCTGCCGTGTTTATCACCAGGCTGCTTAGGGTGGCCGTGGTGCCAAAGACGCTGCCATCGGCATTGATGCCCGCTGTACCAGCGGTGTTGCGGAAGCGGTCGGCATACAGCTCGCTCTCACCCACCACAAACCGTGCCCCGGCCTTGTCGACGCCTGCGGCATTGAAGACTTTGATGTCTTCACCTATGCGCACCGTGGTGGACCCGGTAGCGCTGCGGGTTTCGATGGTCCCTGTGGCCCCATCGGCGACCACCCTGTCCACGCAAGTGGCCGAGCGCGCAATGATGCGGCCGGTGGTGGTCAATTCAACCTGGCGGCATCCTGTGCCGGGGTCGGTGACGACCAGGCCGCCCAAGGTGGTGATGGTGCCTGTGACGGTGGTGGATTGGTGAATCGTCACGTTCCCCAAAAAATTGGGATCGCGGGTGTCGTATACCGTCAAGAACTTGGACAGCATGGACGCGCCATAGACGGCATAGGTGCCAAACACATAGGGCACATCGCCCAGGGGGTTGGCGTATTGCCAGTCCGGGCCCTTGATGAGGGTGCCGTAATTGAAAAAGCTCTGTCCAGCCTCTGCCCCGTAGTGGTGGACGGCTGCAGAAACGATCTCAGGACCATCGGTGGTGTTGCTGATGGGGCGACTGGGTGTGACCGACAAGGCCATGTCACAGGCCGTGCCGCTGCAGCCGGAGGGAATGAGCGTGATGGCAAATACCGGCGTACCGCTCTGTTCGGGCAGGCTGCAGGTGTAATCCCGCAAGGCGGGAATCAAGTCCTTGAGGTTCTGGCACGTAGGCTGCAGCGGCGTCACCACGGCCGCAATCGTGCCCGCAGGGTCCACCAGCTGTGCCCGGTAAGCCAGGGTGTAAGCAAACAAGCCGGTGGCATACGGGGCCACAGCGGTGGATAAGGTCTTGCCACGCTCGCGCAGGGATTCAGCACGGGCGAAGGTGAACCAGCCCGCATAGACCAGTGTGGCAATCACAATGCCCACCAGCAGCTCCACCAGGGTAAAGCCGCGCAGCCTGCGCCGGACGTTCACGCTAAGCCCTCCCCACCAGGGCGCTTAAACCGGATTTGTCGTAAGCGTGCGCCATGGCCGACTCCAACAACACGGCTTTGCTGCGCACCAGCGCGGCGAGTGACCCGTTCAGGCTGGCGCTGTCGTCCATCGTGATGGTTTCCTGCAGGCCGATCCAGTCACGGGCGCGCACCAGGGCGGCAATTTCCTTTTGCCCGCTGATGACAATGCTTTCATAGGCAAAGGCCCAGCGCCCCGCGCTCAGGCTGGGCAGGCGCACTTGATGAATAACGGCCTGCAGCGTGCTGGATACCAGGTCGGCACCGTCTACGCCGTCGCGGTCCAGATCCGTGACCAACATCTTGACGGCCTCTGCGGCGCGGCTGCTGAATGCGGTGGTGACTACAAACATGCCGTGCCTGGCGGCGTTGAAGGTATCGAGCTGGTCTTGATGGGTCTGGATCTCCCCCACCAGTGCGGAATGCGCAAAGTTGCGTTCGGCATCGCGCAGGGCGACCGACACCGACACCACGTTGACGCCCACTTCGCGCTGCGTCACGACGCTGGATTGGCTGGTAAACGGCACTTCGACCGGGGATTCCGCCGTCACGATGGTGCCGCTTCGCGTGCGGTTGACGTGCTCGATGAAGGCGGCGGCGGTGGTGGACTTGCCCACGCCTGGCGAGCCGGTAATCAGCACCAAGCCGCCTTTGGCGTCTGCTACTGAGCGGGTGAGCTGGTTGATGCGCAATGCATCGAGCGTCATGGGTGCTTTGGGCAGGATGCGCACAGCGCAGCCCAGGCGCCCGCTGTAGCCGCTAGCCAAGCGTTGCTCTTCGGGCGGGATGATGCGCTTGGCGTGTCCACTGCCGGTGTCGGGCGCATTGGCATCGTTGGTGAACAAAAAGAAGCTGCAGCGCATGGGGTTGCAGCCGGGCATGCGCAAGGTGCCGTGCAAGGGCTTGGCGCCGATGATCTCTGACCAGCTGGGCGTAATCATCGAAGCCAGCTCGACCATGCCTTCGCGGCGAACAATGCGTTCCTCTCCTTCTGCAAAACCCCATTCCGCCGCATTGAAGTTCTGGCGGTTACGCTGCATGTACTCCAGCACTTCCATGGTGACTGCGTGGCCATCTTCTGTCGTTTCCAGCATGACAGGCTGGCCTTCCATGAAGGTGACGTTGAAAACCTGGCCGCTGTCGAGCAGGCGCAGCGCAAGCTGCAGGTGGTAGGCGAACATGGGCGGCCTGATTCAGTAGCGCGCGCAGGCACTTACCGCAATCGGGGCCGCGCCGTTGCAGGCGTTCTGGCCCCCCGCCAGCACCATGTTGACGCGGGCGCTTCCGCTTTTGACGGTCAGTGCCGAGCCGCCAGCGGGTGTGACCTGAATCAGGGCGGCCCCAGCATCGGCCGCGCCCTCGACTGTGGCGGTGCACTCGGCTTGCGCGACTTGGGTTTGAACGCACACGGAGTCATTGGTGGCCTCGATGGTCCCCAGTGCCATGGTGTAGTCGGTGTTTTTGCTGTTGTTGGCCAGGCTGGCATTGGTGGCGCCTCGGTTCTGGATTTTTTCGTCCTTGCCAAAGCAGCCACTGTTGATCATGGCGGCCACAGTGACGCTGCCGAGGCTTCCCATGGAGCGCCCCATCTTGCTGCCGCACATGGCAGCGATGGCCGCGCGCTTGCCCTCTGTTTCCCCACGACGGTCATCGAGGGCGCCAAAAAGCAGGATGGTCATCAGTGCGACGCCGATGGCCAAGACCACGGTGCCGACCAACAGTTCGGTGAGGGTGAAGCCGCGTTGGTTCTGGGCACGGCGCTGGATGGAGAGTTTTTTCATGATGGATCTCGACTAGTGAAGCGTTTTGAGGGAGTAGAGGAGGGTGAAATAAAGGGTGGCCACGGTGACAATGCAGCTCAGCAGCACCAGGGACAGTGATGCCACCACGCCGAGTTGCGCGCGCCGCAGGCGGTCCACAATTTCTGTAGCAATGGTGTTGCTGGCCTGCAAGCCCACAGTGACCAGGGCGGCGGGCAGTGACTGCCCACTGGTGAGGCAGGTGAGTCGCACCATGGTTCGCCAGTCGAACAGACCCACGTCGACAATCTCGGCGCCCTTCCTGGCGCTTCGCCCGATGATGGCGTTCAGGTACCAGCGCAACCAAGGGGTGGCAGTGGGCGCGAGGCTGCGACAACTCTCGCTAATGCCGCGTCCCGCACTGGCATAAGCGCCCAGCGAAATCATGGTGAATGCACCCTGCGTTTGGCGGTAAATGGCAAAACCGGGGCCGCGCTGGTCCCAGGTGCGCCGCAGCGGTCCTTGCCAGTTCATCAAGAGCCAACGGACCGCAATGGGGGTGGTCAACAACATGGGCAAAACGGCCCAGCCATAGTGGGCCATCCACTGAGCGAAGTCATAGGCAGCCCGAATGGCGGCGGGCCATTTGTCGTGCGGCAACACGTTGGCCAATTGCACCAGGGCCGTCATGGTGAACGCAATCGCGCCAAGGGCCGCCAATGCGATCAAAACAGCCACCACGGCAAACTTGCGCGCAGCTTTGTGCAGCAATTCAAAAGGCTCGATCACCTGCACAATTTTCTGAAAGGCCACACCAATGCTTTCGTTGGTGCGTGCCGTGTGCAAAAACGCGTCGAGCAACATGCGCTCACCCGGTGGAAACCACGGCCCCATGGCTTGCACAAGTGTGCGCCCGTCACTGATCCGAGTGGCGACATCGGTGTAGAAGCGTTTCTCTTGCAAGTTCTCGCAGCGTTTTCCGGATTCGTTAAGACTGGTCGCAAGGTCTGCCCCAGCATGCAAAGCGGTGGACAAATCGCGCATCACGGTGCAACGCACGGCCCTGAAGCGTCGCACTGCGCCGCGCCGATCGAGCTTGCGGTGCCAATCCTCCAGTCGGGTCATGTCATCGTGCCTTTGGACGCGCGCTGAACTACAGGGTGCATTTGTATGCTGCGCTGGGTCAACAAATCGCGGGTGCAGATGGCGCCGATGCTGGCTTTGTAGAGGCCATGTTCAAACCAACTTTTGCCGGTGGTGTCTTCACTGGTAAAGGGGGCGCTGCGCTTGGCAAAATAGGTCTTCATCGCGTCGTGCACGCCGTGGTGCAGCAAGGCGTCCAGAAACTCCGCGTCGGGGCGCACCACTTCCGACAGGACCGTGCGCCGACGAATGCCCGTGCCTTTGCAGGTTTTGCAGTGGTTGTCTGGCCCGTGAAAGCGCACATAGAGCCCGGCCGAATCTATGTCTAATGCGTCGAAGGCGGCGCGCTCGGCGCTGGACAAGACGGGTCGTGCCTCGTGCTTGCATTCGGGGCACAGCTGCGGCACGAGCTTTTGAAATTCCACGATTTGCAGCGTGTCTTCGGCGCAGATGTCCGCGCGCGGCACGCGCATGCCTTGCTCGTTGGTCAGGCGCAGCAAACCGGCTTCGGCGTTGTTGCCATGCAGGGTGGCGGGCACCAATTGACCGGTCATTGCGGCCTGCGTGGCCATCTGCGCTGCTTTGGCGTTGAGGATCTCGCCGGCATAGATGATGTCGGGATCCAGCCGCATGACGCCTTTGAACGCCGACTCGAAAGCGTCTTCTTCGAAGGCGAGTTGCTGCATGTAGGCAATCTCTATTTCCACCGGCTGCTCCAGGCCGTAGCGCGCCTGGTTGTGCGCGTTGGGCACCATGGAGAGTGCCGTGGCCACTGTGGAGGTCTTGCCTCCTCCCGTGGGCCCAACGCAAAGAATGAGGCCACTGGGTGCGTTAAAGCCTGCCATCAGCAATTCAGATTGCGCGGGTGAGAAGCCCAGCCCCACCAGGTCGGTGGACAGTGTGGGTTTGTCTTCGTAGGTCAGGATGCGCAGGTTGGTGGTGGACCCTGTCGAGGTGCTGTCGAGTTCAAAGCGCACATGGGCATTGCGCGTGGGCAGAGTCAGGCGCCCATAGGTGCGGCCCGCGCTCTCGTTGAGGATGCCTGCGCTGCGCTCGCCTGCCACCGAGGTGCTCTCGTTTTGGAACATGGCGCGGACCACCTCCTGGTACACGCTGACGCTGGCGCGATCGTTGTAGCGCGCCTGTTCCACCAGATCGCCATTGACCCGCAGGCGCACCAGGACCTGAGGGGCCAACACGCCCTTGTCGTTGATGTCGATATGGATGTCGCTGGCATCCACCTCGAGTGCGGCGCTCACCATGTCGTAGCCCTGCTGTTGCGCCGTGTTGCTGGTGTGGTGTCGACGATTGGTTTGGGCTCCCTGCCCAACTTGTTCGACGGCGCGCATTTCTTCGGGCGTGACATCCAGAACGCGCGCATCGGGGTGCAGTGATTTGAGGCGCGACACCCAGGCGTAACCGACGGCTGTGGTGGCCATGTCCTTGCGGCGCAGACACACGATGCCAGGGCCGTCGCTGAAGAGTGCAAAGGCACCGTTCTCGGCCGTCAAGCCTGCGGGCAGCGTCATGCGGCGGTAGCTGCCGCTGAGGATGGTGGAGAGGTCGGGTGCTGCACCTTCTGGCTCCAACAGCTGCACCGGCCGCAACATGCCGCCAACGCCATTCCCCGCGAGGGGCCTGGCGTCAGGCGGCGGTGAAAAGCTGGCGCTCTGACTGGCGGATACCAGCTCCTGGCGACTGGCCGCTTTGCTGCGACTGAAAAAAGTTTTGATCATGACCAGCTCACAACGTAGCGACCCGAGGCGAAGAAACTGTCGGTGGGCGTACCCTCGGTGTTTTTTCCAAAGACGATTTCCACTTGCGACAAGGTGCAGGCCTCAGCGGGCATGGCGCCCGCCATCTCCGCCAGCAGCGCTGCTGGGCCCGTTGCGGACCAGGTGCCCACGCGCACGGCCAGCGTGGCGCGTGTGGTGGCATCGAGGCGGGTGAGTTGTTCGTTGCTAAGCAGGGGTGCGGGCTCGACAATGTTCAGCTTGACGCCCACGTGCTCAATTCGCTGGGCCAGAGTGGCCAGGTCCAGCAGCACGTGGGCCGCAGGGCTTGGCTTGGATAAATCGGCATGGGGCAAGGTGTGCCACGGCAAGGGGGCGTACTGCACGCCAGCCTGGTCCAGTTTGGACACCACAAACTGCGCTGTCCCTTCGTCGCTTTGGGTCACAAACTCCGCGAACGTGCTGCGCCGCTGGGGCCGGGTATAGAGCAGTTGCGTGTGATCTGGCGCCACCCGCAAACGGTCGGCTGCAAAGCCTGCACGTTCATCAAGCAACTTGCGCGCGAAATCAAACACCATGCGCGCTGCAGGACCTGCCAGAGTGGCGGGTGCTGTGGCGAAGGCGCTGGCTTGCATTTTGCCGATGTCGGCTTTGGCATCGGCCATTGAGGCGGCGGCCAGTACTTCTGCCGCCTCGATAGCCTTCTTTTGGGCGTAGTGGCGATAGCCCAAGGTGCTGCCCAGCGCCACCACGCCGACGACTGTCACCGCAACCAGCGCCACGTGCCGCCGCGACACCCCGATGGGGCGAGGAGCAAGGGTGTGTTGGGCCCAGCGCGAGTCGAAGGGCAATGAGGGCACCCAGTGGCAAGCAGCGGGGGCGCTGCGCGACAGGGGCTCAAGGGCAGCGCGCCCGCCTTCTGCCAGTAGCAGGGCACCGCCCTCGAGGACGTTGCTCGTATAGCCTTTGCACTCCGCGAGCACTTCATCGAGGGTGCCGACACGGTCGAGCACCGGGACACCGTGCAACACACCTACTGCGCAATAGCCCGCGCCATGAGGCCCCACAAAAAGCAAGGAGCGCGTGCGAAAAGGGTTGTCCAAGGTCACGTTGGCCGCGGTCAGGTAGCACACCGAGGCGGCATTCACTACCGAGGCCAGCAACTGACCAGCGAGGCGGGCATGCGCGCCCAATTGGCCCGACGCGATACCCAGCATCGCATCGGTACGGTCGCTCACGATCACATAGTGCGAGCCACCGGCTTTGCGCGCGAGCGAGGCCGCCTGGGCCTCGTCATCGCCCTCGTCATTGACGGGCAGCGGAACCCAGTCATTACCAAATAGGACTTGAAGTTCAGGGGTGGTCATGGCGATCAACGCGCGGGGGGGCCACCGAGGGGCGCTTGCATGCGGCTGACAAAGCGAATCTGCTGCCGTTCACCCGCATGGGTCACTTCGACGGCATCGGGTGTGATGCGCAAGAGCTCCCATCCGTCGCCAAAACGCGACTGATCCATGGTGATGCTGTAGCGCTGGCCGTTGACATGGACGATGGCTGACAATGCGCCGGGAATATCCGTGAAGCCCTTGATTTCCACCAGGTCCACCCTAGGCGGCGGTGCGGGGGGGGCAAGGGGTGCTTTAGACGCCTGATGGGGCTGCACGGACATCAATGCACCCACATGGGCAGGGTGACCATTGATGATGACCCGGGGCGCTGAAGCAGCTGTCGCGGCCAAGGCTTTGGCGGCGTCGTCTTTGGCTTTGGCTTCGAGTTCTTTGGCTCGGGTTTCAGCTTCTTTTTGAACCTGTGCCTGCTCGGCCTTCTTGATGCGTTCTTCTAAGGTGGACTGGGCCACGGCCGTGCCGCACAGGACTGCCAAGCTCAGGGCCCATGCACCTTGGGTGAAGTGAGAAAGGTGTGTCATGGTCAGTGGGTTCCAGGGGTGATGACCGGCGTCAGCAAAATGAGCCACTGGTCTTGCTTGCCCTCGGCGGTTTCGCTGAGGCCGAGGCCAGCGCGCCGGTCAAACATGCTGGTGTCGTTGTTGTCGCTCACGAACAGGCCGGAGGTGCCGTGCTTCAGGCGGATGCGCCCATCGATGGACCGTTTGGCGATCTCGGGGGCCTCCTGCACCACACCTGCGCTGGGGATTTGTTTGAAGCGCACCAGTTGCTCCAACTTGAGGTTGAGGCTGATGTCTACGTCTTCGCTGTCGTGGATCGTGCCGCTCATTTGCATGTACAGCCCGATCTCCTTGTAGTCAAACTCGGTCAAGGGGACGACTGACGTGACATTGGTGTTGGTGCCCAGGCCCGGGATCGTGGCCAGCGTGGTCTTTTTGGCGTAGGGCAATGACAGCGTCTGGTTGTACTCACGCACATCGTTGTTGGTCAGCGCCATGAGGCCATCCCGCACGACAGTGGCCCTGCCCGCCTGATTGAGCAGACTCAGCACCAAGGTGCTGCCTAGTGCACTGCTGGCAGGGTTGGTCATGGCGATGCTCAGTGCGTTGGCGCTGGCCGTGGCTGCGCTGGGCACACTGACGCCCAAGGTGCCGCCGTTCTTGGCCTTGAGGTAATTGAGCGCAATGCCCGCTTCACCTGCGGTGGTGGTGTTGAAGTTGATGAGCTGCCAGCGCACAAGCACGCGCTTGGCGCCTTGTTCTGCGTCGAAGGCCATCAAGCGTTCGACATCGCGCATGGCGGCCGGCGCGTCCACAACCGTGATGCTGTTGGTGTTGCGCGACACGGTGATTCGCGCGCGTGGCGCCACGGCCTTCAGGGTGGCTTCGAGTTCGGCATACGGGTCGCGGCGGGCGCCGCCGCCGCCACCGGCCGACACGTTGTAGGCCGCGCGATATACCGTGAAGGTGCGCACTTCGGTTTGGGCGATCTCCAGCACGCCGTTGTCGTAGTTGATGGACGCTCCAAACTGCTGCGCCGTACTGGTGACAAAGTTGCGCAGGCTGCCCTTGAACTCCACCTGCACCGGCATAACGGGCGTTTCACCACGCACGTTGACGGCCCCGCCACTGGCCTCTTGAACGAGCGCAGCAAAGCCGCGCACCGTCAGGGGCTGGGTGGACTTGTAGACAAAAGGCCGGTTGAACTGGGGCGGCAGGGCATCGCCCGTGCTGCGCACCACGCTGCGGTCGCTGACCCAAAGCGCCTGCACACGCTGATACAGCGGCACCTCGGCGGCCATTTTTTGATCCACATTGCGTTGAACCGCCTGGGCCACGGCATGGATGCTGTCAGCGCGGTTGTCGACATGCTGCTCCACTTCGCGTGTGGCGCAGCCGCTGAGTGCCAAGCTGAGGACGGTGGCGATGGCGGTAGAGACCAGGGTGCCGAGCATGCGCATCATGGGCGGCTCCCGGCGCGCGGGCGCACCACGATGGCGTTGTCGTACTCGCGGATGACGAAGGGCGTTTTGGACGATTCAAACGAGCGCGCCACTTTCATCATGGCGGCAACCAAGGCAGGGTCAGCTGACTGCGCTTGCGTGGCGCTGGCCTGATCTGCCGGATGCGGGGTGATGGGCCCGGTGGCGGCATCGATCGGCAGGTCAGGTGGCAGCAGCCAGATCAGCGCTTTGAAGCCGCGAGCCCAGCGTTCAAAGGCGCGGCGCACATCGGCATCTGCAAGCGTGAGCTCAAAAGGGATCGCCACTGGGCCAGGCGCGACTGCGGACAGTGGAGCTGGGGTGGGTGGGGACGTTGGCGTTGGTGCAGACGTGGGCAAAGGGGCCGAAACCGTGGCCAATGCGGGTTTGGCATAGGGCTTGTCGACGGTACGCACGACATCCGGTGCAGACTGTTCAGTAGGCGTGGGCGTGGCTGCGGCATGTCCGCCGGCGGTGGCGACCAAGGCGGCGTAAACCGCCAGAAGGTGCCGGGTGGCAGGGTGCGTCATGGTTGCTGGGCTCCCGGTTTTTGGCTGATTTCGACCACACTGTTGTTGAAGAAGGTGGCTTGCAGGGCCACATCTCTGCTGGCGAACGCGAGCAGGATTTTTTGGATGGCTTCTTTGATGTCGGTGGCCTGCACTGGGCCGTCGGCCGCCACGGGCGGGTTCCATTTGTCGGAGTGCGGAGCGCTCCATTCGAGCTGCAGGCCGTCGTTGGCGGCCCAGCGTGTGAGTACGCCCCTGAGGGTTTGATCCACTTTGAAGACGTCATACGCACGGCGGGGCTTGGCCGCATTGGCCTGGACGGCGGCAAGTTCTCGGGCTGCCCGGGCTTGCTGTGCCTGGGCGTCGCGCAGTGCGTGTTCAGTTTTTGCTCGTTCTGTCTGGGTTTTGCGGGCAAAGGCCTGTTCGGCGGCCTCTAGCTGTGTTTGGCGCTCAAGCAAGGCGCCAGCGCGCTCACGCATGCGGAGTTCGGTTTCCAGGGGGTTGGCGGGTTGACGGATGGTCTCGGCGCCCAACTCGACAAACACCAAGGGCTTGCCGGGGTATTGGATGGCAAGGCTGGTGGCGAAGCCCTGGATGACGATGTAGGGCGGCTCAAACGTGCTGGGGATGCGCCGGTAGCCGATGGGGGTGACTTCCAGCACGTCAAGCTTCTGCCCCACATCCTGGCTGATTTCGATGTAGGTGCGATGCGCGTCGCGGAAGATGCGCGCCGGGGCCAGTGCTTCTTCGCCGAAGGTCGTGAACCTCAACTGAGCCTGGGGTGGCAGCAGGGCGAATGCCGCCTGGGCCAATGGGGTTCGGGCCCAAGTGTTGCCAGCCATGGCAAGCAAGCAGCCCAGTGTTGCAAAGAATTTGAGAGCATTAGTTTTATTTAGTTTTAAAGTTCTCAAAATTAACTTGTCAATTTCTGGCAAGAATGAGGCGTTTTTGCAAATTCGCATACAAAATCAGACGGCTGAAACTGAGGTCAAATTGAAATAGATGAAACTCAGTGTAGTTCTTTTAGAAACTTTAAAGCAATCAAATATCAATTTATTAAGCTATAAAAGCTCATTTGATGTTGCATAAACTGCACGTTACCCACGCTCTGCGGTGAGCAGTCGAAGACATCTTTCACGCCGCTGAGGATCAAGAAAGTTGAACACTATATAGTTATTAAAAGCCGATCTTGCAAAAAGTAGCCACATAGGGGGGTGCTAGTATGGAAAGCCTCTCAACCCGCACAAAGGCGACGAGGCATGAACCAACCTACACGCTCGAGGGCGCTCACCATCGCAGTGGTGGTGGCCCTGGCCGCCATCGCATATTTCGCCTGGCAATACTTCAATGCCCCAGCGCCCGCGCCACAGCCTGCGCCCATGGCCGTGACGCCAATGGCACCGGCGCCTGTGGTGGTGGCGTCGGCCCCCGAACTGCCCGGCATTCAGCATCCACTTGACACCATGACGCCGACCGCCACGGTGAGCGTGGCATTGCCTGCGCTGGCCGATTCAGACAAATTGGTGAGTGATCGACTCGCCGGTGTGCTGAGCCGCAACAACATCCTGACGTTTTTGCAGCTGGACGGCTTTGTGCGCCGCGTCGTGGCCACGGTAGACAACTTGGGGCGTGAGTCCGCCCCGCCCAAGTTATGGCCTGTTGTGCCCACGCCCGAGCGCTTCACCACGCTCAAGGCGGCCGATGGCACGGAGACGATTCACCCGGACAATGGCCAGCGCTATGTTCCGTTGGTGTTGATGTTGGAGTCCGTCGACTCTGCCAAAGCGGTCGCGCTGTACCGCAGCCTTTATCCGCTGTTTCAGCAGGCTTATGAAGAGCTCGGCTTTCCGGGCAAGTACTTCAATGACAGGCTGGTGGCGGTGCTGGACCAACTGATTGCCACGCCTGTGCCGACCGCGCCCGTGGCCGTGCAGTTGGTGGCGGTGAAGGGCTCCGTGCCCTCACTTCGACCCTGGGTGAGGTACGAATACGCCAATGCCGAAATGGAGGCGCTGTCAGCGGGCCAAAAAATCCTGTTGCGCAGTGGGCCTGTCAATCAACGCCGATTGATTGCCAAGCTGCAGGAAGTAAGGCGCCTTGTGGCCAAAACGCCTTGAGGGCCTGTTTCAGCGCCAGACCGCGATGTCCAAGCCTGGGTCGCGACGGGCGCTCACCTGTGCCAGCATCCATGCGGGGGCGCCAATGTCTTTGAGGGCGTGAGGGCCCAGTGCGGCCAGTGCCATCCAATCGCAAGTGTCCGGCGTGCCGAGGCCGTCGGCAGACGCAACGGCGGCAATGGGCTGGCTCCATGCCCGCAAATGATCGGCCGCACGGGTCAGCACATTGGCCAATGCGTTGGCAAGCCAAAGGGGGAGTGAAGGCCGCGGAGTGACCGCATGGGAGGGCAGTAAAGCGGTGGTGCTCATGACAGGCTCCAAAGACAGGTTTAACATGCTGGTAAGCATATAAAGCAATGCAGCGCCTGAAAATCGATATTTACAGGCCATATTGGTCGAATTTACTTACCAATCAAAGCCAACATCCAGATGGCCACAGCCCGCATTCCGCTCAACACCTTGCCCACTTTCCGTGTCGTGGCACGCTTGGGCAACCTGCGTGCGGCAGCTGAAGAGCTGCACCTGACGCACAGCGCGGTCAGCCAGCAGATCAAACTGCTGGAGGAGCAACTGGGTTTTGCCCTGTTTGACCGCCGCGGGCGGCGCATTGTGCTCAACCCGGCCGGTGCCGTGTTGCAGGCCGCAGCAGACCAAGCGCTCAACCGCTTGAGCGAAGCCGTGCGCTCAGCGGGGGCAGCGTCACGGGGTGAGTCCCAGCGCATCCGCCTGTCGCTGCTGCCTTCCTTCACCCAGCGCTGGTTGTTGCCCCGTATGCCCAAATGGCGCGCGCGCCACCCCGAAATCAACCTTGAAATGCACACTTCCTTGCGCATGGTGGATTTAGCCAGTGAGGGATTTCATGCCGCGTTGCGTTCGGGCGGTGGCACTTGGCCGGGTCTGCAAGCCGACAACCTCACCCGTTCGCCCATGGTGGTGCTGGGTTCGCCCGCAGCGGCGCGGCGGCTGAAAGGCTTGGCCACCGACGCCTTGGCAGGGGAGCCGCTGCTGGGCAATCGCCAGCGGTGGCAGCGCTGGTTTGAGACGGCGGGCTGCGAAGTCCAGCCCCATATCGTCGCCAGCTTCAACGACGCCGGCTTGATGCTGCAGGCCGCCGAGCAAGACATTGGCATTGCGTTGGCGCGCGAGTTGCTCGCTGCCGACGCCTTGCGCGACGGGCGATTGGTGCGCCTGTCGCCCTGCACTTTGGCGGACGATCAAGCGGATGCTTTTTGGTTTGTTTATCCACCCAATTTGGCAGAGTGGCCTCCGCTGCTTGCGTTTCGGACCTGGTTGTTTGAAGAGCTGGCACGGTCCACGCAGGATTTGCCCAAGGCTGCGGCAACAACAGTGAACCCAGCGGCCTAGGGCCTGTTCACACTATCGAGCGAAGACTAACCGTTGGCAACAGCAGTTCGAACAGGCCCTAGTTCCAGTTGTCGATCTTGACGTCACCAGGTGCAGGCTGTCCTTGCCCTGTCTCGAGCATCGCCTTGAGACTGAGCAGGAAGACGGCCCACTTGGTACTGCAATGCCCGGTGAACTCGACTGCCTCACGCCAGTTCTTGTGGCCAAAATTGACGATGCTGTAGTCACCGTCTTCGGTCAGCTTGAACTCCAGATAGGTGCCTACCCATTCGGCTGGCCCTGCAGTGCAATGCCACCGGACCTCCTGGTCGGGCACCAGGGCGGTCACGGCCATGGTCATGCTGCCTACCTGCTCACCCGTGGGCGAACTGAACTCGAAGTTGATCGATTCGCCTGGCGCAGAGGTGCCAGTGGTTTCACGAGTCCACCAGCCTGCTAGACCATCAATGGTGGACAGCGCGCGGTAAACGTCGGCAATGGGGGCCTTGATGCCCACGCGGTGAACGATGTCTGTCAATTTCTTCTCCTTGTTTCTAGCCACAGATCAAGCGGCAAGTGGGGACGACGCGTCACGTGCGGGCCGCCGCACGGCGCGCACTTTGCCGCTGCCGCCACCGCCGCAATAAAGCAGATCGGCGCCGTCAGACTCCAGGCCGCTTACGCCCATGCCTTCGGGCATGGCCAGGCGTTCCAGCACGGCGCCGCTCTGGGGGTGAATACGGCGCAGTTCGCTCTCGTCGCCCTCCCAGGTGCCATGCCACATATCGCCGTCCACCCAGGTGACGCCCGTGACAAAGCGGTTGGACTCGATAGTGCGCAACACGGCGCCTGTGTCCGGATTGATCTGGAGGATTTTTCGGCCGCGGTATTGGCCCACCCACAGACTGCCCTCTGCCCAGGTCAGGCCTGACGCGCCGTCTTCACCCGGCGTCGGGATGGAGCTGAGCACGCTGCCAGTGGCGGGATCGATCTTGTCTATGCGCTGGTCGGCAATTTGGTAGAGGTAGGTGCCGTCAAAGGCCGTACCGGCATCACTGGCGCATTCCAGAGTGTGGTGGGTGTCCCCGCTGGCCGGGTCGAAGGCAACAAGCTGCGTGCCAGTCGCGGCCCACACATACTTGCCGTCGTGTGACACGCCATGCACGCTGCTGGCGCCGTTGAGAGGGCCGTATTCGCGTACGATTTGCGCGGGTGAAGGGGCTGGGTTTGTCTTGCTGGTCATTTCGGGTTCCTTGTTGGCGCCGCTCATCGTCGCCGCCATTGAACTCTACGCAAATGGCAGTGCAGCAGGGAGTAACAAGATCGTCGTGAATCCGGACAGCGAAGGCGCCAGCCAGCGGCGCGCCCTGGCTTGCCCGATAGCGCGCACCTGTCCCTCGGCCTCGAGCTCGGCCAGCGCGCGTTGCACCGTGCGTTGGCTGGTGCCCAAGGCCAAGGCCAATGCGGAAGTAGACCATGCGGCCCCGTCGTGCAGCAGCGCCACCAACGAGGCCTGCTCGCCATCCAGCGGCGGCGCCAGCACGACAACAGCGCGCGCATCGCGCGGCGCGAGGATGAAGCCGCGTGCCGTAGCCTCGATCTGGGCCATGGGTTGGATGAGGGCACGCAAGCGGCCGACCTCGACCCGCAGGCGGGCGCGGTGTGTGTCGTCGGGATGGCGGGTGCGAAAGGTCTGTGCAATCAAGTCCTCGCGTGGCACGTCGTGTGGCCACGCCCGCGCCAATGCGTGGGCCAAGGTGAACAAGATGGGTCGCCGCGCCAACGGCTGCCATTGGGCACCCGCGCCCACGCCTCGGCGGCAGGCATCCAATACCAAAGCATCGGAAGCAAGCAGTGCCTCCACCTCCTCCAGACGCAGCGACTGCTCGGCGCCATTCACAAGTTGGCGTGCAGCAGGACGTTGCAAGACCGCGTGCGCTTCGGCGATTTCAGCCAGCAGCGCGGGCACGCCTGCACTGTTGGCCGCCACTTGCGCGTGTGCCAGCGCCGCCCGTGCTGGGCCCGTGTGCAGCGCGCGCATCGCAAGCTCAGCCTGGGCCAGCGCGGCGATGGCGGCGAGCGATGCCGGCATGCTGTGCGGGTCGAACAGGGCCAGTGCAGCAGCGGCCTCGTCCAAGCGGCCAAGCAGCAGCAACTTGCGTGCGGCAATCAGCCGGGCGTGCAGCGCATTGGCATGATCGGCGCGCGCGTCCAGTGTGGCAGCCGCGGCGGTCAAGACCCGAGGCGCGCCACCGAGGTCGCGCATGGCCAGCGCCACCTCGGCCTCAGCCACCACACATCGGGCGCGTTGCACTTCTTCATGCGCCCCAAAGCCTCGCGCGGCGCGGCGCAGCAACTCGCGTGCACGCAGATGCTCGCCCAACTGGGCCATGGCAATGCCGCGCAAGGCCAGGGCCGCAGGGTCGTCACGCAAGGCCACCCGCTTGAGAGCGCCGAGCGCATCACCGGCTGCAAGTGCGCGGGCGGCGGCGGAAATCAGGGAGTCCATTCCGCGTAGGTTACCGCGAAGATTTCCGTGTTGGCCCTGAGTGCAGCAGCGGTGTCGTGGCCAACGCCGTGCAAGCCGCGCCAAACTTGGGCACACCCAATGGCGTGAAAGTGACGGTCATGCTGGAGGAGCTTCTGGCCCTGGGCCACAGCGGCGCCGAGTACGACGCCTGGCTGATTCGCATCAACGAAGGCGACCAGTTCGGCAGCGGCTTTGTGGCCGCCAACCCCAACTCCAAAATCCCCGTACTGGTGGACCACAGCGAGCCCTCGCCGCTGCGTGTGTTCGAGTCCGGCGCCATCCTGCAGTACCTGGCCGAAAAGTTTGGGGCCTTCCTGCCCACGGCCCGGGCGCCGCGCGCCGAATGCCTGGCATGGGTGAATTGGCTCATGGGCAGCGCGCCATTTTTGGGTGGAGGCTTTGGGCACTTCTACGCGTATGCACCCATCAAGATCGAGTACGCCATTGACCGCTACGCGATGGAAGTCAAACGCCAGTTGGAAGTGCTGGATCGGAGATTGGCCGAGGCGCCCTACCTTGCGGGTGACAACTACACCATTGCCGATATGGCCGTGTGGCCCTGGTACGGCACCCTGGTCAAAGGCCAGCTGTATGAAGCGGGCGAGTTTCTGCAGGTGGACAGCTATAAAAACGTGCTGCGTTGGACCAACGAGATTGCCCAACGCCCTGCCGCCAAACGCGGCCGCATGGTCAACCGCGCATGGGGGGAGCCCTCAAGTCAGCTGCATGAGAGGCACGATGCGAGTGACTTTGAATTGCTGACGCAGGACAAGCTGGCGCGGTAAACGCCAGGCGGTTGAGCGGGCGCAGGATGGAGAACTCGAGCTCCCCGCAAATCAGCGTCATGGGGGCGACCACATACTCCACAGCGCCACGGTTGCAGGTCATGCGCAGGCAGGTGGCCGCGCCAAGGTAACTCGCTGCCACGGCGTTGCAGTGCTTGACAAATCGGGGGTCGCCAATTTCGACCTCGGTGAGTTCGCGAAATTGTCTCAACAGGGCGTCCAGGCTTTGTTGAACTGAAGGCTTTTGGCGCGCCATTTTTTCACTGCACGTCAGGTCCATCGCAATCTGGACGCAATCGCTCTCAGTCTCGATGGTGACGCGATCGCACCACAAAGTTCGCGAGGCTTCACCAACGCCATAGGTCAGCTGGAATGCGAAAGGTCTGCGCATCGCCAACTCATTGGGCTTCTGACTGACGGTTGGGTTCATTATTCTTGAAGTACGCAGATCGCGTGCATCTGGATTCAATCAGCTGGCTGTGGTCCCTTCTACTTGGCACACTCTTTGCATCTCATCTTGGATACAAGATTGGATGCTCAAACATGGTGCACGCTGCCCAGCCTGCTGAAACTGCCGCTACAGACCTCGCCCCACAGGCGTGGATCACCCGCCTGCCCACTCCCGTGCAGACTGCAACTACGGGCCCCCTCTCGGGGTTGCGCTTTGCAGTTAAAGACAACATTGACGTGCAAGGCATGCCGACCACGGCCGCCTGCCCGGCTTTTGCCTTCACACCCACAGCGCACGCCAAAGTGGTGCAGCGCTTGCTTGATGCCGGTGCATGCCTGGTGGGCAAGACCAACCTCGACCAGTTCGCCTGCGGGCTCAATGGCACGCGCTCGCCTTATGGTGCCGTGCCCAATGCCTTCAACCCCGACTATGTGTCGGGCGGATCCAGCTCGGGCTCGGCCTATGTCACCGCCACGGGGCAAGTGGATTTCGCGCTGGGCACGGACACTGCGGGCTCGGGCCGTGTGCCCGCGGGCCTCAACAATCTGGTGGGGCTCAAGCCCACCAAGGGCTTGATCAGCACACAAGGTGTCCTGCCCGCAGCGCAAAGTGTGGATTGCGTCTCTATCTTCGCGGCTGACGTGGGCCTCGCCGCGCGCGTGTTGCAAGTGGCCATGGGCTACGACGCTGCCGATCCCTATTCGCGCGCGCTCACGCTGGCAGACATGGCGCTGCCTGCGGCATTCCGCTTTGGCGTGCCGTCTTCGCTGGAGTTCTGCGGTGACGTCGCTGCAGAGGCTGCATTTGCTGACGCCATCACACGCATGCAAGCCTTGGGCGGAACAGCCGTGACCATAGACTTCACGCCGTTCGCGGATGCGGCATCACTGCTGTATGAGAGCGCGCTGGTGGCAGAACGCTATGCCGCCATTCGCACTTTCTTTGATGCGAATGAAGACGAGGTGGTGGAGCCCGTGCGCAGCATCATCGCGCGTGGCCGCGACTACAGCGCGGCCGACCTGTATGAGGCTCAAACAAAGCTGCGCGCCTTTGGGCAACAGGCTGCCACGCTGTGGCAGGGCATGGACGTGTTGCTGGTGCCCACAGCGCCCACGCAGTACACCATTGCCGCCATGCATGCGGACCCGGTGGCGCTCAATCGCAACCTGGGCGCGTACACCAACTTCGTCAACTTGCTGGACTATGCCGCGCTGTCAGTGCCCAGCAGCATGCGGTCCGACGGACTGCCCTTTGGCATCACACTGATTGGCCCCTGTGCCAGTGACTGGCAACTGGCCGAGCTTGGCCAGCGCTACCACCAGGCGACAGGCTTGACCCAGGGTGCAACCGGCAAGGCCTTGCCTGCTCCGGTTGCGATTGCAGGTCTGCAGGCCAGCGCCACCGTCAAGGTCGCTGTGGTCGGGGCCCACCTGTCGGGCATGCCACTCAACACCCAATTAACGGAGCGTGGCGCCCGCTTGCTGCGCCCAGCAGAAACAGCGCCGCATTACCGCTTCTTTGCCTTGCCCGGCACCACCCCACCCAAGCCCGGCTTGCTTCGCGTAGCCGACGGCACGGGCGGCGCCATCGCGCTGGAAATATGGGAGATGCCCGTTGCCCACTACGGCTCTTTCGTGGCCCTCATCCCCGCGCCCCTGGGCATTGGCACTTTGCAACTGGCCGACGGCGGCACCGTGCAGGGATTTGTGTGCGAGGCCCTGGCCACACAGGGCGCGCAAGACATCACCCATCTGGGTGGGTGGCGCGCGTACATCACGTCGCTGAAACGCTGACGCCAGCACAAAACGTATTCCGCCCCCTTCCTCTATTAACCCTTTCCATCACATCAGGAGAACTCCATGACCCAAGCCCACACCTTCAAGACGCCTCTGGCCACCGCTTCACGCCGCAAGTTGTTGCAAGCAGGCGTTGCCACCGCAGCGCTTGGCATTCTGGGCGCGCCAGCGATTGTGCGTGCCCAGGCTGGCCCCAAAATCCGCATTGGCTACTGGCCCATCGCGGCAGGTCTGCCGTTCTATTCGGCTGTAGAACTGGGCTACTTCAAGGAGGCAGGCCTGAATGTCGAAGTGCTCAAATTTGCAGGTGCTCAGCAAATCATGGAAGCCATGCTGTCTGACCGATGCGACGGCAGCGCTAACGGCACGGGATCGGCCAACATCGCCGTGGGAGAGATTGCGCAGCCCGGCACGTTCAAGATTTTCTGCTCGAATCCGAGCAACGCCAAGAACGTCCTGGACGAAGTGATCGTGCCCGTGGCCAGTACGGCCAAAGTCATGGCGGACCTTAAGGGCAAGCGCATTGCCAGTGGTCCCGGCATCCAAAACGTCACCCTGGCCAAGACCGTTCTGGAGCGCGGCGGCGCAGTCGGCGCCACCGTGGTCGAGCTGCCGATTGGCCAACACGTGGCAGCGATTGCCGCAGGCCAGATTGACGGTGCTTACACCCTCGAGCCCACCGGCACCATTGGCCGCCTGAATGGCACCACCCGCACGCTAGAGGCCGGTGTGATCGCCCGCTACGTGCTGGGCGACCCTATGGCCCCGTGGTTTGGTGGTTCGGCCTCGCTCACCGCCAGCTTCATCAAGCAGTACCCCGCAGAGGCCAAGAAGTTCATCACCGCCTACGGCAAAGGCGTGGCGTATGTGCGCAGCAAGTCAACCGAGGCACGCCAGTACCTCAAGGGCTATACCGCCATTGAAGGTGCACTCACCAGCGAAGTGCCGCTGGCGGCTTACACGATGTACAACGAGTTCACTCCGGCAGACGTGGCGCATTTCCAAAAGTTCTTTGACCTGTTCAGCGAGAAGGGCGTGTTCT
>ERZ724517.499-NODE-499-length-23515-cov-5.738321_pt1 | contig 23515 bp, 21 predicted proteins | sample MGYA00376050_ERZ724517 | MGnify/ENA primary metagenome ERZ724517 (study PRJEB28724, sample SAMN07190886) | activated sludge metagenome | isolation source: activated sludge of sewage treatment plant in Hong Hong | place: USA: Christiansburg, Virginia | collected... | reverse complement strand
GTGTCGATGTCCTTGCCGGTCATCAGCCCGGCGATCGCATCGCGGTCGTAGTCCCCGGCCGCACCGGTGGCCACCCACGTGCCGTTACGCAGCACGGTGAGGCGTTGGGAGACCCGGAGCACCTCGTCGAGCTTGTGGCTGACGAAGATCAGCGACACGCCGCGGGACTGCAACCGGCGAACGAGGGCGAACAAGGCTGTGACCTCGGCTCCGGTCAACGCCGTGGTGGGCTCGTCCATGATGATGATCTGGGCGTCGCTGACGAGCGCCCGGCAGATGGCGGTCAGCTGCTTGTCGGCAACCGACAGGGCCGCAACATCGGCATCCAGATCAAGGGCGAGGCCGAGCTCGTCGACGATCCCCTGCGCGATGGGGCGGGCTGCGCGGGCCGAATAGAACCGGCCACCCACAGCGCGTTGGCGCGGCATGGCGATGTTCTCGGCCACGCTGAGGTTCGGAAAGAGCGAGAAGTCCTGGTAGATGACTTGAACCCCGGCTGCGATGGCGCTGGCCGGGGTCATGCTCGCGTGCCGCTCGCCGCCGACGACGATCACGCCGGAGTCGGGAGTTTCCACGCCGCTGATGATCTTGATGAGCGTCGACTTCCCGCTGCCGTTCTCACCAGCGAGGCAGTGCACCTCGCCGGGCAGAAGTGTGAAGGACACGGTGTCGAGGGCGTGCACACCACCGTAGGTCTTGACGATGTCGCGGAGCTCCAGCACGGGCCGTGGGGCCGGTGAGATGTCCATGGTCGTCCTTGGTTCGGATGGAGCAGCGGCCTCGGTGTTGGGTCGGGGCCTCCCCGGTCAGAAGCGGTGGGGGGAAACCGGGGAGGCCCCGACGGTTGAGCGGTCTGCGCGCTTGCGCAGCCGCAGCTCTTAGAACGGGTACTTCGAGGCGGTGCTGGCGTCCACGGAGACCTGCGCGTCACCGAGCCAGACGTTGGCCATGGTGGGCGACTTCTTGAGCTTGTGGTAGCCGTCGACACCCAGGTCGGTGCCCTCGGTGATCTTCTCCCCCTTGGCGATCTTTAAGGCCAGCGCGAGCTGCGCCTCGCCGGCCGCGGCCGGGTCCCAGAAGAAGATCTGGTCGATCGACTTGTCGGTCAGATACTTGCCGGCGATGGAGGGGATGCTCGTCCCGATGACACAGGTGTCGGCGGCCCGACCGGTCTCCTGCACCGCCCGGGCGATGCCTGCGATGTCCGTGGCGGCTGACCCCTGGAAGCCCTTGATCTCCGGGTCGCGGGTGAGCAGCTCCTTCGCCCTCGCGTATGCCGTGTTCTCGTCTTCCTTGGATTCGATCGGGTCGCTGATCCTGGTCATACCGGGGTAGGTGGACTTGCCCTTCTCGTAGGCACCCTTGACCCAGGCCAGGTGGGTCTCGGCCGTCAGCGCCCCGACGAACTGGACGTACTTCCCGGGCTTGCCCATGCACGAGGCCATCGCATCCATGATGGCGGCGCCGTAGTCGGCGTTGTCGAAGGCCTCAAGGTCGGCATCGACGTTGGTCATGCCCGGTGCCTCGTGCGTGACCACGACGATGCCTTGCTCACGGGCACTCTTGAGGACCGATTCGGTCGCGGCCGGCGAGTTCGGAACGACGGTGATGGCCGTCGGCTTCTGGGCGATGAGGTTCTGGATGATCGCGATCTGCTTCTCGGGGCTCGCGGTATCGGCACCGTCCATCCGCGCGTCCACCCCGGTCCGCTGACCGAAGGCCTTGATGCCTTGATTCATTCGGTCGAACCAACCCACGCCGGTGAGCTTGACCACGGTGACCATCGTCATCGACTTCGCGTCGACCGGCTTCGCCGCAGCGCTGGGGCTCGTCGAGGTGGTCCCTGCAGTGCTACCGCAGCCAGCGGTGAGCGCGATCGACCCAACGGCGAGGAGTGCTGCCGGCTTGGCGAGCCTGGTAAGCGTCATGCGGGTTCTCCATGTTTCTGTCGAACCGCCGGGGCTGGCGGTTGCCATGACGTGAACGTTACGCACGTGTTCGCGCAGTGTCAATACCCTTCTTGGGACAATTTGCCCGGTTACGTTCGTCCCAGTGCCTGATATCAGGCACTCATCTGGCGCTAGGTGGGCGAAACGCGCTACGGTGGGCACCTCTTCTCCACGAGAAGGCGCGTGGCACACCACCAAGGAGCCTCATGGTCCGCAAGGCCGACATTCTCGATGACCTCCTCGAGAACGGCTATCGCAGCGTCCCCGATCTTGCGCTGGCGTTCGGGGTGGACGCGTCGACCATCCGCCGGCATCTGGCCCGGCTCGAGAAGCTCAACCTCGTGCAGCGCACGCATGGCGGCGCCCTCCCCATCCGCCACGCGGACACTCCGTTCGCCGTCAAGCAGTCGCTGCACACCTCCGAGAAGGTGGCGATCGGGGCGGCCATGGCCGCCCGGATCGAGGACGGCCAGACCGTCTTGCTCGACAGCGGCTCCACGACGTTGGAGGTCGCCAAACGCCTCACCGCGCGCGGCCTGACCATCGTGACGAACGATCTGCGGATCGGCCTCGAGGTCGCTAACCGACAACTCGGCCACTTGGTCATGCTCGGGGGCGAGCTACTCCCCAGCGTGTATACGCTGCATGGGCCGGCGACGCTGCGTCATCTGGCCGAGATCCGCGTCTCGGTCGCCGTGTTCAGCGCCGACTCGGTGATGGCCGACGGGGTCTTCAACTCCAACGCCCACGAGGTCGAGCTCAAGCGCAAGATGCGCGAGATCTCCAGCCGATCCTTCCTCGTCGCCGACTCCTCCAAGTTCTGCCGCGAGTCCCTCTACAAGGTGTTCGACCTGGACAACTTCGACGCCGTCCTCACCGACACCGGGATCAGCCCGAAGGTCGCCGGCTGGTTCACGATCCCTGTCGAGCGCCACGACGCGCGGCCCGCGGTCACCGTCCCGCACCTCTGAGCCATAGCTCCTTCACCCCGCCGACGTGACACCCGTCGGGTGGGGCCGCGCGGCATACCCACGGGGCAGAATCAGACCCGGTATGCCGCCAGCGCGGCCACTGCCTGCGCGTGCACTTTTGCACGAACTCGCGTACCTGCTTCCGTGTGCTCAGTGGTGAGCACTTCCCCGTGTTCGTGCACCCGGCTGAGCAGATCACCGCGGTCGTAGGGCAGCAGCAACTCGACCTCGACGTCGGGCTTGGGCAGCCCGTCGGCGACGAGTTCCAGCAGGCCATCAAGCCCTTCGCCGGTTCGGGCCGACACGACGATCGAATGCTTGTGGGTGCGGATCAACCGGTCGATGACCTCGGGATCGGCGACGTCGGCCTTGTTGATGACGATGACTTCAGGCACGTCGCTGGCACCTTTGACGCCCGCGAGCACCTCGCGCACGGCGGCGATCTGACCCTCGGGGTCCGGGTGTGACCCGTCTACGACGTGGAGCAGCAGATCGGCGTCGGCGACCTCCTCGAGGGTGGAGCGGAACGCCTCGACGAGTTGGTGCGGCAGCGCCCGAACGAATCCGACCGTGTCGACGAGCGTGTACTCCCGGCCGTCAGACGTCTGGGCCCGCCGGACCGTCGGGTCGAGGGTCGCGAACAACTGGTTCTCGACGAGCACACCGGCGCCGGTGATCCGGTTGAGGATCGAGGACTTACCGGCGTTGGTGTAGCCGGCGATCGCGACGCTGGGCACATGCCCGGCCCGCCGCGAGTGCCGCTTGGTGTCGCGGCCGGTCTTCATGGCCGCGATGTCCCGCTTGAGCTTGGCGATCCGCGTGTTGATCCGGCGCCGATCCAACTCGATCTTCGTCTCACCCGGCCCACGCGACCCGATGCCCTCGCCACCGGCGACCCGGCCACCGGCCTGGCGGCTCATCGACTCACCCCACCCACGCAATCGGGGTAGGAGGTATTGCAGTTGGGCGAGCTCGACCTGGGCCTTGCCCTCCCTGCTCTGGGCGTGCTGGGCGAAGATGTCGAGGATCAACGCGGTGCGGTCGATGACCTTGACCTTGACGACGTCTTCCAGCGCGCGCCGCTGACCAGGGGCCAACTCGCCGTCGCAGATCACCGTGTCGGCGCCTTCGGCCAGGACGATGTCACGCAACTCCACAGCCTTGCCCTTGCCGAGGAAGGTCGCCGGATCGGGGGCCTGGCGACGCTGGATCACCCCGTCGAGCACCGTCGAGCCGGCGGTCTCGGCGAGCGCGGCCAGTTCGCGGATCGAGTTCTCGGCGTCCTGGACGGTCCCCTCGGTCCAGACGGCGGCCAGCACGACCCGTTCGAGGCGCAACTGGCGGTATTCGACCTCGGTGACGTCCTCAAGCTCGGTCGAGAGCCCCGCAACGCGCCGGAGGGCAGCTCGCTCCTCGCGATCGAGTTGGTCACCGTCGAAGTCGGTGCCAGGGCCGCCGGGGTAGGCCGCGCTCCCCCACCCGTGCGGGTCGAGATCGTCATCGGCAAGCGAGGTGGCCTTGCCGGCCAGCAGATCAGTTCGTCGTGTCATCGTGGGTCTAAGCCTCGCACGGCAAACGCCGACTCGACCAACCGTTTAGGTTTAGGGGCGATGAGCGAGCACGAGCACTACTTCACCGCGACGCCGGCCTCCCCTGAGGAGCGACGCACCCTCACCGTCGACCTGGCCGGTCGGCGCGTCACGATCACGAGCGCGGGAGGCATCTTCTCGCCTGACCGCGTCGATGTGGGCACTGCGGTCCTGCTCGCCGAGGTCCCCGACCCTCCCCTCACGGGATCGCTACTCGATCTCGGTTGCGGGTGGGGACCAGTCGCCCTCACGCTTGGGATGCTCTCCCCCGCGGCCGACGTCTACGCCGTCGACGTCAACGAGCGGGCCCTGCAACTCGCCCGCGACAACGCGGCATCGTTGGGGCTCAACCGGATTCAGGTATGCCGCCCTGACCAGGTTCCCGCTGACGTCCGGTTCGCGCAGATCTGGTCCAACCCACCGATCCGGGTCGGCAAGGCGGTCCTGCACGACCTGCTGCGCACCTGGCTGCCACGGCTGGAACCCGGCGGAACGGCATACCTCGTCGTCGCGAAGAACCTCGGAAGTGACTCCTTGCAGCGGTGGATCGCCACCGACCTCGGTATGCCGTGTGAGCGCTACGTGACCTCGCGCGGCTTCCGGGTGCTCACGGTCACAGGCTGACCGACCCGCTCCCCGGCCCTTCGGTCCAGGTGCCGTCGGCGACAAGCACCGCGGGACCGGCAAGTTCAGCGGTCCCGGCCTCGGTGAAGGTCACCGTGAGCCGGCCACCGGGCACGTCGACGGTCCACCGGTGTTGGGCATCGTCGGGACCGTCCCACCACCGGGTCGCCGTGGCCGCCGCGACGGCACCCGTGCCGCAGGAGCGGGTCTCCCCCACGCCCCGCTCATGGACCCGCATGGCGATGTGACCTGGGCCGACGACCTGCACGAACTCGACGTTGGTGCCCTCGGGCGGGTGGGGTGCCACGTGGGGGGCGACGGTGAGGTCAAGGCCGTCCAACGCGACATGCGGCGGCAGGACGACGACGGTGTGCGGGTTGCCGACATCGACACGAAGCCCGGGCAACTCGGGACCCCCGTGCGGGTGGACCACGGCGTTGAACCCGCTCTCGGCGGCCCCTTCGGACTCGTCAACCCGGGCGGGACCCAGGTCCACGGCATACCCAGTGTCGGTGGTGCGGACTGCCTTGACGCCCGCACGGGTAGCGATCGCGAAGGCGCCGGGCGCCTGCAGGCCCTCGCGGACGAGGTATGCCGCGAACACCCGCGTCCCGTTGCCGCACATCTCGCTCAGCGATCCGTCGGCGTTGCGGTAGTCCATGAACCACGGCGCGAACCCCGACTGCGCCCGCACGTCGGGGTCGTCGGCGAGGTGGGTCGGGACGACCCTGATGACGCCGTCGGCACCGATGCCGGCCCGGCGGTCGGCGAGGGCGCGGACCTGCTCCGGGCGCAGGTCGAGGCGCCCGTCAGGGTCGGCGACGAGGACGAAGTCGTTTTCCGTCCCGTGTCCCTTGGTGAAGGCCAGCCCACTCATGTCAGCCATTCTCAGGCATCGCCGACGTCTGGCTCGCCGCTTTGACGGCCTCCTGGGCGCGCCCGAGCAGGTCGGGTGCCTCGGCCGGCAGCCAGGTGATGCGCGGATCGGGTCGGAACCACGACTCCTGCCGCCGGGCGAACCTCCGGGTGGCGGCGGCGGTCGCCTCAATGGCTTCCGTCTGGGTGAGCGCGCCGCGCAGTTGGTCGATCGCCTGGGCGTAACCCAGTGCGGTGCGAGCGGTGCGGCCCTGGGCGAGGCCGCGGTCAAGCAGGCCCTCCACCTCGGCCACCAGCCCGGCATCCCACATCGCGCGGGTGCGTGCCTCGATCCTCGCATCGAGGCTGGCGCGGTCGAGCGTCAGCCCGATCATGACGGTCGGGAGCAGGTGGCGCCGCTCGGGCATCGTCGCACTGAAGGGTCGGCCGGTCAGCTCGATCACCTCCAACGCCCGGACGATGCGCCGGACGTTGTTGGGCTCGATCCGTTGCGCCGCAACGGGATCCAGCTGCGCCAAGCGGGCGCGAAGGTGGCTGGGTCCGTCGGGGTCGACGGTGGCTTCGGCCTCCAGCCGGGCTCGGACGGCCGGGTCGGTCGGCGGGATGTCGAGGTGGTCGAGCGCAGCCCGCACATAGAGCCCCGACCCACCGGCGAGGATCGGGAGCCGGCCGCGCGCGAGGATCGCCTCCACGTCGGCCCGGGCGTCCTGCTGGTATGCCGCGACGCTCGCCTCCTGGGTGACCTCCAGGACGTCGAGTTGGTGGTGCGGGATGCCGCGACGTTCGGCGAGGGTCGGTTTGGCGGTGCCGATGTCCATCCCGCGGTAGAGCGCGCTGGCGTCGGCGTTGACGATCTCGCCGTCGAGGGCCAGGGCCAATGCGACCGCCAAAGCCGACTTGCCGGTGGCCGTCGGACCGACGACGGCCACGACGAGCGGGCTGATCGGCACGTCAGAGGTCGTGGTCGTCACCGTCGGCATCGATGTCGCCGTGCCCGAACGGGTCGGGGTCGGCGCCCGGCATCCAGCTATGGCCCGGCTTGCCCCACCCGTTGTTCTTGATGGCCTTGCGTGCCTTGCGCGTCTGCTTGTCATCGAGCCGGTCGACGTAGAGCTTGCCGTTGAGATGGTCGAACTCGTGCTGCATGCACCGGGCGAACCAGTCGGTGGCGGTGAACTCGAACGGCGCCCCCGTCAGGTCCTGACCGTTGACCTTGGCCGTCTCGGCCCGACGCAACGGGAAGTGTTCGCCGGGGACGGAGAGGCAGCCCTCGGACTCTTCGTCGGGGTCGGGACGGCCGCTGGGCACCTTGGAGACGGCGAGGATGGGGTTGACGACCACTCCGCGGGAGGGGACGCCGTCGTGGTTGGCCATGTCGTAGACGAACACCCGCAGGCCCACGCCGATCTGCGGAGCGGCGAGGCCGACGCCGTGTGCGGCGTCCATCGTGTCGTACATGTCCTGGACCAACTCGGCCAACTCATCATCGAAACGCTCGACGCGGCTGGCGACGCGGTGCAGGACGGGCTCACCGTGGATGACGACGGGACGGATGGCCATGACCCAAGTCAAGCATGATCGCGGATGCGAATCGCACCGGGTATCAGCGGCAGCCAGGCCCGCTGTCGGGAGACGGGGCCGGAGCGCCGAGGGACGGCATACCCAGACCGACCGGGACCGACACGGCAGGCTTGTTGCCCCCGGTCGGCCTGTCCTGCAACGCCGCCCACGCGTCGCCACCTGCGGTGCGGCGCACGGCATACCGACCACCGGGGTGCGCGGCCGAGTCGGCGACGAGGTGGTGAGGGGCCCCATAGGTGACCTCGACGGTGACCAGGTCGCCGGGGCGCGGCCGGTCAGCCAGGGGTATGCCGTCTGGCAGCGCGAAGTGCACGAGCCGGTTGTCCCGCGCGCGGCCGCTCATCCGGTGGGTCTCGGCGTCCTTACGGCCCTCGCCGGGCGCGACGAGCACCTCGACCTCGCGGCCTTCGAGGGCCCGGTTGCCGGCCCAGGAGATCTCTTCCTGAAGGGCGATGAGTCGGTCGAAACGCTCCTGCACGACGGCCTTGGGCACCTGGTCGGGCATGGTGGCCGCAGGGGTTCCGGGGCGGATGGAGTACTGGAAGGTGAACGCGCTGGAGAACCGGGCCGCGGCGACGACGTCGAGGGTTCCTTGGAAGTCCTCCTCGGTCTCGCCGGGGAAACCGACGATGAGGTCGGTCGTGATCGCCGCGTCGGGGATGTGGGTGCGAACCTCGTCGAGGATGCCGAGGAAGCGCTCGCTGCGGTAGGAGCGGCGCATCGCCTTGAGGATGCGATCGGAGCCGGACTGCAGCGGCATGTGCAGGCTCGGCATGACGTTGGGGGTGGCGGCCATCGCCTCGATGACGTCGGTGGTGAAGGCGGCCGGGTGGGGGCTGGTGAAGCGGACCCGCTCCAGGCCCTCGATGTCGCCGCACGCGCGCAGCAGCTTGCCGAACGCGAAGCGGTCGCCGAACTCCACGCCATAGGTGTTGACGTTCTGGCCGAGCAGGGTGATCTCGATAGCGCCTTCGGCGACCAGGGCCCGGGCCTCGGCGAGGATGTCGCCGGCCCGGCGGTCCTGCTCCTTGCCGCGCAGGCTCGGGACGATGCAGAAGGTGCACGTGTTGTTGCAGCCGACGCTGATCGAGACCCACGCGGCATACGCGCTGTCGCGGCGGGTGGGCAGCGTCGAGGGGAACGTGGAGAGGCTTTCGAGGATCTCGACCTCTGCCCGCTTGTTGTGCCGGGCCCGATCCAGCAGCGCGGGGAGGCTACCGATGTTGTGGGTGCCGAAGACGACATCGACCCAGGGGGCGCGAGCAACGATGCTTTCGCGGTCGTTCTGGGCCAGACAGCCACCGACGGCGATCTGCAGATCGGGGTTGGCCAGCTTGGCTGGGCGCAGTTGGCCGAGGTTGCCGTAGAGCTTGTTGCTCGCGTTTTCGCGGACCGCGCAGGTGTTGAAGACGACGACGTCGGCGGTCTCGGGGCGGGCGTCGGCGGGGAGGCTGGCCAGGTCGACATAGCCCGCCGTCTCGAGCAGGCCGGCAAGGCGCTCGGAGTCGTGGACGTTCATCTGGCACCCGTGGGTGCGGACGTCGTAGGTCTTGGGGGCAGTTGCAGTCGTGGTGCTCATGGCACCGTCAAGGGTACGGCGTGTTTGTGGGCCGAAGCGCCGCGCAAGGGTATGCCGCCCGCTCACGGTGCGCGGACGGCATACCTCATGCGTGTGGGGCCGCCTGATCGGCAGCGGTGAGCCGGGAACCAGCCCTGGGTTGGCCGAGGATCAGCCGCGACCGAAGAGCCTCTTGAACAGGCCACCCGGCTCGGGCGGGGGGCAGGCGCACTGCTGCGCCTTCGGGACGCCTGCCATGACCTGCTGAACGTGCTGCCCGCAGCCGGACCAGGTCGCCTTGCCGCAGCGGCGGCACGTCACCCGAGAGCACATAGGTCGTTCTCCTCGTCGTCGAAAGTCGTGGGTCGGGGTTTCCGCCCCGGAGGGCGTATACCCCGGAGGGTATATTAGCTGATCGGCCGTGGTGCTCGCTCACGTGGTGACCCACCCCAAAGATGACCATGCGAGCGCTATCTCCGGGTCTGACAGCCCAAGACACCCGCAAACATGACCATGCGAGCGCTATCTCCGGGTCTGACAGCCCGACACGCCCCCACAGATGACCGTGCAAGCGCTATCACTGGGCCTGAGGCGCGGGTTGGCGATGCATCGCGGTGAATCGCTGTGGTGGTGTCGCCTAGGGTGCACGTCATGACAGCCACCACTCTCCTGGACTTTGGTGATGAGCCCTACGTGTTGCTGACCACGTTCCGCGCCAACGGCGACCGGGTCGGCACTCCCGTCTGGGTCGCGCGCGACAGTGATCACCTGGTCGTCATGACAGCCGCCGGCACCGGCAAGGTCAAGCGGATCGAGCGCAACGCCCTGGTGGAACTGACCCCCTGCGACCGGCGCGGACGGCCCAAGCCCTGGGCGGTGACGCTGACCGCGCGGGCCGAGGTCCGCGAATCTGAGGGTGACGCCGACGCCACCCGAGCCTTGGTGAAAGCGAAATATGGCGTGCCATATCGGATCTTCACGGGGATCGAACGGATCGTCCGGCGACTCAAGCAGTCGCCCCGAGTGGCCCTGTGGATCCACCCCACGGCCGACGTCCCCGACTACCTGGCCACGCCCTGACCTGACGACGGCCCGACGGGCCGCAATGGCTCCTCAGCGACGCCCCTCGGAGTGGCTTGTCAGTGGGCCATGCCGAGGGCGATGTCGACGAGGCTGACCCGCGGCAGGTCGCTGATCGCTCCTGGGTCGAACCAGCGCGCCTCGTCGGTGGTGCCGCCAATCTCGTGGCGCAACTCCCCACCCACGATCCGCGCCTCGAACACGACCCGCACTGACTTCAGCGGTCGATCGGTGGTGTTGACCCGCACGTGCGGGGGCAGGACGAAGGTGTGGACTCCAAGCAACTGGCCAACCACAACGTCATAGCCGGTCTCCTCGTGCACCTCGCGGACGACCGCCTCCTGCACGGTCTCGTCCAACTCGACGCCGCCCCCGGGCATCGTCCACTTGGGCAGGTCTGCCTCGTTCCACAAGGCCAACAGCACCCGCCCGGCGTCATCGCGGATGACGGCATAGGCGGCGAGCCGGGTGTCGTAGTCGCGGTAGTCCACGAGGATTCACGGTATCTGCACGCGCGCCGTGCTCAGTCCTCGTGGCGCCGCGATGGCCACCACGCGGGTCAAGGAGTCGGCGCCAAGGGAGGCACCTCAGTCGTGGTGGTGCTCGACGGCGGCGTTGACCGCGTCACGGACGACGGCATACGCGACGCCTGCCGGGTAACCCTTGCGGGCGAGCATTGCGGCCAACCGGCGGGCCTGCACCTGCGGGTCGAGGCCGCCCATGGTTCGCAACTTCTTGGCGACGAGCTCCTCGGCACGAGCCCGCTCGGTCTCGTCGTCGAGGGCACCGACCGCGTCCTTCGCCAAGTCATCGTCGACCCCCTTCTCGCGTAGCTCCCGGCGCAGCGCCACACCGGACAGACCGTTGGTGCGGCTTCGCGACTGCACCAGCAGGTGGGCGTATGCCGCGTCGTCGACGAGCCCCACCTCGGTGAGCCGGTCGAGCACCTCGGCCGCCACTTGCGGGTCGCAGCCGCGCCGGGCCAGCTTGCGCTCCAGCTCGACCCGACTATGCGGCCGCAGCGCCAGCACCCGCAACGCGATGCCGTGCGCAACAGACCGGGGATCAGGCTCGGAGTCGTCAGCGACCCGCCCGTTGGCGACCGTCGGGGCCCGGGGCGCACCAGCACTCATGGCATGTGAGTCACGAGCACTTGGGTCCGGTGGACCTGCCGGGGCCGATAGCTCAGGGCCCTGCCGAGCGGCCGCCTCGGCGGCTCGTAGGGCTGCCAACGCCGCAGCCTGGCGTGCCGCGCCCGGGGAGTCCGGGCGCGGCATACCGTCAGGCGTCATGCTCAGAAGTCGACCGGAACGTCGGGCACGGCCGGCTTGTCGACGCGCGGCCCGACGCCGAGCTTCTCCTTGATCCGCTTCTCGAGCTCGTCGGCCAGGTCGGGGTTGTCGCGGAGGAACTGGCGGGCGTTCTCCTTGCCCTGGCCGAGCTGGTCGCCGTCGTAGGTGTACCAAGCGCCGGCCTTGCGCACGAAGCCCTGGTCAACGCCCATGTCGATCAGGCCACCCTCGCGGGAGATGCCCTGGCCATAGATGATGTCGAACTCGGCCTGCTTGAACGGCGGGCTCACCTTGTTCTTGACGACCTTGACTCGGGTGCGGTTGCCGACCGCCTCTGAACCGTCCTTGAGCGTCTCGATCCGTCGGACGTCCAGCCGCACGGAGGCGTAGAACTTCAACGCCTTACCGCCAGTAGTGGTTTCGGGACTTCCGAACATCACACCGATCTTCTCGCGCAACTGGTTGATGAAGATCGCCGTGGTCCCGGTGGTGCTCAGGGCGCCAGTCAACTTGCGCAACGCCTGCGACATGAGGCGGGCCTGGAGGCCGACGTGGCTGTCGCCCATCTCGCCCTCGATCTCGGCGCGGGGCACGAGCGCCGCAACGGAGTCGATGACGATGACATCGATCGCGCCGGAGCGGATGAGCATGTCGGCGATCTCCAGCGCCTGCTCCCCCGTGTCGGGCTGGCTGACCAGCAGGTTGTCGATGTCGACGCCGAGGTTCTTGGCGTACTCCGGGTCGAGGGCGTGCTCGGCGTCGATGAAGGCCGCGATGCCGCCCGCCTTCTGGGCGTTCGCCACGGCGTGCAGAGCGACCGTAGTTTTTCCACTGCTCTCGGGTCCGTAGATCTCGACGACCCGGCCGCGCGGCAGACCGCCGATCCCAAGGGCGATATCGAGGGCGATCGACCCGGTGGGGATCACCTCGATGGGCGGTCGGACGTCGTCACCCAGACGCATCACGGCACCCTTGCCATGGGCCTTCTCGATCTGCCCCATGACACTTGCCAGGGCCTTGCCCTTGTCCTGCGCTGTGGCCATGCCACCCACCATCCTTCGTCTCGAGAGTCGGCCGTCCATAGGCGACCCGCGCGACGGGCCGGTCACTCCCCCGGTCGATGTGTCGACCGGGCAAGTCCAGCGCCCGTGTTGTCGAGTCGGACGTTAGGCGAACCCACCGACAGACCTCAGCCCACGGCCTACAGCCTGTGGACAATGGGACGACGGTGCGGACACCTGTGGACAAACATTACCGAACGGATGTTCGAGTGCCACTCGACACGCCGGGCCGGACAACCATCCCTCAGCGCAGCAGCAGGACGTCGACGCGACGAGCCGCACCGACGACACCGACGGCGCCCATGACGCCGAGGTAGGCGGCGTGCCACAGCAGGCCGACCCCCACCTCGCCCAGGCACAGCGCCCGGCACAGGGCGACCCCGTGATAGAGCGGGGTCGCCTCGACGAGCCATTGGGCCCACCCCGGATAGGCCGACAACGGGAAGAACGTCGCCGAGAGCAGGAACATCGGTTGGACCACGAGGTTCACGTAGTCGAAGTCGACCCACGAGCGCATGTAGGTCGTCGCGAACATGCCGACCGCGGAGAACGCGAACGCCACGAAAACCGCTGCGGGCAGCGCCAACAGCCCCCACCAGGACGGCAAGACGCCGGCCAACGCGGCGACGACGAGGAACCCTGCGGCATACGCCCCGCCCCGCAGCAACGACCAGGTGACCTCCCCCACCGCGACGTCGCGCGGCCCCATGGGGGTGGCCAGGACCGAGTCGTAGAGCTTCGCGTACTTCAACTTGAAGAAGACGTTGAAGGTCGAGTCCATGACGCCCGCGTTCATCGCCGACGTCGCGAGCATCGCGGGGGCGACGAACACGGCATACGAAACGCTGTGACCTGCGTCGGTGGTCACTGAGCCGACCAGCGCCCCCAACCCGATGCCCAGGGAGAACAGGTAGAACACCGGCTCGGCGAACCCCGTGGCGAACGCCACCCATTGGCGCCGGAAGGACAGGATGTTGCGTTCGACCAGGGTGCGCGCCAGACCCGCGCCAGCCGGCCGCGGCAACGCCCCTCCGACGGCCCGGGGCACGCGGCTGAGGCGGCTCATCGGACCAACCGCCGTTCCAACTCACGAGCCGACCACACGACACCCACGGCGGTGAACGCCACCAACGCGGCTAGATGCCCGAGCAACGGGCCCACGTCGATCAGCCCGGTCGCCAGTGCTCGGCAGGCCTCGACGCCATGCCACAGCGGCGTCGCCCAGGCCACCGGCAGGAGGGCGGCGGGGAGCGACTCGATGGGGAAATAGGTGCCTGAAAACAGCATCAACGGCGTTGCGACGACCCGAAAGATCGCGGTGAACCAGCCTTCGGTCTCACTGCGGGCCGCCACCGCCGTCATGATCGTCGCGAAAGCCAGCCCCGTGAGAGTCGCCACCGGAACGGTGAGCAGCACCCACCAGGACCGCCACACACGGAACGGTGCCGCGAGCGCAACGAATGCACTCGCCCCCACCGCCAGTTGCCCGCCCACCATGGCGACGTGCCCCACGAGGACGTCGCGGGTTCGCATCGGGGTCGCCAGCATCGCGTGGTAGGTGCCCTGCCACTTGATCGCCCCGAACACCGGCCAACTGGACTCCCCGAAACCGGTCATCATCGCCGAGCTCGCCAGGATCGCGGGGACGACGAACACGGCATACGGGAGGACGGAGCCGTGCCACGGCACCCCTCCGGCAGTGCCGCGGTCGACGAGCAGCCCCACGCCCCACCCGACGGCCAGCAGCGAGAGCAGCGGGGTCCCCAGCCGGCTGTAGAGCATCCCGCGCCAGACCCGCCGCATCACCCGCAGGTGAAACTCGACGATCGGCACCCACCGCCGGGTGGCAGTGAGGATCGCGTGCGGCTCCGGCGCAGGGGCGGCATACCCCCTTTTCGGTATGCCGTGCGGCTGGGTCCGCTCGTCGCGCGCGGGTGGGTGGTCCATCAGTCCACCAGCGTCCGACCGGTGAGGTGCAGGAAGACGTCCTCCAGCGACGAGCGGCGCACCAGCGCGGACAACGGACGGATCCCGCGGGCGTGGGCCGCAGCGAGGGCGCCGTCGCCGTCGTCCGCGTAGACGAGCAGGCGGTCGGGCAGCACCTCGACCCGTTCGCCGATGCCCTGCAGCGACGGCACGTGGATGCCGTTGTCGTCGTCAGCGAAGCGCAACTCGAGGACCTCGCGGGTCGCGTGGGTCTGGATGAGCGCCCGGGGTGAGCCCTCGGCGACGATCTGGCCGCGGTCCATGACGACCAAGCGGTCGCACAACTGCTCGGCCTCGTCCATGTAGTGCGTCGTGACGACGAGCGTGACGCCCTGGCGCTTGAGCCGGAACAGTCGGTCCCAGAGGACGTGGCGGGCCTGCGGGTCCAAACCGGTGGTCGGCTCGTCGAGCAGCAGGATCCGCGGGTCGTTGATGAGCGACCGGGCGATGGTGAGGCGCCGCTTCATCCCACCCGACAACGGCTCGACCCGGTCGCCGGCCCGCTCAGTGAGCTGGGCGAACTCCAGCAACTCCGTTGCGCGGCGCCGACATTCGGCCCACGAGAGGCCGAAGTAGCGGCCGTAGATCCAGAGGTTCTCCTCGACGGTCAACTCTTCGTCGAGCGTGTCCTTCTGCGGGACGACACCCAGCGCGGCTCGGATGTCCGGGCCCCGGGTCGCCGGGTCGAGGCCGAAGATCCGCAGGGTGCCGCTGGTCACGGGTGACACGGCCGCGATCATCCGCATCGTCGAGGACTTGCCCGCGCCGTTCGGCCCGAGGAAGCCGAAGGACTCCCCCGCGGTCACCGTGACGTCGATCCCGTCGACGGCCGTGAAGTCACCGAACCGCTTGGTGAGGCCTCGGGCCTGGATGAGCTCCGCAGGGGTCCCCGAGGGTGTTGGCTCAGCGGGTGTTGCCTCGGCCGCGATCATCCGCCCAGGGTAACCACCAGCGGTGACAGCCCGTCACTGGGTTTTGGCTGCCCCGACCGGGTCATGGCCGGAAGCGGTAGCCCATGCCGGGCTCGGTCACCAGGTGTCGCGGACGATCGGGGTCGGGCTCGAGTTTGCGTCGCAGTTGGGAGACATAGAGGCGCAGGTTTGCCGGCTGATTGAGGTATGCCGCGCCCCACACCTTCCCGAGGAGGTAGCGCTGGGACAGCAAGGCACCGGGCTGGCGCAGGAAGACCTCCAACACGTGCCATTCGGTGGGGGTCAGGTGGATCGGCTCTGAGTCGGCGCTCACCGCCCCAGCGCCCGACGGCCCAGCGCCCGTCGGCCCCGTCACGGTCCGGTTGACCAGGTCGATCGACAGGTCGCCGAACCTGACGACGGGGTCACCGCCCTCAGCACCGGACCCGCGACGGGCCACCGCCCGCATCCGGGCCAGCAACTCCTCGACGCCGAACGGCTTGGTGACATAGTCGTCGGCCCCCGCGTCGAGTGCGGCCACCTTGTCCGGCCCCCCGGACCGGCCCGACAGCACGATGATCGGCACGTCGGTCCAGCCCCGCAGGCCGTGGATGACATCGACCCCGTCCAGATCGGGGAGCCCGAGGTCGAGCAGCACGAGGTCAGGCAGGTGGATCGCCGCCAATTGCAGCGCATCGGCGCCGGTGGTGGCGACCTGGACGTCGTGGTGTCGAGCGACCAGGTTGATCCGCAAGGCACGAAGCAACTGCGGGTCGTCGTCGACGATGAGAACCCGACTCATGCCGTGACCCCTTCCGGTAGGCCGATGACCATCGTCAGCCCGCCGCCTGGAGTGTCCTCAGGGGTGAGCGCGCCGGACATCGCTTCGACCAAACCTCGGGAAAGGGCCAATCCCAGACCGAGGCCGGTGCGATTGTCGCTGTCGCCCAGTCGCTGGAAGGGCTGGAAGACCCGCGCATGGTCGGCCGCCGGGATCCCCGGGCCGCGGTCGACCACCCGGATCTCCACCCGTCCCAGCGACGGGCTGGCAGTGATGATGACGCGCTCGCCGGCGGGGCTGTGCCGAAGGGCGTTCGCCAGCACATTGACGAGAGCGCGGGTGAGCAGGGCCGCGTCGGCCACGACCGGTGGCAGGCCCTCGGGGATGTCGATCTGCACTCCACCAGGCACCACCCCGAGCTCGTCCAGCGCCGGGCCTAGGACGTCGTCGAGCCACACCGTCTCAGCGCGCACGGTGAGGGTGCCTGATCGCAGCCGGGACAGGTCCAATAGGTCGGCGACCAACGCGGTCAACCGGTGCAGCGACTCCTCCGCCGTCGCAAGCAACTCGTCCCGCTCGGAGGGCGACCAGGCCACATCAGCGCTGCGCAGGCTGGTCACCGCCGCGGTCGCCGCCGCCAGCGGGGTTCGCAGATCGTGCCCGACGGCTGCCAGCAGGGCGTCACGCAGCCGTCCGGTGGCCTCGAGCCGCTCGGCCACCGCAGCCTCGCGGGACAGTTGGTTACGCTCGTGCACCACCCGGACCTGCGCCGCGAAAGCCCGCAGGGTCGCCCGCTCCTCCGCGACGAGAGCGCGACCCGCGAGGGCCAGGGTGAGCCCTGGCCCGGCGGACACCTGCACATCGCTCTGCCGCGGATCGGTCGGCGCGTCCGGGCCCACCGACCGGAGCACCGACCACGGCTCGTCACTCTGGTCGTGGCCGTCGTCGGAGCCGGCGAGCAGGCTCACCGACGTCATCCCGAAGCTGCTGCGCAATTGCTCGAGTAGGGCCGGGAGGGCCTCCTCGCCGCGGATCGTGCCCTCGGCCACGGCCGCGAGGGTCCGCGCGCGCGCCGACGCCCGCGCCGCAGCCAAGGTCATCGTTGCGGCCCGATGGACGATCGCCCCAACGAGCCCAGCCACCACGAGGAATCCGACCAGGGTCACCGTGTTGTGCAGGTCGGCCACTTGGAACGTATGGGTCGGTGGGATGAAGTAGTAGTTGAGCAGGGTCGACGCCGCGACCGCGCAGACCAGGGCCGGCCAGAGGCCGCCGACGAGCGCGACCACGACCACCGTCAGCAGATAGGCCAAGCTGTGGCCGGCCAGGCCGACCCGGTCCCCCGCCATCAGCAGCAGGGGGGTCAACCCGGCCGGGAGGACGACCGCCAGCGCGGTCCCACTGGCCACCCGGACCCGAGACAGCGGGATCCGTTCCGGCTTGGACCGGGTGTGTGAGCGGGTCGACGCGGTCGGCACGACATGGACGTCGACCCCGAGCGCCTGATCCAGCACCCGCACAGCCAACGCCCCGGTATGCCGCCCGCCCCAGACCCGCCGTAGGCCCTCATCGGGCGCGCCGCCTCCCACGACCAAAGCGGTCGCGTGCTCAGCCATGGCGACTTCGGCGAGCGCTTGCGGGACGTCCTCGCCGACGACGTGGTGGAACCAGGCGCCGACGCTCTCGGCCACCCGACGTAGGGCGACCAGGTCGAGGTCGGCCGACCCCGGCAACGACCGCCCGCTGACGACGTGGACCGCCGCCAACTCCGACGCGGGCGCCCGATTGGCCAGCCGGGCGGCTCGATGAAGCAAGGGCACCGCGTCCGGGCCGGACGGCACCGCGACGAGGATGCGTTCGCCGACCTCGCCAGGGTCGGCCGACTCCGGGCGCGCCGCGGCGAGCAGGCCCGTCATCCAGCTGAACCCGAGCTCGCGCAGGCGGCTCAACGTCTCGACCGAGTAGAGCGACGCCGTGGTGGCATCGACCTGACCCGCCGAGCGCAGCCCCCCATGCGCCAGTCGCCTCCGCAACGCCTCCGGTGCCATGTCGATCAGCTCGACCTGGTCGGCGCCGAGCAGGATCCGGTCCGGCACCGGTGGGGGCGGCGGCCCCTGGGTGACCGCGGCGACGACTTCGGCCAGCGAGGCCACAGCACGTACCTCGGTCGTGGCAAGGACATTGATCCCTGCCTCGATCAACTGCTCGACCGACTCCCAGCGGGCGCGCCCTGTCGTCGCGTCGATCGCGCCCAGGTTGTCGACGGCGACGATCCGAGGCCGTCGCTCCAGCAGCGCAGGGACGTCCAAGGCACCCGGCTCACGTCGCTCGGACCCGACCATGAGGGCCTCCAGAGGCGCCCGGCCATGCGTGTCGGCGACGCCGATGACGACGTCCGCCCCTCGGGCACGGCGACGGGCCGCCTCGGCGAGCATGGCGTAGGTCGCCCCGACCCCGGGCGCGACTCCGACATACACGCGCAACCGGCCACGCGGCATACCGGAAGCCTCCTTCGGTGCCCACTCTGACACGAGCCCGGACCGTGGTTCGGGACCCATGCAGGATCCTTGCAACAAGCAGCAGGTTCCATGCACGACGCTCACGGCCGTCGACCTAGCGTCGAAACGTGACAACAACGGTGACCCTGGCCAAGCGGGTCCTCGTCGGGGCTCCGATGCGCAGCGAAAATCTTGGCGAGACGCTGCTCCCCAAACGGGTCGCCCTGCCCATCTTCTCCTCCGACGCCCTCTCCTCGGTGGCTTACGCCACCGAGGCGATCCTCAAGGTGCTCACGGTGGGGGGGTTGGCCTACCTCTATCTCACTCCGTGGGTCGCCTTGGCGGTCGCCCTCCTGATGACGATCGTCGTCGTGTCCTACCGGCAGGTGATTCACGCCTATCCGGACGGCGGCGGCTCCTATGAAGTCGTCCGGCAGAACCTCGGCCGCGGGGCCGGCATGGTCGTCGCCGCGTCGCTGATGGTCGACTACGTCATGACGGTGGCCGTCTCAGTGGCGGCCGGCGTCGACAACGTCATCTCGGCCGTCCCGTCGCTCAACACCCAGCGGGTCCTGCTCGCCGTGGGGTGCGTCGCCGTGCTGACCCTGGTCAACCTGCGCGGGGTGCGCGAGTCGGGTCGGGCGTTCGCCGTCCCCACGTATCTGTTCATCGTCGGGATCATCGCCATGGTCGGGATCGGGCTGTTCCAGACCGCGGTCGGCCACGCACCAGTGGCCGTCAGCGCCACCTATCAGATCCGCGAGGAGGCCTTCGGCCTCACCGGGATCGCCCTACTCATGCTCGGATTGCGCGCGTTTTCCTCCGGGTGCACGGCCCTGACCGGCGTCGAAGCCATCAGCAACGGGGTGCCCGCCTTCCAAGCGCCCAAGGCGCGCAACGCGGCGCGGACGCTGGGGCTCATGGGAGCCATCGCGATCGTCATGTTCGTCGGCATCACGATCCTGGCCCTCGTGGCTCAGGTCCGGGTCGCCGAGGACACCTGTGCGCTCGTGGGATTCGCCGGCGATTGCGCCTCCGACCCTCAACTGACCGTCATCGCCCAACTCGCCGGATCGGTCTTCGGCGCCGACAGCCCGGCCTTCTACTTCGTGCAGGGGACGACAGCCCTCGTCCTCGTCCTGGCCGCGAACACGGCATACAACGGGTTCCCGATGCTCACCTCGGTGCTGGCGCGGCACGATCTCGTGCCCCGGCAACTGCGCAACCGCGGCGACCGACTGTCCTTCAGCAACGGCATCATCGCCCTGGCCGCAGCCGCCGTCGCTCTGCTCGTCGTGTACGGGGCCGATGTCGACCAACTCCTGCACCTTTACGTCCTGGGCGTGTTCACCTCGTTCACGCTCAGCCAGATCGGCATGGTGAAGCACTGGAACCAGCAGCTGAGCGAGCCGACTACCCTCCCCAGCGACTTCGCACGGATCCGTCTGGCGCGGGTCGTCAATGGGGTCGGTGCGGTGCTCACCGCCGTGGTGCTCGTCATCGTGCTAGTCACCAAGTTCACGAGCGGGGCCTACCTCGTGGTGATCGCGGTGCCGCTGCTGTGTCTGCTCATGCGCGAGGTGTCCCGCCACTACGCACGGGTGCGCCGACAACTGGCATCGCAGGGCAACCCGACCCGGTTGCCGAGCCGGGTGCATGCCGTCGTCTTGGCCTCGACTCTGCACGAGCCGACCTTGCGTGCGGTGGCCTTCGCCCGCGCGACCCGGCCTTCGACCCTCACCGCCCTTACGGTGCAGGTCGACGAGGACGAGACCGAAGCTCTGTGCGCCGCCTGGGCCGACGCCGAGATCCCCGTCACGCTCACGGTCGTCGGCTCCCCGTTCCGCGACATCACCACGCCGATCGTCGACTACCTCCAGCGGATCCGCCTGGAGAGCCCGCGGGACCTCGTCGCCGTCTACCTACCGGAATATGTCGTCTCCCACTGGTGGGAGGAGTTGCTGCACAACCAGAGCGCCCTGCGGCTCAAGTTGCGGCTGCGGTTGATGGGAAACGTCATGCTGACCAGCGTGCCTTACGTGCTGGACGGCGCGGATGACCCCAAGAACACCGACGACGACGGCGAGCCAACCCGGCCGAGGGTGGCGCCGATCACTCCCTGACCGGTCTAGGTGGCGCCGGGTCCTGACTACGATGCAGGCAACCCAAAAGACGGCATGTGGAGGCGCACCGATGTCCCGTACGGCCAAGCTCGAACTCGACGGTAAGTCCTACGAGTTGCCCATCGTCGAAGGCACGGAGAAGGAGCTGGCGATCGACATCAGCTCACTGCGCGCCCAGACCGGCTACATCACCCTCGACGACGGCTACGGCAACACCGGCTCGTGCTCGTCGGCCATCACCTTCATCGACGGCGACAAGGGCATCCTGCGCTACCGCGGCATCCCCATCGAGGAGATCGCCGGGAAGTCGTCGTTCGTCGAGACCGCCTGGCTGGTCATGTTCGGCCACCTGCCCACCGTCGATGACCGTGAGCGGTTCTCCAAACTCCTCACCGAGAACAGCCGCCTCGACGAGAGCATGCGCAAGCACTTCGAGGGGTTCCCCCCCAACGGCCACCCGATGGCCATCCTTTCGGCGATGATCAACGCCCTCTCGACCCACGAGCCGGTCATCATCGAGGACGAGCGCGACATCGAAGAGGCGGCCGCGCGGCTCATGTCCAAGGTGCGGACGATCGCCGCGGCGGCATACAAGGCCTCCGTTGGCGAGCCGATCGTCTACCCGCGCTACGACATGAAGTACGTCGAGAACTTCCTGCACATGATGTTCTCGATCCCCAACCGCGACTACGAGCCGACCCCCGAGGTGTCTCGGGCGCTCAACCTCTTCCTCTCCCTGCACGCCGACCACGAGCAGAACTGCTCGACCTCGACGGTGCGCATGGTCGCCTCCAGCCAGGCCAACATGTTCGCCTCGTGCTCGGCCGGCGTCTGTGCCCTCTGGGGGCCGCTGCACGGTGGCGCCAACGTCGCGGTCATCGAGATGCTCGAGATGATCCGCGAGTCGGGGATGCCCGTGAAGGAGTACGTCGCCCGGGTCAAGGACAAGCAGTCCGGGATCAAGCTCATGGGCTTCGGTCACCGGGTCTACCGCAACTTCGACCCGCGCTCGATCATCCTCAAGCAGGCGGCCGACGACATGCTCGCCAAGATGGAGGTCCACGACCCGCTGCTGGACATCGCGGTCGAGCTGGCCGACGTGGCGTTGTCTGACCCCTACTTCGTCGAGCGCAAGCTCTACCCCAACGTCGACTTCTACTCCGGCACGATCCTGCGCGCCATCGGCATCCCGCTGAACATGTTCACCGTGATGTTCGCCATCGGCCGGATGCCCGGTTGGATCGCCAACTGGAAAGAAATCCACGACGACCCCAAGGGCCGCATCTACCGCCCGCGCCAGGTCTACGTCGGCCACACCGGCGAGCACTGGATGCCGCGCGAAGAGCGCCACTACGACGAGGACTGACCCTTCGGGCACGTCCCCCCGGCACCCTCAGCGGCGCTTCGGTCGATCCTGACCGAAGCGCCGCTCCGCTGGGATGTCGAAGTCGTCACAGATCGCGGCCCACACCTGACGCGGAGGTATGCCGTCCGCCAACGCCGCGTCGCCGGTGCGGTTCCCGAGGGCGACCAGGACGTGCGAGCGAAGGAGGCTCACGGCATACCCCTGGCCGAACTCCTGCGCCACCATGGTGGCCAATTCGCTGTACCGCACCGGGTGAGTGTGCCACGTGGACCGCGTGACCGGCGCGGCTGTCGGTGCGTCGTGGCAGGGTGGACCCCGACATGGGCGAGAGCGTGCTGGACCGGTTCTCCCCCGCGACCGCTGACTGGTTCCGGGGGTCCTTCCTCGCGCCCACGCCCGCGCAAGAAGGCGCCTGGGACGCCATCTCCTCCGGCCGCCACGCCGTCGTCGTCGCGCCCACCGGGTCGGGCAAGACGTTAGCGGCATTCCTCTGGGCGCTCGACCGGTTGTCGGTGGCCCCCGTCCCCGAAGACCGGGCCCGCCGCTGCCGGGTCCTCTACATCTCGCCGCTCAAGGCGCTCGCGGTCGACGTCGAGCGCAACCTGCGGTCCCCGCTCGTCGGCATCGGCCACGCCGCCGCCCGATTGGGTATGCCGCTCCCCCAGGTCCGCGTGGCCGTCCGGTCCGGCGACACCCCGGCAGCCGACCGGCGCGGCTTCGTCCGCGACCCGTCCGACATCCTCATCACCACTCCCGAGTCGCTGTTCCTCATGCTCACCTCCGCGGCTCGCGAGTCGCTGGTCGGCGTCGAGACGGTCATCCTCGATGAGGTCCACGCCGTCGCGGGCACCAAACGGGGGGCGCATCTGGCGCTGACCCTTGAGCGGCTCGACGCCTTGCTGGAGCGGCCCGCGCAGCGGATCGGGCTGTCCGCGACCGTGCGGCCCGTCGAGGAGGTCGCACGTTTCCTCGCGGGGGGTCGGCCGGTCGACATCGTGGCGCCGGCGTCCACCAAGCAGTGGGACCTGCAGGTCGTTGTGCCAGTGCCCGATCTGGGTGCCATCGGGTCGCCCACGGGTGACCTGTCTGGTCCGGCGGCCGGCGACCAGGCGCGGGCGTCGATCTGGCCGCACGTCGAGGAGCGCATCGTCGACCTCGTTGCCGCGCACCGCTCGACGCTTGTCTTTGCCAACTCGCGACGGCTGGCCGAGCGGCTGACGACGCGGCTCAACGAGATCTGGCAGGAGCGCACCGAGGAATCACTCGACA
>ERZ724517.491-NODE-491-length-23758-cov-7.751297_pt1 | contig 23758 bp, 23 predicted proteins | sample MGYA00376050_ERZ724517 | MGnify/ENA primary metagenome ERZ724517 (study PRJEB28724, sample SAMN07190886) | activated sludge metagenome | isolation source: activated sludge of sewage treatment plant in Hong Hong | place: USA: Christiansburg, Virginia | collected... | reverse complement strand
AAACCTTCTTCTCCACCTCCGACATCGGCTGGGTGGTCGGTCACTCCTACATCATCTACGGCCCGCTGATCGCCGGCATGGCCACGATCATGTACGAAGGCACGCCGCTGCGCCCCGATCCGGGGATCTGGTGGCATATCGTCGAGAAGTACAAGGTCAACGTGATGTTCTCGGCGCCGACCGCCGCCCGCGTGCTCAAGAAGCAGGACCCGGCGTACATGCACAAGTACGACCTGTCCTCGCTCAAGCATATTTTCATGGCCGGCGAGCCGCTCGACCAGCCGACGCACGAATGGTTCATGAACGAGCTGCAGAAGCCGGTGATCGACAATTACTGGCAGACCGAAACCGGCTGGCCGATGCTGGCTGCCTTGCCAGGCGTGGAAAAGACCCCGATCAAGTTCGGTTCGCCGAGTTTCCCGGTCTACGGCTACAACCTGAAGATCTATCGCGAAGACGGTTCCGAGTGCGATGCCAACGAAAAGGGCATCGCCGCGGTGGTCCCGCCGCTGCCGCCAGGCTGCCTGTCGACGGTTTGGGGTCAGGATGACCGCTTTATCAGCACCTATTTCACCCTGTTCAAGGAGCCGCTGGTTTACTCCTCCTTCGACTGGGCGATCAAGGACGACGATGGCTACTTCACCATCCTTGGCCGGACCGATGACGTGATCAACGTGGCCGGTCATCGCCTGGGTACCCGCGAAATCGAGGAAGCGATCCAGAACCACGCGTCGATCGCCGAAGTCGCCGTAGTCGGCGTCGAAGACAAGCTCAAGGGTCAGGTGCCGATGGCCTTCGCCGTCGTCAAGGACGCTTCCCGGGTGGCGACGCCCGAACTGGTCAAGGCGCTGGAGAAAGAAGTCTTCGCCACGGTCGACGGGATTCTGGGCGCCATTGGCCGGCCGGCTCGGGTGCACTTCGTCACCGGCCTGCCCAAGACCCGCTCCGGCAAGATGCTGCGACGTTCGTTGCAGGCCTTGGCCGAGGGGCGCGACCCGGGCGACCTGACGACCATCGACGATCCTTCGACGCTGGAGCAGATCAAGAACGCCTTGGCCAGCTAAACCTGTCCGCGCTTCATCTCAGCGAGCCCGCCGGCGCAAGCCGGCGGGCTTTTTTGCGAAACGGCAGTAATAAACTGCAGCCAGGGCGGGTGCTAGAATGCGTTCCGGTCAATCTCCTACGCTGTGCCAATCCAAACCCATGATTTACGAAACCGTTGCTGCCGTCGACCTGGGTTCCAACAGCTTCCGCCTGCAGGTCGGGCGCGTGGTTGACGATCAGATCTACACGCTCGATTCGCTCAAGGAGTCGGTGCGCCTGGCCTCCGGCCTGACCGCGGACAAACGTCTCGACGAGGAGTCGCAGGCGCGGGCACTCGACGCCTTGCGCCTGTTCGGCGAACGCATGGGCGGGTTGGACCGCGGGGCGGTGCGTGCCGTGGCGACCAATACGCTGCGGGTAGCCAAGAATGCCGCCGAGTTCCTGCCGCTCGCCGAAGAGGCTCTCGGCTTTCCCATCGAAATCATTGCCGGCCGCGAAGAAGCCCGCCTGATCTATATTGGCGCCTCGCATTCGCTACCGATGTCGGCGCAAAAGCGGCTGGTCGTCGATATTGGCGGTGGGTCGACCGAATTCATCATCGGCAAGCGCCACGATCCGCTGCTGATGGAGTCGCTCTACATGGGCTGCGTCAGCTATACGCTGCGCTTCTTCCCGGATCGCCGGATCGACCGCAAACGCCTGCGCGATGCGCAGATCGCCGCAGCCAAGGAAATCGAACTGATCGCCCACGATTATCGGCGCATGGGCTGGAAGGAAGCCGTCGGCTCGTCGGGAACGGCGCGGGCGATTGCCGATATCCTCGAAATGAACGGAATGAACCCGAACGGCGAGAGCGGCATCAGCCGCGCCGGACTCGACAAGCTCTGCGCCATGCTGGTCAAGGCCGGCTCGGCCGAGGCGCTCGACATCCCCGGGATCAGGAGCGACCGGTTGCCGGTGTTGCCCGGCGGCATCGCCATCATGTCGGCAGTATTCGAAGAGCTTGGCATCGAGCGCATGTCCTATGCCGACGGCGCCCTGCGCCTCGGGGTGCTCTACGATCTGCTGGGGCGCTTCCACCATCATGACATGCGCGATTCAACGGTGGCGCAGTTCAGACGCCGCTACCAGATCGAAGCGGACCAGGCCGAGCGGGTCGAGGCGACCGCGCTCTCGGCCTTGACGCAACTGTCAGAGGGTTCGCCGTCCGAGTCGGACGTCCAGTTCCTGTCATGGGCGACGCGCCTCCACGAAATCGGCATTTCCGTGGCCCACAACGCCTATCACAAGCACGGCGCCTACATCCTTACCTATGCTGACATGCCGGGATTCTCCAAGAAGGACCAGACGCGCCTGGCGCTGCTGGTCCTCGGCCACCGCGGCAAGCTGGAGAAGCTGGGGGCGCTGCCTTCGGTCGACAGCGCCTGGAGGCTGATTTTCTGCCTGCGCCTGGCGGTTTTGCTGCACCGGACGCGCGATGACCGTGCGCTGCCGGCCTGGCGTGCAACGGCGACAGCGAATGGTTTTCAGCTCGAGCTTCCGGCGGACTGGCTGCAGGCGAACCCGTGGACGGCTGCGGCGCTCGGGGAGGAAGCGGCGGTATGGAAGCAGACCGGCCGTGACTACCTGGTCAAGAGCCGCGCGCCGAGGAAAATCGTGTGAATCCTTTACCCCGCTTGCAGGTCGAGTCGGGGACGGTCATGCTGACCGGGGATTGGACGCTCTCCGCGCTGCTGCCCGAACTGCATGAATTGCAGCCCAGGCTCGCCACGGCTGGCCTGATGGACATGTCGTGGGACCTCTCGGCGGTCGTACGCCTTGACAGCGCGGCAGCCGTCCTGCTCTGGCGGACCTGGCACGAGCGCTGGCCAGCAGTGCTCGATGTATCTGAGACCTGTCGGCGCGCCCTAGAGCGCGTTGCCCGGACCCCGATTGCGACAGTCTCGGGCACCGATCGGCGGCCGGGGCCGGTCGAGCAGATCGGTTATCAGGTACTTGGTGCCGGCGAGAATGCCAAGGGACTGGTGACCATTTACGGGCAGATGCTGCTCGATCTTTGGCACCTCTTCAGGCACCCGTCGGAGATGCCGTGGAAGGAAGTCGCGGCCAACATCTACAAGGCCGGCGCCCTAGCCTTGCCCGTCACCGGGCTGGTCGGCTTCCTGATCGGGGTGACCATCAGCTACCTGTCGGCCCTGCAATTGCGCAGTGTCGGTGCCGACCTGTTCATCGTAAACATCCTCGGCATTTCGATCATCCGCGAACTCGGCCCGGTGCTGGTGGCGGTCCTCGTCGCCGGACGGTCCGGCTCGGCGATGACGGCGCAGATCGGCGTGATGCGGGTCACCGAGGAGATCGACGCCCTGTCAGCGATGGGCGTCTCGCGCAGCATTCGCGTGATTTTGCCCAAATTGCTGGCGTTGACCGCAGTCATGCCTTTGCTGGTGCTCTGGGCATCGGCGATCGCCCTGATCGGCGGCATGCTTTCAGCCATGCTGCAACTCGATATCTCTCTGGCCTATTTTGTCGACAACCTGCAGCGCGCCGTGCCGGTGGCCAACCTCGTCATCGGCCTTGCCAAGGGGCTGGTCTTCGGTTTCATCATCGCCTGGGTCGCGTGTCACTTCGGCCTGCGCGTCAAGCCAAATACCGAAAGCCTTTCCGCCAATACGACAACCTCCGTGGTTACGTCGATCACCCTGGTGATCCTGGTCGATGCGGTATTTGCCGTTACCACCCGCGGTATGGGGATTCCCCAGCTATGAGCGGTGCGGCGCCGGTCGTCGAGATGCGCGGCTTGAGCACGCGCATCGGCAATCGCGACGTGCATCGCAACCTCGACCTGCGCGTCGAACGCGGTCAGGTCGTCGGGCTGGTCGGCGGCTCGGGCAGCGGCAAGACCACCTTGCTGCGCCAGATTCTCGGGTTGATCGAGCCGGCTGCAGGGACGGTCCGCCTGTTCGGAGAAAATCTCGGTGCCGCTGGCCAGGCGGGTCAGTCCCTTCTGTTGCGTCGTCTTGGCATGCTGTTCCAGGGCGGCGCGCTGTTTTCAGCGCTCCCGGTGTTCGACAACGTGGCCTTTCCGCTGCGCGAGCTGAAGTGCCTCGATGAAGACTGGATTCGCCGTCTGGTGCACCTCAAACTGGCGATGGTCGAACTGGAACCCGAGCATGGCCAGTTGATGCCCGCCGAGCTCTCCGGAGGTATGGTCAAGCGCGTCGCGCTGGCTCGTGCCCTTGCCCTCGAGCCCGAGTTGTTGTTGCTTGACGAGCCGACGGCAGGCCTCGACCCTGATCGCAGCCGGAGTTTCGTCAAGCTGCTCGGGCAGTTGCAGGGGGAACTCGGCCTGACGGTGATCATGGTTACGCACGATCCGGAAACGCTGGCCGGGCTGGCCACGCACATTGCGGTGCTGGCCGAGCAGCACATCGTCAAATTCGGCACGGCGGCCGAGGTGATGGCCGGCGATCATCCCTTCCTCGCCGGTTTCAGGGATGGCGACAAGACGGGGTTGTTGTAGGATTCGTCCATGGAAAACAAATCGCATGCCTTCGTTGCCGGCCTCTTCGCCATTGTCCTCGGGGTGGCAGCGATCGTCGCCCTGGTCTGGCTGCGCGGTACGCAGGACAGCCTGAGCGAGTATGTGATCGTCACCCGGCACAGTATCGGCGGGCTGAATCCCCAGGCCCAGGTCCGCTATCGCGGAATCCGCGTCGGCAAGGTCACGGAGATCCGGCTTGACCCTGCCGATCCCCGCGACATCCTGATCTCCATTGCCATCGCCGACAATATCCCGCTGACCCGCGGCACGGTAGCCAAGCTCGCCTATCAGGGGGTTACCGGTATCGCCCACGTGCTGCTGGTGGATACGGGCAAGGACAGTGAGCCATTACCGGGCGGGGGCGCCAGTTCGGCGCGCATCGTCATGGCCCCCTCGCTGCTCGACGAGGTCAGCGAGAACGGCACGGCGGCGCTGCGCCAGGCCCAGGAGGTCATGGCCTCGGCCAACGCGCTGCTCAACGAGGAGAACCGGCGGCGCTTCGCGGCAACCATGGCCAACCTCGAGGTCGCTTCGGCCAGCATGAAGCCGGCGATCGACAACATGAACGCTTCCCTGGTGCAGGTCCGCAAGCTGCTCGACGACCGCAATCTACAGACCATCTCGCGTGCTGCGGGCGAGGTCGGGCCCCTGCTCGCGGATACCCGGCAGCTGGTCGGCAAGATGCAGGCGACCGCTGACAAGCTGGACGTCGCGATCGGTGATGCCTCAGCCGGCGGGACATCGGCGTTGATGCCGAGGCTCAATGAACTGGCTGCGGATTTCTCGATGACATCCCGGCAGTTGAGTCGTGTCCTGCGCCTGCTCGAGGATTCACCCCAGGGCCTGGTGTTTGGTGTGCCTGCTGGCGAGCCAGGGCCGGGCGAGGCCGGTTTTGCCGCGGGGAGGCGCTGAGATGAAGCGAACTGCGGTCCTCGCGTCCTGCCTGTTGCTCGTCGCCTGCTATGCGGGCGGCAAGCGGGGCGGCGATAGCGCGCTGGCGGTCTACGACTTCGGACCACCGGCGATCCAGTCGCCGGCGCTGCCCCGGCGCAGCGAAATGGCGCTCGAGGTAAGGGCGCCGCTATGGATGGATTCGATGGGCATCGAATACCGCCTGGACTATTCCGATCCGGCCCGTCCGCGTGACTACACGCGCGCCCGCTGGGCCGGACCGCCGGCCCAGCTCATCCAGCAGCGGCTTGTTCAGCAGCTTGGCTTGATGTCCTCTGGGCAGGGCAAGGCCCGGTGCGTTCTGCGTATCGATATCGACGCTTTCAACCAGGTTTTCGACGATCCGGCATCAAGTCGGGGTCAGTTGCTGGGCAGCGCCCGCTTGCTCGATCGCTCCCGGGCAACACTGGCGACCTACGATTTCAAGCTGGAAAAGCCGGCGCCAAGTGCCGACTCGCGCGGCGGCGTGGCTGCCCTGGCGGCGGCGGTCGATCAGTTGGCCGCTGATCTGGCTGCGTGGGAGCGGTCAGTTGCCGGCAGCGGCAAAGGCGCTGCCTGCTCAGGCTGAGACGATACGCTCGGCGATCCTCGCCTTCAGGTCGTCGAGGTGCTCGTCGAAATGGGTGTAGTGCATCAACGAGAGTCCGAAGACGCATGCATACAGGAGCAGACTGCGGCTCTTGGCATCGGCATCGGACATGCCGGCGGCAACGAACAGCTTGCGCGTGCACTCCAGTCGGTAGAGGTCGACCGATTCGACGACTGCCGCGGCTTGCGGGTCATGGCGTGCCCAGTCGCGCACGGCGAGTTCGATGGCCATCCCCTTGCGGTTGCGGCTGGCGCCGTAGACTTCGATGGCGAAATGTAGCTGGTCGCGCTCTCGGCCCGGCGTAATCGTAGTGATTTTCTCGATGTCGCGGATGCGACCCTCCCGCCAATGCTCGAGCATGGCGGTCAGGAGGTCGTGACGGTCCTTGAAGTGCCAGTAGAAACTGCCCTTGGTCACGCCGCAGCGCTTGGCCAGCACCTCGACTCGCAAGCCGCTGAGGCCATCGCGGGCCAGCACTTCGTTGGCGCTTTCGATCCAGTTTCCACGGTCAAGCTGGGTCCGCGGGCCAGGCAATTTTCGGCGGGCCGCTCTAATCTGGGGGTTGACAGGGCTTGTTTCCATACGCTACCGTATGCATTCCATACGACACAGTATGGTCATTGTGCGCAATGACACCGACTCTGTCAAACAAGTGCTAAGCTATACCGTTCAGGCACTGACAAAATTAACTGACCGTAAAGGAGAGCTTTGTGAAAATTCTCGTCCCCGTAAAGCGGGTGGTGGACTACAACGTCAAGGTACGCGTGAAGGCGGACGGTACGGGTGTCGATCTCGCCAACGTCAAGATGAGCATGAATCCCTTCGACGAAATTGCCGTTGAAGAAGCCGTTCGGCTCAAGGAAGCCGGCATCGCCACTGAAGTGATCGCCGTTTCCTGTGGCATTGCCGCCTGCCAGGAGACGCTGCGCACGGCGATGGCCATCGGCGCCGATCGTGGCATCCTCGTCGAAACCGACGTCGATCTGCAGCCGCTGGCCGTCGCCAAGCTGCTGAAGGCGCTGTGCGACAAGGAACAACCGCAACTCGTCATCTGCGGCAAGCAGGCCATCGATGACGATGCCAACCAGACCGGGCAGATGCTCGCCGCCCTTGCCGGCTGGCCGCAAGCCACCTTCGCCTCCAAAGTCGTGATCAACGGCAGCAAGGCTGCGGTCACCCGCGAAATCGACGGCGGTCTCGAAACCCTGGAAATCTCCCTGCCGGCCGTGGTCAGCAGCGACCTGCGTCTTAACGAGCCGCGCTATGCCACCCTGCCCAACATCATGAAGGCCAAGAAGAAGCAGCTTGACACCGTCAAGCCGGCCGATCTCGGTGTCGATGTCACGCCGCGCCTGACCACCCTCAAGGTCAGCGAGCCGCCCAAGCGCTCGGCTGGCGTCAAGGTGGCCGACGTTGCCGAACTCGTGAACAAACTCAAGAACGAAGCCAAGGTGATCTAAATGTCCATTCTCGTTATTGCCGAACACGACCACCAGAGCCTGAAGGCCGCAACACTCAATACGGTCGCCGCAGCCGCCCGCATTGGCGGTGAAATTCATGTCCTCGTCGCCGGCACTGCCTGCGCCGACGCCGCCCAGCAAGCCGCCGGCCTGCAAGGTGTCGCCAAGGTCAAGGTCGCGGACGCCCCCCACTACCAGTCGCAAACCGCCGAAAACCTCGCGGCACTGGTCGTCGCCAATGCTGCCGGCTACACCCACATCCTGGCGCCGGCGACCACCTTTGGCAAGAATGTCCTGCCGCGCGTGGCCGCATTGCTCGACGTCTGCCAGATTTCCGAAATCAGCGGCATCGAGTCGCCGGACACCTTCATCCGCCCGATCTACGCCGGCAACGTTCTGGCGACGGTCAAGAGTGCCGACACGGTCAAGGTCATCACGGTGCGCACTACCGCATTCGATCCAGTCGCCAGCGGCGGCGCCGCCGCCGTCGAAAGCATTGCTGCAGCTGCCGATACGGCGCAGACGACCCTGACCCATCGCGAACTGACCAAGTCCGAGCGTCCGGAACTCGGTGCTGCCAAGATCATCGTTTCAGGTGGTCGCGGCATGGGTAGCGGCGAGAACTATCACACCCTCCTCGAACCGCTTGCCGACAAGCTCGGTGCTGCACTCGGCGCCAGCCGCGCCGCAGTCGATGCCGGTTTCGTGCCGAACGACTACCAGGTCGGCCAGACCGGCAAGATCGTCGCGCCGCAGCTCTACCTTGCAATCGGTATTTCAGGTGCCATCCAGCATCTGGCCGGGATGAAGGACTCCAAGGTCATCGTCGCCATCAACAAGGATCCCGATGCGCCGATCTTCCAGGTGGCGGACTACGGCCTCGTGGGTGACCTGTTCGAAGTGGTTCCGCAACTGGTGGCTGCCGTCGGCTAAGGCCAAAAGCTGGCGGCTGGCACTAGAATGGCCGCATGAACCTGCCGGATACATTGCTGGACGAAGGGTGGTACTGGGCGGCTTGGGCCGTCTGGCTACCACTCTTCGCCCGCAGTCTTTTGCGGGCGCCGTGGGCTGAGCTCAAGGAGTCCGAACGGCTGAACGTCTGGTTCGGCATGATCGTGCTGCTGACCGTCCTCTGGAGCCTGAAGGCGGGAGTCAAGCCGGGGCTGTCCATGCATCTGCTGGGGGCGACCGTCTTCACCCTGAGTTTTGGCCCCCGGCTTGCCTTTGTCGGCCTCTCGCTGGTGCTGCTCGGCATTACCCTCAACGGCGACGGCGGGTTCCTGGCGTATGCACTCAACGCACTCATGATGGCCGGGGTCGGCGTTATGGTGAGTCAGGCAATCCATCGCCTGGTCGTGCGCTACCTGCCACGCCATTTTTTTGTCTACGTTTTCATCAACGGCTTCTTCGGCTCGGCGCTGGCCGTCTTCAGCGTGGGTCTGGCTGCGTGTGGATTGCTGATCCTTGCCGGCGCCTACGACTGGGACTATCTGGCGAGCGAATACCTGCCGTATTTCCTTCTGCTGGGGTTTTCCGAAGCGTGGTTGAGCGGGATGCTGATCACCATGTTCATCATCTATCGGCCAAATTGGGTGGCGACGTTTGACGATTCCAGTTATCTCGCCAACAAATAGGTAATACAATTCAGCTGATTTCATGTCATTGGGGTTGAGTCGGTGAAAAATTCCACATTTCGCTTTTCCCTCATCGCCGCGCTGATCGCCCTCTCGGGTGAGGTCGCAGCTGTCGGCCTTGGGGAGCTGAGAGGGAAGCCGGCGCTGGGCGACAAGCCGCGCTTCGAGGTCGACATCCTGGGCGCCGGTGCCGGCTCGCTTGATGCCGGGTGTTTCCGGCTAAAACAGCCGGCCGGTGATGACTACCTGCCCTGGCTGAAACAGGCGACTTTCACGGTCCGCCGCGGCAGCCCGGCGGTCCTCGAGATTCGTTCGGACCAGCCGCTGCGTGATCCGGTGCTGGCGGTGTCCGTCTATGTGTCCTGCGGGAACGATATCGTTCGCGACTACGTGGTCTTTGCCTCGCCACCCAGCGGGCGCGCATTGGAAACTTCGCCGCTGCCGCCGCGCGCCCCGGCCGCTACCCCGGCGCCCCGGCGCCAGGCGGTAGCTCCCCGTGCGCCGGCGCTTTCTCCTCCCGCCGCGCCGGCCCAGATCGCCAGCCCGCCGCCAGTAGCCGCCAAGGTGCCTGGCGCTCAGGACGGCGCAGCTCCGGCAGAAGACAAGATCAAGAGCATGGAGGCCACCGTTGGCGAACTGCAGCAGCGTGCGGCCGACCTGACCCAGAAGATCGAGCAGGCCGCTGCGACGCCTCCAGGCGCCGCGCCGCAGGCACAGCCCGATGCCAAGCCGGCAGTGCCCGCACCGGCCCCGGCACCCAAGGTGCAGGCGGCCGACAGCAAGTCCGGCGGCTCCGACTGGAGTCTGTTTGCGGCATTGTTTGGCGCCTTGCTGGCGCTCGGTGCCTGGTTTGCCTGGCGGCGTCGCGGCCAGGGTGATCAAGGCGCGGGTGCCGGGTCGGATATCGAGGTAGACCCGCAACGCAAGGACGAACATGAGGAGCGTGGCGGGCTCGACCTACAAGCCGATCCGGTGGCCATGATCACGCCGGTCAAGCTTGACCCGAGCGTGACGGCTACTGCGCCGGCGTCCTCGCGTTCGACGTCGCGTCTGGATTCGGTGATGTCGATTTCTGCTGCTACGGTCGACGAACATTTCGAGGCAAATCCCGTGATGGAGCTCGCCGAGATCATGCTGTCGTTCGGTCGCGTCAAGGGGGCAGCACAGGCACTTCAGGAATACATCGACGCCAACCCGCAGGAAGCGCTGAAGCCCTGGATCCGCCTGATGGACGTCTACCGGATGGCAGGCATGCGCCACGAGTTCGAGCGGGTCGCCCGCGAACTGAACAAGAATTTCAACGTTGAAGTCCAGAAATGGGAGCTGTCTGCCGAGGCGGCCGAAGGCGAGGTGGACGTGGTACTAGATGTCGATCATGCCCGCCCGGCCAGCCAGCCCGATCAAGGCCGCGCCGAGGGCATCGAAGGCATGCCGGCAATCATGGAGCAGGTTCTGATCCGCTGGCCGGAGGGTGATGTCCTCGACTACCTCAACCAGTTGCTGCGCGACAACCGCGGCGGCACCCGTATCGGCTTCCCGTTGTCAGTGGTCAGCGACATCCTGTTCCTGATCGAACTCAAGGAAGTTTCCAACAAGAACCAGGATGAGCCCGCTGCGACATGAGTGAATACAGTGCACCACTGAAGGATATCCGTTTCGTCATGCAGGAATTGGCGGGCCTCGACCAAGTCGTCGCCCTGCCGGGTTGCGAAGAGGCCTCGGCCGATGTCGTTGATGCGATCCTCGACGAAGCGGCCAGGTTTGCCGGCGAGGTGCTGTCGCCATTGAACCGGGTCGGCGACAAGGACGGTGCCAAGTGGAAGGACACGGTGGTCACCACCTCGCCGGGCTTCAAGGAGGCTTATCGGCAGTTCGTTGATAACGGCTGGAACGGACTGGGCGGCGATCCGCGGTTTGGCGGGCAGGGCCTGCCGAAACTTCTGTCCACGGCAGTCAGCGAGATGTGGAAGGCTTCCAATCATGCCTTCTCCCTGTGCCCCATGCTTACCCAGGGCGCCATCGAGGCGCTGATGATCGCTGGCACCGACGAACAGAAGGCGGCCTACCTGCCGCAGCTGGTTTCCGGCGAATGGACGGGTACGATGAACCTTACCGAACCGTCGGCGGGTTCCGATCTGGCGGCGGTGCGTAGCCGCGCCGAGCCGGCCGGCGACGGCACCTACCGGATTTTCGGCCAGAAGATATTCATCACCTACGGCGAGCACGACATGACGGAGAACATCGTCCATCTCGTCCTGGCCCGCACCCCCGGTGCGCCGGAAGGTGTCAAGGGGATTTCGTTGTTCGTCGTACCCAAGTTCCTGCTCAAGGCTGACGGTACACCAGGTGAGCGCAACGATGTCTATTGCGTTTCCATCGAGCACAAGTTGGGCATCCATGGCAGCCCGACCGCTGTCCTGGCCTTCGGCGACCACGGCGGGGCGATCGGCACAATGGTCGGCGAGGAGAACCGCGGCCTCGAGTACATGTTCATCATGATGAATGCCGCCCGTTTCAATGTCGGGCTCGAGGGGCTGGGCGACGCCGAACGTGCCTATCAGCGGGCCGTGACCTACGCGAGGGACCGCGTTCAGGGCACCGAGATCGGCGTGCGCGGCGGTCCGAAGGTGGCGATCATTCGGCATCCGGATGTGCGTCGCATGCTGATGTCGATGCGGGCACGCGTCGAGGCAATGCGGGCGCTGGCCTATGTGACGGCAGCGGCTCAGGACCATGCGCACAGCAATCCGGACGAAGCGGCACGCCGACACGCGCAGGCCTTCGCCGAATTGATGATTCCAGTGGTCAAGGGCTGGAGCACGGAGAGCGCCGTCGATATCGCCTCGCTTGGCGTACAGGTTCATGGCGGCATGGGCTTCATCGAGGAAACTGGTGCCGCCCAGCATCTGCGCGACGCGCGGATCACGACGATCTATGAGGGAACGACCGCCATCCAGGCCAACGACCTGATCGGGCGCAAGATCGCCCGCGAGCAGGGTGCCACGATCAAGGAGGTCATCGCCGTCATGCGCGATGCGGCGGCCGGCCTCGATGGCGACCTGGCAGGTGTCGGCGAACGCCAGCGTGTTGCGGTGGACGCGCTGGAAAGGGCGGTTTCCTGGCTCGTCGCCAACTTCTCGGCCGAGCCGAAGGCGGTCCATGCCGGTGCGGTGCCCTTCCTCCACTTGTTCGGCATCGTCGCCGGCGGCTGGCAACTGGGCCGTGCCGCGCTCATCGCGCGGACCAGATTCGCGGCCGGGGATGGTGATCCGTTCTGGCCCGCCAAGCTGGCGACGACCCGTTTCTTCGCCGACCATTTCCTGACCCAGGCCCCAGGGCTCGCCGAATCCGTGGTTGCCGGCGCAGCAGGCGCGCTGGACATGGCGGACGACAGCTTCTAAAAATCCGTCGCTTTTTGCCCGAAGGCCCGCGATTGTTGTTATAATCGCGGGCTTTTCCACCTTGCCCCACCGCATTCGCATGGCGGGGGGTTTATCCCAGAAGGAGTTTGCATGCGTCATTACGAAATCTGCTTTATCGTCCACCCGGACCAAAGCGAACAGGTGCCCGGCATGGTCGAGCGCTATCGCGCCATCGTTGGCGCCAAGGGCGGCAGCATCCATCGCCTGGAAGACTGGGGCCGCCGCCAGCTGGCTTACCCGATCCAGAAGATCCACAAGGCCCACTACGTCCTCATGAACATCGAGTGCGACGGCGAGACGCTCAACGAACTCGAGCATTCGTTCAAGTTCAACGACGCCGTGCTGCGCCACCTGACCGTCAAGATGAAAGCGGCCGTGGTTGCGCCGTCCCCGATGATGAAGGAAGAGAAGTCCAAGTCGATGATGCCCGGCGATGCAGTTCCGGCCGAGTCGACCGAGACGGCTGCTGCCTGAAGTCTGTTGGCACGGGAGTAAGGCTGAACCGTATCGAACTCTCCGGCAAGCTGGTCGAGCGCAAAGCCTTGCGCTATACCCCGGCCGGGGTGCCAGTCAGCGAAGGGTTGCTGCAACACAGCGCAGCGCAGTCTGAAAACGGTGCACAGCGCCTGGTGGAATTGGAAATTGCTGTTCTGGCCTTGGGCGAACCCGCCCGCTGGCTCCAGGCAGCCCCCCTCGGCGGGGCAGTCAATGTGACTGGTTTTCTCGCAACCAGGAGCCGCAACAGCAAGACGCCCGTGCTGCATGTGAATTCAATAGAATTTTTGGAAGGAAACGAAAATGGCTCGATTCTTCAAGAAGAAGGATGACGACAAGAAAAAGAAGCGTGGCGGTGGTCTCTTCAAGCGCCGCAAGTTCTGCCGCTTTACGGCGGAAAAGGTCGAACAGATCGACTACAAGGATGTGGATGTCCTGAAGGAATTCATCCAGGAAAACGCCAAAATCATGCCGGCGCGTCTGACCGGCACCAAGGCCGGCTATCAGCGCCAGTTAGGTACCGCGATCAAGCGCGCCCGCTTCCTGGCCCTGCTGCCCTACACCGACAACCATCAATAAGCGGAGAGACGAAACATGCAAATCATTCTGCTCGACAAGGTGGTTAACCTCGGCAACCTCGGCGACATCGTCAAGGTCAAGGATGGCTACGCCCGCAATTTCCTGATCCCGCAGCGCATGGCCAAGCGTGCGACGCCGGCCGCGCTGGCCGAGTTCGAGGCACGCCGTGCCGAACTTGAGAAGGTTGCCGCCGAAAAGCTCGCTGCTGCCCAGGGTGTCGCCGACAAAATGTCCGGCGTCTCCGTTTCCGTCGCCCGCAAGGCCGGCATGGACGGCCGCCTGTTCGGTTCCGTCGGCAATGCCGACATCGCCGACGCGCTGAAGGCTGCCGGCTTCGATGTCGACAAGTCCTCTATCCGCATGCCGGAAGGTCCGCTCAAGGCGATTGGCGAGTTCCCGCTCGACGTTGCGCTGCATACCGACGTGCTGGCCAACATCACCGTGGCGGTCGTTGCCGAGTAATTCCGGCCGTGCTTCGCCCCAGAAGGCCTCGCAGATGCGGGGCCTTTTTAATTTAAACTACCGGCCATGAACCAGCGCCCGCAAAAGCCCAGAATTTCCGATTCGACACTCGATCAGCTTCGCGTGCCCCCGCATTCCATCGAGGCCGAACAGTCGGTCCTCGGCGGCCTGCTGCTCGACAACCAGGCCTGGGACCGGATCGGCGACCTGGTCGCCGACTCCGACTTCTATCGCGACGAGCACCGGCGCATCTTCCGGCAGATCCGCAACCTGCTGGAGCGCGCCAAGCCGGCCGATGTCGTCACCGTGGCCGAGGCCCTCGATGCGGCCGGCGAAGGCGACCAGACCGGCGGCCTGGCTTATCTGGGTGAACTGGCGGCCAACACGCCGTCGGCCGCCAATATCCGGCGTTACGCGGAGATCGTCCGCGAGCGCTCGGTGCTGCGCCAATTGGTGGCTACCGCCGACGAGATCGCGGCCGATGCGCTGAATCCGCTCGGGCGGGATGCCGAATCGCTGCTCGACGAAGCGGAATCGAAGATATTCAAGATTGCCGAGGCCGGCGCCGGGCACAGCGAAGGTTTCGTCCACATCAATCCGCTGCTTACCCAGGTGGTCGAGCGCATCCAGGAACTGCACGACCGCGACAATCCCTCGGACATCACCGGTGTTCCGACCGGCTTCGTCGACCTCGACCAGAAAACATCTGGCTTCCAGCCAGGCGACCTGATCATCGTCGCCGGACGTCCCTCGATGGGTAAAACTGCATTTGCACTGAATATCGCTGAAAACGTTGCCGTGGACACGGGTTTGCCGGTCGGGGTGTTCTCGATGGAAATGGGGGGCACCCAGTTGGCGATGCGGATGCTGGCATCGATCGGTCGCCTTGACTCGCATCGGGTGCGTACCGGCCGCCTGAATGACGATGAATGGTCGCGTCTCTCCTATGCGCTGGGCAAGTTGCACGAGGCGCCCATCTACATTGATGAAACGGGCGGATTGACCCCGTCGAACCTGCGCGCCCGCGCCCGTCGGCTGGCGCGCCAGTATGGCGGCAAGCTCGGTCTGCTGGTCATCGACTACATTCAGCTGATGAGCGGCAACCGGCAGGGTGAGAACCGGGCCACCGAGGTGTCGGAAATCTCGCGCTCGATCAAATCGCTGGCCAAGGAGTTGCAGGTGCCCATCGTCGCGCTGTCGCAGCTATCGCGCAAGGTCGAGGAGCGCACCGACAAAAGGCCGATGATGTCCGACCTGCGCGAGTCGGGCGCCATCGAACAGGATGCCGACGTGATCCTGATGATGTACCGCGAGGAATACTACAAGCCGGATACGCCGGACAAGGGGATTGCCGAAGTCATCATCGGCAAGCAGCGTAACGGCCCGACCGGTACCGTGCGTCTTGCCTTCCTCGGCGAATACACGCGCTTCGAGAGCCTCGCCGGGGGCGGCGAGGGACGCCCTTCGGACTATTAGCGGATGCCACCCGGCTAGAGCTCGATACGTTGGCGGGTGGTGATGGTGTATTCGAAGCTGGCGGGGTCGGTGCCGTCGCGCAGGCTTCCCTTTGCTTCGAGTTGCGGGAACAGCAGGAACGGGATCCGCGTCGTCCGGCCGGGCAGATCGACGTCGCTGCCGACGTTGAAGGCGATCCAGTTCATTTCCCATACCCCGAACAGGATCTTGCGCAGCGACAGCAGCTTGCTGTCGCGATCTGAGAGGCCTTCGATGGCGATAGCACGCCGGACGTCGCTGGGGTCGACCGGAATCCAGCCGAATCCGGGAATGTAGAACTCGGCCCGGACATGCTGCGCCCGGGTGGCATCCTCACCGTTCACGCCGAGGCTGCGGAAGAGCCGCGAAGGGCCGACCCGCAAGCCATAAACGCAGCGTGCGGGAATGCCGATGGCGCGGCAGATCGCCACGAACAGGCCGTTGATGTCCGCCGAGCGGCCACCGTACTGGCCGCGGATCAGCTGCTGGTTCACATTGCCGCTGCCACATCCGGGCAGGGCGGCGTCGTAAATGGTGTTATCCACGACCCAGTCATAGATTGCCTTGGCTTGCGCAACGGGGTCCTTGATCCGGCCGACGATCCGTTCTCCCAGCTGATGCGCCAGGCCGTCGTTGGGAATCAGCTGCGAGGACTGGAGATTGCGGCGCAGTATGTCTTCGCGCTCGGGGGCAACGGTCCGCTTGGTGACATCGAAATGGCGGTCCGCCGTGGTCACCTGGGTCTTGATCTGGAAGCGCGCCTCGCTGCCGTCGGGCCATTCGGAGTGGAATACCTCAAGGTCGCCATCGGGCAGGCGGCGCATGCTGGACAACTTCGTATTGCCGTCCCAGCTGTGGCCCAGTGTGCGCTGATACAAGGTGTCCTGATTGAGCGGCAGGGGCAGCCACAGGCGTGCGTGGCCTGAAGCGCCCTTGACGGTGACGGTCGTCGAAATCTCGTAGGTCCGCCAGTCGGCCGGTGGCTCGGCGGCCTTGACTGGCGGCAGCCGGCTTGCCGAAGTCCCTGCCGGCGGCTTCTCGGTGATCGGGTCCTCGGCGGTATGGGCGACCGGCCCGCTCGGCTGGGCGGCGGCAGGTTTTGTGCCATGGCGGCCTGATACGGGTTTGCGTGTGGCGGTGCCCGATGCAGGCTTGGGGTCAGACTTTTTCTTGGCGGCCAGTGCTTCGGCAGAAAGCAGGGACAAGGCAGCGGCAGAGGCTAGGAAATCGCGGCGTTTCAATGGTTCCTCCGGCGGAGACAGCCCGTGGCTGAAACGAAAAGGCCGTGTCACTGACACGGCCCCTTTAGTTATTGGACCGGATTATAGCACTTCGGCTGCGTGGTCGGCCAAGCGCGAACGCTCTCCGCGTTGTAACGTTATGTGACCGGAGTGTGGCCAGCCCTTGAAGCGGTCGACGACGTAGGTCAGGCCGGAACTGCCTTCGGTCAGGTAGGGCGTGTCAATCTGCGCGATGTTGCCGAGGCAGACAACCTTGGTGCCCGGGCCGGCACGGGTGACCAGCGTCTTCATCTGCTTCGGCGTCAGGTTCTGCGCCTCATCGATAATCAGGTATTTCTTGAGGAAGGTTCGGCCGCGCATGAAGTTAAGCGACTTCACCTTGATCCGCGAGCGGATGATGTCGTGGGTCGCCGCCTTGCCCCAGTCGCCGCCGTAGGGGCCGCCGCTGTCGTCGGTATGGGTGAGGACGTCGAGGTTGTCCTCGAGCGCGCCCATCCACGGCGCCATCTTTTCTTCCTCGGTGCCGGGCAGGAAGCCGATGTCCTCGCCGACCGGTACCGTGACGCGGGTCATGATTATCTCGACGAAGCGCTTGCTCTCGAGGGTCTGGTTGAGGCCGGCGGCAAGCGTCAGCAGGGTCTTGCCGGTACCGGCCTGGCCGAGCAGGGTGACGAAGTCGATCTCGGGGTTCATCAGCAGGTTCATCGCGAAATTCTGTTCGCGGTTGCGCGCGGTGATGCCCCAGACTGCATTCTTCGGGTGCGTGTAGTCGATCAGGGTCTCGAGGACGGCGCTCTTGCCGGCGGCTTCCTTGACGATGGCGGCAAAGCCGTCGCTTTCCAGCCAAACGAACTCGTTGACCAGCAGTTGCGGGCAGAGCGGCCCGGTTACCTTGTAATAGGTCCGGGTATCCTTCTTCCAGGACTCCATGCCCTTGCCGTGCCTCTCCCAGAAATTCGCGGGCAGGGCGCGCGTGCCGGTGTAGAGGATATCGGTATCCTCGAGCACCTTGTCGTTGAAATAGTCCTCGGCCAGCAGGTTGAGGGCGCGCGACTTGATGCGCATGTTGATGTCTTTCGACACCAGGATGACCGGGCGCTTGGGAAATTTCTTCTGCAGGTGGATGACCACCGACAGGATCTGGTTGTCGACCTTGGAGGTCGGCAGGCCCTGCGGCAATTCGGCGCTGATCGCTTCCGTCTGCAGGAACAGACGGCCGCTGGCCAGCTTGCTCGACGGGCCATAGAGGTCGATGCCCTCGTCGATATCGACGCCATCGTGGGCCAGCATTTCATCGAGCGTGCGCGAGGCCTGGCGCGCGTTGCGGGCGATTTCCGACATGCCCTTCTTGTTGTTGTCGAGTTCTTCCAGCGTCATGATCGGCAGGAAGATGTCGTGTTCCTCGAAACGGTAGAGGCAACTGGGGTCGTGCATCAGCACGTTGGTGTCGAGGACGAAAATCTTGGTGATTGCGGGCTTCTTGGCGGCGGCTGGCTTGCGCGGCATGAAATGGCCTTTGTCTGGGTTAGAGGGATTTGACGAAATCAAGGACTTCGCGGGCGTGGTCGGGCACCTTCACTCCGCGCCACTCGCGGCGCAGGACGCCGCTGCGGTCGATGATGAAGGTGCTGCGCTCGATGCCACGCACCTGTTTGCCGTACATGTTCTTCATCTTCATGACAGAGAAAAGCTTGCAAACCGCTTCGTCGGTATCTGCACCGAGTTCGAAGGGCAGCGACTGCTTGGACTTGAAGTTCTCGTGCGACTTCAGGCTGTCCCGGGAAATGCCCAGAATGACCGCGTCGACCGCAACAAACTGCGGATGCAGGTCACGGAACTGCAGCGCTTCGGTGGTGCACCCCGGGGTGCTGTCCTTGGGGTAGAAATAGATGACGACCACCTTGCCGGCCTGGGCCGCCAATTTGAAGTCCTGGCCACCGGTGGCCGGCAGCGAGAAATCCGGAACCTTCGTGTCGAGCATGCATTGCCTCCTGATCTTGGGTGTGCGGCCATTGTCGGCAATGGGCAGGGATGCGGTCAAGTTGTTACACTGCGCACCATGCAGAAAATCATCACCCAGCTCCTGCTGATCGCCACGATTGCCGGCTGCAGTCAGCCGTGGAACGATCCGTATCCGGCAGCCGATGCCGACAGCAACATTCTCTACGCCGCGTTCACTGACCGCCCGAAACATCTCGATCCGGCGCAGTCCTACACCGAGGACGAAATCACTTTCACGGCGCAGATCTATGAACCGCCGTTGCAATACCACTACCTCAAGCGCCCCTATCAGCTGATTCCGGGCACCGTGCAGGAGGTGCCGCAGCCGCGTTTTGTGGACTCGCAGGGGCAGGCCTTGCCGGCAGATGCGCCGTCGGACATGATTGCCGAAAGCATCTATGAACTGCGGTTGATGCCCGGCATCCGCTACCAGCCGCACCCGGCCTTCGCGCTCGACGCGGAAGGCCGGCCACGCTATCTGGGCATCGATGTCGCTGCCGGGCGCCAGAAAATCGTCGACTTTCCGCAAACCGGCAGCCGCGAACTGACCGCCGAAGATTACATCTACCAGATCAAGCGCCTGGCCTTGCCGCGCATCCATTCGCCGATCTTCGGCATGATGGCCGACAAGATCGTCGGCCTCCAGGAACTGGGCGAGGCCTTGCAGAAGGCGGCGCAGGCGCTGCCGGCGGATGCGTGGATCGACCTCGACGACTTTCCGCTGGCCGGGGTCGAGAAAGTTGATCGCCATACCTGGCGCATCCGGGTCAAGGGAAAGTACCCCCAGTTCCTCTACTGGCTGGCGATGCCCTTCTTTGCCCCGGTGCCGCGCGAGGTCGATCGGTTTTTCGCACAGCCCGGCATGGCGGCCAAGAACCTGACGCTGGACTGGTGGCCGGTCGGCACCGGGCCGTTCATGCTGACGGAGAACGACCCCAACCGGCGCATGGTGCTCGCCAGGAACCCCAACTTCCATGGCCAGACCTACCCGTGCGAAGGCGAGGAGGGCGACCGCGAGGCCGGCCTGCTGGCGGATTGCGGCGAGGCACTGCCCTTTGTCGACAAAGCCGTTTTTTCCCGCGAAAAAGAGGCCATTCCTTACTGGAACAAGTTCCTGCAGGGCTATTTCGATGCCTCGGGCATATCCTCCGACAGCTTCGATCAGGCGGTGCGCGTCAATGTCGGTGGCGACGTGGCGCTGACCGACGAAATGCGCGACAAGGGCATCCGCTTGCTGACCTCGGTCAAGACCTCGACCTTCTACATGGGCTTCAACATGCTCGACCCGGTGGTGGGCGGCATTGGCGGGCGGGGCACGAAGATCCGGCAGGCGATCTCCATCGCCGTGGATCAGGAGGAGTACATCTCGATCTTCCAGAATGGCCGCGGGATTGCCGCCCAGGGGCCGCTGCCGCCTGGTATCTTTGGCCATGAGAGCGGTCCCGAGGGGATCGACAGCGTGGTCTACGACTGGGTCGATGGCAAGCCGCAGCGCAAAGCGGTCGAGGTGGCAAGGCAGTTGATGGTCGAAGCCGGCTATCCGAACGGGCGCGACGAAAAGACCGGCGAGCCGCTGGTCGTCTTTCTCGATACCACGGGCGGCGGCATGGGTGAAAAATCGCGGCTCGACTGGCTGACCCGCCAGTTCGCGAAGATCGATGTCCAGCTGGTCGTGCGCTCGACCGACTTCAACCGCTTCCAGGACAAGATCCGCAAGGGCAATGTCCAACTCTACTATCTGGGCTGGAATGCCGATTACCCGGATCCGGAGAACTTCTTCTTCCTGCTCGACGGCAGGGAGGGCAAGGTCGCCAAGGGCGGGGAGAACGCGTCCAACTATGCCAACCCGGAGTTCGATCGGCTGTTCGCGGCCATGAAGAACATGGAAAACACGCCCGAGCGCTTGCAGATCATCCGTGCCATGAACCGCATCCTGCACCACGATGCGCCGTGGGACTTCGGGCTGCATCCGAAAAGCTATACGCTTGCCCATCGCTGGCTCAAGAATCGCAAGCCGAACGATGTCGGCAACAACATCCTAAAATATCAGCGTATCGATGCCGCCGACCGCGAGCGGGCGCGTCGCGAGTGGAACCAGCCGGTTCTCTGGCCCTTTGTGCTGGGCTTCGCCGTGCTGGCGCTCGCCGTCATTCCGGTGATCATCGGCTACCGGCGGCGCGAGCGGCGGGCCGCCGTCCGATGAACCTCGTCCAGCGCCAGCAGCGTCTCGACGGCTTGCTGGCGGCGTTTCAGCCGCTCTGGCATGCCCAGCCGTTTCGCGAACTCAGGCCGGCGTGGTGTGCGGAGTGGCCGGCACTGGCCAGCGCCCTGCTGGCCCTCGATGATGCCGCGGAGGCCCATCTGGCGGCCGACGACGCGGCGGCAACGGCCCTCGTTGCCCGCCACATTCCGGAACTTGGCGAGTTGTTAGACCTGGTTGATCTGGCGGATTGCCAGGCCGCGGCGCCTCCCGAGGTTGGCCGCTTCTGGGCCTGGGGCATTCCCGGGCGCAAGCGCGCGCAGATCGAGGCCTTCGCCGCGGCGGCCCGCTGCAGCCAGCGGCCGGTCATCGACTGGTGCGGGGGCAAGGGACATCTCGGGCGCCTGCTGGCCTTGAACTGGGATCAGGGCGTCACGACACTGGAAATCGACCATGTCCTGTGCGCCGAAGGCGCGGAACTCGCCGAACGGGCCGGGGCCGAACAGCAATTCGTGGCGACCGACGTCAGGGAGCCGGGCCGGTACCTGCAAGGCGGCCGCCATGCAGTGGCCCTGCACGCCTGCGGTGACCTCCACCGGACATTGGTTGCCGGGGCGGCCGGGCAGGGGCTGGCTGCGCTCGATCTTGCCCCGTGCTGCTATTACCGGGGAATTCACGGCAGCTACGAGCCGTTGTCTGGTGCCTTGCTGAACCGCCTGAGTACTGAAGGTGCCCGTCTTGCCGTGACCGAACTGGTGACCGCCGCCCCTCGCCAGGCACGGCAGCGCGACCGCGAGATGGCCTGGAAACTGGGTTTCGATGTCTGGCGTCGCCAGGCAAGCGGCAGCGACGGCTACCGGAACTTCCGGCCGGTGCCGGCGCCCTGGATGCGCGGCAGCTTTGCCGAATTCATGGTGCTTTTAGCGGGGCGTGAAAGCCTGCCGGTGCCCGGCGCCCATCAGGTGGACCTGCTGGAACAGAGCGGCTGGGCGCGTCAGCGCGAGGTGATGCGTTTGTCTGTCGTGCGCCATGTCTTCCGCCGTCCGCTGGAGGTCTGGCTGGCGCTCGATCTCGCTGTGCGGCTCCAGAACGACGGGTATTCGGTCAGCCTCGGTCGTTTTTGCGAGCGCCGCCTGACGCCGCGCAACCTGCTTATTTCGGCGCGCCTGAACTGAACAGGTAGGCTTCGAGGTCGGCCGGGTGATCGGCGATGAAGTCGGCCCCCCAGCCCTGAGGCGGTCCGCTGGTGCCGAGATAACTGTAGGAGACGGCCGCCGTCAGCGTCCCCGCCGCCTGGCCGGCAATGATGTCGCGTCGGTCGTCGCCGACGTACAGCGTGCGCTGTGGCGCGCAACCGAGCAGGGCGCAGGCATGCAGGACAGGCAAGGGCGAGGGCTTGGCCTCCGCCGTCGTGTCGCCGCTGACCACGCAGGGTGTGCGCGGGCTGAGGCCGAGTGCCTCGACCAGCGGATCGGTGTAGCGCGCCCGTTTGTTGGTGACGATCCCCCAGGCGACGCCCCGCCTTTCCAGGCAATCAAGCAGTTCGGGAATGCCGTCGAAGAGGGTACTCAGCTCGCACAGCCGGCCGGCGTAGATTTCGAGGAAGCGCGCAGCCAGGCGCTCGTAGTCGCGGTCCGCCGGCTCGATGCCGAATCCGGCGCCGAGCAGCCCGCGTACGCCCTGCGAGGTATGGGGGCGCAGGCGGTCAAAAGGCTGTTGCGGTCGACCTTCCTCGGTGAGCAGAAAATTGACCGTGCCGCACAGGTCGGGCGCGGTGTCGGCGAGGGTACCGTCGAGGTCGAAAAGTACCGCCTCAAACATTCCTGACGGCGCGGATCAGGTAATTGACGTCCGTATCATTGCCCAGCGCGTAGCGTCGGGTAAGCGGGTTGTAGGTCATGCCGATCAGTTCGGCAGGTTCGAGGCCGCACTGCTTGCACCAGCGCGTCAGCTCGGAGGGCTTGATGAACCGGGCGAAATCGTGCGTGCCCTTGGGCAGCATCTGCAGCACGTATTCGGCACCGATCACCGCCAGCAGGTAGGATTTCGGGTTGCGGTTGAGTGTCGAGAAGAAGACCTGGCCACCAGGCTTCACGAGCCGGGCACAGGAAGCCACGATGCTCGCCGGGTCCGGTACGTGCTCGAGCATCTCCAGGCAAGTCACGGCGTCGAAGGCGCCGGGCATCTCGTCGGCCATGTGCTCGGCGGAGATCATCCGGTAATTGACCTTCTGGCCGCTTTCCAGCAAGTGCAGGCGGGCGACGCCAAGCGGCTTTTCCGAGAGGTCGATTCCCGTAACCTCGGCACCGCGGTCCGCCATCCCCTCGGAGAGCAGGCCGCCGCCGCAGCCGACGTCGAGGACGCGCTTCCCGGCAAGGCCGATGGCGGCGTCAATCCAGTCGAGGCGCAACGGGTTGATGTCGTGCAGGGGCTTGAATTCGCTGTTCGGGTCCCACCAGCGGTGGGCAAGGTCGCCGAATTTCTCCAGTTCGGCGGGGTCGGCATTGAGCATGATTCGGCCTGAAGCGTCAGTTGGGTGAGCGGAAATGAAAAAGCCCTGCCGGAGCAGGGCTTTTCAGTGAAACTCGGCGAATTACTTGGTGCCGATGATTTCGATGTCGGCGCGGCGATCCGGCTGCAGGCAC
>ERZ724517.489-NODE-489-length-23791-cov-7.902764_pt1 | contig 23791 bp, 27 predicted proteins | sample MGYA00376050_ERZ724517 | MGnify/ENA primary metagenome ERZ724517 (study PRJEB28724, sample SAMN07190886) | activated sludge metagenome | isolation source: activated sludge of sewage treatment plant in Hong Hong | place: USA: Christiansburg, Virginia | collected... | reverse complement strand
CTATGCCGGCAAGGAAGCCTCCAATCACACCCTGCCACAGGACTCAATCAACCAGCTGCTGGTCGACCTGGCCAATGAAGGCCTCTCGGTGGTCCGCCTCAAGGGCGGGGATCCCTTTATTTTCGGGCGTGGCGGCGAAGAACTCGAAACACTGGTGGCATCCGGCATCCCTTTCGAAGTCGTGCCGGGGGTTACGGCAGCCTCAGGTTGTGCCGCCTATGCCGGCTTCCCGCTGACCCATAGAGATCATGCCCAAGCGGTCACCTTTGTCACTGGCCACCTCAAGGATGGTACGGTCAACCTCGATTGGCCGGCACTTTCCCGCCCCAAACAGACTGTCGTCTTTTACATGGGGATCGGCGCCGTTGCCGAAATCTGCCGCCAGATGATCAATCACGGCCTGCCGTCGATGACTCCGGCGGCGGTGATTCGCAACGGCACACAGCCTGACCAGCAGACTGTACTCGCCACATTGGGCACCCTGCCCCAACGTATCCTTGAGTCCGGCATCAAGCCGCCGGCGTTGATTGTTGTCGGTAGCGTCACCAAACTGCATGAAAAATTAAGCTGGTTCGAACGTTGAAACGCTTGATCGCACTTGCTGCTGCCTGCCTGAGCTTTGGCGCGCAAGCCTACACGGCGGACGAACTGCGTGGCGACTGCCTGGCGGCTGAAGAGTTTTATGCCGCCAAGAACAGCTCCGACCCTTACCAATCCATACGCGGCGCCCGCTGCATGGCTTACGTTGCCGGCTTTGCCGATGGCTATGCGGTCAGTGACTATCTGGCAGAAAAAGTTGGCGTCACACTCAACGCCATCTGCCTGCCCAAGGACAAGGATCTCCCCTACCGCCTGGTCCGTTCGGTACTCTCTCATCTCGATCGTACACCGCCGCAAAGCACCATCAGTACCGCAACATTGGTCGCCGCCGCACTGGCAAAAACATTTCCTTGTGCAGATCAGCTTGAACCAAAGAAGTGATTCGTGGATAATCCTGCCTTCGTTGCCCCGGTGGCGGAATCGGTAGACGCAGCGGATTCAAAATCCGCCGCCGAAAGGTGTGCCAGTTCGAGTCTGGCCCGGGGCACCAAGTAGATGAGACAAGGCTTTCCAGACGGAAAGCCTTTTTTCTTTCTAGCCCATGAAATCACCAATGGGACACTGGTGGGACAACCCCACAAAACAGACCGCAAACACAACACGGTCAACGCCCGGCGAGCATCCAAAATGACCCAGCACCACACAGCAATTTATCGGTGCAATTGCGTCAATTTTTCCCGCTATGCCCCATGAGTGCCCCATGCCGTTAGGGTTTGATATGCAACACCATATTTCTAAACGGATAATTACTCTGCATTCATCTGATTAACAATCCGCTGTTGCTGTTTTTTCTTCTTTGCTCTACTCTGTAAATATCAACAGGCAGAGCGAGGCAATCATGGCCAGCATCGAGAAACGAATCTCAAGTGAAGGAAAAACCAGTTATCGCGTGAAGGTGCGCGTTCGCGGATTCCCTCCCGACTCTGCGACATTTGATCGGCTGTCAGATGCAAAACATTGGGCGGCACAAACGGAATCCGACATGAAGGCCGGGCGCCATTTCGGCACCTCGAAGCGCCATACCTTCAAAGAGCTATGCGACGAATACGAGAAACATGCTGCCGACCTCCTATCGTTTGATGACCGCAAGCAGCACCTCGATAGATGGCGCACTGAATTTGGGCCTGATTTGTTGAGCGACGTGACACCCCAACGGGTGATGAAGATCCGCGAAAAGCTCCTTGCTGAGCCAACTCGCTACACAACAAGAGCAACGGGCAATGCTGAAGCGGATGCGCAGCGCGTTATGGGAAAACGATCAGGCGCTTCCGTCAATCGTTACTTAGCCACGCTAAGTGCAGCCATGGCGTACGCAGTAAAGCCTTTGAGCTGGCTAGAATCAAACCCGATTGCGAAGGTTACGAAATCCAAGGAACCGCCTGGGCGAGTGCGCTTCCTCAGCGACGATGAACGAATTCGACTACTGAACGCCTGCCGGCCTCATGCTGACCTGTATTTAGCGCTACTGCTTTCATTGACCACGGGCGGGCGGCAAGCCGAAGTTATGGGGCTTCGCTGGCAGCAGGTCGATTTCAGCAGGAAAACGCTGACGCTGATGGAAACGAAAAACGGCGACCGTCGAACCCTGCCACTTGTCGGCGAGGCGTTCACACTTCTGCAAGAGCGCTCCAAGGTTCGGAGCCTGAAAGACGACCGCGTTTTCGTACCAGTCAAAGAGGCAGGCGAGCGGCGCAATCTACGCGAGGCATGGGAACGGGCATTGGCGACAGCCGAAATCGAAAACTTCCACTGGCACGACCTTAGGCACACGGCAGCAAGCTATCTGGTAATGAACGGTGTCAGCCTCGTTGAAGTCGCCAAAATTCTTGGCCACCGCACCCTTTCCATGGTTGCCCGATACGCGCACCTTGCCGACGAACACATTGTTGCGACTGGCGAGAAGCTTGCTGCCCGCTTGGGGGTGGCATGATGAAGTTGATTCTTTCCATGTCAGACAATGGCAAACCCCGCGAAGCGATTCCAGTTCGCGCCGTGCCTCTCGTTACAGATGGGTTTATCTCGGCTGAGGAAATTGCAATTGCCTTGGCCGGTGAAGGCTGGAGTTTGCGCCATTGCCCCACCGCCCACATCCAATCAGACGGAGAACTAAAAACAATTCCACCGTCTGACTGGCGCTTGATAGCGGATCAATTACAGGCACTCAATGCAAGCCTTCCGGAGGGCAAACCCGGTAAATATGAATGGCTTCACCGATCAATCGCGGAAATTCCTGCTGCCGCATTTTTATGGGCTGACGAATTCGCCGATGCCTACCGTAAGTCGTTCAATAACGCCATTCACCTAGAACATTCAGAAGGGGAGACCCTGCACGCCAATGGCGAAGTGCGCATCCCAATGGTTGTTTCAGATCAGTTACGTTGCGTTGCCCTTGAGGGATTTCCAGATATACCGGTCGGAGTTCTTACTGCGCCGGCTTCCAATAACCCCATGGTGCCAGACAGCCCGACAACTCAAACGATTTGTGCCGAACTTCAACTCTGCCTCGAAAAGCAACAACCAATCTCTCACGAAGCACCAACACTCAGCGTCAATGCAAATGACGCCACGCCTGTACTTACTCCCCAAAATTGGGGACAACCACCAAAGTCAATCGACAAGGAAAGGGGCTGTCGCCGATTGATTCGTGAAAACTGGGATGAAATTAAAAAGCTGTATGGTCAAAACCCAGACGGAAGGCAAGTTTTACGTGTTATCAAACGACACCTCGACAAAGACCAATCTCCGCCAGTCATCAAAACTGTCCAGAACAAGCTCGCACAACTGAGAGGGGAAAACTTGATTCCCTGATTTTTTCCCTGGAAGTTCCCTAGAGATTCCCTTATTCCCGGCTTTTACAAAAAGGGGGAGGGATGGCAAAAAATCCGCATCGTCAACAACACGGCAACCGCCAAAAGGAACGACGATGCAAACACTACAAACCGCCGCAGTTGCGAGTACTGCAACCAACGCACCGACCCGCCCGGTCTTCACCACCCGCCAATTCTCGGTGCGTAATCCGGCATTTTCAGAACTCTCAATTCGCAACTTAGTTTTCAAAGCCGACCCTAGGCATTCATCAAAGGGAGAAATCCCCGGCAATGGCCTGATCGAAGCCGGAGCCATTATTCGTATTGGCCGCAAGGTGCTGATCGATGAAGACCGCTTTTTCGAGTGGGTTGAATCGCAGCAGGGGACGCGGTAATGAGTACCGTAACGCCGGGACCGCGTGACACATCCGAAACCAAGCCTAACTATGAAGCTCCGGGCGCTGATGCTGCCGAATATTGCCTCAATACTATTCTGAATAGTGAAGACCAAGCCGAGGCTTGTCGCGCCGTTATTAAGATGCTGGACAGCCTTTCTGGTGGCGGCAAAATTGCCAAGAAAGCCAGACGAGGCGCTGCAGTCACGCTGGTCAATGTTCTTGAACGCGGCCTCGGTGCAATCTCAAGCGACGGGGGCAACCAGTGAAAAACGCCCACCCCCAAGAATCAGGAACGAGCGCCGGCACCGCGCAATTTTACATCGACAACCCACGTGAACGCCGCCTTCTTGCCGTGCTGCTTCAGCGTGGCCAAACAAGCTGCCATGACCTCGACGGCCTGATCGGTGCCGAGAACTCACCCAATGTCGTAATGCGCATGCGCCGGAAGTTTGGACTCAACCTCGACATGGAAAAGCGCAAGTTCGCCGACCGTGATGGTCAGCAAGTATGCATTGGTTTCTATTCGCTGAGTGCCGCTGACCGCCCAAAGGCGATAGCAGCACTGAATGGCCAGAGGTGATATATGGCCGTTCTCTACCGAACAATCTGCCGCGATTTTTTTAGCGATGCGGACGTGGTTGAGCTTACCCACATTGCCCGACTTCTTTACCAGGGAACGTGGCTTGAGGCTGACCGTGAAGGCCGCTTACCTTGGGATCTGCGCACACTTTCAGTCCGCTACTTTCCGCGTGACGGAATTAACCTGAAGGATGCCGCCGACGAGTTGATCGTTCTTGGGCTGGTCATTCCGTATATCGCTGACGAACGCTCCCTGGCGTGGCTACCAAAGTTCAAACAGTTTCAAGCGTTCAACAATCGTGAGGCACCGAGCAAGCTACCGCAACCACCTTCACGCGTGGCGACGCGTGGTGACACGTCATCACGCGTGACATCGCGACGCGACGCGACCGGGACGCGTGACCACGCGCACGATGAAATGGAATGTAATGTAAGTCGCGTTGCGACGTGTGCCCCTTCCCCTAGCCAAGCCGATGGTGCTCTTCATTATGAGTGTACACAGAGCGGAATCCCAAGCGGCATAAATTCAGGCAACGGGGGCGATGATGAGTTTTGACCTCCGCCCATACCAGAAGGACGCAATCGACGAATTGCGCCGCGCCCTGACTGAATTTCACCGGGTTTGTCTTTATTCGCCGACCGGCTCTGGAAAGACTGAAATTGCCATAGCCATGATCATGCTCGCCCTTGGCAAGGGAAAGCGGGTGGTTTTCCTGGTGAATCGTATCGAGCTTTGCACACAAGCTTTGCGCCGCTTTCGCAAGGCGGGAATTGATGTGGGCTTGATCCAAGGCGAGAACAGTTTCAACGTGTCAGCTCAGGTCGTGATTGCCAGTATTCACACAGTCGCTCGGCGGGGCATTCCGGATTGCGACTTAATTCTGATTGACGAGGCACACGGCGTTCCCGGGAGCATGGCATATCGGGAGCTGCTTTTCAGACTGAACAATGTTCCAACGATTGGATTGACGGCGACGCCATTCAGTCGGGGCATGGGACGCCACTACAAGGAGCTTGGCGGGGCGTTGTTTCAGAAGCTGGTTCCCGCAGCAACAATTCGCGAACTTATTGATCAGGACTACCTCATTGATGTCGAGGTCTATGCACCGTCTGAGCCAGACCTTCGAGGCGTAAAAGTTGTTGCTGGTGACTACAGCGAGAAGGAACTCGGGGAGGCTGTTGATAAACCGGAACTGGTGGGCGACATCGTTGACCATCTACTGAAACACTGGGGCGGCAAGCCGGTAGTGATTTTTGCGACGAACCAAGCTCATAGCCGACACATCGTTATGCTCCTTATCAGTCGCGGAGTTCCAGCAGAGCACATCGACTGCTATACCGATGACGATGAGCGCCAAGCGATTCTTGAGCGCGTTCGCACCGGCCAGACAAAAGTCATCTCCAATGTCGGAATTTTGGCTGAAGGTTGGGATTTCCCTGCTTGTGAGGTAATGGTTTTGGCTAGACCCACACGCAGCCTGTGCCGATACATTCAGATGGCCGGCCGCATTCTTAGACCATTCCCCGGCAAAAAGCGTGGGTTGATCTTGGATCATTCCGGAACAGTTTCACGTCTAGGTTTTCCCACCGATGACTTGCCGCTGATCCTCGATGATGGCAAACCGAACAAGTCAGGCCAGGCACAACGCGACGAGCCTTTGCCGAAGCCTTGCACAAGCTGCCACTTCATGAAGCCGGCGAAGATTCATGCGTGTCCAAAGTGTGGTTTTGCACCGGAACGCCAGTCGACCGTCGAAGTAGCTGACGGCGAACTGGTCAGGGTGGAGCGCAAAAAGCCGGCTACCACGGACACCAAGCAGCATGTATTCAGCCAATTGCTGTTCATCCAGCAGAAACGCGGGTATCGCAGTGGATGGGCGGCCAACCAATACCGCAGCATCTTTGACGTTTGGCCGCGTGGCCTGCACGAAGTAGCCGCCACCCCGACACAGGTGTTATTGAACAAGGTCAAGGCAAATCAAATCGCCTACTCGAAGAGTCGCGAGAAGGAGGCCAGCCATGCAAGCCGCTGACCTCGCCCGTAACCGCTGGCCCGACCTGCTGGCCCATTTCGGGATTGACCCAATGCAACTGACCGGCAAGCACGCCCCCTGCCCATCATGCGGCGGCCGTGATCGTTTCCGTTTTGATGATCAGGACGGACGCGGCACGTTCTTCTGCTCAAAATGCGGCAGCGGTGACGGCTTTGCTTTACTTGGCCTGGTCAAAGGCTGGTCATTCAAGGAATCAGCAGCCGAGGTCGAGCGTATCGCCGGCATGATCAAACCCAGCGCGACCAAGCGCCAGTTTGGCGATGCCGACAAAATCGAAGCATGCCGACGCATCTGGAATGCATCCAAAGCCGTTACCGCCGGCGACCCTGTTCATTCGTACCTGGTACGCCGCATCGGCATCGAAACCGTGCCGGCCTGCATCCGTTTCCATGCTGCTCTGCCCTATCGCCACGACGACGGCAATATCACCCGCCACCCAGCCATGATTGCCAAGGTTCAGGACATTGACGGTAACGGTGTAGCGATCCACCGCACCTATCTAACAACGGACGGCCATAAAGCCAACGTCCCTACTGTCAAGAAGGTCGTTGGCAGCCTTCCACCGGGCGCCGCTGTTCGCCTTATGCCGACTTCTGGCTGCATGGGTATTTCCGAAGGCATCGAAACCGCCCTGGCGGCGTCAATGTTGTTCAGCCTGCCGGTATGGGCTGCCATTTCCGCAATAAGCCTTGAACGCTGGACGCCGCCAACAGAAACCGAACGCCTGACCGTCTTCGGCGACAACGACAACAGCCACACCGGACAGGCCGCTGCCTTTTCGCTGGCCAAACGTATGCACAACGCTGGCATCACCGTCGACGTTCGCATCCCAAACCGCCCTGGGAGTGATTGGGCAGATTCACAGCAAGATTTTTAATCACCAAAAACCAGACCGGGCGAACGGGGCGCCTGAAATCCCTTTGCTAATTTCAGGAAAATCATAATGAAACCAATGTCTCGTATCGAAAAAAACAAATCTTCGCGAGAGGTGCGCAATGTCGCGATTTAAGCCAGGACAAAGCGGCAACCCGGCAGGCCGCCCCAAGGGGTCACTCAATCCGCAGGCTCGTATCCGTCTGGTCATCGCAGAAGATTTGCCGCGTATTTTGGCAGTGCTTCGCGACAGGGCGCTCGATGGCGACATTCAAGCGGCGAGCATCTTGCTGTCCCGCTGCCTCGCACCATTGAAGCCAGAGGCCGCGCCGCCTGACATACCCATCGACGGTTACGACCTTGCCGAGCGTGCGGAGTCGATTACCCGCGCCACGCTGGCCGGGGAACTACCGTCAAGCACCGCAGCTGAGCTGATGGGAATTCTCACCCAGCAAGCGCGAATCGCCGAAATTACCGAACTTGCCGTGCGCCTTGAGCGCATAGAGTGCGCACTTAAACTTGAAGGATCAAAAAAATGAACACATCATCACTGAATCGCGTCATGGACAAATCACCCGCTGACTCTCTCGCATCCCTTGCCACATCGGCATTCATCCGTTCTGACACCGATGAAATACAGCGTGTTTTCGGAGCCGTAGCAGGGAAGGGGCGTGCAGAGCGTTATGAATTTTTCATTAAACATCACGCGCTCACCGAATCCATTTTGATATGGGCTGTCGAATTCTGGAAAGCAAATTACCAGGCTATGGCGATGACCGCGCTGGTTGTCAGCAGCGACTCATCCCCTCGCGATGTCGCCGCCGCAGATTTCCTGCATCGCGCCAACAAGGCCAAACTCGCATCGCTGATCGACGCCATGCGCCAGATTTGCAGTGCCAATGGCATCGCCTTCAAGGACGTGGCGACCTTTGCCGAGATCAACGTCGACGAAATTGACGCCAAGCCAGTCCCCGCGATGGTGGCTGAGTTCGTGGAAATGTTCAGCATGCCATCAGGCCGGGGTGAAAAATGAGCCAATCCCCGATTTTGACCACTTGTTCGACACGTACCAGCGACTCAGCGATGCCGAGCAAAAATCACCCGAAGCCCGTTTGCACTATGGCAGTGGCGCCCGGTTGTTATTTAGATACCGCAATCGCCGCTGTGGCAAGAGAGTCCAGAATCTCAATATTCTGGTGTGCTTGATTGGCTGCAACATGCTGATCCAGCAGGTCATCATGTTGTGCTCCCCGAGCGAATTCATCAGCGTTGCCGAAAAATGCGGGCTGATCCTACCGCTCGGCAAATGGGTTCTAGGCGAAGCCTGCCGCCAGATGGCAGAGTGGTTGCGAGACGGTCTAGATATTGGGCAGATTGCCGTCAATGTTTCGGCGGTCGAATTTCACGGTGCTAGGTTTCTTGCCGGTGTCCGTGCCATTCTGGACGAAACCGGCCTCGATCCGAGACGTCTCGAAATTGAAATGACCGAAAGTGGGCTCATGCAGGACTCAATACCGAGCACGGAAATCTTGCGCGCACTCAAGGCCCTCGGTGTGCAGATCGCGATCGACGACTTTGGCACGGGCTATTCCAGCCTGAGTTATCTGCGGCGTTTCCCGATCGACACGCTAAAAATCGACCAGTCGTTTGTTAAAGACATTGATGGTGAGAATGAAGAAGGGCCTCTTGTCAGCGCGATCATCAGGTCACCAGAATCGGCGGCGCCGATTGAATGGCGGCTTCGGAGAAATCACCCAACACGAACGTCAGCAATGGAGGAGCGGCTCGACTGTCTCTTGTTGGCCGAAAGGGTGAGTAGGCGTCTCAGCCAGTAAGCCGACGCTCGCCGACACCTGAAATTTTCAATGACTGCAATGCGGCGCATGTGCCACTGAGTACATCCGGCCAACTCCGGACGGTCAGGGTTGCCTTCCAATTTCACTAGTCAGGGAGTCCTGCGACTTAGGTGAACGGCCGGTATTCGGCAAGCAAATTGAGACCACAGTTGCCTTAAACCGGCCAGCAAGAGACATAGGGGCAGCGAAAAATCGCGTGGCGCGACCGGCGGCTAACTGATCCCGAACCCGACGCTCGCCGCTGTACTTTGCCGGTCCAGTCCTCGGCCTTAGCCGACGTTCATGTGCTTGGTCGTTTTGGTCTGCAATGCACCGTATACCTGCTGGTCAAGGTCGGAGCGGGCGAACCGGCAGATTCTCGCTTATGCAAATGCAAACAATCAGTCCAAAGCCGTACCTGTCACAAGACAGAGACAGACGGATAAGCAGTATGTCATAATGAATCTGTCTAACCAAGCTTGGGTTGGACTATGTCAAGCACTCAATACCTTGAGAGATAGGAGTGATGTATGCGCATCAGATTCGTCCTGCTTGCAATTGTTTTGTCCTGCTCATCATTTTGCTCAATCGCTGATCAAGTCGTCGCCTTTGTTGACGCCTCCGACCCGAAGGGTCCTGACTTGGTCAAGCCCTACTTGGCCGCCGCGACATTTCGAGATCAGGCCTATGTGTATATATCGGCGATTGTCGAGAATCCAGTCGGGAAACCGTGCGTAACGCCGGCGGCAAACTCCTTCTTCGCGGACAAGAAACTGGACGTCACTTTAACGGCACAACTCTTCGGATTTTTCGGGATAGACTCAACGCGCGAAGTTCCACTTGCGACGTATTCTTGGTCGAGCGCAGAGGGAGCCTACTGCCGCTCGGCGTGGAAGGCTCCCGTGGTACTGGTGCCCCCCTCGCCAATGGGAGTAAGTCGAGGTATCAGTAATCCACTTACGCCCGCCGACGAACCGACGATTGTTGTTAGGTTGAGAACATCTTCGAGTGACGAGGAGAAGATTTCCTCGTACGCCTCTAGCCTTCTCACTATAGCGAGCGGCTTTGCTACAGGTGGAGCTGCCACGACCGTTGTGGGCCTAACCCGCTTAGCTGGAGGTCCCGCAGCCAAATTCTTATCGGACCAGATGAACAAGCTCACCCAAAGCCAAGCGGACCAAACGACGGAGGTCGTCATTTCCTGGAACGATCTTGTTAGCGGTATGAGCACAAAGAAAATTCAGCTAATGCAGTCAGACTTGGGTTGGTTTAATGATCCAATGGACCGCGCTATTGAAGACCTTAAGGGTGGACGGCGTCAGGATGCCAAGCCGGTCCTAGTTGTCAAGTTCAATTTTCTCGTGAGACGCACAGTCTTTGTAGAGGACGCCAAACTCCTGACGACAAATTATCTTCCCCAAGACAATGTACTCATCAAACCAGTTGCGATTCTCAATTTTCCGCGCAATACAGGTGGCATCATGGAGGGATTTCCCACGGTATTCCAAACGATTAATTCCGAGGCCCCGTCAGTTTTTAAGAAACTTTCAGACAAAGATGTCACTGCATGCGACCCCTTTCTAGTTGCTATTCGAGACTTGGGATTCAATGAGATTGATCGCGCCATAGTGGTCGGAGCTGTTCTCGATACTTCTTATCCGACCTGGCGCAGCGATTCGCGTTTCTACCAAGCCTGCCTGCAATCGGAGCCGACAATCACTGGCAGACTCAAAGCGATCTACGATCGCGAGGGCGCCCCATACTTTCCCGTTGTGGTGCCACCGCCAATTCTGAAACAGCCCGAGTTGGCGGAAAATTTGCCAGATAAATACTGGAACAGTGAAATTCAGGAATACATGTCAAATCTGCGTCTTGCCTTATATTCGAGCGGTGAAGCACGAGCGGCTTCACTAAAGTCATTGCTCGAGACTGCTCCGATAGTATTGGATGACACACTTGCCACATCCTCTGTATCTACTGATCAACGCGACCGATTCATTGGCGCATCAATTAAGAAGATTGGATGTATTTTTGCATTCGAAGGCGAAAAGAGTAAGGGATTTGCGGCTATGGTATTTACCGCGCAGAATAATAAAAACTACTCCAATACGCCCTATTTGCTTATTGCTGACATATCAATAGCACCAGCGATGCCAACTACTCTTCGGCAAATCTGGGTATATGACTTAACGAAAGCTCCGGGGGCCGATTACAAAGAAGCATTTGGTATGGCTAAGTTTGGAACTAATTCCATGTGTCGTTCGAAAGATGATAATGGAACCGGACGCTCTGTCGCGGCTATATTAAAGGACATCGTCAACTGACCACGAGGATATGCTTCAGTCTTCGCGTTTTACCCGGCGCGAGCATGTCCTTTGGCTGTTCAATGAAACTCCCTGGTCACTTGCAATGCCGGGCGACGCCGGCACTTGGCTTGCGTACGTGATCTGCTTAATTTGCCGCCGCCGGTCCCGGTGAGCGATGACACGCCGGTTACCGCCATCCCGACATTCATTTGTCGATGCTGTGGCGGCAATATGCAGGTCGCTGAGGTGATCATGCGCCGACATGAAATCGGCCGCAAGGATGTCAGCACGTTGATGAAGAAGCGTAATGGGCCTGCCCGACCACCTGTAATTTTTGGATTTACGGCTTTGCGAACCGGAGCGGCAGCAATTCATCAATCCGGCTGTTCGGCCAGATCGGCAATTTCTCCAGCGTATCCTTCAGCCAGGCATGCGGATCCAGTCCATTCACAGAATGTCTACTTTCGCCACTAACTAGCCTTGGCTTAAGCGGTGCTCGATCGGAATACTTAGCTTAAGTATTCATCTGCTGCACTTTCGCAATGTTGTTAGAATCACCAGCTCATGCGAATTCAATAATAAACCGAGAGATGAAACGTTGCATTGAATCGCCCCGGATTTGATGGAGGCTCTAACTCTTGAGAAGATAGAGCCATGAAGAAGTCAGTTAAGTTCTCCCCCGAAGTCCGTGAGCGCGCCGTGCGCATGGTTGCCGAAAGCCTTGCCGATCATCCGTCGCTGTGGTCAGCCGTTGAATCCATCGCCGCCAAGATCGGTTGCACGCCGCAGACGCTGCTGACCTGGGTGCGTCAGCACGAACGAGATAGCGGCCAGCGCGAAGGGCCGACCACGGCGGACCAGAAGCGCGTCAAAGAACTGGAGCGCGAGGTCAAGGAGCTGCGCAAAGCCAACGAGATCCTCAAGCTTGCCAGCGCGTTTTTCGCCCAGGCGGAGCTCGACCGCCGATTCAAGTCCTGAGAGCGTTCGTCGACGAGCACCGTGATGCCTTCGGGGTCGAGCCGATCTGCAGGCAGTTGCAGATTGCCCCGTCTGGCTACCGGCGCCATGTTGCCCTACGGCGCAATCCTCAACAGCGCAGCCAGAGAGTGCGGCGTGACGAGGTCTTGGTGCCCGAGATTGAGCGGGTCTGGCAGGCCAACCTGCAGGTCTATGGTGCCGACAAGGTCTGGCGTCAACTGAACCGCGAAGGCGTCGTGGTGGCCCGCTGTACGGTCGAGCGACTCATGCGGTGTCAGCAGCGGATGTAAATTGATACAGGCCAGCGATTGAAAGTTGATACACCGAGTTAAGGGAAGATCGGCGGATTTGAGGCGCCGGTGATCACGAACGAGGTGTATATGGAAATCGAGGTATTAAGGAAACACGGTTTCAGCCTGCGTCGCATCGCGGCGGAGGTTGGTTGTGCGGTCAACACGGTGCGTAGCCACCTGGCTTCCGGCACGAAGCCGAAATATGAACGGCAGAAACAGCGGATTTCCAAGCTGTCAGCCTATGAAACCTATCTGCGGGAACGGCAGGCGGCGGCCCATCCGCTGTGGATACCGGCCAGCGTATTGCACCGTGAGATTGCCGCCCAAGGCTACCAGGGTGGCATGAGCCAACTGCGCAGCTATCTACGCGGCATCAGGCCCACGCTGCCGATCGATCCCGTCGTCCGCTTTGAAACGGCGCCGGGTGAGCAGATGCAAGTCGATTGGGTTGAATTCCGCAAAGGGAACGATCCCCTCTACGCCTTCTGCGCCACGCTGGGCTATAGCCGGGCAAGCTACGTCGAATTCGTCACCGACATGAAAGTCGGCACGCTGATCGACTGCCACCAGAGCGCCTTTGTTGCCTTGGGCGGGGTGCCTCGGCGCATGCTCTATGACAATATGAAGACCGTCGTCCTGGAACGTGACGTCGATGGGCCGGGTGAGCACCGTTACCACGCCGGCTTTCTCGACTATGCCAAGCACTGTAACTTCGTCATCAAACTATGCCGCCCCTATCGTGCCCGCACCAAAGGCAAGGTGGAACGCTTCAATGGTTACCTGCGCCGCTCGTTCTACGTGCCCTTGGTTGCCAAGCTCAAGCAGGCGGGTTTGCAACTTGATGCCGTGACGGCCAACGTTGAAGTCAGGTACTGGTTGAAGGAAGTGGCCAATGATCGCATCCATGGCACGACCCAAGTCAAGCCGAGCGCCCGACTGCAGGAAGAACAAGGCCAATTACAGGCGGTTCCTGCCACCTGGCGTGGGAATATTGCGGCGGCGCGGCCTCAAGCAACGGCGGGAAGCCCCGGGAACGCAACGATGGTTCGTCCTTCGGTGGTCGCTGAACGCATCGAAGCAGCGACACCGTTGCAGCACCCGTTGGCCGTCTATGAGCAGTTGCTGGCCCAGTGTCGTGCCGGTGCGGAGATGGCACCATGAACCTTCAACACGAACGAATGCTATCGCTGTGCGAAACACTGAACCTGCCGTTCATTGCCCAAGGCTATGCCGTTGCCAGTCAGACGGCCGCCGAGAAGGAAACGGCCTACAGCGATTTCCTGGAAGGCCTGCTGAGAACTGAAGCCGCCGGCCGACAAGTGCGCAAACAAAGCATGCTGACTCGCTTGGCCGGTTTCCCGGCGATCAAGACCCTCGATGATTTCGATTACCTGTTTGGCGCCGGGGTCAAAAAGAGCCAGATCGACGAACTGGCGGGGCTGGGTTTTATTGAGCGCCAGGAGAACGTCGTCCTCGTCGGGCCTTCCGGTGTGGGCAAGACCCATCTGGCCATCGCACTCGGCTATCGTGCGGCGCAGGCCGGCATCAAGACGCGATTTACGACAGCCGCCGATCTGCTGCTGAGCTTGTCGGCCGCGCATGCACAAAACCAGTTGAAGACGGTGATGCATCGGGCGATCAACGCCTATCGCTTGTTGATTATTGACGAAATTGGCTACCTGCCGATGAACCGGGAGCAGGCGAATCTGTTCTTCCAGGTCATTGCCGCCCGCTACGAGCGAGGTTCGCTGATCGTCACCAGCAATCTGCCGTTTGGGCAGTGGGATGCGACCTTTGCGCAGGATGCCACGCTGACGGCGGCGCTGCTGGATCGCCTGCTACACCACGCCCGCATCCTGCCGATTGCCGGGGAAAGTTACCGGCTCAAGCATCAACGTCAGGCCGGCATGGTTCAGCTCAGAAAGGCGGCTGCCACCGATTGAGCGCCGCGCGGCATAGGCATCTTTCCGGTTGGGCCTGCGGCCCGCCCTCCAAGACACCTATGCCGCGCAAAACCAGAACTTGGGGGTGTATCTGTTTTAAATCGCTGATCGAAGGAAATATGTGTCAGTTTTAGATCGCCGTTGACATGCGGCGGCAAGGCTTGCGGGGTGTCGTGCGTGGCAAGGTGGTGCGCACCACGATCAGCGACAGCAAAGCGCCTTGCCCGCTGGATCGGGTCAATCGGCAATTCAAGGCCGCGCGTCCCAATCAGTTGTGGGTCTCGGACTTCACCTATGTCTCGACCTGGCAAGGCTGGTTGTACGTCGCCTTCGTTATCGACGTTTTTGCCCGACGCATCGTGGGCTGGCGCGTCAGCAGTTCCATGCACACGGACTTCGTGCTCGATGCGCTGGAACAGGCGCTGTATGCCCGCCAGCCGAATCCCGAGGAAGCCTTGATCCACCATTCGGACAGGGGCTCGCAGTACGTCTCGATCCGCTATAGCGAGCGACTGGCGGAAGCGGGGATTGAGCCATCAGTCGGCAGCAAGGGCGACAGCTACGACAACGCCTTGGCAGAGACGATTAATGGCTTGTACAAGGCCGAGATGATCCACCGGCGGGCGCCCTGGAAAACCAAGGAATCCGTGGAGCTGGCAACCCTGGAATGGGTGTCGTGGTTTAACCACCACAGGCTACTTGAACCCATTGGCTATATCCCGCCCGCAGAAGCTGAGGCAAACTACTACAGGCAACTCGCCAATCAGGCCGCCATCGCGGCCTGACTTAAAACAACCAGCCTCCATGGAACCCGGGGCGATTCACATTGTCTGTATTCGCCACCCTGATGAGCCGGAGGATTTAGTCACCTCCAGAAAGTTACTGAGGATTGGCCTCTTGCTAGAGACCAAGACGGCGGTAATGTTACAAACAGCAAAAAAGCAGATGCTATCTGGGGGCAATTGATGCAATTTATTCGCTACGGCCCCGATATTCCTGAGCGTCTGCTGCAGTTACACGAGGAAGGCCGGGTGGTCTTTTTTTGCGGAGCGGGAATTTCTTACCCTGCGCGCCTACCTGGTTTCGCCGGCTTGGTGGAAAAGCTCTGCGAAGCCCTCATCGCTCCGGCCAGCACAGCCGCGCAACACCAACAGTCAAATAATTTACAGAAGGGATGTTGCACTACAAATGCATAATGTATAGACTAACTTAGGCGTACTTTGATATCGCAACGGCATAGTTTTTGCAATAATATGACTAACCGCTGATAGGAAGCTTTCTTTACGGTTCTTTTCAAAAACTCAAGGCCTGTCCTTAGTAACCGAGGAGTACAAAATGCTAACGCGCCGCAAATTTAGTCTTTTCGCAATTGCAACTCTGGGCTCTCCAAATTTCGCGTTCGCGGCGGGTAATCCAGCGATTGCAGATGATGAACTCCCACCTTTGCCCAAAGATCTGTTAGATGCCGCTGGCGAAGAAGACTTCTTCAGCCTTCAGCTTGAGAGCACTGCGCTGGGCACCGCCGACCCAGGAAAAGCGAGAAAGGAAATGGCGCTTGCAATTCTGGATGCCGCCCCAAAGGACTGCCGCCCCATCGAAGTCGCCTTCTACTTCAGAGACCTCGGACAAGGGAAGACCAGTTTCGGCGAGGAAGGACGCCCTTTTGCTCGAGGTTGGCCGCGCATATATAACCCACTAATTATAGAATTCTTCAAAGTTACTGGCCTAAACCCTTTGGCGCCTGGTCTCGGTGGTGATGCGACTCCATGGTGTGCAGCATTTGTTAACTATTGCATAGCGCGCGCCGTTTCTAAGAATGGCAAAGTAGGTCCAGCGGAACTCGCCAAAGGGACCAATAGCGCATCGTCTGGCTCGTTCCGATGCTTTGGTAACGCGCTTCCGGCGGGCTCGGATCCTAAAGAGGGCGATATTGCGGTCTGGGCATTGGCTGGAACTTTGAACGCATGCAAGCCTGGCAGCGGGCACGTCGGCTTCTTTGTCGGTCACACCAAGGATGATCGGTCTCCCCCATATTTCGTGGTGGGTGGCAATCAGGGGGGAGATCTGGTGGAAGGTGTCGCTACCCGAAAGGATGGGGTATTCCTGAAGAAACTTCCTGAAAAATACCTCGCAGAAAGAAATCCTCCGCGATACAAAGAATTCTTATCTTTCCGTACTGCGTCATACCTCTAGAGAAGAGTCATGAAGAATAACTTGTGTGGACTGCTTGCACTGGTATGCGTGATTTTCAACACGAGTGCAGAGGGCTGCCCTTTTTCTAAGGATGATCCCCTCCATACCCTACGCCAATGGGCCGGCAAGGCTATTGTTCGAATTGACACGATTGGCACAAAGGAATGCACTAACTCCGGTACAGGTTTTTTTGTCAATGCTGCTGGTGATGTACTTACAGCAGCTCATGTCGTCCCCGCCGGCTGCAAGAGCGATTACACGGATATTAAGGTACGGTGGGAAGAAGACAGCGGGAAGCTTTCTCTGCCCATAGACGCCCGCGTAATCGGCCGAAGCAGCTTGGACGTTGCATTGCTGAAACTCGAAAAGACCCCCGAGAAGCCGCTTCAATTTCTTCTGCTTGAGTCGTCACCAGATGTAGCCCTATTGAAAAATGAATGCATCCTGCTGCCAAGCCATTATTTCGAGCAAACTGATACGTACACAAGCTTCGCCGAAATCGGCTCGGTCGCCCTAGAAGGGGGTGATCGTCGTTGGGCATTGTCCGGAATCGGAGCCAATCCTAGTCGAAGTGGTAGTCCTGTCATTCTTTCCAACGGCCGAGCTGTTGCAATGTTCTTGGCTAGGCCTGGTGACGTTCAAGACCGCGCGACAAAGATTGAGAACCGCGGGTACATCTTGCCAATTGCTGCGGTTCCAAAGAATGAAATAGATCTCATTGCGGTTAGTAGCGCTAGCGGTAAATTTGAACCCTTCCTGAAGCTACCTCCGGATAGCGCCAAACAAGCCGCTTCTAGGTATCAAAATACAGCCTTTAGTCTCTCGATTTTCGAGCCTGGGAATCGGACCAATCCAAACGAGCCAATTTATTTGATTCCACCTGAAGGCCAAATCAAGCGCTTTGGTGACATCGGACAGGCTCTCATCCAGCTTGCAGTTAGAGGTGGAACTCTTGGGAAGAAGGTAACGACACAACGACATTTCGAGGCGGCGCCTGGCTACGTTTTCCTTCCGGAAACCCTTGCAATTCGTGACGATTATCGGAATCCCCAAAAGGTTGAACTCCCTTCTCGCGCTTGTGGCGGAAATGACGACTCCAACTGCTTTAGCGTAAAAGCGGATGGGCAAATTCTTGAATTCAGGGTAGACCTCTATCCAGGTATCGATTCCAGGAGTTCGGGGATTGACGCAGAAATTCATATTGCGCAGCGCCCGAAATCGACTGTGCGGTGATCACACAGGCATTCATCTCGTGGAACTCTGCTGAGAAAACTCGTGTTAAGCAATATTGTTCGAGAGTTAGCGCTGCAAACAGTGCGTTTACCGTAAGCGATCAATAAACCCCGCACTTTCCCGCTGAGCGGCAGTGGTGAAAGATGTGTCCACGTAATACAAGGCGGACACCTATGACAGAGCAGATTTCAGATTTGAAGCAGCGACTGGTCGTGAGCCGCAAGCAGGATGGGCGATGCTGCTACGACCCACAGGCCAAACGCGAATTGATCGAGGCCTGTTTTCTACCCGGCGTTTCGGTGGCAAAACTGGCGCTGGCGTGCGGAATCAATGCCAATCTCCTGCGCACCTGGATGACCAAACATCAGCGTCAATTGTTGGCCGGCAGCTTTGGAGCAGCCCAGTTCGCAGATCCAAGGTTTGACTGACAGTCCGCTATAGGGAAACCGTGATGACCGATTTGGGCACTTAGTGTGAGTAGCCGAATTGGGCAAGCAGCCGCTCAAATTTGTCAGGCTCCAATTTTTTCGCCAACAGGATCTGAATGGCGGCAACGCGAACTACTGCTGTCGCTCAACACCTTGGTATCCAATGGCCGGTCAGGCCGAGGTGCTGCCTGATGTGGCTCGCATGAGGCCGGATCTCGGCCCAAAGGCGGAGTTTTAACGCCAGTGATTTTTACGACTACTTTTGAGCGCCAGCCAAGCGGTTGCTCTTATCAAGAAAGAAGCCGCAGGGTCTTGCCAAGTGAATGTCACCGCACAAAAGCAAAGACCCCGCGTGGCGGGGTCTTTGCTTTTATAACTGGGGGCGCGAGCCTTCTGGATTAAGCAGTAAACTGCTGTTTCCGTCCGGGTCTTGCCCCACTAGACGTTTGGCTAACAACTAATAGCCGTTAGGTTGATAATACATCCTTATGCTAAACATAGTCAATTCACGAGACGGCCTCGCCGCTTGGAGGCTGCTGGAGTTCCTGTCGGATCGCACCCCATGGCAGCGATCATTATGGGGAGTTGGTGTGGTGCTCGCAATGGAGGAGCTCTTCGAGGCATGCGTAGTCTCCAAGCAAGGGCACCTGAGCGAAGGCTCAATCAAGCGAATGGCCTCATCTCTTCAAAAGCGAGTGGGAGTCCATCCGGCCTTCACTGACGCTGAGAAGCAGTTTCTAAGGCAGCAAGTCCAACAAATCCCCAAGGCTGACGGGCCAGCCCATTTTGGCGTACGCGAGCTGTCCGAGCGGGTCTCAATGGACTACCTGGGTCGTTGGGGGCGAGCCGTGGCTACAAGCAACGTGGCGGTGGAGCATTTTTCTCGGAGCGTTGCTGCTCATCTCCTCGACGCCGGGTTTTCAGGTGCGTATCTTTACGAATTTATCAGGTCTAAGGTCGACGCACCTGAAGCGATCACGCTTCCGCAACTGTGTGAGGCGTTGCAGGCGGAACTGTTTACAAGCCCACGCCGTGAGTTCGAAGTTCTGCTGGCTTTTGCTGAAACTCCAGCTATGCCCAACGGAGTCCCATCGAGTTGGCTTCGCGGAAACAAGATTACAACTTGGCTACAGGAAAACGGATTCTCGACTACCAACGTTCGTGCCTCGGTTGCCATGGTTTTGAAGGTACAGGCTCGCGATCATGTTGGTGCAGCAGATGCGGCCAGAGGAGAAGCAGAACGCTATGCCGCGCGGTCACTGATTGCCACAGGGAATCAGTTGAGACAGCTTCCTCATCTGTGGGTGAAGGGCGCCCCGGCGCCAGCGCCGATGAAAGCGGCATCACGAGGGGTTGGAGTCAAGGAGCTATTCCGTGAGGACCGGGTGTTCTCAACTGAGGCCAACCAGAGCGTAGATGCTGCACTGGAACTGCTGGCGCACCTTGACGGCAGTTCGCCACCAGCTGCGATTGCAGGAGGCTGGGGCGCAATCGAAGGCCTCCTGGCAGATCCGAGCGACAGGTCCTCAGCGGCGGACAACTTGGCTACGCTGGTGACGTGCTCCTTTCCGCGGGCAGAGTTGACGGCACTGTCCTACCGCGTTGAGAGACAGCACCCAGAAGCTTCTCAGAACTTAGCTGGTGTGACAGGTAACAGGGACCGAGCGAAGGCTGTAGGGCTGATGATCGTCGAAGGGCGCATGCCGGCCTTGCGCGGAGAGGTTGACCAGGCTGCAATTGCTCGGCTGAAGAAGCTTTTGGACAACCCAGGGCCGGAGCTACAGACGATTCGAGAGGCGATTGGTGAGTCATTCCACCGACTGTACCGGCAGCGCAATTTGATTCTGCACGGGGCCCGGCTGGACAGCGTGGCGCTTTCTGCAAGTCTACGCACAGTAGCTAAGCTTGCCGGCGCTGGAATGGATCGCATTACGCACGGCTGGTATGTTCAACGACTAAAGCCGATGGAGTTGGTGGCAAGGGCAAACCTCTCGATTGCACTTGCTAGCCGCGAAGAGCCTTTACGCTGTGTTGATTTGCTGGAAGCGAACTAGCGCGACTTGTAGCCCAGGCCACCGCTGAACTGCTATGACAGGAAGGCTCTTGCGGTGGTAGCCGACTGACGCCTTTGGTTCAGAGAACTGGCGCATGATGATGGACTGTGCTGACGACTGGCATGGATGTGTGCGATCGCATGATTGGAAAGTGGCCGCTCGTGCGATTCGAACTTTGAAGGCAGCTAAGTGCCGTATTGCCGACCGAGCCGACTTGGCAATCGAACGGCAGAAAAGGCCGATTTGCACGCATAGGCTAAGTGTTGGGTATTCACCGATGAAGACCTTGAGACTTACGTTCGTGACGTGGTTCGGCGTCAGACAGCAGAGCAGCGAGGTGTCAAACTGTCGGCGCCCAGCCATGTGCAGATACCTACAGCCTTCACCCGCAGCGTGCACCGAAAGGCCGTGACACCGCCGCCGTTGAGGTAACGTTTTGTCGATCATCGACCCGTCCAAGTGGCGGGGTTTTCTTTTGTGCGATCAAGGCATAGCTACTCAATCATTCGGCAGCATGGCTACATCGCCAGTAACTACAGCATCGAAAGTTCGAATCACATCGAGATAGAACGGCGCGCTGATCCTGTTGGCGTATGCGTAGACCAGTTCCTTGACGGCATACGTTCCAATTTTCTGCTTGGATTTAATAGCCGGAATTCCGGCTTTTTCAAGCTCGACAATTAACTCTTTGGTTCTCTGCATTTCCAGAAAATAATTTGGGCGATGCCTATCTTCTCCCCCCGATGCCTTATGAATGTCATTCAGGCAGCACGGAACGCATGGGGCACTCTTGGGACACTGCCGCGAAGAAAATGACAAACCGCAGCAAATAACCAAAGAAATACACTCACAGCAAGACACTGAATTGATTGTTCTAGTTTATTGCTGTATTCTCCCGCCTCGTTGCCATGGGTGATTCAAAATCCGCCGCCGAAAGGTGTGCCAGTTCGAGTCTGGCCCGGGGCACCAAAACTGGAATCAAGCATCCAGTCAAACCGCAAGGTTAGGCTATTTGCTGTATCGCTATTACATGGCTAACATGTAGATGTTCCATACGTGCGTTCTTAGCTCAGTTGGTAGAGCGTCTGCCTTACACGCAGAATGTCGGCGGTTCGAGCCCGTCAGGACGCACCAAATGTTGCCCATGTAGCTCAGTGGTAGAGCACTCCCTTGGTAAGGGAGAGGTCGGAAGTTCGATTCTTCTCATGGGCACCAGACAAATCCGGACTTTGGCTTGCCTTCGGCTGCTTTGCGGCTGGCTCAGGCCATTCCGGCCAGCGCACTGGCGAAATCGTCATCCGACGATCCGCCTGAGAGATCGCCGTTCATGCGCTCGACGTGCGCCTTGTAACCCAGGTCACGCAATATTTCAGCCCAGTTTTCAGCATCATCCCTGGACATCAGCCAGGGACCGGCTTCGAGAAGCCGGCGGCCGCTATTATCGCGGGTGTCGGTTACCACTCTGTGCACTACAAATCCAATACTTTGAAACGAGCACCATTCTATTCTCTTGCGCCACCAGCGACTGAAATCTTGTGCAAGGCGACGGCTAGCAACGTTCCCAAATACTCACTTCCGACAAGGTGTGTTGATGCTTGCGTTTGGTTTCACGAATGACGAAAGGCACGGACAGCGGCCCGCCAACTAAGCGGAAATGCTTGCCCAGCATGAGTTTCAGACCATCCAGCGTAGTGAAGTTTTCGCCGTCTTTCTTGAAACCGCCGACCCAGGATTCGCGTTTGGTATGTTCCGGTAGCCAGGTATAGGGCGATGAAATCAATAGCAACCCACCAACATTCAGCCTTTCGTGGATCGATTGGAGGAATTGTTCAGGGCTGTAGAGACGGTCGATCAGGTTGGCAGCGAGGATCAGGTCGTAGCCAGTAAATAGCGGCTTGAGATTGCAGGCATCGCCCTGGAAAAACGCGACTTTCTGCCTTGTCTGATCCAGTCCGAGTTCAGCCAGGCTGCGTTCGCGGTAAGAAACCAGTTCCCCTTCATCGACCAGGGTGTAGCGCAACCTGCCCTGTTCAGCCAGACGCGCACCGAGACTGATGAAACGCGCCGAAAAATCGATGCCGGTGACCTGATCGAAATGCTGCGCCAGTTCAAAGGTGGCGCGGCCGGTGGCACAGCCGAGGTCGAGGGCTTTGCGTGCCGGCTTGTTGCCCACCGCCCCAATGGCGATTTGGGCCAGGGCTCGCGGGAAGTTCGGCACACCAAAATACTCGTCACCGTAGTGAAACTCGGCGTATTCCGAGACCAGACGATCAGTTTCGTAGTGTGATGACTCAACGGCAGCCGAGTTGCTCGCGACGACGTAGCGAAAACCGGCATGCTGGAAGAAGTGGCGGCGGAAGGCGTAACGCGACGTGGGCAGCGCTTCGTTACCGCAGGAAATCCAGGAGCCGCCTTTGAACAGATTGTGCCGCTCGTCAAAGGTTGGCGTCGTGAAGTCGTCGTAAATCGGATGAACCTGGAAGCCAGCGAACGGATAGATGGGTGTTTCAGTCCATTGCCAGACGTTGCCGATGACATCGAACAGCGGCCCGTGCGCAAACTGGTCGACCGGGCAGGATGACGCGTAGTGATCGAGTTGCAGGTTGGCGTCAGGCTTGTTGTAGCCACCGGCGAATTGGCACAAGGCCTGCCATTCGTCTTCAGTCGGCAAACGAACCGGTTCGCCACTGATCCGCGCCTTCCATTGGCAGAAAGCCTTGGCCTCGTGGAAATTGGTTTCGACCGGCCAGCTCCACGGCATCGGCACCTCTTCCAGCATCAGGCGCAAACGCCATTGGGCGCCATCTTTGATCCAGAAGCTGGGATACTCAGCCTTGGCGAATTTTTTCCATCTGGCGCCCTCCTCCTGCCACAACGAGTCGTCGGCATAGCCGCCGGCTTCGACAAAGGCCAGAAACTCCTGATTGGAGACCAGATAGCGACTGCTTTGAAATGTTGCGGTCGACGCCTCGTGGCAGCCAAATTCATTGTCCCAGCCGTAGACCGGGTCGCTTCTTTCGCGGCCAACGCGGAATTCGGCAGCCGGAATGCTGACCAGATCATTCGCTGGTGCAACACCGGCAACCCGGCACGGTGCCCAAGCAGGATGCGGCTTGACGTACTTCAGTTGATGCTGACGGATGAGCACCGAGGACGTCTCAAGGTGGATCCGCTCATGCTCGATACCCATGACGATGATCCACCACGGATCATCCCA
>ERZ724517.484-NODE-484-length-23877-cov-7.654227_pt1 | contig 23877 bp, 22 predicted proteins | sample MGYA00376050_ERZ724517 | MGnify/ENA primary metagenome ERZ724517 (study PRJEB28724, sample SAMN07190886) | activated sludge metagenome | isolation source: activated sludge of sewage treatment plant in Hong Hong | place: USA: Christiansburg, Virginia | collected... | reverse complement strand
GCTGGCCGCTGGAGTGGACCGAGATCATCGTCATCTTCATGCCGATCTTCATCCCCTTGCTCGCCCACTTCAACATCGACCCCTTGTTCTTTGGCCTGCTCGTCGCACTCAACCTGCAGACGGCCTTCCTCAGTCCGCCCGTAGCGATGGCTGCGTTCTACTTGAAGGGTGTGTCGCCCCCGCATGTGACGCTCAACCAGATCTTTGCCGGCATGATGCCGTTCATGGGTATCCAGGTATTTGCGCTATTTCTGCTCTACATGTTCCCGCAAATCGGGCTGTGGCTGCCGCAGGTCCTCTACAAGTGATCCGGGGACTTGTTCGCGAGAACGATGCATGAAACCGGGAATCCTGGTCACCCGCGCCCTCTTCCCAGAGGTCATCGACCGCCTCGCCGCGCATTTCGAGGTGGACTACCACCCTGAGGACCGCGCCCTGCCGCCGGATCAGCTGGCAGCGCGCCTCGCCGGCAAGGACGGCGCGATCACGCTGCTCTCCGACCGCATCGATGCTGCCGCGCTGGCCGGCGCGCCGGGTCTCAGGGCCTTGTGCAACGTCGCGGTCGGCTACAACAACTACGACCTCGCGGCGATCACGGCCGCCGGCGTCATGGCCACCAACACGCCCGGCGTGCTCGACGAGACGACCGCCGACGCAGCCTGGGCGCTGCTGATGGCCTCGGCACGGCGCATCGTCGGCGCCGACCGCTGGGTCCGCGACGGCCGGTGGACAGGCTGGAAATTCCACGACGACTGGCTCGGCAGCGATGTACACCAGGCCACGCTGGGCATACTCGGCATGGGGCGCATCGGTCGGGCAGTCGCGTGGCGCGCTGCCGGTTTCTCGATGCGCATCATCTATCACAACCGCCAACCGCTCGCCGCCGAGCAGGAACGCGAGTGCAACGCGACCTGGGTGAGCAAGGAAATGCTGCTGCGCGAGGCCGACTTCCTGGTCCTGATGCTGCCCTATTCGCCGGCCGCGCACCACATCATCGGCGCTGCCGAACTGGCAGCCATGAAGCCGACGGCTCATCTGATCAATGTCGCCCGTGGCGGCGTGGTCGACGATGGCGCCCTGATCGAAGCCCTCCAGCGGCGGCGCATTGCCGGTGCGGGACTCGACGTGTTCGAGAACGAGCCAGCGCTCGATGCCCGTTTCGCCACCCTCGACAATGTCGTGCTGACACCGCACATCGGCTCGTCGTCGCGCGCCACACGGCTGGCGATGGCGATGTGCGCCGCCGACAACCTGATCGCCGCCCTCGCCGGGCAGCGCCCGCCCAACCTGCTCAATCCGGAAGTCTTCGGCGGCTGAGAGCCGCCCTACCCCACCCCATGGAGAAGGCATCATGAGACTCGGCCTGATGGGCGCCCCCCTCGTCAGGCACCTCGCAGCGGCCGGCCACAGGCTGCACCTGTGGGCACGCCGCGCGGCCGCCCTCGAAGCGTTCGTGGAAGTCGGCGCGCAGTCGCACGCTTCAGCGGCCGAGGTCGCCCGCCATGCCGACGTGGTCATCATCATGGTCGCCAATGCGCCGGACGTGCGCGAGGTCACCCTTGGCACGGACGGTATCGCCGCCGGCCCGCGACCCGGGCTGATCGTCGTCGACATGAGCACGATCAACCCCAATGCAGCGCGCGAGATCGGCGAGGCGCTCGCGGCCAGGGGCATCGAGTTCCTCGACGCGCCGGTTTCTGGCGGCCAGGTCGGCGCGATCAATGCGACGCTGACGATCATGGTCGCTGGCAAGGTCACGGCATTCGAGCAAGTGAAGCCGCTATTCGAGAAGATGGGGAAATCGATCACGCTGATTGGCGGGACCGGCGCCGGCCAGGTCGCCAAGGCGTGCAACCAGATCCTCACCGGCGTTGGCGTGCTGGCCGTCGCCGAGGCATTCAACTTCGCGGCACAGAGCGGCGTCGACCCGGCCCGCGTGCGCGAGGCGCTGCTCGGCGGCTTCGCCTATTCGCGCATCCTGGAAAACCACGGACAACGCATGATCGACCGCAACTTCAAGCCTGGCTTCAAGGCCTGGATGCACCAGAAGGACCTGCGCATCGTCATGGAAGAAGCACACCGGCTCGGCCTGATGCTGCCCTCGGCTGCGGCCACGGCACAGGTTTTCAACGCCCTTGTCGGCAGCGGCATGGGCGAGGACGATTCGATCGCCGCGCTGAAGCTGCTGGAAAAGCTCGGCGGCACGCTGTAGCACAGCTAGGATCGCGATGAAGACCAAGCCCTGCCTGACCCTCGTCGATGCCAACCTGATGGTCGCAGCCGCGCGCGGCGAGGCAGAGCGCAACGGCTGGGCGGTGGTCATCGCCGTCGCCGACGACGGCGGACACCTGCTCGCACTGCAACGCATGGATGGCTGCCCGCCAGCCAGTGCCTACATCGGTCCGGAAAAAGCGCGGGCCGCCGCTCTCGGCCGCCGCGAAACCAAAATTTACGAAGAGATGATCAACGCCGGCCGTGTATCCTTCCTCTCGGTACCCGTGCTGCAGGGCATGCTGGAAGGCGGTGTGCCGGTCATCGCCGACGGTCAGGTGGTCGGCGCGATTGGCGTTTCCGGCGTCAAGGCCGATCAGGACGGGCAGATCGCGCGCGTCGGTGTCGCTGCATTGCAGGGCGCCGCGACTGACTGAAGGTCAAAGTTGCGGCCAGATCATCGCGCGAGTGCCCCGCGGCTGTCCTGACTTTCTAGCGGTGCCGGCTGCCGCTGCGATGCTGCTGCGGTCCACCCGGTCTTTGGGGCGAATTCCTGTTCGGCGTTTTGCCCGGCGCCTGCGGCTTGCGCGGACCACGTGGCGGTTGCACCGGGCGCGGCGCGGCGTGGGCCGAAGGTTCGAATCCGGGGATCACCAGGCGCTCGAGATCGCGCTTGATCAGCTTCTCGATGTCGCGCATGAAGGCGCGCTCGTCGTGGCAGACCAGCGAAATGGACTCGCCTTCCATGCCGGCGCGACCGGTACGGCCGATGCGGTGCACGTAGTCTTCGGCGATGTTGGGTATCTCGTAATTGATGACGTAGGGTAGCGAATCGATGTCGATACCGCGCGCCGCGATGTCGGTCGCCACCAGCGCCACCAGCTTGCCATCCTTGAATTCGCCGAGCGCCCGGGTGCGGGCGCCCTGCGACTTGTTGCCGTGCAGCGCCGCCGACTTGATGCCGGCTTTTTCAAGGCTGCGCGACAGCGCGTCGGCGCCGTGCTTGGTGCGGGTGAAGATCAGCACCTGATGCAGGCCGCGGGTTTCGAAGAGATGGAGCAGCAGGTCCTTCTTCTGTTCGCGGTTGGTCTCGATGACGCGCTGGGTGACGGTTTCGGCGGCGGTATTACGCGGCGCGACGTCGACCGACACCGGCTGGTGCAGCAAGCCACTGGCCAGTTCACGGATGTCCGGCGAAAAGGTCGCCGAGAACATCAGGTTCTGGCGCTGCTTCGGCAGCAGGGCGATGATCTTGCGGATATCGCGGATGAAGCCCATGTCGAGCATGCGGTCGGCTTCGTCGAGAACGAGGATCTCGATTGCCGACAGGTCGACCGTACGCTGCTGTACGTGGTCGAGCAGGCGGCCCGGCGTCGCGACGAGGACATCGACCCCGCGGCGCAGGCTGGCGATCTGCGGGTTGATGCCGACGCCGCCGAAGACGGCCAGCGAATTGACCGGCAGGTGCTTGCCGTAGGTACGCACGCTTTCCTCGACCTGAATGGCGAGCTCGCGCGTCGGCACCAGCACCAGGACGCGCGGCTTCTTGGATACACGGGTCAGGCGGTCATTCGGGCCGCTGACCAGGCGGTGCAGGATGGGCAGCGTGAAACCGGCAGTCTTGCCGGTGCCGGTCTGTGCCGTGCCCATCAGGTCGTGCCCGGCCATGACGGCGGGAATCGCCTTCTGCTGGATGGGGGTGGGTGTGTCGTAGCCCTGCTCGCTGACAGCGCGCAGAAGTTCGGCCTTGAGGCCGAGATCGGAAAATTGCATGGGAGCTCCGTGCAGAAACCCGGCGGCGCCGGGTTCCGCGAATGAATCAGATGAGGGCCAGACCCCGGTCGAGGTCGGCTTGCAGGTCTTCCACCGCTTCGAGGCCGACTGCGATGCGCAGCAAGCCCTCTTGGATGCCGGCCGCGGCCCGGGCTTCGGGAGTGATGCGGCCATGCGTGGTGGAGGCGGGATGGGTGATGGTGGTCTTGGTGTCGCCAAGATTGGCGGTGATGGAGAGCAGATGGCAGTGATCGACGACCGTCCAGGCCTGGTCGCGCGCACCCTTGACTTCGAAGGAAACGATGGCGCCACCGCCCTTCTGCTGCTTCTGCGCCAGCTGGTATTGCGGGTGCGAGGGCAGGCCGGGGTAGAAGACGCGCGCCACCTTGGGGTGGGCTTCGAGCCAGCGCGCCAGTTGCAGGGCATTGGCCGACTGGGCCTCGATGCGGATTTTCAGGGTTTCGAGCCCCTTGAGCAGCACCCAGGCATTGAACGCCGACAGCGTCGGGCCGGCCGTGCGCAGGTACTTGAAGACTTCCTCGGTCAACTTCTTCGGCCCGCAGACGGCGCCGCCGAGCACGCGACCCTGGCCGTCGAGGTACTTGGTCGCCGAATGGATGACCAGATCGGCACCGAGGTCGAGCGGACGCTGCAGGATGGGCGTGCAGAAACAGTTGTCGACGGCCACCAGGATATCCCTGGCATGGGCGGTTGCGGTCAACGCCCGGATATCGGCAATTTCGGTGAGCGGGTTGGACGGCGTCTCGAGGAAGAAAAGCCTGGTTTCCGGACGAATCGCTGCCGCCCAGGCGCCGGGATCGGTCTGCGGCACGAAGGTGGTGCTAATCCCTGTACGCGTCAGAATGTTCGAGAACAGCTGAACGGTGGCGCCGAACAGGCCGCTGGAAGCGACGATGTGGTCGCCGTTCTTGAGGTGCGCCAGGCAGACGGCCATGATCGCCGACATGCCGCTGGCCGTGGCGACGCAGTCCTCGGCGCCTTCCAGCGCTGCGAGGCGTTCCTCGAACATGGTGACGGTCGGGTTGGAGAAGCGGGCATAGACGTTGCCCTCCTCCTCGCCGGAGAAGCGCCGGGCGGCCTGCGCCGCACTCTCGAAGACGAAGCTGGACGTGAGGTAGAGCGCCTCGGAGTGCTCGCCGAACTGGCTGCGCTCCTGGCCGGCACGGACGGCCAGCGTTTCCGGGCGGTAGCTCGCTGCGCCAGACATCAGTCGCGTCCTTCCGAGGCCAGTTGCAGCACCAGCTGCTGCGCCGCCTGGCCGTCGCCGTCTTCGTCGTTTGCTGCGCCCTTGCCGCCACGGTTGCCTTCGACGGCGTCGAGGTAGTACTCGTCGATATCGCCGGTGATGTAGCAGCCATCGAAACACGACGCGTCGAAGACTGTCAGGTCGGAACGAATGTTGGTTATCGACCGCTTCAGGGCATCGAGGTCCTGATAGACCAGCGCGTCGGCGCCGATCTCACGGGCGATGCCGTCGTCGGTGCGCCCGGTGGCGATCAGTTCGGCGCGGGTCGGCATGTCGATACCGTAGACGTTCGGGTAACGCACCGGCGGCGCCGCCGAGGCGAAGTAGACCCGGGTCGCACCGGCGGCCCGGGCCATCTCGACGATTTCCCGGCTGGTCGTGCCACGCACGATGGAATCATCGACCAGCAACACACGCTTGCCCTTGAACTCCTGGCCGACGGTATTGAGCTTCTGGCGCACCGACTTGCGGCGCATCGACTGGCCGGGCATGATGAAGGTACGGCCGACGTAGCGGTTCTTGACGAAACCCTCGCGGAACGGGATGCCGAGGACCTGCGCCAGCTGCATGGCCGACGGGCGGCTGGAATCCGGGATCGGAATGACCACATCGATCTCGTCCACTGGAATGTGCTTGCGGACCTTTTCGGCAAGGAGTTCGCCCATCGCCAGGCGCGCTTCATAGACCGACACGCCGTCGATCACCGAATCCGGGCGCGCCAGATAGACATACTCGAAGATGCACGGCGCGTAGGTCGGCTGCTGGGCGCACTGCCGGCTGTGGAACTGGTGATTGAGGTCGATGAAGACGGCCTCGCCGGGTTCGATGTCGCGCACCATCTGGAAGCCCAGCGTATCGAGCGCCACCGACTCGGAAGCCACCAGGTACTCGGTACCCGCCTCGGTCTCGTTCTGTCCATAGACCAGCGGACGGATTCCGTAAGGATCGCGGAAGGCGAGCAGCCCGTAGCCGGCGATCAGCGCGACCACCGCATAGGCGCCGCGGCAGCGGCGGTGCACCCCGGCCACCGCCTGGAAAATGCTGTCCACATCTAGCTCGTAACCGTGCGCGGCCGACTGCAGTTCATGGGCCAGTACGTTTAGCAGTACTTCGGAATCGGAATTGGTATTGATGTGGCGACGGTCCAGACGGAACATCTCGCCCTTGAGTTGCTCGGCATTGGTCAGGTTGCCGTTGTGGCCGAGGACGATGCCGAACGGCGAATTGACATAAAAGGGCTGCGCCTCGGCAAAATTGTAGGCGGAGCCGGCGGTCGGGTAGCGCACATGGCCTATGCCCCAGTTGCCGTCCAGCGCGCGCATGTTGCGGGTGCGGAAGACGTCGCGCACCAAACCCGGGCCCTTGTGCAGGTTGAAGGTGTTGCCTTCGGCCGTGGCGATACCTGCCGCGTCCTGGCCGCGGTGTTGCAGCACCATCAGCCCGTCGTAGAGCAACTGATTAACCGGCGATGTCGCCACCACACCAAGAATCCCGCACATAGTTCTTTCCTGCCTAACTAAATCGAATTCGCTTTGCCAGATCATCCGGCAGCCAGGGTTTGGCTGCCAGCACGGCTGTTTCGAGAGGCGGCGCCAGAACCGCCTGCTTCCACCACGGCTGCTGCGGCGCCGATGTCAATCCGCCCGCGGCAACCAGCACCATCACGACCAGCAGGCCACGCGCCAGGCCGAAAAACATGCCGAGCAGGCGATCCGACAGGCTCAAACCGAGCGCCTTGACCATCTGGCGAACCGCCAGCCGCACCACCGACATCGCCACCAGCACCCCGACAAAAACCAGCGCACAACCGGCCAAGGCACGGATCGCCGGGTCACCGATCCCGGAGAAAACATACTGCCCGCACTGGGCGCCGAACTCCAGCGCCGCCATGAAAGCCATCACCCAAGCCGCCAGCGCGATCAACTCGCTAACCACACCACGCCACAAACCAAGCACCAGAGACAAGACGATGATGCCAATGACCACATAGTCAAGAACCGCCATCTACTTGCCTGAAATCACGCCGGAAACGCCAACCTGTTTCATCCTTTCGAGCGCCTTCTCGGCCGCCTCGCGAGAAGCGAACGGCCCCGCCCGCACCCGCGTCTTCTTGCCGCCCGGCGTATCGAGCGCCTCGACGTAGGTCTTTACGTTCTTTTCGGCCAGCTTGGCGCGCAGATTCTTGACGTTGTCCTCGTTGGCGAAGGCGCCGATCAGGATGACGTATTCGCCCGCTTTGGCCGGCGGCGACTCCGGTGCGGCGCCCTGCCCGGCCAGGATGGCGGCCGCGCGCTTGGCCTCCGCCGACGACTCGGTGGCTGCAGGCTTTTCAGGGGCTTTCTCCGGCTTGGCTGCCGACTTTTCGCTTTTCTCCGGCGCCTTATCGGACGACTTCTCCGGTGCCTTAGCGGCTGGCTTCTCGGCCGGCTTCTCGGCAGATGACTCGAGCACCCTGGCCGTCGGCTTGGCCGCTGCCGGTTCTGCCGGCGCTTGGTCGGCAGGCACCGACTGCTCCTGCGGCGCCGCCTTTTCGACCGGCGTCACGGCAAATTTCGGCGCAAACGGCTTTTCATCCTGCCCGGGTATGCGGATTTCAACTTCGGTCACCGCCTGTCGCGGCTGGTGATCCATGATCATCGGCAACACCACGGCGACCACCGAGGCAAACGCCACCGCGCCGACCAGGCGACGCCGGGCGCGCTTCTTGAGTTGAGACTGAGCGTCGTTGTCTTCCATGACTAGGTCTTGGCTCGCAGCGCTTGCAACGCGCCAGCCACCGTGTAGAAGGATCCAAAGGCAAGGATTCTATCACTTTCGGCGGCTCGCCCCTTGGCGACCTGCATGGCAGCCTCTGGCGACGGGTGGCAAACGACCTCGCCACCGAGTTGCGCCCGCTCGATGATTTCCGCCAGAAGCGCCGAATCTGTGCCGCGTATGCCGCCCAGCGTAGCCACATGCCAGTAGTCGACCTTGCCCTTCAGGGGCATCAGGGCGCCTTCGATGTCCTTGTCGTTGAGCATGCCGACCACCGCATAGGTGCGGTCGAAAAAACCCATGCTCGAGAGGTTGTCAGCGAGCACCCCGATCGCCTGCGGATTGTGGCCGACGTCGAGGACGATCGCAGGCTTGCCCGGGACGACCTGGAAACGGCCGGCCAGCTCGGTTTCGATCAGCCCGGGACGGATCGCCTGCATGGTCACCGGCAACTTGGCGCCAAGGGCCTCGAGCGCCGCCAGCGCGACACTGGCGTTGTACAGCTGGGTTGGCCCGCGCAGGCCCGGGTAGGCCAGCGAACGCCGGTTCAACCGCCCCCCGGTGCGCGACCACCAGCACCATTGCAGGCGGTTTTCATTGCCTTCGCCCTGGGCACGCTCGAAACCGAAATCGCGGCCGATCAGGCGCAGGTCGGCGCCGATCGCCGCCGCGTGATCGAGAAGGCGCTGCGGCGGCTGCGGGTCGGCGCACAATGCGGGTTTGCCGGCGCGGAAGATGCCGGCTTTTTCGAAGCCGATGCTCTCGCGATCCGGGCCCAGCCATTCGGTATGGTCGAGGGCGATAGAGGTGACGATGGAAACATCAGGCTCATATACGTTGACCGCATCGAGCCGGCCGCCGAGACCGACTTCGAGGACCATGGCATCGACTCCGGCCGTTGCAAAGACCTCCCAGGCCGCCAGCGTGCCGAACTCGAAATAGGTCAACGCCACCGCGCCGGCCTTCTGCCGTGCGGCCTCGACCCGGGCAAATGCGCCACAGAGTGCCGCGTCGCTCGCTGGCTGGCCGTTCAGCCGCACCCGCTCGTTATAGGCCAGGAGGTGTGGCGAGGTATAACAGCCGACCCGATAACCCGCCTTGGCAATGATGTTTTCCAGGTAGGCACAAGTCGAGCCCTTGCCATTTGTGCCACCGACGATGATGAGCGGGCAGTCCTGACGCTGCCCGAGCACCGCCTTGACCTCCCGGATGCGCTCGAGTCCCAGTTCGATGCCGGCCTGCCCCCTGGGGTGCAGGCTTTCGAGATGCAGCAGCCAGTCTTCCAGCTTGTTCAAGCGGCGGCCGGGAGCTTTTGCAGCAATGCCAGCACGCGGGCGACCTGGTCGCGCAGTTCCCGGCGATCGACGATCATGTCGACCGCACCCTTCTCGAGAATGAATTCGGAACGCTGGAAGCCCTCCGGCAAGGTTTCGCGCACTGTCTGCTCGATGACGCGCGGGCCGGCAAAACCGATCAGCGCCTTGGGTTCGGCAATCACGACATCGCCGACGAAGGCGAACGACGCCGACACGCCGCCCATGGTCGGGTCGGTCAGCACTGAAATGAAAGGCAATCCCGCTGCAGATAATTTGGTCAGCGCCGCCGTGGTCTTCGCCATCTGCATCAGCGAGAAAAGCCCTTCCTGCATCCGGGCGCCGCCGGAAGCTGAGACGCAGATGAACGCCATTTTCTGCTCGACCGCGGCATTAACGCCGCGCACGAAGCGCTCGCCAAGCACCGAGCCCATCGAGCCGCCCATGAATTCGAACTCGAAGGCAGCCACGACGACCGGGATTGTCTTGATCGCGCCCTGCATGCAGACCAGCGAATCGCTCTCGCCGGTCGCCTCGTTGGCCTCCATCAGGCGATCCGGATAGCGTTTGGAATCCCTGAACTTCAGCGAGTCGACCGGGACAACCTCGGCACCGATCTCGGAGCGCCCTTCGGCATCGAGCAGAAGGTCGATGCGCTGGCGGGCATTCAGACGGTTGTGGTGGCCGCACTTCGGGCACACCTGGAGATTGTTTTCGAGGTCGGTCGCGTACAGCACCGCCTCGCAGGAGGCACACTTGCTCCACAGGCCTTCGGGAAGCGCACCGCGCCGCTGCGGCCCGCGCTGGCGCTTGATCTTGGGGGGAAGGAGTTTGTTCAGCCAGCTCATGATCTCACCTCGTCAATGCCACGGCGAATGTCTGCGACCAAGGCTTTCACATTGGCGCAGGCGCTGCTGGTATCACCATTCGCCGTCGACTTCTCGATTTCTTCGATGATCCTGCTGCCGACCACCACTGCGTCAGCGATGCCGGCGATGCGCGCGGCCGTCGCCGCATCGCGGATGCCGAAGCCGACGCCGACCGGCAGCCCGGTCTTTTCCCGGATCAGCGGCAACCGTTCGGCCACCGCCGCGACATTCAGTGCCCCCGAGCCGGTGACACCGGCCAACGACACGTAATAGACGTAACCGCTGGCCACTGCCGCCACCTGTTCGATGCGGGCTGCGGTCGACGTGGGGGCGAGCAGGAAAATCGGATCCATGCCGTTCGCCTTGATCGTCGCGCCAAAAATGGCGGCTTCTTCAGGCGGATAATCGACGACCAGCACACCATCGACGCCTGCCTGCGCGGCGGCGGCGGCGAACTTCTCGAGGCCCATGGCCTCGATCGGATTGGCGTAGCCCATCAGGACCACCGGGGTCCTGGCGTCGCTCTTGCGAAACGCGACGACCAGTTCCAGCACCTTGCGCAAGGTCATGCCCTTGGCCAGCGCCCGTTCGGAAGCGCGCTGTATGGTCGGGCCATCTGCCATCGGGTCGGAGAACGGCACGCCAAGCTCAATCACGTCAGCACCGGCCTCGACCAGCGTGTGCAGCAGCGGGAGCGTCAGCGCGGCATCCGGATCACCGGCGGTAATAAAGGGAATCAGCGCCTTGCGGCCTTCGGCGTTGAGCCGGGCAAAAACGGACTTGATGCGCGACATCAGAAAACGATCCCCGACTTCTCGGCCACGGTATGCATGTCCTTGTCACCGCGGCCTGAAAGATTGACCAGCAAGACCTTGTCGCTGGGCAGCGTCGGCGCCAGCTTGGCGGCGTAGGCCAGCGCGTGGCTGGATTCAAGCGCCGGGATGATGCCTTCGATGCGGCAAAGGGTATGGAAAGCCGCGAGCGCCTCGCCATCGGTCACCGGCACGTACTCGGCACGGCCGATATCCTTCAGCCAGGCATGCTCCGGCCCGACGCCCGGGTAGTCGAGGCCGGCGGACACCGAATGCGTCTCGATGATCTGGCCGTCCACGTCCTGCAGCAGGTAGGTGCGGTTGCCGTGCAGCACGCCCGGGACGCCGGCGGTCAGCGAGGCCGAATGGCGACCGGTATCCATGCCTTCACCGGCTGCCTCGACGCCGATGAGACGCACGTCCTGATGGTCGATATACGGGTAGAAAATTCCCATCGCGTTCGAACCGCCGCCGACGCAGGCGAGCACGGCATCCGGCTGGCGCCCGACCATCTCCGGCATCTGCCACAGGCATTCCTCGCCGATGATCTTCTGGAAATCGCGTACCAGCATCGGGTAGGGGTGCGGCCCGGCGACCGTGCCGATGATGTAGAAAGTATTGTGGATGTTGGTCACCCAGTCGCGCATCGCCTCGTTCAGCGCATCCTTGAGTGTCTTCGATCCCGACTCGACCGGGACGACGGTAGCGCCGAGCAGCTTCATGCGATAGACGTTGGCCGCCTGGCGCTTGACGTCCTCGCTGCCCATATAGACCACGCACTCCATGCCGTAGCGGGCAGCGACCGTCGCCGTCGCCACGCCGTGCTGGCCGGCGCCGGTCTCGGCGATGACGCGCGGCTTGCCCATCCGCCTGGCGAGCATGGCCTGGCCGATGCAGTTGTTAACCTTGTGCGCGCCCGTGTGGTTGAGGTCCTCGCGCTTGAGGTAAATCTGCGCGCCGCCCAGCATCTCTGACCAGCGCCTGGCGTGGTAGATCGGCGACGGGCGGCCGACGAAATGCTTCAGCTCGTATTCATACTCGGCACGGAAGGCCGGGTCGGCCTGCGCTGCCGCATAGGCCTCCTTCAGTTCATCGAGCGCACCGAACAATGTCTCGGCGACAAATACGCCGCCATAAGGACCGAAGTGGCCTTTGGCGTCGGGGAAGTTATAGTCGTTCATCGGCGTTCCGTACTGCCGCCACAAAGGCAGCGATTTTCGAGTGATCCTTGATGCCCTTGCTCATTTCGACCCCGGAAGACACGTCGACCGCAACCGGCCGCACTCGTTCGATCGCGTCGCCGACATTGGCTGCGGTCAACCCGCCGGAAAGCACCAGAAACGACGGCAGGCAAGGCGGAATCAGTGTCCAGTCGAAGACATGGCCACCGCCCCCGTAACCCTCGACAAACGCATCCAGCAACAAGCCCCGTGCATCGGGAAAGGAGCGGGCGAATTCTACCAGATCGAGGCCCGGCCTCACCCGTGCCGCGCGCAGATACGCTCTTGCAAACTGGCGGCAATAAGCCGCGTCCTCGTCCCCATGAAACTGCAGGACATTGAGCGGGAGGGCTGCGCAGGCAGCAGCCACGGCTTCCGGCGCCGCATTGACGAATAGGCCGACGATATCGACGAAGGGTGGAATGCGCGTCGCCAGTTTCGCCGCCTGCTGTAACGTCACGTAGCGCGGGCTGTCCGGATAGAAGACGAAGCCTATCGCATCGGCGCCAGCACCGACCGCTGCATCGACATCCTCGGCGCGGGTCAGCCCGCAAATCTTGATACGCGTTTTCAAGCGAACACTCCATCGAGAAAATCGTCTGCCGGGTCGGGCAGGCCCCAATGCGGCTCATACACCGGGCCGCGAAAATACAGCCCCGCCGGCGAAAAGGTGGGGGCAGCCTGCTTGCGGTCGCGCGCAAGCAATAGCTCGTCGACCCAGCCAGGTACCTGGGCCCCTTTCCCGATATGAACCAGCGTCCCGACCAGATTGCGGACCATGTGATGCAGAAAGGCGCTGGCCTCGAAATCGAAGACCAGCAAGCTGCCGCTCTGCCGGATGTCGGCCCGCCAAAGCGACTTGACCGGCGTCTTGGCCTGGCAATCCGCAGCGCGAAACGCGGAAAAATCATGCTCGCCGATCAGCAGCCCGGCCGCTTCGCGCATCGCCTGAACGTCGAGCGGCAGGTGGTGCCACCCAACCCGACCCTGCCACAATCCGGGGCGCTGCGGACGGTTGAGCAGCAGGTAGCGATAGCGGCGACCACGCGCACTGAACCGGGCGTGGAATTCGCCGGTGACAGGATGTGCCCAGCGCACTGCCACCGCATCGGGCAGATGCGAGTTCACGCCGCGCACCCAGGCCGACAACGGCCGCACGACAGCAGTTTCGAAATGGACGACCTGATGCGTCGCATGGACGCCGGCATCGGTACGACCGGCGCAGACGACGCCGAGCGGCGCGCCGGCAATCTCGCGCAGTGCAGCCTCGAGAGCATCCTGTACGGTCGCCCCCCCGGCCTGGCTCTGCCAGCCGCGAAACGCCGTGCCGCAGTACTCCACGCCCAGGGCAATTCTCGTCTCAGTCAACGGTTCACCCCAATGCAATCAACAGCCATGAAAGACCGAGCACGGCCCCGCAGGTCATGTAGTCGGCCAGCTGCCACGGCGACACCGCGACGCGCAGCGTTTCGGCAGCCCCGGCAGCACCCAGATTGCCGTCCAGCATGCTGCGCCACGCGCCTTTCTGCACCCCGGCCTGCAGATTTTGCATGACCAGCGACAGACGCACCACAAGTCGTTCACTGCCCAAGCCAAATCGTGACAAGGGCTGCAACAGCGACTGCAACGCGACCAGCAAGCCCCGGTTTCCGAGCCGGACGAACAGCCAGGCCAGGCAACCCAGCATCAGCGCCAGTCGTGCCACATGCAGGCTGGCTTCGCGCACACCCTCGTAGGTGGGCATCCAGGCGAAGTCGAACAGGGCGTCCCCAGATGAACCATAGGCGAGGATCAGCCAGACACTGAGCAGGAGCCAGCGCATCCGGCGCAGCAGACGCCACCACCCGCCCCCCGCGTTGCTCAGCGTCAGCAGCACAGAGGCCACCAACGCAAGCCCCGCCAGGCCCAGAAACTGGATGGCGACGACAGCGATCAGGCAGACCAGCAAGGCGGAAGATGGATGCAAAACACCGGCTCCAGAATGCACATGGCCCCACGCGGGGGCCATGTGGCGTTGGCAAGGACGAATTCTAACCGCCCAGCCGCCCGAGAATCTCGCGCGCCTGATCTGCAAGACCGCCGCTGCCTTCGGCAATGACTTCCTGCAGCAGTTCGCGGGCCTGGTCGTTGTCTCCCATTTCCTCATAAGCCTTGGCGAGCGCAAGCTTGGTTCCCACATCCTCGCCACCCTGGTCGCTGCCGGCGGCTTCGTCGCCCGTGAGTCCGGACAACCCGACTACCTGCGTTGCATCGGAAAGGTCGGCGCCGAGATCGAGGTTGATCGACGTCAGGTCGAAACCCGGTTCCTGCATTGGCTGGCCAATGAAAACCGACTCGCTCAGATTGACGTTGTACTCGCCGTCCGAGCCTGCCGATTCGCTGGACAACCCGGCCAGATCGGGGACGACTGTTTGGTCGCCCTGGTCGGAACCCTGGAAGTCGAGCGAATTGACCACCGTTTCGGTCCCCATTTCGCCTGTCGAGATTTCATGAAGAGCGCCTGGATTGACCAGCGTCTGGGTGTCCGCAGCAATATCGCCGAGTTCGAAATCGATCAGGCCGGCATCGGGCTGTTCTGCCTCAAGCCCGGCAGGCGCTTCGAGTCCGATGAAGGTTTCCGTGAAGTTGTTTTCCCCTTCCATGACCCCCATCACCAGCGTATCCGTCGGCAAGGGCTGCGGGTTGGTCTCGGTGGCGGTCAAGGTTTCCTGCGGGATGCCGCCGAGGTCGAAGTCGATTGCCTCGATCTGCGGCAATTCCAGGTCGTCGACGACATCGACGATCCGCGTCACCTCGGGCGTGAAGGACTGGGCGTCAGAGGCAGCCTCGAATTCAAGGCTGTTGTCATCGCTATTGACCGCGGTCGGCGAGAAGTCTCCTTCCGCCGCAACCGCTTCTTCAGAAGCCTCTTCTGCGCCACTCTCCGGAAGTGCGGAAACCAACGCGGCACCGGCGGCAACAGAGGCGGCCAATTGCCCGAGCGTACCCGGCATCACCACGGTCGATTTGGCGTCGACCGGCATCTCCGGCACCGCCACCGACTCGACAGTTGCCGCGGGCGCAACGCGCCCCGCTGTATAAAGCGGGTTCTCGGGATCGAGGGCGGCGCCCATTGCCGCGATCTTCTCCCATTCCGGCCCGACACCGCCGGTCTGCGCATAAAGCTCGCTGGCCAGTGTATCGAACTGCTTTAGGCTCTTGCGATTGGCATAGATTTCGAGCAGCTTGGCATGGATCGCCGTGCGATGCGGATCCTTGCGCAGGGCTTCGATCAGGATCTCCTCGGCCTGCGCATCGCGGCCATAGGCCATGTACACGTCGGCTTCGGCAACCGGGTCCACCTCGTCGGTGTCAATCGTCCCCGGGCCCGTCTGGCTGAACTCGCCTGTCTGCAGGGGAATGTTGCCGGTATCGACGCTCTGACCGCCTGTCATCCGGAACACCGAGTTCGGCCCAAGGCTGGACGGGGCCGGCACGGCGGTGGTGAAATCAGGTTCCGCTTCGCTGCGCCGACGCCTGAGCAGGAAATATCCGGCAAGCAGGGCAAGGATTCCGCCGCCACCGATCAAGGGCAACGGATCATCGAGCAGGCTCGGCTCGGCCACCGGTGCCGGCGCTGGTGATACAGGTGGCTTGGCCTCGGCGGGCTTGGGCGGCTCGACCGGCGGGGCGGCCGGCTTCGGTTCTTCCGCGACCTTTGGCGGCTCGACTGGCGCCGGCGCTTCGACCGGCTTCGGCGGCTCGACGGCAACGGGTGCTGGCGCCGGTGCCGGCTCCAGCGCCTTGGGCGGCTCGACGACCTTCGGGGGCTCGGCCGCTACCACCGGCTTCGCTTCTTCTTTCTTGCCCGACGCCTGTTGCTGCAATTCGGCCAAACGTTGGGTCTTCATGTCGACCAGCTTCTGGAGTTCGCCGACATTCTTTTCCAGCAATGCCAGCCTGTCCTGCGCTTCCCTGAGCGCCTTGTCCTTGGCGATCAGATCCTCTTCGCCAACGGCCGCCTTGCCGCCGGCAACACCCTTGGCCGGCATTTCGGTGCGGGAAACCTTGACTTGATCCTTGGCCTGATCGGCTGCCGCAGGCTTTTCTTCAACCTTGGCCGTGATCTTGCCCGCGGAGCTTTGCGCTGCTGCCTCCGGGGCCGGCTTGGCCTCGGCGGTCGCGGCGGCGAGTTTCTGGCGGTAGGCGTTCCAGTCGCCCGCCTGCGCGACATAGACCTGCTTCGCTTCCGCGGCGGGGATTGCCGCCACTGCTGCCTTGTCAGGGATGTTGAGAATGGCCCCGGCCTTCATGCGATTGATGTTGTCGCCAATGAATGCGTCCGGATTCTTGCGGTAGATGCCGACCAGCATCTGCTCGAGCGTCACACCGTCGTACTTCGCTTCGCCGGCGATCTTGCGCAGGGTTTCACCCTGCTGCACAAGGCGCGTTCCCGCTTCCTGCGAATTCTTCGCTTCCGGTGCCGCCCGCGGGGCAACCGAAGCCGCCCTGGACGCGTCCGAACCGACTGCTGCCGACGAGGGTGCGGCACCCGCACCGCGTACCGTGTCGACGACCCGCGCATCCGTAGCGGATGCCTGACGCGCTGCCGTCCGCGAAGCCACCTCGGGCGGATCGAGAAGGAAAGTGTATTCGCGCAGCAAGGGACCCGACGGCCAGCTGAGCTCGACAAGGAAGTCCATGAAGGGTTCGTTCACCGGCTTGGCTGAACTGATCTTCACCACCGGCGAACCGTTGCTCCGCTTCTCAATGGCGAAGCGCAGATCGAGCAAGGCCGACGAAAAATCGACGCCCGCCTCGCGGAACGCCTTCTGATCGGCAAGCCTGGCGGTCATCGCAGCCAGTTCGGCGCGCGAAGCGGTGATCTCGATTTCGGCGCGCAATGGCTGCCCGAGGCCCGAGAGCACGGTGATCTTGCCCAGACTGGCCGCTTCGGCCAACCACGGTGCAAGGGATAGACAGGAGGCTACAGCGACTACCGCAGCACGTTTCTTGAAGTTTGTCATGGTCATATCTGTCACGCCGCCACCTGCGCGTCGAATTCGGGAGTTTCAAATTAACATCATGGACTTAGCAATGCAAGCTAAGCTGGGTTCTAAACAGCGGCTTTTGGCATATTTCCAACATAAAAAAAACCGGAGTTGCCTCCGGTATTTATGTAACTGCGCCGATCAGGCGTCGAGCAGGATGCGCAGCATGCGGCGCAGCGGCTCGGCGGCGCCCCACAGCAACTGGTCGCCGCAGGTGAAGGCCGCCAGATACTCGGGCCCCATCGCCATCTTGTGCAGGCGGCCGACCGGCACGGTCAGCGTACCGGTCACCGCCGCCGGGGTAAGTTCGCGCTCGGAAATCTCGCGATCGTTCGGCACGACCTTGGCCCATTGGTTAGCCTTGGCCAGCATGTCGCTGATTTCATCGAGCGGCACATCCTTCTTCAACTTGATGGTCAGCGCCTGGCTATGGCAGCGCATGGCACCGATGCGCACGCACAGGCCGTCGATGGGGATCGAACCCGGGCTGCGGAAGGCAGGGCGACCGAGGATCTTGTTGCACTCGGCGCCGCCCTTCCACTCTTCCTTGGACTGACCGCCGTCAACCGGCACATCGATCCACGGAATCAGTGAACCAGCCAGCGGCGTGTTGCGGAAGTTCTTCTTCGGGAAGGCATCGGAACGGATCGTCTCGGCCACCTTGCGATCGATGTCGAGAATGGCGGAAGCCGGATCGGCCAGCAGATCGGCGACCGACGAATGGATGGCCCCCATCTGCGCGATCAACTCACGCATGTTCTGCGCACCGGCACCGGAAGCCGCCTGATAGGTCATGGACGACGCCCATTCGATCAGGTCGTTCTGGAACAGGCCGCCGAGGCCCATCAGCATCAGCGAAACCGTGCAGTTGCCGCCGATCCAGTTCTTGCCGCCCTTGGCCAGCGAATCCTTGATCACGTTCATGTTGACCGGGTCGAGGATGATCACGGCGTCGTTAGCCATGCGCAGCGCCGAAGCGGCATCGATCCAGTGACCGTTCCAGCCGGCAGCGCGCAGTTTGGGGAAGACTTCCTTGGTGTAGTCGCCGCCCTGGCAGGTGATGATGATGTCGCAGGCTTTCAGCGCATCAATGTTGGATGCGTCCTGCAGCGGCAGCGAGGCCTCCTTGCCGCCGAACACCGGCGCCTTGCCGCCGGCGGCGGAAGTCGAGAAATACACCGGGTCGATATGGGCGAAATCGCCCTCTTCGACCATGCGCTGCATCAGCACGGAACCGACCATGCCACGCCAACCGACCAGACCAACCTTCTTCATGACTCTCTCTCCGAATGAATCTTTGTTTAACGTCCGAACCCGTCGTTCGGTTTACGCCAGCGCCGCCAGCACTGCGTCGCCCATTTCCCTGGTGCCGACCTTTTGGGTGCCGCGCTCGTAGATATCACCGGTACGATAACCTTGGGACAGCACTTTCTTCACCGCGTTCTCGATCCGCACAGCTTGCGCCTCCAGCCCGAAGGTGTAGCGCAGCATCATCGCCGCCGACAGGATGGTGGCCAGCGGATTGGCGATGCCCTTGCCTGCGATATCCGGCGCCGAACCGTGTGACGGCTCGTAGAGGCCCTTGTTTTTTTCATCGAGCGAGGCGGACGGCAGCATGCCGATCGAACCGGTCAGCATCGAAGCCTCGTCGGAAAGGATGTCGCCGAACATGTTGCCGGTGACCATCACGTCGAACTGCTTCGGCGCCTTGACCAGTTGCATCGCGGCGTTGTCGACCAGCATGTGGCTGAGCGCCACGTCCGGGTAGTCGTGGGCGATCTCGATCATCACATCGCGCCAGAGCTGTGTGCATTCGAGCACGTTCATCTTGTCCACCGAGCACAACTTCCGGTTGCGCTTCTGCGCAGCCTGGAAGGCGACATGGCCGATGCGGCGGATTTCCGACTCGCTGTACACCATGGTGTTGAAGCCGACGCGCTCGCCGTTCTCCTCGCGCACGCCGCGTGGCTGGCCGAAATAGATGTCGCCGGTCAGTTCGCGGACGATCAGGATATCGAGCCCGGCCACCACTTCCGGCTTCAGCGTCGAGGCGTTGGCCAGTTCCGGGTAGAGGATCGCCGGTCGCAGGTTGGCGAACAGGTTGAGATCCTTGCGAATACCGAGCAGGCCGCGCTCCGGTCGCTTCTCCCGGGGCAAGGTGTCCCACTGCGGGCCACCGACGGCACCGAGCAGGACAGCATCGGCTTCGCGCGCCAGCTTGCGGGTCGCTTCAGGATACGGCTCGCCAGTGGCGTCGACCGCAGAACCGCCGAGCAGCGCTTCCTCCATCTCGAACTTGAGATCGAGGGCGTTGAGCACACGCACTGCCTCGGCAGTGATTTCAGGACCAATGCCGTCTCCCGGCAAGACACATATCTTCATCTCGTCTCCTTCCTATGCGAACAGCCAGGGCTGGTCGATGCGGCGCTTTTCCTCGAATTCGCGGATTTTCCCGGCGTGGCGCAAGGTCAGGCCGATGTCGTCCCAGCCGTTGAGCAGGCATTCCTTGCGGAAGGCGTCGATCGCGAACGGAATCCCGTAACCATCCGGGCGAATCACCGCCTGCGACGGCAGGTCGACTACCAGCTTGTAACCGGGCGTCGCCTCGACCTGCTGGAACAGCGCCTCGACCTCGTTGGCCGGCAGCACGATCGGCACGATGCCGTTCTTGTAGCAGTTGTTGAAAAAAATGTCGGCGAAGGACTCGGCGATGATCGCCTTGAAGCCAAAGTCGAGCAGCGCCCAAGGGGCGTGCTCGCGCGAACTGCCACAACCGAAATTAGCCCGGGTCAGCAGCACCTCGGCGCCCTGGTAGCGCGGCTGGTTGAGCACGAAATTCGGGTTCTTCGGGCGGCCGGCATTGTCCTGTCCCGGCTGGCCGACGTCCATGTAGCGCCATTCATCGAAGGCGTTCGGGCCGAAGCCGGAACGCTTGATCGACTTCAGGAACTGCTTCGGGATGATCGCGTCGGTATCGACGTTGTTGCGGTCGAGCGGCGCCACCAGACCTTCCAGGCGAACGAATTTTTCCATGAAGGCCCTTACCTGGTCGATTTCTGGATGGCTTCGCCACCCTTCTCGATGTCCTTGCCGATGCCGGCAACCGTATTGCAGCCGCTGGCGAAAATCAGGGCTGCTGCGGTCAACATTGCAAAAATACCTTTTCCCATTATCGACTCCTTGCTTACAGAACGTCACGCACATCGGCAAAACGGCCGGCGATCGCTGCAGCCGCGGCCATCGCCGGACTGACCAGGTGGGTTCGCCCGCCCGGGCCCTGACGGCCCTCGAAATTACGGTTCGAGGTCGACGCGCAGCGCTCGCCCGGCTCCAGCCGGTCGGCGTTCATCGCCAGACACATCGAGCAGCCCGGCTCACGCCATTCGAAACCGGCGGCGATGAAAACCTTGTCCAGCCCCTCGGCTTCAGCCTGGCGCTTGACCAGGCCGGAACCGGGCACGGCGAGCGCCAGCTTGACGTTGGCGGCAACATGGCGACCCCTGAGGACCGACGCCGCCTCGCGCAGGTCCTCGATCCGCGAATTGGTGCACGAGCCGATGAAGACCTTGTCGATGGCGATGCTCTTGATCGGCGTGTTCGGGTTCAGGCCCATGTACTGCAGGGCGCGTTCCATGCCTTCGCGCCTGACCGGATCGGTCTGCTTGGCCGGATCGGGAACCACGGCGTCGATCGAGACAACCATTTCCGGCGAGGTGCCCCAGGTCACCTGCGGACGGATGTCTTCCGCCTTCAGCGTAACGACGCGATCGAACTGCGCGCCGGGATCGCTATGCAGGTTGCGCCAGTAGGCCACGGCACGCTCCCAGACTTCGCCCTTGGGCGAGAACGGGCGGCCTTTCAGATAATCGATCGTTTTGTCGTCGACCGCGACGAAGCCCATACGCGCCCCGCCTTCGATGGCCATGTTGCACAGGGTCATGCGCCCTTCCATGGAGAGGCCGCGAATGGCGCTGCCGCCGAACTCGATCGCGTAGCCATTGCCGCCGGCCGTGCCGATGGTACCGATGATGGCCAGCGCCACGTCTTTCGCGGTGACGCCCTTGCCGAGTTTGCCGTCGACGGCGATCAGCATGGTCTTCGACTTCTTCTGCAGCAGGCACTGGGTGGCCAGCACGTGCTCGACCTCGGAGGTGCCGATACCGTGCGCCAGGCAGGCAAAGGCGCCGTGCGTCGAGGTATGCGAGTCGCCGCAGACGACGGTCATGCCCGGCAGCGTGGCGCCGTTTTCGGGGCCGACGACATGGACGATGCCCTGCTTCGGATCCTTGAACGGAAAATAGGCCAGGGCGCCGATTTCGCGGATGTTGGCGTCCAGCGTCTCGACCTGCTGGCGCGAAACAGGATCCTTGATCCCCTCGTCCCAGTGGTCGGTCGGCGTGTTGTGGTCGGCCGTCGCGACGATGGACGAAATGCGCCATGGCTTGCGGGCGGCGAGCTTCAAGCCTTCGAAGGCCTGCGGGCTGGTGACCTCATGGACGAGGTGACGGTCGATGTAGAGGAGCGCCGTGCCGTCCGCCTCTTCGTGGACGACGTGGTTTTCCCAGAGCTTGTCGTAAAGTGTCTTCGACATGGAACGCTTCGGATGGGCCGTAAAGCGTTGAATTATGGCACAGGATCGACGGTTTTGGCCGTGCCGGCGCCGTCGACCGCAGCATCCGCGCGCACCCAGCGCCAGACCAGTGCGAATCCGCCAACCGCGAAAACCGAGGCCAGCGTGTAGGTCCAGCCGGCGCCGAAGCTGTCCCATGTCCAGCCGCTGATCAGCCCGCCAAGCAGTCCGCCGGCGCCGAATGAAATACTTGAATAGAGCGCCTGCCCGCGTCCCTGCGCACGCCCCGGGAACCACAGGTTGATCGCCGCGATCGCCGCAGCATGGTAGGCACCGAAGGTCAAGCCGTGCATCAGCTGCGCCAGCACCATGATGGCCAGTGATTCCACACCCCAGCCGATCAACAGGAAGCGCAGGATGGCTGCCGCAAAGCTGGCAAGAAGCAGGAGGCGCAACGAGTAGCGCCGGCTCAGGCGCGCCATCAGCATGAAGACGACGATTTCAGCCAGTACTCCCAGCGACCACAGGCTGCCGACTTCGGCCTTGCTATAGCCGTGGTCAGCCAGATGGATGGAATAGAAGATGTAGAGTGCGCCGTGTGCCGCCGACATGGCGAAACAGGCGGCAAGCAAGGCGCGCACGTGCGGCTGGCGCAGGATATCCCCGACCGGGAGGTGGCCATGCGCGTGCGGCACTTCGGGTGCATCGGGCAGAACCGCCGCCACTAGCAGGATGCCGGCCAAGATGCCCCAGCACACCCAGAGCAGGCCATCGAGCGGCAGGAAATCGAGCACGGAGCCGGTGCCCATCACGGCCACGATGAAGCCGATCGAGCCCCATAGCCGGATCCGGCTGTAGCGCCCGCGCTCCTCGCGCAGGTGGTCGAAGGTCAGGGTTTCGACCAGCGGCAGCGCGGCGCTCCAGAAAAAGGCGATCACCGCCATCGCAAGCAGCATGCCGGGCAGCCTGTCGAGCCAGAAAAAGGCGGTGAACCCGGCCAGCCCGGCCAGTGCCGCAAGGCGGATGATCGCCATCCGCCGGCCGAAGCGGTCGGCCAGCCAGCCCCAGAGGTTGGGACCGAACAGGCGCATCAACTGCATCTGCGACATCAGCAGTCCGATGTCCCAGGCAGAGAAATTCAGGGATTGGAGATAGAGCCCGAAATAGGGCGAAAACGCGCCGATGAAGGCGAAGTAGAAAAAGTAGTAGCCCGAGAGGCGCCAGTAAGGCAGAGCGTGCATCCGGCAATTTTACCGGATGCACCGTCGGGCACAGGCGCTTATCAGGCCCTGGCGGATTGCTGGCCGGCGCGGTAGGCCAGCAGCATGTGGTAGAGCTCGTCCTTCAGCTTGACGCGCTGCTTTTTCATGTCTTCGATGGTGAAATCGGCCACCGGCATGTCGTGCTCTTCGAGGTCCTCGACCTTGCCGGTCAGGCGATTGTAGCTATCGAACAGCTTGGCGAAATGGGCGTTGCCGGTCTTCAACGCGTTAATCGCGTCGGTCATTTCCGGAAAATCGTGGTGGAGGTCGTGATGATCCACTTGCATGTTGTTCTCCCTTTGCGACGTCCGCTTTCATCAGCGGCAAAACTTCGAATTTTACGCGATTTTCCCCGGAATGCGCGGCGTCGTCGATACCACATCGGCACACTGCGCGCGGTGGCGCAGGGCATGGTCGATGAGCACCAGCGCCAGCATGGCTTCGGCAATCGGTGTCGCGCGGATGCCGACGCAGGGGTCATGGCGCCCCTCGGTAGCGACCTCGATGGCTTCGCCGTGGCGGTTGATCGAGCGTCGCGGCTGGGCAATCGACGAGGTCGGCTTGATCGCCATATTGACGACGATCTCCTGCCCGGTCGAAATGCCGCCGAGGATCCCGCCGGCGTGGTTGCTGGCGAATCCCTGCGGCGTCATTTCGTCGCCGTGCTCGCTGCCGCGCTGGGCGACCGAGGCAAATCCGGCACCGATCTCGACTCCCTTGACGGCATTGATACCCATCATTGCGTAGGCGATCTCGGCGTCCAGCCGGTCATAGACCGGCTCGCCCCAGCCCGGCG
>ERZ724517.483-NODE-483-length-23897-cov-11.040391_pt1 | contig 23897 bp, 20 predicted proteins | sample MGYA00376050_ERZ724517 | MGnify/ENA primary metagenome ERZ724517 (study PRJEB28724, sample SAMN07190886) | activated sludge metagenome | isolation source: activated sludge of sewage treatment plant in Hong Hong | place: USA: Christiansburg, Virginia | collected... | reverse complement strand
CTTGTGATGAAGAACCGCCACATTTAACAAACAAAGTATCAAAAAATTCTTTGTTGACTTGATCATATCCATCCTTAATAAGAACAGCATTCAATGTGCAAGCCAAAGTATGGATATTTGTTGCAATTCTTTTAATACCTTCCGGTCCATGATATACTGCATACATTGCAGCCATATTGGCTAATAATGCCTGAGCTGTACAAATATTAGAAGTTGCTTTTTCTCTTTTGATATGTTGCTCTCTTGTTTGCAATGCCATTCTCAAAGCACGCTTGCCATAGACATCAACTGATACACCAATTATTCTACCTGGAATAGCACGTTTGAACTCCTCAGTAGTGGAGAAAAATGCAGCATGAGGGCCACCCATTCCCATCGGTACACCGAATCTTTGTGAATTACCAAGTACTACATCTGCTCCCCATTCTCCGGGAGGAGTAAGTAAGGCCATAGACATAAGGTCAACTGCTACTGCCATATAAATATCCTTTTCTTTTAATGCAGCGGCGAATGACTTATAGGACTCAATGCTACCATCGATATTAGGATATTGAAGTAATACACCGAAAGCATTATCTTCAATGCTATCTGTCCTCCAATCAAAATCAACTACATCAATATTTAGCACCTTACATCTAGTCTTCACTACATCTAATGTCTGCGGAAAGACTCCTTTTTCTACATAAAATGCATTGAACTCTTCATTCTTTTTATTTTTTGCTGCATAAAACATATGCATGGCTTCAGCAGCAGCAGTGCCTTCATCTAAGAGAGAACCATTTGCAATAGGTAAGCCTGTAAGGTCAGAGATCATTGTCTGAAAATTCAACAAGGATTCAAGACGACCTTGAGCGATTTCAGCTTGATAAGGAGTATATTGAGTATACCAACCCGGATTTTCAAAAAGGTTCCTCAATATTGGGTATGGCACCAGCGTATGATTGTAACCCTGACCTATGTATGTTTTGAATATCTGATTCTCTGAACCTATAGTTTTGACATGCTCTAAATATGCTGCTTCTGATAAAGCCTCAGGTAAATCCAACTCTTCTCGAAGACGAATAGAATCTGGCACAGTTTCATTAACTAACTGTTCCAAAGAGCCGACACCTATGATATCACACATTTCCTGAATCTGTTCTTCAGATATGCCTAGATGTCTGTCTTCAAAATTTGAATCCTTGTAATTCATATATAAAATATTGTTATATTAATTGATTAATTGTATCGTCAAAAATAAAAAAAAAGCCGCAACATTTGATGTTGCAGCTTTATTTTATTCAATTATTAAAAGAACAGATTAGACTGTCTTTGGTTTAGCTTGTCCGATAACAGTTTTAGGTCTGATATCAGAAACCATATCATGTACTACAGCACCTGCGATGAATACTGAAGAGTATGTACCTATCGCAATACCAATCATGATTCCGAAAGTAAATCCTTTGATACTGGAGCCTCCGAATACAAACATGATCGTCATCACCATGAAGGTTATGAAAGAGGTGATAATTGTTCTACCTAAAGTACTATTGATTGAAGCGTTGATCACTTCTGACTTACCCTGACTCAGATATTTACCCGAGAATTCACGAATACGGTCAAAGATAATAACGGTATCATTCATTGAGTAACCAATAACTGTAAGGATTGCTGCAATGAATGCCTGATCAATCTCCATTGAGAAAGGTACAATTCCATGGAAAATGGAGAATATCCCTAATACTACCAAAGAGTCATGTGCAAGTGCAATGATAGCACCAAGACTATATTGCCATCTGTTAAATCTGATAAATATATATACAAATATCGCTAATAAGGCAAGAATTGCTGCCTTAAATGAACTTGATTTTATATCATCCGCTACCGTAGGACCTACTTTAGAGAAGCTCGCAACGTGCGTGCCATTGCCATCAGGCTTTTTAAATTCCTCAAGGTCAACCTGACCTTTTGTCAAATTCTGAACACTCGCATGTATTTTGGTAACAACTTCATTACTAACCTCAGGATTAGGATCTTCAATCTTGTATGAAGTAGTTATGTTATAAGTGTTTTTAACATCTACTGCTTTCACTATAGGTTCACCACCTAACTCAGCTTTAAGTTGAGTTCTGAATGCTTCAGTATTAATATCAGTTCCTTCAGCGAATGAAACGTTGGCGCTATATCCACCTTTCATATCCACTCCAAGTTCGAAACCTTTTGTGAATATTGAAATTAAACAGATTATAGATAATCCTATCGAGAAAGCATATGCTTTTTTGCGAAGGCCCATCCAGTTTATATTAGCTCCATGAAACACTTTATCTGAGAATGAAGTTGAGAACTTCAACTCCTTACCCTTTCCTGTCCACCAGTCTGTAATCATTCTTCCAACAAGTACAGCTGTAAATAGAGAGCAAAGTACACCAACTATCATCACCACTGCAAATCCTTTTACAGGACCTAGTCCAAAGTATGCAAGAATTACATTCGTGAATAAAGTAATGATGTTCGCATCAATGATGGCAGAATAAGAATGCTTGAAACCTTCCGAAATAGCATTCTTCAATGCAAGTCCATTTTTAAGTTCTTCTTTAACCCTTTCAAATATGATTACACTGACATCGACGGCTATACCCATTGTAAGTAAAATACCTGCTATACCCGGTAAAGTTAAAACTGTACCTTTTGATGCCAATATTCCAAAAATAAAGAACATGTTAAACAACAACGTAATGACTGCTATGAGACCCGCAGTGGAGAAATATGCTATCATGAAAGCAACAATGAATAGCAATCCTATAAGTATAGCTATCATTGATTTATTAATGTTTTCCTGACCAAGAGATGGACCGACTAAAGATTCTTGCACGATTCTTGTACCTGCTGGTAATTTACCAATTTGAAGAATGTTTGCAAGGTCTTTGCCTTCCTGAACTGAAAAGTCACCTGATATCTGAGAATCACCTGAAGTAATCGCATTGTTAACTCTTGGTGCTGAAACCACTTCATCATCTAGTACGATTGCTATTTCTCTATTCTGATCTGCAGCCGCTTTAGTAGTCATTTCGCCCCACTTCTTAGAACCCTCTTGGTCCATTCTTATAGATACAGCAACTTGATGCGAGGTCTGATCTTGTGTTTCTCTTGCATCTACTACTCTATCTCCTTCCAATGGCGCTTTACCTGAGCGCGGCATTTTCACAGCATATAGTTGATATTTGCTTGTGTATTTAAATGTTTCTGGATCTTTGTTAGGTTTTGAAGCCCATTTAAATTGCAGATCATTAGGGAATAATGCTTTTATTTCAGGCAAATTCAAATAATCCATCACTGCTTTTTTCTTATTCTTATCAGCAACACCCATTACAGCCAATGGAAAAGAAATTCCTTTAGATGTAGCTGAGTTTGGAGTAAATATTTTAAAAAGCGGACCACTTGCCTGGTTGATATTTGAATTGGGTACATCAACAATTCTCATCGTCGAATCAATAACAACGCCAAGACTGTCTGTCTTTTTATCCCATATAGTGTCCTTTACTGTCGCAGGAATTTCAACGGCAGACGAATCACCTTTCATTGTTTTAAGGTATTTATCAGCATTAGTCAACCCTTCAAGTACTCCGGGATCTGATGCTCTATAAACATCGAAAAATTCAAGTTTCGCGCTGGCTTGAAGAAATTTTCTCGCACGTTCAGGATTATCCACACCTGGTAATTCTACCACGATCATATCTCTACCTGCATCCAAAGAAACATTCGGCTGTGTTACACCAAATTTATCTATTCTATCTTTTAATCTTTTAAAAGTAAGATCAACAGTTTGTTTAGCCTTTTCTTGCAGTACATTTAAAACCTGAGCATCCGAAGCGTTTGGCTTCAAGTCATTTTTTAAAGACGGGCTTTTAGAAAAGATAGATGAAAGTGTTTTTCCACCTGAAATCTTATTCCATTCTTCACCAAATGCAGTAACAAAGCTAATTTGCTCTGTAACCAGCCTTTTTTCTGTTTTATTTAATGCTTCCAAAAAAGTTGCATCTTTACTTTGATTGGACATTGATAAAAGAAAATCTTTCAAATCCACCTGCAAAACAGTACTCATACCACCTTTTAAGTCAAGACCTAAAGCTAGTTGTTGTCTTTTTAGATCATCGTATGAGTAACTTTTGATACCAGGGATACTGAAAATAGTTTCACTGGACATTGAGTCAAGAAAAGCGATTCTTGCTTCTTTGTACACCTGGTCCCTTGATTCAGCAGGAGCTGCAGCAGCTGCTATTTTTGCTTTGGCATCAGCATTGCTTTCGACTCTTGATGTTGGCCAATAAAAAATATACTGGAGCAAACAAACCAGAGCGATCGCAACTAGAAAAAATTTTATTATTCCTTTACCTTGCATTTTTTAATTTTTTAAAATCTATTTTCGTTATCTAAAAAACATGTCTGACAGAAAACCAAAACACAATGAAGTTCAATCTGTATGATAGTTTCAGGCATGCCAATGTATGTCCTTTTTCTAAGGCGGTGCAAATATATAAATTATCTTTATAAATAATAATAGAAATGTAACTAAATACCTAGTAGCGCGTCCTAAAATAAATTAATTTACAATAAGAGGGAACGAAATGTGATTTTTATTTGTCTTCTTAGCATATTTATATAACTAAAATTTCTTAAACAACATAAATTATAAAAAGTATGGGTTTATTTTCATTTTTAAAAGGATCAGGAAAAGACGATCTTAAAAAGAAGGAAGCAGAATTAGCTGCCAAAACAGCTGTTGACGAAGCTAATGCAACAGCTCAGCAAGCAGTTTTTCATTCACAAAAGGTTCTGTGGCTAGAAAGCATAGTTACTAATCTGAATATTCCTGTCACTGATTTAGCCGTGCAATTGGATGGCGATACAGTAACAGTCAGTGGAAGTGTCGCTACCCAAGCTGAAAAGGAGAAAATAGTTCTTGCTCTTGGTAATGTGAATGGGATCGCTGTTGTAGACGACCAAATGACAGCAGAGACGGTAGAAGATGAAAGCAATTTCTACGAAGTAAAATCGGGAGATTCATTATCTAAAATCGCAAAAGCTTACTATGGTGATGCAATGAAGTATCATAAAATTTTTGACGCTAATAAACCGATGTTATCTGATCCTGACAAAATATATCCAGGCCAGACTCTCCGTATACCAAAATTATAAATTATCTGCTCAAATCTCCTTTTCATAAAATATTTGAAGAGGTTTGGAAGATTAAGAATTTTAAAAGCTGCTATTTGGCAGCTTTTTTTATTTCCTATTATGAAAGTACGTAGAGGCAAAGAGGCAAATAGTTCCAAAGCCCATTAAAACACTCATTTTCACTAAAAATCTACTCCAAACTATGCCTCTTAGGAAGACATCCTGGACCAAACTTAAACTCCAGTGCAGTGGTGATAACTTTGCAAGACTTTGCATCCAATGAGGTAAAACCTCTATTGGTATCCAGATGCCTCCGATAGCCGACATCAATATTATCGTGATGGATCCAAACATCATAGCCTGATGGTAAGTATTAAAATAACTTCCGATCAGCATACCAAAGCTTATTGCACTGAAAGTAATCACAACTGCTGCCAAAATCACATTCCACCATTCATGACCAATATCCAGCCCAGGCAATCCAAAATATGGAAGGACCATAATACTAATAGTCAATAGAAACAAAAACTGAAATATACCGAAACAGGTGTATAAGAGCACTTTCCCATTTATTATATCAAAGTAACTACCGGGAGACATAGCTATCCTTAATCTACTCCCTTCATTTTTCTCTTTGATGTAATTGCCTGAAAGTGGAATAACAAGAAAAAAGATGGCAAAGACAATCCATGCCGGCACATTGTGCTGAACGGAATTCATAACCAGTGATTCATTTTTTAGTCTACCAAGATTTTCCTGGGTAATAGAATTCGCAAGAACTTCATGAGTGTCAATTATTCTTTCTGAAGAATTATTTGTATTATTAGAAGATATCTTTTTGAAGAGTAGATCAAATTGCACTTTGAATAGCATCCTTTCTAAAGCATTTTGCACCGCCATTCTAAAAGTATTTTTAGCAACCGGATCGAATATCAAAACAACACTTATAGAATCAACTGCAGGACGCACCGGAATTATGGCTGGATTTCCCATGTTTTGACCAATGACATTAACTATTATGTTGGTCTTATTGACCATCTCAGCATAAGTTCCTTTCTTAATAATCACCCCAACCGGATATTTACCTTCAGAAATCAATTGTCTGGCTTGGTTGGTATTAATAGGTTTATCATTGAATTGATCAATCAACGTAAATTGGCCAGAATGAATAAAATGACTTTTCAGTGAATCTCCCAAAGGTTTTTGATCATCATCTGACCACACAAGGTTAAATTTTACGTCTTGATAATCTTTAAAAGGAACATCCTGGATTATGGCCATGACTATAATAAGTATCATAGGCATACCCAACAGCATCAACAGCCCTGGCCAATCCCGAAGCAATAATGTTCCTTCTTTAATAAATGTAGCTATGACTCTTTGTATGTTCAATCTCTGACTTTACTACCGGTTAATGATAAAAACAACTTCTCAATACTTGAACTTTGAGTATCATTTATTAATGATTGAGGACTTCCATTACATAACATTCGTCCATGATCCATGATAAAAATATTATCGCATAATTCCTCAGCTTCACTTAATAAATGACTAGTATATAGCAGTGTTTTACCCTTGAATTGTAAATCTTTTATAACTTCATGAATAAGAGCACGACTCTGGATATCCACGCCTGCAGTAGGTTCATCGAGAATAATAAACTCAGGATCATGCAAGAGACCAGCAATAATATTGGCTCTTCTATTCATACCTCCAGAAAAATGCTTTATTTGCTTTTTAAGATGATCCTTAAGATGGAGATATTCAGCATAATATTCAATTCTATTTTTAATCGTATTCTTTGCAAGTGAATACAATCCGCCATAATACTTTAAATTCTCTGACAATGTTAAGTCTCCAAAGAGTCCATCTTGCTGTGGGACAAAACCTATCTGGTTCTTATTAAGATCTTCAGGCTCCGAAACATTTATAGACTGATATACTTTTCCGGTTGAAGGTTTTATAAGACTGCAAATAATATGTATGAGTGTGCTCTTACCTGCGCCATTAGGACCTAACAAACCATTTGTCTTTCCATTTAGAATGATCATAGAAACATCAGAAACTGCTTCCTCTTGTTGATTATTATATTTAAAGCTAACGTGATCCAGTATGATATCCATTCCTATATCATATTATTTTAACTTGCCCTAGACTTTTGAAGAAATCTACTTCCCTCTCCCCTATTAAGGCAAGCTTATCCCCTATTTCCACAAAAGTATTAGATTCAGAAGAACGACTTTTGATGATCTTTGCTGAATTATATGCAAAATCTCGCCACATATCGCCGATTTCTGTCATTTCTGTTGACAACTTTGCCAATTCATTATTCTGAATAAGTTTACTGGATTCTTTTAAAAAGGCAGCATACATAAAACGAAATCCTCCACCTCCTGTACCAATTTCTTCTTGCATTCTTATTAGATTACCCAGAGCCAGAAGGCTTTTTCTATCTCCAAGTGTCTTTGGATAATTTTGAAGCCTTTTTGCAAGGTAACCAATAGCCTTTACTCCAATAAATCCGACTGGTGTCCTATTTATTAGAAATGAAGTTCTTTTCAATCCCCTTCTTATAGCATCCTTTAAGTCAACATCTTTATTTGGGAGTGATTTTATATAATATAATTTTCCAGATGGTTGAGGAAAACCTTTTGCATAGCGCGCTTTGAGTAAATCATCTTTATGCAGCCTCTTTACCTCATGAAGTACAGGATCACCAACTAAATATTCATCACCTTCCTTTCCAAAGATTACTATATTATGAGCATTAAAGTGAAATCTATATGCATCAGGAAGGTAAGGCAAATAGTAAACACTGCACATAATTCCGACTGGAATATTCTTTTCAAGTAATTTATCCAGGGCTTCCATGGATTTATGAGGTGAACTGAATTTCTTTGTCACCACTTCAGCTCCCAATAGCTTCATAGTTCTGTTGAAAATCCCACCAGGCCATATTCTGTAACTTGTTGCTGAGATCCCATTGAGTTTAACAAAAGGCAAATGAATAAAAAAGATACCACTACCTATCCCAAATACCATTGGTTCAGAGAGTGAAAGTCCCTGGTGAGCCAATAAGTTTGCAGTAACACCTGATTCACAATGAGCTGACTGAGTATGTTTAAAATTCATTATAATTTCTTTTCCAAATTGTGGTTTGACTTATAAAGGTCGATGTCCTTTAATTCTTCAACAGTAATCCCGAAAACGTCTGCATAGTTTTTCAAAGTTGTTACTCCTAAATTATTAAAAACAACAGGCTTAAAGTGTCTTCTTACCTGCCATTGCCATTTATTCATGTAGGATGATAAAATGCTAATATCAAGCAACTTTTTCTCCATGTAAAAAGGAATTGGACTGGTTTTACCGCTTTTAACATCATTTTCAGCTTCTAATATTTTCAATTCAACTTCTTCCCAAGCCTGCTGTAGAGCAACTATTTCCGGTTCCCAACCAACAGATTGAACGGTAGTATATTCTTCACCATCCGTGGCATATTTAAGCAACCCATCACCAAATTTATCACCATAGATAGATGTTTCATTGTCTTGAGGGACCTCATTTTTCTTCATTGCTTAGTTTGTTATTAAATCGTTACATCAGAATTTATTGTCTATGTAGTCAACTGATTTGTAATAAATTAAATCTGATTCTAATCGCCTTCTTTTCAAAATCGCTTGAAATTTAGACACAAGTCCTTTAATGGGAGAAACTATGAAAATACCTACGATTAGAATATTTTTAAACAATAAGACAATGGGTTTTCGTTCCAGTGAACCGGGACCTCCTTTGCTTTTGATTTTTTTGGCCCAAATCTTAAATTGTTTGGTACCTGTTTCTTCAAGGAGAATCAATGCAGGTTTGATATCTATAGCTCCTTTATTTACGAGTTCATTCTGAAGTCCTTCCCAATCATCAGACTCAAAAGCTTTTAAAATTGATTTGCCAAAATCAGGAGCGCGATCTATTTCCTTTTGCTGTATTCCTGCCTCAGGAAGAAATTTTGAAGCCTCTTTCTGCCCTTTGAACGCCCACCTAATGACAGTTAGAGTTGACACAAGATTGGGTGAGGAATCAACGAAAGCAATATTCCCTACCAAGTGACCTCCCAGTCTAATAATATGTTTTTTTATTTTCTCCTGTGCGTTTAACCACATATTTCTTGCTCCTATTAAAGTAAGAATTTTAGTTCCACTAATAAGGGTTTCCGCAATCTCATTTTGCATAAATGAAGTCATTGGCAATGATGGGTGGAGAAACCATGGCTGAAACGCCACAATTAGCAAGTCATAGCGCTTGCCTTTGATAATGCCTTCTACCTCTACTTCCATCCCATCTTCCAAAACACATTCAGGCATTGAATCAAAAAATTTCCAGGAGCTCCAAGGAAATGGGAAACTGTGTTCCGGGACGATCCTTAAATAATCCACTTTATAATTGTCAGGAAAAACAGACAATACCCTTTCTACAAGATGTTTTAACTGCCCTGTTTGTGTGAAATACACCACACCAATATGTTTTTGATCCTGATTCATGATTTTATTAAATATAAAGACTACTTGGTTTGACCTTCAACTTCTATTCCTTCAAATCGCAATCCATTGGCCTTATGGACAAAATACAAAGTTTTATTGTCATAGTTTAGTCTAAAAGTTAAATCCGCATTATTATTAGCAAGAATCAATAGTCCACTGTTAGTGATTTTTAAAGGCGTTTCAAAAGGTTTGAAGTTGTTGTTGTATGATGATATCATTGCATATTTATCCTGTATAATTAGATTCCCATCAATGTGTTTTTTGTTTACTTGAGTTACTATTATCGTATCCAGGGAGCCAATGCCGTCTTCAATTTTTAAAGTACCGTAGAACTTACCATAATATTTTATGCTTTCCTTTTTGGATGCTAATTTGGCTTCATTTTCTAATATTTTATTTTTAAGGTCTGCATCATCTTTATGGCTGTATTTAGCATTGAAATTAACAATTTGGTTGTCAACAAGACTTATAAAAGTAATCCGCTTGCTGGATTTGATATACTTAATCTTCATTTCTTTTATGGATGAAATAAAAAATAAAGTATCGGTGTCTGCGTATTTGACCTTGAATTGAAAAGGACCAAAAATAGATTCATTGACCTTAATTACTTCTTTGTCTGATTTTAAAAACAAAGTTGCCGAATTCTTTTCGATCTTCTTTTTTGAAATATAAAAACCAGAATAGTAACCTTCTATTGAAGATGCTAATTTTAAATCAGCTTTCTTTTGGGCAGAAACATTTATCTGCGTCGAAAACATAATAAATAATAATATATATAATTTGTTCATTAAAAATATTCTAAGTGAGAATTAAAAATACAATACAATCATTAAACTGAAAGCAAGCTATTTCTTATTTTCCAAACTTCCTTAAATCAGTAGTACGTTATATTAAATAACTAAGCAGAACAAAAGTAAAATAAATAATGTTATACTTTGGTTAAATTCAACTGTAGGGTTCAATTTTAATCTGATCACGATAAAAATTCCAAAACAGGACGTACCTTTAAATGGGAAGGCATAGTGGATTTTAATATCCATTTAATCTTCATAGAAACACTAAATTATAAATATGCTAGGTTGGCAATTTACTAAATATCAAAAAGCGGAAGGACAATCAAAGTTCGACGAGCTATTCACCCTATTTCAAGAGTTGCTTGTATATTCATCAGGTAATGTTTCCAATGCTATCCAGTGGCTTATGGAGATGGACAGAGAGTATAATCTGACCAATGACGACTACGGTATTCAGGATTTTCTTGAGGAGTTAATGAAAAAAGGCTTTATCGAAGCGGATATGGAAGATAAAAAAATTATTCCAACGGCTAAAATGGATATTTCATTACGCAGAAAGGCACTTAAAGATATTTTTGGAAACATTCAAAAATCAACTAAAGGCAACCATAATACTAAAATTGACGGTAAGGGCGATGAACATACTTCAGATACCAGACCATATATTTTCGGAGATAACCTGGAGCACATAGCTTATCTGGAATCTATTAAAAATGCTCAGATTAATCATGGCCCGGGCGCATTTGAACTGACATATGATGATCTTGAAGTCAAGGAGACTTACCACCAAAGCAATATGAGTAGTGTTTTATTGATTGATATTTCACACTCTATGATACTTTATGGAGAGGACAGGATCACTCCTGCTAAAAAAGTTGCTATGGCTCTTTCTGAGTATATCACTACACGATTTCCAAAAGACACACTTGACATTGTTGCATTCGGTGATGAAGCATGGAATATTGAGCTTGAAGAACTACCCTACCTTGAAGTAGGCCCATACCACACTAATACACAGGCAGCATTAGAAATGGCCTTAGATCTTTTGAGAAAAAGGAAAAACGCAAATAAACAAGTTTTCATGATTACAGATGGGAAACCAACCTGCATCAAAAGAGGTAATAAGCTGTATAAAAATAGTATGGGGCTTGATAGGATGATAGTTAACAGAACACTTAATCAAGCAAGTAAATTTAAAAGACTAGGTATTCCAATCACAACATTTATGATTGCAAAGGACCCCTATTTGATGCAATTCGTAGAGTTGTTCACGGAAACTAATGGTGGCAAAGCTTTTTATAGTGATCTTCAGGGATTAGGCGACTTTGTTTTCAAAGACTATGGAAAGGCCAAGAGAAGAAATAATAAACGTTAAGAAACGATTAACTTACAGAAATCTTTAGTGTATATTCTTTTGACAAATTTACTCGTTATTAAAATAAAATTCCGACAATATTGAAATTCCTAAATGCTATATTAGCTTTTATCTTAATGCAAACTAGTTATGGGCAGTCACCTTTAGGGCTGTCATGGAGTGAATTGGATTCTTATTTGGATAATCAGGGAAAAATCATCTTGACTGATACGCTTGCATCAAATAGAGCAGATGCAGCTAAGAACATCGCTTCAGCGTTCGAAACTTATCTAACAGACAAGTCTACCTTTTCTAAAAAATTTGTTACATCAAAATTCTTTTCTATACTTTATCCTGCTGATAGTTCTTTCAGGATTATTACCGGTCAACATTTTGTGAATGATAATGAATATAGATATTATGGAGGAATCCAGTATGCTAAAGGAGGTTATACTGCATTTACTGACCGCTCATATGAAAATAATGAAGAAGGAACTAACTATGATGAGCTAAGGGCTGATGAATGGCAGGGAGCCCTATATTATAAACTTTTTGACTGTAAAATTAAATCTGAACCGTATTATTTATTGTTAGGCTTTAATGGTTATCAGTTTTTTAATAAAAGAAAAATAATTGATGTACTTTCTTTTGATGTAAATGGTCAACCTATATTCGGCAAGGACGTATTCCTGCCTGACTCAACAGATAACGGTGATACAGAGTTAAGATATATTTTTACACATAGTGCAGACGTTTCCATGAAATTGAATTTTGACCCAGCTGAAAATATGATTGTACTTGACCACCTGATGCAGATGAAAGCAATATATGATGGTCAGGGCGAAACAAGTGTTCCCGATGGCAGTTATGAAGGCTTTAAATACAAAAAAGGAAAATGGCAACACGTCTCAGTGCTAGCGCAGAAATCTTTAGATAATATCGAAGTCAAACCTATTCTTAATGGTGATAGGGAAATCAATATATTTGGGAAGAATAAAGGAAAATAAACTTATTCAAAATAAGTTTCTGTGATCTTTTCAATATATGTCAACTTTGAAAGTCTTTCCAAGACTTTTACAGAATTAGGTTGATGGGTATTTCCCATACATAAGATTTGATTTTTACCGCACATTGACCTTCCCATTGCTTTAGTAAATTGGATTGAAATATCTATTTTCTTTACTTTATCCCGATTGATTTTGTTATCAGGAATGCAAAATTCGTATGATATGCTTCTTTTTCCGTCATCTGGTCCGCTGAGTCCATCCTTATCCAATTGAGTGAGATCAAACTTGATCTTTGACTCCATTATGTTGTCAACATTAAATGCTCTTTTTTTTGAACAAGCGGAAAACAGCATTAAGAAAACAAGTATAGAAACAACTATTTTCATGGTTATAAAATCTTAAAATCCAATACAAGATTAAAGAATTAAGTACAATTATTGCGTTTTCTTAAAAGTATATTTGTATTCCTGATCCCAGGTAATTCCATTATCAGTACTAATCTCATATATTTTTACTACTGTATCGCTGTTTACATTTTCGAAAATATATCTATCAAGAGCTCGTTTATTATCAAGGTTGGTTAGTCCTAAGAAAATAACTCTCTTTGGGTCACCATCCAACTGAAGATCTCTCACTCCATTTTTGGAGTTGCTTTGATCAGGTCCTACCCAAGCCAATTTCCAATTGTCACTGATGGGGTCTGAGTAGATAAGACCTACAGACATAGTGCCATCCGGTTTTTCAAGATGGATTTCTAAGGCTGACCCACCAGCTATTACTTTAACATTGATATAAGCAGCGAATGTTGCTTCTTTGTTATATGAAGCCCAGTTTCCAATTAGAAAATTGAAAGGAGTTCGAGGAATTACTTTTACTTGTTCAATGGTCTTCTTAGATTTTGCTCTTTTCTGGCCTATAGCTGAATTATTTGCAAAAATGCAAGCCATAAATAATAAGCTTAACAGAAAAATATTTTTCTTAGGAAATTTAATTAGCAAAATAAAATACCGATTAGATGGTTATCAAATTCAAAACAAAGGTAGATTATTTTTTCAGGATGCCGAAATAATATATTAAAGATTTCAAACATCTGTTCAAAATCTTTTGAATGTTTTTAAACCAAATCTCAAATTTGTAGTTACGATTCAGGGATAAGTAAATGCAACTAAAAAACGTCAGATTTCTTTTCCTTTATATTAATAAATAACAAGCATGATTGATACTATCAAAAAAGTAATAGATTTTGTACTTCATATAGATGCTCATTTGATTGAGATCGTAAACAATTATGGTTCAGCTACATATCTGATATTATTTCTCGTTGTTTTCTGTGAGACTGGACTTATCATTACACCTTTCCTGCCTGGGGACTCTCTCTTTTTTGCGGCAGGTGCTATATGTGCATCTTCAAATTTGAACATCTGGGTTACTGTAATAGTATGCTTAGCAGGAGCTATTATTGGAAATACTGTTAACTATAGCATAGGAAAGAGACTTGGCCCTGCCTTATTCAAGAAAGAATCAAGGTTTTTCAAAAAAGAATATCTAGAAAAAACACATGCGTTTTATGAAAAACATGGAGTTAAGGCTGTGATTTTAAGTCGATTCCTTCCTATTTTCAGAACATTTGTCCCTTTCGTGGCCGGAATAGCAGGAATGAATGCAGCTACACACTTTTTATACAATGTGATAGGTGCTATTCTTTGGGTATTCATATTTGTTTTTGCAGGATTTTTCTTCGGTCAAATTCAGGTTGTGCAAGACAATTTCAGCATCGTAATGATAGCTATTTTGATAATAACCGCTCTACCGGCAATTTATGCTTTAATACGTCAAAGGTTTTTTCCTTCTAAAAAAGCACCAGACAGTTTGCCTGAGTAAATTATTGACTCAAGTTTCGGCAGTTAAGAAACAAAGGTAGATGGTCCCGCAGCTGCGGGATTAGATGTTAGATGCTTGCCCGACTAGCCAAAGTGACGGCGGGGAGCTTAGTCAATTGATTCATATTTTTTCTTTAATAAGTTTTGTAGAAAAAATATCCATGTGATTGATGGAAAGCCATCTAAAATCTACCCCGCCTTGTTCGGCGGACAAGCTTCTAACATCTAACATTTTATTTAAATTTATCCTTAAAAAAGAAAATTTGACTACCGAAACTTGAGTTATTGACTATCAATAATGCTCAAATGGCCCAAGTGATGATCACTATGCCAACTATAAAGTCCTAAGAGCCAAAGTAAGTCCAAATGTATTCCCGGATGTTCAGGATGTCTAAGTTCGCGGCTATAATCTGATTCATCCATTGATGTAAAAAGAAGGGCTAATTTTGTATGAATGCCATGCAGAATAGGTATGACCATCAATGGATCTAATTGATAATCAGAAAGTTTGACCCACTCATCCTGCAGATATGGTTTAATAATTGGAGCTTCTTCAGTTAAAGCGAGCTTTAATCTAATTAATGCATTTAGATGAGAATCAAGCATATGATGAACGATTTCTCTGCCATTCCATCCACCAGGTCTGTAGGTGTATTCGAATTTCTCAGAAGGCCAACCTGAGATGAGCGCTTCTAATCTTTGTGGACATGTTTTAATTTTTTCAATACAATCAGTCACATATTCTGGTGAATATATCATCTGCCTTTCAAACTTTCCGACTGGATATCTAAGTCTTTCCAAATCCATATTAATTAATTTTACAAAATTTCAAAAATACCGGCTATGCCTTGACCTCCGCCCACACAAGCGGTCACCATTGAATATTGTTGATTCTGTCTTCGTGCCTCATTTAATGATTGTATTGAAAGTTTAGCGCCGGAGCAACCAAGTGGATGGCCAAGAGCTATTGCACCTCCATTTACATTGACTTTCTCTGGATTCATTCCCAATTCCTGAATTACAGCCAAAGATTGTGCTGCGAATGCTTCATTCAATTCAATAACTCCAATTTGATCAAGGTTTAAATTCGCTTGAGCCAATGCCTTAGGGACTGCCTTGCAAGGGCCAATACCCATGTAGATTGGCTCTACTCCGGCCACAGCACAAGATACCATCCTCGCTATAGGCTTCAGATTAAATTTCTTTACCATCTCTTCGCTCACTACAAGGACAAAAGCTGCACCATCTGATGTTTGTGAAGAATTACCTGCAGTCACTGTGCCATTATTCATAAAAGCCGGTTTCAATCTCCCGAGTGCTTCCATTGTAGTTTCTCTTCGGACACCTTCATCTACACTAACTGTCCAAGACCTGGTTTTTTTTACATTGTCTTCCACATAGACCTCTTCAACATCTATTGGTAATATTTCTGCTTCAAACTTTCCTGCATCGATAGCTGCTGCTGCCCTTTGATGGGAGCGAACTGAGAACTCATCCTGAGCCTCTCTTGTGATGCCCCATTTTTTTGCTACAGCCTCAGCAGTATGCCCCATTCCTGCCACATAATCAGGTGTATTACTGGTAATGTTATAATTCGGTGCAAATTTATATCCTGTCATTGGTATAGAACTCATGCTTTCAGCACCTCCAGCTACATAGATATGACCCATTCCGGCTCTAATTTTTGCTGTAGCAATAGAAATAGTTTCCAAGCCACTGGCACAGTATCTGTTTACAGTCATGCCTGGTACGTCAAGTCCAAGAGCTCTCAAAGAAATTAATCTGCCGACCTGAAGGCCTTGTTCCCCTTCAGGATTGGCACAACCTACGATACAATCATCGACAAGTGCTTTATCTAGTTCCGGTACAGAACTCATTAGATGATCAATCACTGAAACAGCCAGATCATCACTTCTCATGAATCTAAAACCACCTCTTCCTGCTTTACCGACTGCTGTCCTATAACCCGCTACAATATATGCTTCCTGCATTTTTTTATTTTTAAATTATCTGATAGATAACAATGTATAAATTCAATAGTTTCTTAATTCCGCAAGGGTTTACCTTTTTCAAGCATGTGCTGTATTCGCTCTAGTGTTTTTTGCTCTCCACATAAGCTAAGGAAAGCTTCTCTTTCTATGTCTAACAAATATTTCTCTGAGACCATTTGGCTTGATGATAAGTCTCCGCCGCACATCACCCAAGCGATCTTCTTGGCAATTTTTATATCATGTTCAGATGCATAAGCTCCCAATTTCAAACTATGTGCTGCAGCATATAAGGCGCCAAGTCCTGTCCTCCCAAGCACAGTTATATCCTCTCTTTGTACAGGTGGTACATATCCTTCTGAAAGTTCCATTACCTTTTCCTTCGCTTTATAAATTACTTCAGGTTGGTACATGACTACAAAATCCTTTTCATTGAGATATTTATAATTGTATGCTTCATATGCAGAAGTAGCCACCGTTGCTGTAGCTATAGTCTTAAAATTTTCAATTAATGCAGGTATCTGAACGTCACCTTCAGTGAATGAATCAGATGTTCTGACCGCAAATTCTTTTGTACCCCCTCCCCCAGGTATTAGGCCCACTCCTACTTCCACTAAGCCAATATAGGATTCTGCACCAACTGCAGTGGCATCGCAATGCATGATCAATTCGCATCCACCTCCGAAAACGTAACCTTGAGTAGCAGCTACCACAGGCACTTTACTATAACGGCATCTCATTGTTGTTTGTTGAAATAGATCTACAGCTCTGTTAAGCTCATCAAATTCCTGTTCGTATGCCAACATAGCTATAAGCATTATATTAGCACCTACAGTGAAATTTTTACTGTGATTCCCAATCACAAGTCCTCTCCATTTCCCTTCTTCTGCAATCCTTACAGCATCCTGAAGGCCGTTAAGTATTCCTGCTCCGATAGCATTCATCTTTGAAGTAAATTCCAGACATAGCACATCATCACCTATATCATAAAGCTTTGTTTCATCATTTTGGTATACAATTTTTTCTTTTGTAAGATAATCAAGCCTAACGATAGATTCGAATCCTGGCACATACTCATACTTTTGAGTATTTATGTTATAGTACGCTGGCTTAGAATCTATGGTTGTATAGAAGGTTTCAAAGCCATTATTTTTCATTTCTATAACCCAGGCAGGAACTTGTTTGCCCAATTCTTCAATTGCTTTAATACCAGCTTCTAATCCTACAATATCCCAATATTGAAAAGGACCATATTCCCAAGCAAAACCTGCCTTCATACCCTCATCGATTGAATATAATTGATCTGCAATCTCAGGTATTCTCTCAGCTGCATAAAGCATAGTGTAAGCAAAAGACTTTTTAGTTAATTGTCCACCTATGTCTGCATGATTAAACAACATTTTGATTCGCTTTGGAGTATCTTCTACCTGCTTAGAAGCATTTAAACTTTCCAATACTTGGTTAGAATCATTCTCATATTCGTGGGTTTCAAGATTTATACCTAGAATCACTGGTCTACCCTTCTCATCTCTTAGATCAGTTTTTTTGTAAAAGCCTTGACCTGACTTATTCCCTAGCCATTTATTTTCTACCAGATGAGTAAAAAAGGCAGGAATAGAAGCCTCCTGAGCCAAGAGATCATGCGGATTATTTTGCTTTATTCCATTCAAAACGAAAAATGCTGTATCCAAACCGACAAGATCTCCCAATCTAAATGTACCTGTATTTGGTCTTGCGATGGCTGCTCCTGTAAGTTTATCTACACTTTGAATGGTAAGACCCAACTCTTGTGCAAGTTCAAAAGTCTTACCCATAGAATAAACCCCAATTCTATTGGCAATGAAGGCAGGTGTATCTTTGGCTAAAACTGTTTGCTTTCCTAAATAATTTTTTCCAAAACCCATCAAGAATTCAATCACTTCAGAGCTAGTTGACGGACCAGGAATAATTTCAAGCAAAGCAAGATAACGTGGAGGGTTGAAAAAATGTGTACCACAAAAATGCCTGTTAAAGTCCTCACTTCTCCCTTCAGCCATCATTTTGATTGGGATACCGGAAGTATTCGAAGTTATAAGTGTACCAGGCTTCCTAACAGTTTCAACCTTTTCAAAGATAATGCGCTTAATAGCTATGTCTTCTTTAACGACCTCAAGTATCCAGTCACAATTTTTCAATAAATTAAGATCATCATCGAAATTACCAACCTTAATTCTGGATTTAAAATCCTTAGAATAAAGTGGCGCAGGACTAGATTTCACTGCCTTATCAAGCGCAGTGCTTGCTATTATACTTCTTGCCTGTGGTGTATTGCCATCAGAAGCCATATCTAACATTACTACATGGAAACCAGCGTTTGCAAAATGACATGCGATACCTGAACCCATCACCCCAGATCCTAAGACCCCAATATTTTTAATTCTTCTCATACTCTAAACTGAATAAATAACTTTTACAAATTACAAATAAAAATAATATGTATCTTTGTTTCTAAAACCCAATAATAAGAAATTTTTCTCTTTGTTCGTTATAATAAAATAATAGTATCAACCATGCCAAGTCAGGAAGAAAAAAAAGAAGTTGTAAATAGTACGAAGGGCTTTAGCTCAAGTCTGTTTTTTCATAGTTTATTAATATTAATTGGTATCTCACCATTAGCCACTTTCAATGCCCCTATTTGGGAAGAAGAAGCACCCGGTATGGAAGTGGCACTTGGCTTTCCGGATGAAGGCCAAGGTAATGACGAACCTACTCCCGGTCAGAATACTCCTGGCGGTCTGCCACCTCCATCTGCCAGTAACAGCAGTCCACAACAATCTTCCCCTCCACCGTCTGCTTCAAATACGCAACCAGATCCAGTGCCAACTAAGGATCAAGCCATGATTACAAATGCTGCTGCAGAAGATGTTGCTATAACTGCTGCAAAAGAATCGAGAAGAAAAAAAGCTGAAAAAGATCAAATTGAGGCAGAGCAACGCAGAAATGCTGAGGTACAAGCAGAAGCTAACAGGAAAGCAGAATCAGATAGAAAAGCAAAGGAGGCTGCCGACTATGCTGCGGCAAAGGGTAAATATGGTGGATTATTGAACGGAAAAGGTACTGGTCGTGGAAATACAGGACAAGCAGGTAATCAAGGTGATCCAAATGGTGACCCAAATGCTAAAAACCTTGAAGGTATCCATACCGGCGGAAAAGGCCGTATAGGTGGAGGACTTGGCAACAGAGGGGTAATTTCTGAGCCTAAGATTACAGATAATAGCCAAAAAACTGGTGTTGTTATGATTAAAGTATGTGTCAATAAAACCGGAAGCGTAATAAGTGCTGACTATACTCAAAAAGGTTCCACTACCAATGACGCCACTTTGATAAATATCGCTAAAAGAAATGCAATGAAATTTAAATTTACTGCCGGTGATGTAGAACAGCAATGTGGAACGATCACTTACGACTTCAAAGTTCAGTAAAAAGATATAAAATCAGTGAAAAGAAAAGGAGGAACAGATTGTTCTTCCTTTTTTTGTGTCAAAAAATACAAATTAATTTTTAAACATATTATATACTTTTAACCCAACAAATAAGTATAGCGAAAGAGATGAAGATCAAAACAATGCAAGAGGCTGAAAATTATTTATATAATAGTTTGCCAGTTTTTCACAGACAAGGTCCGGCGGCTTATAAGGCAGACATAGGTAATATAAGTACCTTGATGCAACATGTTGGCAACCCACACATGGATCGAGACAAATTCATACATATTGCGGGTACAAATGGAAAGGGTTCGACTGCTCACTTAACTTCCGCCTATCTTCAGGAAAATGGATATAAAGTTGGCGTCTATACATCACCTCATTATACTGACATCAGAGAGAGAATCAAGATAAATGGTGTGCTTATAACTGAGGAAGATTTTGTGGCATGTCTTAATAGGTTTCTGGATATAATAGAAGAGGTTCAACCCTCTTTTTTTGAAATCATCTGCGCTATGGCCTTTTTGTATTTTAAGGAGCAGAATGTAGATTATGCAGTGATTGAAACAGGGATGGGAGGAAGGTTGGATAGTACCAATATCATAACTCCGATATTATCCGTGATAACGAATATCAGTTTCGATCATCAGCAATTCTTAGGAAATACGCTCAAAAAAATTGCAGGAGAAAAAGCCGGTATCATAAAGGATTCAGTGCCTTGTATCATAGGTGAAAAAGTAGATGAAACCTATGATGTTTTCATAGAAAAGGCACTATCTATGAAATCCACAATTTATTTCTCAGAAGACGTTTGGCAATGTAATTATATTGGCTTTGATGGGGAATTGACAAAGTTCCAAATAAACTCAAAGGATGCCAGGCAAACATCAACCATGATTAAAACTAATCTACATGGAAGATATCAGACCAAAAACATTGAATTATTCTTAACGATTGCTTATGTATTGGATAGGTTGTCTATAGTAGAATTTAACCTTAATTTGATCAAAAGCACTTTGCTTGATATTACCAAACTGACCAATTTTATTGGACGTTGGCAGACTATTAGCGAAAAGCCAAAAATAATTTTGGAAAGCGCACACAATATAGCTGGCATAACTGAGGTAACAGAGCAGTTAAAATTGATGGAATTCGATCAATTATTCATTATTTATGGAACAGTAGCAGATAAAGATATTTCTGAAATTCTGAAAATTTTACCTCTTGATGCACATTATATGTGGACTAAAGCCAACATTCCGAGGGCGATGGATGAAAATATTTTAAAAAATACTGCATTTGCCTCAGGAATTCCCGGTGAATCATTTTCAAAAGTTGGAAATGCAATCGAAAATGCTGTCAAACTAGCGTCAGATAAGGATCTTATATTGATAGTAGGCTCTATTTTTATTGTTGGTGATGCACTTCAATATTTGAAAAACAATCCATTAAGTTAAAATTAACAGAAAATGGCATTTCTAATAAACTTATTTTTATAAAACATTAAAACAATGTAAAGGTTTTTTTAACTATCTTTTTTCAATCAATGCGTCTAATTAGTATAAATAAAATATTTATCACTTCTTAAATTGAAAATGAAATGAAATTAGGTGCAATTGTTTTAATGGCCATCATGTTACTTGGAAACATCACTTCTAACGCTCAGGCTTACATTGGATTCAAAGGTGGATATAATGCGGGAATAACCTCAGCAGCAAAATCAGTTACAAACATAATCCCAATTAAAACACTCCATGGAGTTACAGGCGGTTTAGTTTCCGGATATTCATTTAATGAATATTTTGATTTGCAAGGTGAGTTAAATATCACACAAAAGGGATTTGTCATTAATGAATCAATGGGTTTTGATATTTTTAACTTTCCAATGGATATTGGTGTAGACTACAAAAACAGGTTTACATATATAGAAGTGCCTTTGTTAGCTAAAGGTAAAATAGGAAACGAGTTTGTTAAGGCTTATGCGGCTATCGGTCCTCAATTCGGGTACCTGGCAAAAGGAAGATCAAAAGCTAATATCAATGTAATCATCCCTATAACTGTACTTGACCGCAATCTAAATCTAAGTAACTTAGGTTTTGAAAGGTTCGAAGTTTCAGGAGTCGCTGCTCTAGGAGTAGAATTTAACCTGGCTGGAAGAGCAAATCTATTCGTAGAAGGAAGATATACTCATGGGTTTACAGATTATTATAAACTACCTGAAATAGGTGGATTAGCCTTGGACACAGACATCAGAAATCAAAGTATAGCTGCGACTGTAGGAGTAACATTTCCCATCGGAAATCGAATGACTAACAGAACTAATAGTACGAATTACAGATTTTAAAAATAATTTCAGCAAACCATGAAATTAAAAAAGCCGCCATCTTAAAAAAATGGCGGCTTACTTATTTCTAGTTTGTTTTTTTAGGATGCAAGGGCTTCCGGCCTTTTTTCCCTGTATATTTTTTCAATGCTTTGAGTTAGAAAATTAGGAAGTATCGTTCCATTAGTAAGCGTGATCTTATTAGGATGAGCTAGATCCCGGACCATTTGATTAAAACGTTCTTCTCCATGCTCTTCGACGACCATCGCTTTTCTTTCCGGTTGGTTAAAATAGTCATACATACCTGCCGCATAAGCTTCAGGATGAAATTGTGTTCCTATCATTTCAGGAGAATATCTGACAGCCATTATTGCTCTATCACGGTGATCCATCATATCTATCTGTTCTACTGCTAGAATTTTAGGAAATGTAGCTGATTTAGCTTCGTAATGGTCACCAAGAACTTCATAAGATCTAAAATCCGCAATATACATTGGATTAGGAAGTCCTTTGAATACCTCTTCATAAAGACCATTTGCAGTCAAGTAACAAGGATAAGTGCCAAAAGACTTTTTATTTCTAAGTCCTAATTCGCCAAAATTAAAATGTATACATGCTATTTGAAATGAATGACAGATAAAAAACACATATTTTTTATTTTTTGATTCATCTAGATTATTTGCAATTAATGCATCAATCCATTTATGGTAATTTACGTCCCATATGCCATCACCAACCCTTGGATCGCCGGGTCCGCCTGATGAAATATAGACATCAAAATCTAAGGATGGAATTTCATTTTTATACCTAACATCGAATATTTCGTAGGTAAAAGTATCACTAAAAGCTTCAACGTGTTCGACTATTGAACGTAAGCCTAGGTTAGTCGTATTGTCGTTCAAATCCAGAATGGCTAACTTAATATTCATTATAGTAAAATGTTTAGTCGGGTAACCAATCAATAATTAATACAAATTAAAAAAAAAGATCCATTGAAAACAATTATTCAATGGATCTTATAAAACTTTATTATTCACCAATATTATTCATATCAGAAGAAGGTGCAGAATTACCTTTTGGTTTTGCACTTCCTTTCTTAGCTGATGATTTTTTTGGAGAAGCTTTTTTGGCTGCTACTTTTTTTGGCGCTTTGATTGCTTTAGTTGCTTTAGCAATTTTGGCAGGTTTTGCGCCTTCAGTTTTAGGCTTTGGTCCACGTTTACCTGCTACTTTAACTTCAGCACTTGCATTTGCAGCACTAGCTTTTGGTTTTGGTCCACGCTTACCTGCTACTTTCGGAGCTGCTGCTGATGCTGCTTTCGGTTTTGGTCCGCGCTTTCCAGCAACTTTAACTTCCGTGCTTGCATTTGCAGCACTAGCTTTTGGTTTTGGTCCACG